>Ga0307405_10000020_pt1 | contig 156779 bp, 149 predicted proteins | sample 322Cmetagenome_2_FD_203311 | JGI IMG/M metagenome (GOLD analysis project Ga0307405, IMG submission 203311) | Maize rhizosphere microbial communities from greenhouse at UC Davis, California, United States - 322HYB-C-1 | ecosystem: Host-associated > Plants > Roots > Rhizosphere > Soil | place... | reverse complement strand
GGTAAAAGTTTCATACCCCGCCAGATCCAGCACCTCAGCTGTACTTTCCCTTATATCGTCATTATCTTCAATAATCAAAACTTTCTTGTTCATGGAGATTGGGTGTTTAATTATAAATTATTTACCAAGCGCAAAGCTGAGCGTAAAAACAGTACCTGAGTTTTGTTCGCTCTGGCAGGCTACAGTGCCATTCATCAGCCCTACATATCTTTTTACAATGTTCAGGCCTAAACCTGTGCCAGGGATATCGCCCGTATTGTGCGCCCTGAAAAATGGTTCGAATAAGTTGCTCTGATCGACTTTTGGAATCCCTATACCGTTATCTTTTACCTCCAAAATGAGTTCATCATCTTTTAAAATGGAATTGAACTGGATCAAAGTATCCGCGCCGGAGTATTTTATCGAATTGGAAATCAGATTGATCACACAGTTTTTCAACAGGTTCGGATCGAGGTAAACTTCAGCAGTTATACCTGTATGTTCGTAAATAATATGCTGGTTCTGTTTGGTCATCATCTGCATTTCTTCAGCTATTTCTTCAGCAAAGCTGATGATATTGAAAGACTGGGCCGATGCTTCTACTTTTCCGGCCTCAAGTTTTTCGAGCGAGAGGAAATCGTTTAAAATTGTAGTAAGGTTATTGATCGAATTTTTGATTTTCAGCGTATGTTTTTCTACACTTACCGCATCATGTTTGGAGGTATATTTATCTATTAAAGAAGCAGATAACTGAATAGAGCTGAGTGGTGTTCTAAACTCATGCGAGGCCATAGAAACAAACCTTGTTTTGAGCTGATTGAGCTCCTTCTCTTTCTGAAAAAGCGCCTGCATATTTTCTTTGGCCATTTCGAGTTCGGATACCAGCTTTACCAGATCGTGTGTACGTTCCTTGATCTTTACCTCTAATTTTTCGGTGTAACTTCTAATCTGCTCTTCATTAGCTTTTTCTTTACTCAGATCGTGGATAAAACCGGTGTAAATTTTACGGTCGCTAAATTTTATTTCACTTACGCCCAGCCTGAAGGGAAAAACCGAGCCGTCTTTACGTTTTCCGGAAACCTCTCTTCCAATACCTATAATGTGTTTCTGTCCGGTATGTTCATATCTGGATAAGTAACCATCATGCCGCGAATGATCGGGCTCTGGCATTAAAACCGATACGTTTTTTCCAACCAGTTCTGCTCTGTCATAACCAAAAAGCTCAAGTGCAGCCGGGTTTAAATGTTCTATAATCCCTTTATCATCAATGGTAATAATCCCATCAATGGCATTTTCAATAATTGCATCTAAAAATTTCGATCTATCCATGTAATACATCAGTATATCCTCGTAAATATAGAAAAGTTATTCCCGATCTTTTTCTCTTATTCAACAATCAATCCGTCCAGTTTGTCTTTCGACTTCGCCAGCTGTTCGAATAATCCTTTTAATTCTCCAGATGCCTGATCTGCAACCTCGGCAAAAAGCTTTTTATAATAATTAATCCCTTCAGCCAGCTGGAGTTTAAATGCGTTTAACTGCTTCCTTTTTTTATCGCTAAAATGTTGAAGCTGCTGTTTAATATCTTCCTGAAGATAATCAATATACAGGTTGAGCTCTTTAATAAAAACATGTGGTCTTTCTACTTGTGCCAGCAGGTTAATTTTACCGTAAATATGGCCAACCATTTCATCAAATGAATATACATCAGAAAAATAGGCGAGGTTTGGCCCTGGGCAAATGGCTACTGCGGTGCTTTCTTTTGGTTTAGCCATATTATATTTCAAATAGGTAGCGGCGCATAAGCCCTCACAAAGGCAAACTTTTTCGGTTACCAGGTTAAACTGCTTTTGATATTCATCTGCTGATAGGCCGGCGGTTTTGAGGCTTTTGATTTTTAAGTGCTGGTATTCGCGGGATGCCGTACAGATGGCTTGCTCGGTAAATTCGGTATTGTTGCAAAGGTATTTTTTAGTACAGGGGCTTCCTGGTCTGCCCTTTTCAATCCGCTCGGTGCGCTGGAGTTCTATTGTACTGTTTTTAAAATTATTGAACCGGATACCCAGCGGAGAGGCTCCACTTAGATAAAAATCACTTTCTGTTGAGCTGGCCAATTGCGCCAATGTTCTGGCATCTACATTAGTTACTTCGGGGACCAGTAAAAAAGGGCTTCCCCATCCTGTGGCGTCTAGATTGTAATGTTGAAGGAGGAAATCGTGTTCTGCAGCCGTACCAATCCCACCCTGAACACTGATCCGTTGTTTGGGCTGTTTTTCTGTTCGGATTCCCTTTTGCACCAAAGCAGATTGGTACATTTCAAAAAGCTCAGCAAGCATATCGTTTTTTTTGAGCTTAAATTCTTCCAAAATCGGCCCAAGCAAGTATCCTTCTGTCGCAAATGCATGGCCTCCACAGTTTAAGCCCGACTCTATCCTGAATTCTGAAACCCACAAACCCTTTTTCGCCAAAAATTTAGCCTGGATCAGTGCCGACCTGAAATCGCTTACTTTTAAGATGATTTTCTTTTTCAGCTTGCCATTTTCATCTGGAAAAAAGTCTTCAAAATCTTCCATATAACTGTATAATTTTGGGTTCATACCAGCAGAGAGTACAACAGAGGCGTTTAGTTTACTTTCGGCAAAACCGCGTAATGCACCTAATGCATCGGTATTGGTATCACCAGAATATTCGCCATCGACATAATTCATTTTATCTACCTTGGCCATGATGTTCACATCAATAGCCCCTACCCGCATCGAATTTTTTAAAAGCGCCTGGAAGGCCTGCTTGGTTTCACCTTCAGGATATTGCAACATCAGTTCGTAACCATGTTTTAATTTAGACGTATCAGGCAGTAGCTCAAAATAACGGCATATATCATTACCAGTGGCAAAATCCTGCTTTTTTAAGTTTTTAAAATCGTCGGTTATCGTTTCCAGCAAAAAATTGAGGTATGCAGTGATGCGTTTACTCCGGCTATCGGTTTCACCTTTAGGAATCGCTTCGAAATGAATCTGGCGGTTTTTTGAATGATAAGCACGCATGCGCTCTATCAGTTCGTCATCAACAATAGATAGCACAGATGAAATACCGTACCTGGCAACTTTTAGTGACGTATCAATAGAATAGCCTAGGCCTAATACAGGGATATGGAATGAATGTGGCATGATATGTTGTAATATAGGTTTGGCCTCTTATAACAAAAAGCCGATGATTTCGACAGCAAAACTATTATAGTTGAACTGATCTGGAGATGATGCCTGTCAAAATGAAAAGTGAGGGAGGTCACTTTTTAACGTTTTATAATACCAAACTTGACATACTATTATAGCAGGCGCCATTCGCTTAGCAAGCGAAATATTCAATATCCTTAATATCAAAATCGATTACTGAGTTCCTTTTCGCGATTATAAATTTCCGTACCATCTCCATTATCGCAATCCACATTACGGTAATCTGCATTACGATAATTCAATATAAGTTTTTCCCTAAATTATTAGTGTGCTTATTTTTATCATTGTCGTAGTATTTCGTATATAGTATGCCCTTTCGTAAGCCATAAATTTCATTAGCAAAAAACAGTGGTTGAATTAACTTGCAATTGATGTAGATCTGGATGATTGAGGACACTTTTCCCTAAAATCGTCTTTGAAGGCTGATTTTTCATCTGCTGCAGCAGTCTCATGGTAGGTTGGAAGGATTGCCTCCGAAAAAGTCGGGACAAGCTGTCGTTGCTTCTCCCAATGATGTCACATTTTGGAATCTGTTATTTCTGTCAATCAACACTATCGTTTATCTCAAATCTACCTGTTTTAAGATGAAAGATAATTTTGAACACGATAAGATCTTCATCATAAATATCTTTCTTGCCAGTTCCATGCGTTGGTTGCTCCGAAGGGGTATTGGTTAAAGGCATCATTCGGTGGATAATCCCCTGAAGTGCCCTTTGTTTTTCTGCAGCATCCGTAATTTCTTCAAATTTGCCCCAGCACACCACACTCTTCCAGTTAAAGGTGTCGCGGATCTGATCGGTTTGAAAACATACCTGAGGATTACTTTTCATCATTCTGATTTTTTGCCCTGGAGCAGAATGGGCGTAGACCATGCCGCTGCTATACACATAATTAATGGGTACAATGTAACTTATCCCATGTGCATGGCAGGCCAAACGGCCAATATATTGTTCCTTAAGGAGTTTTTCGATCTCCCCTTCTTCTAGTTTTCCTAACATCTTACAAAAATTATATTTATTATAAATCAAGCTCCCGCGATATCCAAAACAATCCGCCCCTCAATCTCGCCCTTTTTCATCTGTCCGAATACTTCATTAATGTCCTCCAGTTTTGCTGATTTAACCTGTGCCCTTACCTTTCCATCTACCGCAAATTCGATGGCTTCCTGCATATCCTTTCTTGTGCCTACAATAGACCCCCTGATTGTTATTCTGTTCAACACGGTATCGAATATGGGAAGGTCAAAACTGCCCGGAGGTAGTCCGTTTAGCGATAAAGTACCTTTCCTGCGTAATGCCGAAAGCCCTTGACTAAAAGCAACAGGTGTTACTGCGGTAACCAATACGCCGTGCATGCCCCCGGTCTGTTTTTTAAGAAATTCACCAGGGTCATGTTCAAGCGCATTAACAACAATGTCTGCACCGAGTTTTCTGGCCATTTCCAGTTTATCGTTTGAAATATCAATCGCGGCAACCTGAAAACCCATGGCCTTTGCATACTGAACCCCAAGATGGCCGAGCCCGCCAATACCTGATATGGCTACCCACTCACCTGCCTTTGCATCAGTTTCTTTTAAACCTTTGTATACGGTAACCCCGGCACAGATAATCGGTGCCATTTCTGCAAAATTTACATGCGAAGGGAAATGAGCAACGTATCTCGAATCGGCAATTACATACTCTGCAAAACCTCCGTTTACACTATAGCCTCCATTCTGCTGCTCATAGCACAATGTTTCCCAACCTGTTAAGCAAAATTCGCAACAGCCACAGGCACTGTATAACCATGGTACCCCAACCACATCGCCCTCTTTAACACTTTTAACATCATGTCCCATTGCCGCGACCAACCCAATGGCTTCGTGGCCTGGCACCAATGGCATTTTTGATTTTACAGGCCAGTCGCCATTACAGGCATGAAGATCGGTATGGCATACCCCACATGAAATTACCTTAACCAAAATTTCGTATTGATTGAGCGGTCTAACCGGAAGTTCTTCTATGGCCAGTGGTCCTCCATATTCATGGATAACTGCGGCTTTCATTGTTTTAGGATACATATATGCTGTTTTACAATAGGTTATAATAATTGAATTTTATCTGGTGATGGGCAATTACATCGGAATGTTGTGTGATGGCGGTAAAACCAAAAGCGGGATCTGAATATGATCAGACATGTTTAGGGTATAACTACCTTTAAGCAAGCGATGAAAAAAACTATGTTTTCGGTGCACCATGGTCAGGATATCGATCTGTCCATTTTCTACGATCCAATCTAAACCGTCCTTAATCCGTTCACTGTTTATGTGCCTATGGTAGATATTTCTATAGTTAACGCGATCGGCAACCCGGTTTAAAAAATCTTCGGTTGTATGACTATGACCTTCTGGTTCTGATTTTGAATTACCGGTATGTGTGATGAGTATATCGGCATTAAAAGGTTTTGCAAATCCGGCAAGGGTACATAAAACGGGGATATCACTATGGCTAAAATCTGTGGCAAAAGCGATTTTTTTAGGTTTCTTAAACCTATATCCCGCAGGTATAAGCAAAACAGGTATTTCCTCCTCGATAATTTTTCTGGCAACACTGCCCATAAGCGTTTTGGTTAACTTATCTGCACGGTTGAGTCCGGCCACAACGAGGTTCATTTTACACTCGGCAAAATACTTGCTAACCTCTTGTTCAACCTCGCCACGAACAGCTCTCCCAAATACTTCTGCTTTAAAACCAAGCTCGTGATGAGCCTTTTTATACTTTTCTTCAACCTTTTCGACCAGTTTGCCCAAGGCTTTTTTAGCATCGTCTTCTATAAACTTATATTCTTCAAGCGGCCATACCAGAGATGCCGCGGCAGGAGAAAATTCAGGAACCTGAAAAACATTTAACAGTTCTACCCGGGCACCAATACCATGGGCCAGATCAGTTGCATAATCGGCTGCGTTCTCTGCCGTTGCAGAGAAATCAACAGGTACCAGGATTTTTTTCATAATGGGTCTTTTTTGATCGGTATAAAGTTTGCAAAAACCCTATGTTTAAAATATGAGCCGCATCAGTTATTAAAATGATTCTCCCGGTGTTACCATTTAAGTGCCCATTCACTACCATGATCTATTAAAGAAATATTTAGACTAATTATCATTACCACAAAAAAAGATTAAATCATTATGCTTTCCGTAATTTTAATGTTTCAAAATTATCCATTATATAAGATGAGTGTCCATATAGGCTTAATGATCTGGAAGGAAATGAAGCAGAAAGATATCTCTGTTTCAGACATTGCCGCCGCCCTTAAGATCAGCAAAACAAAAACACAGGAGATGCTGAATACCGCAACTATCGATATTCTTACTTTGGTCCGCGTGAGTGAAATCCTGAACTACAATTTTTTCAGCTATTACGAAAGCGGAAAGGTTTTTTCTAAAATAGAGCTACAGGAAAAAAAACGGTTAACCGCAGAAGTCGACCGGTTGAAGGCATTACTCGCCGAAAAGAACAAAGCCCTCGAACTTCAGGAAAGGTTGAATAAGATTCAGTTCAGTACGATTTCACTGTTGGAAAAAGGACAGTTTAGATAAACATGCACTAACACCTGAATTACCCTGCCCCTTCCATTTTAAAAAAAAATGCCACAACCAGTTGATCTTTAGCCTGGATGAGCCTGTCTATTTTTTGGAGGGACGAGATGAAATCAGAAAAATCAACAGCCTGTTGCCCCCTATCAGTTCGATAGAGCTTCGTTTAAAATTAGCTGATAACAGATTCCGTATCTTTTTAATACCTCTGATAGTGTGATCTCCACATCCCCTTTTATAAAACTATTCTGACCTTCGGAAGGGATTTCTTTTAAGGACAGGGATTTGATCTTTAGAACTGGAAATCTGTTCTCCTGCGGTGTATTTAGTAGTTGTTGTAAACTTATTTTTAATGATTATCTTAGTGATGAACTGTTATTTTACCACTGATGTCTTAATATATTCGAACTCGAACCGGATAACGAGGTTATTGCCCACTTTCATTGGGCCAGGCATAAAACTTGGCGGTTCAATACCATAGTCGGTTAGCATTAATTTTTCGCTGCCATGGCAACTGATGGAACCATCTGCATTTACCAAGGCCATTACCTTCATTGAAAAGCTCTGTGTTTTCCCGGCAATGGTTAAAATTCCTGTTGTCTCGATCGAATACCTTTTTGCCTGTACCATGGTAACTGTTGCAAAGGTGAGTTTATAACTTATTTGGGGAAATTCAGTTGCATTGAGCATTTTATAAGTACATTCATCCATAGCAGATTTACCACTTTTGAGGCGCTTTGCCGCCAGGGTAAATTTTAGGGCTGATACATCTGTCATTTCACCACGGGCATTGAAATTAAATGTACCTCTGCTTTCGAACTGTTTGGCTGTCATCGACCAATCGTGAACATTTGACGTACCTGTTACCTTAACTGAATTGCTGGCTGTTTCGGAAAGCTGATAGGCCGTTTGTGCCACAGTTAGCAGCGGAGAGAGCATAAATAACAGGGCAATAGGTCTGTTTTTTTTCTGGAATATGTTAAATGTTTTCATAGCAGGTTAGTGGATTAAACTGTTAATCAAACCTACCCTGTTCTGTGTCAAATTTTATGAGCAGCACCAGATTGAAAACTGATGGCCATCACTTTTCAACCGAACCAACATCCTGAAAACCAATAATATATTTTTTTTAAAGAAGTTTTTCGGCTAAAGTTCACCTGATTCCGCTCCGAACTTTAGCCTCAACCATTTACCATGCAGTATTAAAGACATCTTAAAGATTAACTAAAACACATCCAATCAGGAAGGAGCAGTCCTATTCATTTTAACGCAGTTCTGAAAATCTGACTACAACAATTACCAATTGGGCTACTTTTTACAGCATGGCAATCAAGAATTTTGTGCCTGAGATTTATTCAGTTCAAGAAACAATTAAAAATAGGATTATGAAAAAAAGAAAATTAGGAAATAGCGGATTGGAAGTTTCCGCATTAGGGTTTGGCTGTATGGGCTTAAACTTTTTGGACGGGAAAGGTCTTGAAAAAAAAGAAGCCATAACGCTGCTGCACAATGCGGTTGAAAGAGGGATTACATTTTTTGATACCGCAGAAGCTTACGGACCTTACACCAACGAAGAACTTGTTGGTGAGGCACTACAGCCGTACAGAAAAGATGTAATAATCGCCACAAAATTTGGGTGTAAAGATGCCAGACCAGCAGTAGGTTTAGACAGTAGACCAGAAACGATAAGAGCAGTAACCGAAGCATCTCTAAAAAGACTAAAAACAGATTACATTGATCTGCTTTATCAGCACAGGGTTGACCCCAATATTCCGATAGAAGATGTTGCAGGAACCGTTAAAGACCTGATACAAGAGGGCAAGGTAAAATATTTTGGTCTATCTGAAGCAAGTACCAGAACGATTCGAAAAGCACATTCAATTCAACCTGTTTCAGCATTACAAAGCGAATACTCTTTGTTTTGGCGTGAGCCTGAAAATGAGATCATTCCAACTTTAGAAGAATTAGGAATTGGTTTCGTTCCCTTCAGTCCTTTGGGCAAAGGTTTCCTCACAGGAATCATTAACAAAAAATTAGCGGATGCCGACCGTAGAAATGTTATTCCACGTTTCACCGAAGATAACATAAAGGCCAATTTGGTTTTAGTGGAAGCACTTTCTGAGATTGCTCAACAAAAAAATATAACGACCGGACAATTAGCATTGGCCTGGCTATTAGCTCAAAAGCCCTGGATCGCACCAATCCCCGGGACCACCAAAGTGCATCGCTTAGAAGAAAACATTGGCAGTATAAATATTGTATTGACAGCCGATGATCTGGCAAAAATTGATACAACAGTAAATGGGATTACATTGGTAGGCGACCGCTATCCCGAATTTTTAGAAAAACAAATAGACAAATAAAAATAGCAACAATGCAAAATATCAGAGGAAAAGTAATTGCGGTTACAGGTACCAGCAGTGGAATAGGTAGGGCCATTGCCATAGAACTGGCAAAAAATGGTGCAAAGGTTGTTTTGGGTGCAAGGCGAAGAGCGCAATTACAACAACTTGTTGAAGACATTAAAAGTAAAGGTGGTGAAGCCGCTTTTGCTCAAATTGATGTAAAGAATAAAGCCGATCTGATTAGGTTGGTCAATACGGCAGTTGAGCAATTCGGAAAATTAGATGTCATTGTAAATAATGCAGGTATCAGCCAGTTAAGCCGCATTGACGAATTGGATATTGACGGTTGGGAAGAAATGATCGACATTAACCTCAAAGGCGTTTTGTATGGGATGGCGGCTGCAATTCCTGTTTTTAAACAACAACAATCGGGACATATCGTTAATATCATTTCAACTTCAGGAATAAAGATTGTACCAATGCAAGGCGTTTATGCGGGAACTAAAAATGCCATTCGCACGATTGCAGAAGCTTTTCGTCAGGAGTCAGACGGAAACATACGCATAACAGGGATTTCCCCTGGAATTGTGAAAACAGATTTTGCGAGCCATATCAAAAACGAAGAAATGAAAACAGCTGTTCAAAAAGGAATGGAACAAATTGCGATAAATCCCATAGCCATTGCCAATGCTGTAATTTATGCAATAAGCCAACCTGGCGATGTTGAAGTTGGTGATATTGTGATTCGTCCGTCAAAACAAAATTGATTAAATTCGTAAACGAAAAATGCAACAACGACCTAACATCAATCACCTTAAAAGTATATCGCAATTGGTGCGTATCTTGGGATTTTCTGCACCCTCGCACCCATTGATTGCATTGGTTGATTACAATAATGTCTCGATTGAAATGTTTCCAAAAGGGCAAAAAGTAAGTCTTGATTTTTACAAAATATCCTTTAAACCTACCTTCACAGGACAAATAAAATACGGGCAAGGCTATTACGATTTTGAAGAAGGTGGATTAGCATTTTTGAAGCCAAAACAAATCGTTTTTTCACCGGAAGACACAGAGAGCTACCAAGGGATTGCTTTGTATTTCCATCCAGACTTTATCCGAAATTATCCGTTAGCAAGCACAATAAATCAATATGGCTTTTTCTCTTACGATGTTTCAGAAGCCTTGTTTTTATCAGCAAAGGAAAAAGAAATTATCGCTAATTTATTTGCTTCAATAGCCAATGAATTGAGCAACAATATTGACAGTTTCAGCCAGGATGTGTTGGTGTCGCAAATAGATTTGTTATTGAATTACAGCAACCGTTTTTACAACAGGCAATTTTTAACAAGGAAAGCCATTAATCACGACATCATAACTTCTTTGGACAAACTTTTAGATAATTATTTTGAAGAAGAAAACAGTTTAAAAAACGGCTTGCCATCAGTAAAATATATCAGCACAGCATTAAAACTGTCGCAACGCTATTTGAGTGATATGTTGAGTTCGTTGACAGGACTAAACACACAACAATACATTCAGAACGCAGTCGTAGAAAAAGCTAAAGAAAAATTATCAAGCACAAATCTTTCCGTCTCGGAAATTGCTTACGAATTAGGTTTTGAACATTCACAATCGTTCAGCAAACTTTTCAAGACCAAAACTAATGTTTCGCCTTTGGCGTTCAGAAATTCGTTTATCTATCGCTGAATTGAAGCGAAAAGGATATGTTTCCGGCACTAGATGCGGCATTGCCCCTTGCTTAAGTCAGATAAAACCCGTTCGGCTGATGCGGTTCGGGAACATCCCCCTGACCAGTCATTTGCCTGATGTTAATCTCGATATTGGTCGCTATTGCAGTCATCGCTGTATCGGTCGGCTTATTACTGAAGGGGTCTTGCAACTGTGTCGCCGTCTCTTCCAGCAGAAAGAAAAAACTCGTAATCAACAGCAGTATGGGGATTTCAAAGTAGCCTGATGTCTGTCGCAGGGCGATGGAAAGGGTTATGATAAAAACATAAATAATCATGTGGAGGAACAGCCTGTAGGTTACCGGGAACACCGTGCTTTTGATACGTTCGGCCATTCCCATCTGGTTGACCAGGTTGACGATGATACTATTCAGATGAACATGGCTATAGCTATCGATTTCATCTTCTTCCCTGAGCTTAGAGATATGCGCATTGTTGAGCTGAAGAACAGCCAGGGCCTTATTGGAGTGGCAACCGATAGATTTCAATTCATCTCCAGACAGAAAACGGTCAAGCCCTTCCATTACCTCCTGTCCTCTAAGCTGCCTTCCCAGTACATAGCACCACGCGATATGCCGCTGGGCAATAATCCGGACCGCATTCTGATTCTGCTTCACAAAAGCCTGGAGCTGCAAGACCAGGTTTCTTGAATCATTGACAATGCCGCCCCATATCTTACGTGCTTCCCACCAGCGGTCATAGGACTGGGAAAGCTTAAAGGATAATATTACCGATATTGAAGTTCCCAGGAAAGTTGGAATCGTTAATGGGATTTCAGGGATCAGGTGGTCAAATTCGGAAGTCAGGAAATAAACAACAACAGTTGCTATCGATACATTAATGAGCTCTCTTTTTATTTTGTTAAATATATATGCAAAGGGCGGTCTTTTTTCAAGTAACATAGCTGAATAAAACTTTTCTGTTATACCTTACAAAAAAGTGCTATCAATGGTTATGCCAGGCGCAACAAGCGTGAAATTTTGTCACTGATATTTCAAATGCAGATTGCCAGTTATTGCCCTGTTTGCTAACTTTGACGGATGCTACTCTATTATTGAAACAAGTGGCAAAAATAACCTGTAGAAGCAATAACCGTTTTAATTCTGTAGTATTTACTTGCCTTAGTACTATTTATTGTGGAATCATTTCACAGCCCTGGTTGCCTTATCAAAAGACAGCACCAGATTCTTCTGATCAATATCTTTTAACAATACCTCATGAATACCATTACCACGGCCCGCAGTAAAATAAACATCAGACTTAACAGTAGCGCCCTTCTCAAGCCCCTCCTCAAACAGGGCAATCCCGAATAAAGTACTGTCCACCTTAGAAGAAACAATTACGCTCACCGTACCCAGATCATACTTTCCGTTATTCTTCAAGGTAACAACCCCTTGCTTATAAGTATAGCTAACCCCTTTCAGTGTTTCCAGATAGGTTTTATTCTTACTGGTAATCGCCTGATAGGTTTGCGTATAACCTGAAAGGCCGGCAATTGCCAGCAGTAAAACCAAAATGATTTTCTTCATAACTTTAAAAATTAATTCAATTATTTCATTTGAGTAAGTGCAGATTTAAGTCCTCCTATTTCATCATCAGGATCTCCTTCAGAAGCAAAAATTTCCGCGACATCCATATCTTTGCCATATACCACAGCGTTCGCAGCCACATCAATCTCCAGTGATGCGCCATTGACAGAAAGCCCTGCAAAAAGCCCCTTGCTACGGGAATAGGAATAAACCTCGGCATCGAGTTTGTAATCTGTATTCACCGCAGAACTCCGTCCAAGAGGACCCGCTGCGATAGAAAGGTCGCCACCAAGGGTAAAGCTGCTTTTCTTGATCGCTGTCAGGCTACTGGCATGGGTAAAAACAAGCACAAGTTCAGTCGATTGTACACCCGCCTGAAGACCAACGCTTCCTCCCGTAATAGTTATAAATACAGGATTGCTCCAGGAGCCGTCTGCCCTTTTTACCATTGCAATGCCCCTGCCACGTTTCCCTCCGATAACAAAACCTGCGTTGATCAGTTTAGGTACGATAACAATGCCCTGGGTAAGTTCGAGTAGTCTTGAGGGAATAGATTCTTTCATTTTCCCGAAACCGGAAAGCACCTGGGCCGAAGCCTGTATTCTTTTTTGCTCCTTATTCTGCGCAACGGTCGCATAGGGAAATGATAATAATAATAGTACTGTGCAGCAGAGCGCAGTAAGGTTCAGCTTGATCAAGTTGATTGTGTTCATATATCTGTCAAAACATAAAGACGTTACCGGGGCATATTTGCGCTCCGAAACCGTCCATACGTGCAATATTATATCTTTTATTTCTTTTCCAGACGACTCTACAGCTAAATTACGTTTCTGTGAGAAATCCCCCTGGTTCAATAAAATTTAGGATAGAACGGGGTAATAGTTTGTTATCCCCTACTCCAAAATTGACCGAAGAATAAGCAAAGTGCTCATTTATTCCGCTCCGAAATATGCGCCAAACATCCCATAAAGCGCGTAATCGGCTGATTTTTAATATTGAAATTCAGGGTATGAAATGCTGCCAGCGATAAACTCATTCTCGTATTATAAATCAAAAACGATAAGTAAATACAGGACGAGTGAAAATGCACGAACAGAAACAAGGATTAATCCGCATACGGCTGAACTGTCCAATAGTGTACAGCTATCGTTCGATAACGAACGATTCAATTATCGGACTAAATATTAATTGACTTAAAATCAACATGTTAATCACATAAATAATGATTGGCACAAACTTAGTAAATTGCAGATCAATTAGTATTTGATTAATTGATAAACCACTTGCTGTCATGTTCAAACTCAATTTAAAAATCGCTTTCCGCAACCTCTGGAGAAACAAAACATCTTCAGTGATCAATATTATTGGTTTGGCGGTCGGTTTGTCTGCCTGCTTAATGCTTTTATTATATGTCGATTATGAAATGAATTTCGACCGTCACTTTAAGGGCGCAGACAAAATTTACCAGGTGATGACCAATTTTCAGGATGCATCAGGAAAGATAACCAGTACAGGAAAGTCGCCAGGAAACGGGATTGCAATGGCTATAAAAACTAAAATACCTGAAATAGATGCCATTACCAGAATTAGTGGCGGTAATAAATCGCTTATTGCAAATAATCAAAAAGTTTTTAAAAAAGTTGATCTCTTTGCAGATCCTGAAATTTTAAAAGTTTTCAATTACGAATTTTTAGCGGGCAATCCCTCCTCTGCCCTTAATACACCAAATGCTATTGTATTAACCGGGGAGACTGCAAAAATCTTATTCGGCACTACAGATGTGCTTAACAGAACCGTCAGGTATCAAAACCATAGCGATTTAAAGGTAACCGGTGTAATTAAAGATCTGCCCGCCAATACTTCGATCAGGTTTGATTATTTGATGCCCTGGTCTTTTTATGAAAGTATAGACAATGATGCCAAAAACCCTGGTTGGGGAAACTTTAGCTACCTCGCAATAGCCAAGGTTAATAATCCAGACAATATAGACCTGATCAATACGAAGGTAAAAAAGCTTTTCAACGAAAATTACACAGCGCAAAAGAATCAGAATTTTCTATTTCCCCTTTCAGATTTACACCTGCATGGTGAATTTTTGAATGGCAAGAGTATAGGCGGCGATATAGAACGTATCTATCTTTTTTTTGCACTTGCCTTCGGCATTTTGCTTGTCGCCTGTATTAATTTCATGAACATGGCCACTGCTAAATCAGAGCGTAGAGCAAAAGAAGTGGGAATCAAGAAAACCATTGGTGCAACAAGAAGTTCTTTAATTACCCAATTTTTAACCGAAGCCATGGTGTTAACGATGGTGGCTGTATCCATTGCGATTATTATTATTGAAGGCAGCTTACCGCTGTTCAACAACCTGCTAGGGATAGATATTGTAATTGGTTATACCAACACAGGTTACTGGTTTGGCATCTTCATAATTGCATTGTTCACCGGACTTTTATCAGGAATTTATCCTGCCCTGTTCCTTTCTTCCTTTAATCCGATTCAGACTTTAAAAAAGAAAACTGCAAGGGCGAAACTAATCCCCATCAATCTGAGGCAGGTATTGGTGGTAGGACAATTTTGTTTTGCCATTATGCTGATCATTGCTACGCTGGTGATCTATAAACAGATGCAGTTTATAAAGAACAGGCCTATAGGTTATAATGTCAATTTACTTGCTGAGATGTCTCAGGATGGTGAGCTATCCAGTAAGTTCGAATTGTTTAAAACACAAGTACTGGAAACCGGAGCTGTTACCGCCGTAAACCAAACGTCGCAAAGCATGACTCATGCGAGCAACTGGTTTTATGGCTTTGAATGGCCAGGGATGGAAGAAAAAGGAAAAGAAATTGTTTTCAACCGGCTTCAGACACAGTACGATTTTGCGAAGACAAATGGTATAAAACTCATTGCCGGGCGCGATTTTTCCAGAAATTTCGCATCTGATAGTTCGGCAATTTTGCTGAGCAGTACTGCGGTGAAGGTAATGAAGCTTAAAGATCCGATAGGGAAGAATGTAAAACTCTTTGGAAATCAACTGACCGTGATTGGGGTTTTTGATGATTTTATCTGGGATTCGCCCTACCGTTCGGCCCGCCAAATGGTAATTAATTTCAAGAAAGACCAAGGTGGAAAAATCAACCTGCGGCTAAATCCCGCCAACAGTTTAACTAAGAATATTGAACTGATATCGGGCGTTGCAAAACGTCTTAATCCAAGCTATCCGGTTGAAATTAGCTTTGTTAATGATCTCTACGCCACAAAACTGAAGTCAGAAAAGATCCTGGGTATTCTCGCTAACCTTTTTGGCGGTATAGCAATACTCATCTCCTGCATGGGTCTTTATGGTCTGGTTGCTTATAGTGCAGAACAACGTACAAAAGAGTTTGGCGTGCGCCGTGTACTGGGTGCATCGGTTAGCAATATCATGAAGCTGCTCTCGGTTTCCTTTCTGAAAATGGTATTTGCAGCAACATGTATTGGCGTGCCTTTGGCTTATTATCTGATGAACAGATGGCTTACCAGTTTTGAATTCAGAACAACAATTTCATTCTCAATTGTGCTTATCTCAATCACGGGAACTGCAGTCATAGCATTTTTGACGGTTGGTTTTCAATCTTATAAGGCTGCAAAAGCCAATCCTGTTGATGCCCTGAAATGCGAATAAGCTTATGTATAAGCAACTGTTGAACTGAAAGAAATCATCCCAAGTCCAGATACTTATGGTTGAAGGAAAGCTGCAGATAGAAGGCGGAGTGATCCAGGTGATCGGGCTTTAACGTGCCGTCTTTTACCTATGTTTGTAGGTACTTTAGCAGCTTTTACATTTGAGTTCCTGTAGGTATACTACATCTGGCGCCGACTGGTTAAGCCAGCGTAGCAGTATAGCCAGGATATTATAGACCTTAAAAAATCATTCCTTGATTTGCTTACAAGCTTCAGGGGTTTGCATACATTCACGCGATTTGGCTTGCCGACCTTTGGATCATGGAAATAAAAAAAATAGCATTAGGCAGCCAGGGTTTGGTTGTGCCTGTGATCGGCCTTGGCTGTATGGGCATGACGGGTTTTGAAAAGGGGCATATGTATGGTCCCGCGGATGAGCAGGAAGCTATCGCGACGATTCAGCGTTCGCTTGAGTTAGGCGGTAATTTTTTAGATACTGCCGATCTGTATGGACCGCTGAAGAACGAGCAGTTGATCGCTAAAGCGATTAGTGGTAAACGTGACCAGTATATTTTGGCGAGCAAGTTTGGCTGGGAGATCGATGATAACAATAAGGTAACCTGGGCAATTAATGGCAAGAAAGATTACGTAAAAAAGTCTTTGGAGCGTTCGCTCAAAAATCTGAATACGGATTATATCGATCTGTATTACCTGCACCGCCTGGATAAAAATACGCCGATCGAGGAAACGGTTGAGGCAATGGCGGAGTTGGTTCAGGAAGGTAAAATTGGTTATATCGGTTTGTCGGAAGTTTCGTCTGAGACCGTTAAGCGGGCGCATGCAGTTCACCCGATCACTGCCGTACAGAGCGAGTACTCTTTGTTCGAGCGGACGGTGGAAGAACGTGGGGTTTTGGCAACCTTAAAGGAACTGGGTATTGGTTTTGTAGCCTACTCACCGCTGGGCCGTGGCTTCTTATCGGGGCAGATCAAAAGCATAGATGACCTGCCTGAAAATGATTTCCGCAGGGCCATCCCGCGTTTCCAGGGTGCGCACTTCGACAAGAATATTGAATTGGTGAGCGCTATCGAGGTAATGGCCGAAGCTAAAGAGGTCACTTCTTCGCAACTGGCTTTGGCCTGGATCATGAGCAAAGGCATCCTGCCGATCCCCGGAACGAAACGCCGGAAATACCTGGAGCAAAACATTGCGGCAACAACTATTGAACTAACGAAGGCAGACCTATCACAGCTGGAGCGCATTGTACCTTTAGGTACGGATACCGGTGCACCTTATGATGAGTTTAGTATGGGCTTAATTGATTAATTTTGTTTTTATGAACGCCATTAACTCCATATCGGAATTTCACCGTTTGCTGTCCTTAACAGAACCCCGCCACCCGCTGGTGAGCGTGATCAATTTGGCCGAAAGTATTTTTTTGGAAGACGAGATCTGGAAAGGTTTCGTTAACCGCTTTTATTGCGTGGCACTCAAACGCGAAGCCAAAGGCAAAATCAGGTACGGACAGCAGCATTATGATTACGATAAAGGGGTATTGAGTTTTACCGCGCCTAACCAGGTGCAACAACTGGACCTGCAGAATATGGAATGCGGGTCTGGTTATCTCCTGATATTTCACCCAGACTTCCTGTTACAGCATACACTGGCGAACAGCATTCATCACTATGGTTTTTTCGATTACGCGGTTAACGAAGCGCTGCACCTGTCGGCCGGGGAAGAAGATGACCTGATCACAATTCTCCATAAAATAGATAAAGAGTGCCAGCATATCGATAAGCATACCCAAGAGATCATACTTACGCAAATCGAGAGCCTGTTAAAGTACTCCAACCGTTTTTATGAGCGGCAATTTCTGACCCGCAAGAATAATAATTCAGCACTACTGGCCAGGTTCGAGCAGTTGATTGATGACTACTTTAAAGGCGAGGTACAGGCTTTGCTCACGGTACAACATGTTGCTGCGCAGATGAACCTGTCGCCTAATTACTTGAGCGACCTGCTCCGGATTCATACCGGGCAGAACACACAGCAGCATATTCATGAAAAACTGATCGCGAAAGCAAAAGAAAAACTTTCCACAACCAGTCTGTCGGTCAGCGAGATCGCCTATACCCTGGGTTTTGAACACGCGCAATCCTTTAGCACACTTTTCAAAAAGAAGACGAACTTATCACCGCTGGAATTTCGTCAGGCTTTTAACTGATTACTGGAACAAACTGTGTCCAGAAAATATTTTTTGCTGAATATTTACAGTAAACCCGACTGGGTAGATTGGAGATGTATCCCATCAATAAACAGGTATTATCCTCCTTCCATTTTTTTGAAAACAAGCATTGCCTGTGATTGTTGTATATAAAACACGAAACCCTTATGGACAACTTTACTGTAAGCCTTAGCCCCGATCGTGTGTTCCATTACCAGGTTGAACAGCATCCGCATCACGTTACTGGTGGCTGTAAATACAAAATCTACCAGGACGGGAAATTTGTGGCCAGCCTGGAACCCGACAGCCGGGATTTTTTGCATGTATGCCAGAACCCTGCAGCTATTGAGCTGGAGATTCTGCATATGTTAGCAGAACAGATTGAACTTGTGCACCCCGGCATAACTCATTTGGGAGAACTTCAAAATATTGAACTCGACAGCGATGATGAGCTGGAAGCACCACCGCAAAATACGTCTTAATATTATTAAGAGGGATAAAGTAGGCAGCGCAGTAAATGATTTAAAATATGGCTAACCCCCATCAAAGCATAACAGCATCTGGCAAAAGATTAATACCAAATATCTAACCCTTTACTGCCGTGGCAAGGCGAAGGTAAGTAAAGAACCTTTGCCCAGATTGCTTTCTGCCCATATTTCCCCACCATGCAGCTTTATGATCTCCGAACAGACGTATAGTCCTATCCCGAATCCCGAGATCAGCTTATTGCCCTCTGCACGGTAGAACCGCCCGAATATTTTTGAAAGCTCTTCTTTTCTCATCCCCATCCCCTCATCCCTAACGCTTACCCTTACCTGCTCGCCAGCCCCAATACATGATACGAGGATAACACTCCCTGGTTTGGAATACTTAACTGCATTGCCAATAAGATTTGAGATTACCTGTCCAAGTTTTCCCCTGTCTCCATTTACCATATGGCTTTCCACAGGATCAAAAATAAATTTATGGGTACCATATAACATCAACGCTTCCTCTCGTGAATCTTCGATCAGCGCGCCAATATCAAATTTTGAACTGTTTACGTGGATCTTCGCCGATTCCAGTCTCGATAAATCCAAAAAACCGTTGATCATATCGGTCATGCGCTTGGTCTGTTTGACAGATTGTGATAATGCACGATGGATAATTTCATCGGGGCTTTGCTTCGACCGCGATTCCAATAACTGGAGATATGCAGAAAGCGAGGTCAACGGTGTTTTGAGTTCGTGGCTAACCACACCCATAAAATCGTTCTTCCGTATCTCCTCCATCTTTTGTTCGGTTATATCCATAACTACACCGGTAAATGCAGAAAATGTGCCTGAAGGGTCTGCTGTAAGATTGCCGATTGCCCTGAGCCACCTCAGTTTATTATCGTGAAGGCCGATAACAGGATAACAAACATCATAATCTCCATTATTATAAATGGCATTTTCGAATTTATCCGAAATAAAGTCCCTGTATTCAATTGTAATCTGAGCAATTGCCTGTTCAATAGAAAGCGTTTCATCAGGGTAATAGCCGAATAATTCCTTAAGCCGGGCATCGGCAATGAATTCCCTGGTAACCGAATTTATATACCAGGTACCGAAATTTGCCGCCTCGACCGCGAGACGAAGGGCGAGTTTCCCTTCCTCGATGGTTTTTTGGGCCGAAATGAGATCGGCATTGGCTTTTGACAAGCGTTCGTTGGCCGCCTTGAGCTGATCATTTGAAACGGTGAGCTCCTCATTAATGGCGGCAAACTCCTCATTCATAGTTTGCAGTCGTTCTGCACTTTGCGTCAATTGCTGTTGCCATTGGTCCCGCTCGGTTACGTCTCTGGTTGTGCCTGAAACGGCGACAACTTCGCCGCTTTCGTTGAAAACAGGATTGAGGATATAATCATATAACCTCCTGCCCAGGGTGGCGTGCGGAAAAGCCACTTCGCCCCTAACCGGGTTTCCTGTAGCGATGATACTGTCAATCTCCCGCTCGTGCATATCTGCGTGCCATGGTTCGTAACCATTTTCCAGCAGGTTCTTTCCTATTGCTTCATCCCAGGTTTTACCCCACATCTGTAAAAGTGCGGCGTTTGCATAGGTGAACCGGTACTGGAGATCGAAAACGTACATCAGGTCGGGTGTTCCGGCAGTGATGGTTTCGTAAGTACGCTTCTGTTGCTCCAATACTTCTTTGGAGGCTGCCAGTCGCTGTTCGGCTAACTTACGTTCAGTAATATCCGATTCCACGCCAAACCACTCTTTTACCTCCCCATTATCACCAAAAATCGGCACTGCCCTGGAAAAGGTCCAGCCAACACTTCCATCAGTCCGTTTCACCCGGTGCTCGAGCTGAAAAATGCTACTGGCTGCTATGGCATTTTTAATGGCATGTTGTACAAGTTCAAGGTCTTCTTCATATACATGCATAGATTGCCATCCCGGGCTTGCATCCTTGGCACCATGGCCATCGGGCTCAGTCAAGATGGTCCAATCCGGGTTCATACTGTAAACTACATCTGAGGTTGCGGTCAATAATGCCTGAAAACGTTCCTCATTTGTAGCAGAAAGAGATAAATAGGTTAATTGTTTACCCATAAGTTGGCATTTGATAATATCTGAAACCTGAAAATAAGCGTTTTGTTTGAAATTATCATTATCAGACGTTCTCTGTTTGCGTGCAATAACACGGTTAGTTACACAACACGGAGTGGCCAGGGTAGTTTGATACGAAATACTGCTTTGTGCTACGTTAAATACCCGTAATCGATTTAGCGGAGCACACAAAATACCTAAAATTCAAAATGATAAAACTTAGCCGCGTTTCTTCCAGTTACCTATTAAAAAAGATTATGGAACAACAGCGAAGCGGTGCACAAAGGGATAAGATCTCCATAGCAGAAAAAATTGACGACAGACGCCAACGGTTACAGCCACTAACGGGTCAGCCGACTTTAGAAGAAGGCGGCCGATCCAGGTTAATTGAAGGGAAAATTGTAAACCTAAAGTGGAAAGCGCCTTCAAATGGAATAGCCGGTCTACTATAAACCGAAGGGTTGCAGCGGTACAGTACCGCTGCATTTAAAATTTAAATAATGAGAAAGCCGAAACCTGCAGTGTGTAGAGATCATCATCAGGGAGATATCAACACAGTGGGTATATAGGCTATTTTTTACGAACAGCTCAATATGAAAATCCGCATTACATTAAGCTCAGTTATATGCGCTTTATCAATGGTTTCCTGTAACAGCTACGAAAGGGACAGGCAGATCAAAGCAGATCTTACGATAAAAGCAAAGGAAGATGTGAATTTCGCTGGCGTAAACTTCACCGTGCGGAACCGCAGTGTAAAGATCTGGGGTTATTGCCCAACATATAAATCCAGAATGGCAATCATCCAAAAACTAGGTACTATTCACGTCATTAAGAAGATCGACAATCAACTCGTTATCAAACCACTGCATATAGATCAAGGTTTTTATCTGAAGCAGCTGGCAGATAGTCTCCTGGCAAGCCATCCAGAATCATGGGCGGTTATAACCGATCGGAACATCATATTAAAGGGAAATATTAAAGAAAAACAGCTCCCAAAGCTATTACAGGCTATTCACCAGTGGATCCCCGAACGCATTCTAATCAATCAGACAGTTGCTAATTGAGCCAATTCCAGATGAACAATAAGAAGTATATTTGCCGCTGATAGCATAAAATGCCTGAATAGTTACCCAGACTTGAACGCAGGGGAGAATAAAGGCTGGGTTTCTACTTACCCACTACTTTTTGCATGCTGCATCATTTGTGCTATTGGTACTTTTCTGCATGGCCTGGTAAGCAATTGTTGCAAAGATTGCAAATACAATGTGGGCAGGGATACGCTGTAGATAGAACCGTTTATAATTCATTAACGGGCTTAATGGATGAACGGCAAATGTTGCTTTCCAGATTGCAATTCCGATCAGGCCGCTCACTGCGCCCAAACACAGCCCACAGGCTCCTGTAGGTTTTAGGGTTTTCGAATCCCATAACTTAATATATACAGCCGAAAACGCTGATCCCATAGCATAGTGTGCAGCCCATGCCGAAACAGATCTGACCTGTTTTGGCAGAAAAGGCAATACCCTGCTAATTAAGCCATTCAAACGTTCAGGCTCTCTAAAGTCTTGGCCAAGTAATGACATTAATGCACTTGATGCTGTCATCATCGTTGTACCGGCAATACTGCAGCCCACAGTTTTAACGAGCGGATTTATCATATCTGGTATTAGTTATATTTTACAAATTCAAGTTTTCTGATCGTATTTTTTAATTTTAAAAAATAGATGAATAAGCGGACTTATTCCATTTCCTGTTCGGCTAAACCTTCGAGGAACCATCCTGATTTATATTCAAAATCAACGCGCTCACCTGATCCGTTAATTACATGGCTGGTAAAATCATGGGCTATGATACGTTCATTTTCGAGATATTTTTTCGCCAAAGAGGCATATTCTTTAACGTTAAGGCCATCCTTGATAATATAATGGGGTTCTCCAGCTTCACTCCAAACTGTTTCTACCACACCAGATTCGAACCTGCTAGCTTCTTCTGTGGTTAACCGATTGTTTGTTCTGTTAATTTTTTCCATTTTTCTATGGTTTAGGTGTAACTGAATTAATAACAGGTGTTACAATGGATTTGTTCTTTCAAAGAAATTGAGCATCAAATAGGAGTCAACTGTAGCACGAATCATCTTTGGAAGTGATTTTACAAGGTGCTTCTTCGCAAGTAAAGATCGCAGACACCATCAATAAAATTTTTTGAAAGATTCCCTCTTTACCATTTTGGTACGCAGCCGGGTGAGCTACCGTCCTGTTCTTTCATGTATGTTTTGTTAGGCAAAAATTTAAATGCCCCGGATCAATGGATTGTTATCCGTTTCTTCTTGAATATCTTCTTCTCTGGATGCCTGGTTGTATTCTGGTGCCTTCGGATCACTGCTTAAACTTCCTTTTCCGGCAATTCCACGGTAATCTGTATTTTCGGGAAGCTCGGTTTCTTTGGGCAAACTGGTCTGGGGAATTTTTCCCGATAGGTTGTTTTCCATAACGTGTTGATTAATCTATTTTGTTTTCCATATTATTTACTGTCATGTCTGTCCTGGATTATAGCCTGAAAGAAAGCCCGACAAAATAGCTTTTCCTTGCATCATGCTGAACGCCATAATTAAGGCCACCGTCAATAAGCAAATCCTTAGACAGCTCATATTGCAGCGCAGCATTCAGAAAGTTTTTTAAGTGTTTATCTTTAAATTCATAGGTATAATAGGTTTCAACAATACCATCAAGCTTTTTAGTAAGCGGGTGTGATACCGTGAGCGTCTGCAAAATCTGGTCGTGGTGGCCGGAGCCTTCCTCGTCCTGTAACCGGTCTGCTTCAACCTGAAAGCCTAATTTCCAATCATTTCCAAATTTAATACTCATTGGGATGATGATCCCCCCTTCATATTGGCTTTCTTTATCTGCACCGGAAGTCGGAAATTTCAGATATGGGAGCAGCGCGATAACGAATTTTCCTTTATCGTTGCCCAATAGATTTTGTTTCAGCCTGAGGGTAAGATCACCAAACCCACTGTTCCGATCAAAACTGCTTTCAGTATTAAAATCCTTTTTTACCACAAAGCTTTCAAATGTAAGCTGGATGGCTGTCGAATTTGTTAACCCCAGCTTTATATTGGCCAGGTTAAAAAGATATTCGTCGCTCCTTCCTGCATTCCGGTTTTCGCGCTGAAAGCGAACAAGATCGGTCTCAAACTGAAAATGCCCGGCATCAATGGTTTGCGGGCTTTCGGTTACATCTGGCCGATCGGTTTCCATTTCCCTCAAACTATCACCCGGAACTGGCCTGAATAAATGATAGCATGTTTTTTGCTGGCCGAACGCCGCAATATTGCCAACGCTTAACAGCGCGAGAATTAAGATAATATGATATAGTATTTTCATTTGGTTCTGGAGACCAGGTATTAATTGCCTTGCCGGCGACTTAAACCTGAAGAGGTTAAAAACGCCACACCGGATAGCGTGGCGTTTTGCATGTGTTCTAGGCGGTTACACCTGTATTTGCTTCAGTTAAAGCGATTTCTGTTAACAGGCTGTCGGTATCTTTTTCTTCCGCAAGTGTAGCAGCCAGTAACTCTTCGGCCTCAGCATGCTCCATCAGCTTTGCAAAGGTTACAAGAGTTCCATAACTCGCTATCTCGTAGTGCTCAACTTTTTGTGCCGCCGTGATTAGTGCAGCATCAAGCACCTGTGGCTCGCTGCTGAAGCTTTCGATAATTTCGTCCGCCTCTTCCAGGAGACCTTCCATTGCCTTACACTTTTTACCCCTCGCAGTGAGACCTATTGAGTTAAAAACCTCTTTCAGTCGGTCAATCTGTCCTTCGGTTTGGGCATAATGGGTTTCAAAAGCATTTTTCAGTTTTTCACTGCCAGCGGCTTCTGAGAGTTTTTTCAGACCTTTAAGCAACTGCTTCTCCGCTCCAAGTATATCCCTTAGTTCATCCACAAAAAGTTCATGAAGATGCGCATTTGGCATCTGTACATCATTTTTTTTATTTGCCATGTTTTTATAGTTTAATGTTCATCATAAGAACATGGCCTAACAAAAAAAAGTTTAAAAAATTTTAAACTTTGAGTTCTTCCTTTCAGGCATTTTATAGGTTTATCTAATAAAAGAAATATTGGTAAGCGGGTGCGAAGCTGTTTTAAGGGAAACAAGCCAAGTAGAAACGATCCTGTAAGATTTCCTTTAGCTACAGACATCACAATTTGCTGGATATATCATAAAAAGACTTTAAAAAGTCAAGGGCAGCGTTACCCTTTTGAGAATCTTCTTTTAATAGAAAATCGTCCCCGAGGGGGAAAAAGCCAGGCAGTTTTTGGTATTCTTCGTGTTTTATTGATTTAAAACCCATGGTCCAATCCGGGAAATTGCGTTCTTTTAGAAATGACTCCCTTAATACCAGTACCCCTTGATGCCGTTCGTCCTTAGCTATCTTTTCGAAAAGTTTTTTCACATTACTTTCACTGCCTTCCAGCACCTGCATAAAACGGCCTTCATATTCAGAAAAATATCGCCCTTCCATATATAAAAGCATACCTGTAATATCATTTGCCAGGTTATTTACGCTGGATTGGTTAAGTAAGCTGTTAAGACCATCCACGGGCATTAGCGTCCGGGCTTTACTGAAATAGATTAAGTGAAATAACAAAATAAATAAATTAGGTAAAACTGTTCCAAATTATGAATTTATTCTAATCTGCCAATTTTAAAGCGAAAGAATAAGCTGCGCATAAAGGCAACTATTTTTCAAAACCTTCTGTTAAAAGAAATTGTTTTTTTAGAGTTCAACATAAACGACAGTCTATCGGCTACTGGTAAATCGTAAAACGGATGAAAAAATATAAAATAGGAATAATCGGTTATGGAGGTTTTGGTAAATTCCTTCATTATTGGTGGGAAAAACTGCCTAATGTAGAAATTGTCGCGATTGCAGATCCGCACAAAAACTTTCAATCCCAAGAAAATTTCGTGGTATATCGTGATTGGAAAGAATTGATACAAGACAAAAACATAGACATTGTAAGTATTGTAACGCCACCCAGTTTACACACTGAAATGGCTTGCGCAGCAATGAAGGCCGGCAAACATGTACTGCTCGAAAAGCCTGTGGCAATAAGTGAAGAAGGTGCTCGGGAGATTATAGAAACGCAGAAGCAGACTCGCAAGGTGATAACCGTAGATCACATGATCCGTTATAACCCCATTATTCAAAATCTCATCAAATTAGGACAGGCAGGTACTTTTGGCAAGCTAAGGCATGTTGTAGTAAACAACTATGCGCAGGATGAGGCTTTACCTCCTGATCACTGGTTCTGGAAAACAGAAATGTCTGGCGGAATATTCATCGAACATGGGGTACACTTTTTCGATATCGTGAATGCTATTGGCAATCAGGAATACATTGAGGTGTATGGTTGCAGTGATAGTAGAAATGAAAACCAGAACGATCGTATGGCTGCGATGGTATTATATAACGAAGGTTTAATTGCGAGCTACTACCATGCTTTTTCCGGACCAGGCTTATTTGAACAAACAACGATACACCTTGCCTACGATCTCGCCCGTATAGAAATTGAAGGCTGGATGCCTATGAAAGGGACTGTGAAAGCATTGGTAAATGGCCAGGGCAAAGCACAGCTGGAAAGCTTGCCGGGCTGGACCATTACCGAAGTTGGCGAATTAAATACTTTGAGAGACGTTTCCAGACCCGAGGGCTGGGGCAGTGAGGATCTATCGGCCCAAAATCAAGCCGTAAATGCCGGTGGAATAACTTACCAGGTAGATGAAATGCTTTCCGGCAATTTTGAAATCCATCAAACCAAGGGAGAGGTTTACGGAAAATGTGTTCAGTCAATTTTATCAGACATCATTCAAAAAATAGAAAATAAAGACCATAAACTTACTATAACGATAGAGGATGCCTTCGAAAGCTTGAAAACAGCTATTCTCGCTTCTCAGTAAGCAATTAAGCATATAAGAGAAATTGCACTCCAACAAACTCAATATGATAACATATTGTGCGTGCGTTTCTGCGCTGCGATGATTAAAAGAATAAAATATTATGTATGATGTTAGAAAATGTATTTGCGCAATTATTGGTTAGCTATCCTAAAAAATTGAACCATGAGCGCATTTTACAGATAACAAAAAAAGAATGATTGATCTAACTATAGAAATACGCGATATCATTGCCATGTTGGTTTCGGTCATATGTGGCGGCATCATCGGGTTCGAGCGGGAATACAGGAACAAGTCTGCAGGATTCCGGACCATTATACTGATCAGCCTTGGATCGACAATTTTTACAATTGTGTCCTGGCATGGAACGGGTACCGACGACCGTATTTCAGCAAACATTATAACCGGCATTGGTTTTATCGGTGCAGGTGTAATCTTTAAAGACCGCATATCAGTAAGAGGGCTGACCACAGCTGCTGTTATCTGGACCTCTGCTGCAATCGGCATGACCGCTGGCGTAGGTTATCATGCACTTGCATTTGTGCTCACCGTCAGCACCCTTTGTGTTTTGGTAATGGTTAGTTATGTTGAAAAAATCATATCAGACCTGAAAAAGGAAAGGATGGTTACGATAACTTTCGTCGACAATTCGTTTTCCAGCGTGCTTTTGCTCGAAAAACGGCTAAATAACACCGATGCCAAGATTGAGCGCATGGAAGTTTCCAAAGAAGAGGGACGGATAAATGTAGTGTACCTGATAAGGGGTAAAAAGGCGGCCGTAAATGAACTCAGCACGCTATTGGCTATGTCAGACGAGGTAGCGAGTTTTTCTTAACTGACACGTTTAATGGATAAACTTCAAAATAAATATAGAAATGGAACAGAGTAAGGACAATAGAGTCATTCCGATGACCTCGTTTTCCAGTGGAAACGGAGAAGCGGTAGCTGATGATGTATATTATTTCACGAACCAGATCGTTAATGTTGTTATGCTTGGCAGCCCGGGTGAAGACTGGATTTTAATAGACTGTGGCATGCCGAAGTGCGGCGAGGAAATTATAGCTGCTGCAGAAAAACGTTTTGGCAAGGATAACCCACCCAAGGCAATTTTCTTAAGTCACGGCCATTTTGACCATGTTGGTGGCATTGTAGCGCTAATCAACAAGTGGAATGTCCCTGTATATGCACACCCACTGGAAATGCCATTTATTACAGGAAAAGAGGAGTACCCAGAACCCGACAGTTCAGTTGAGGGCGGGCTGCTGGCCAAACTTTCATCCATTTACCCACACGAACCAATTGATATTTCGGGGCATGTATACAATTATCCGGAAGACGGAAGTTTGCCTGAAACTAAAAAATGGCGTTGGATCCATGCACCCGGACATTCGCCAGGGCAGGTAGTGTTCTTTCGCGAGATAGATAGAATTTTGATAGCTGCCGATGCATTTATAACCGTAAAACAGGATTCATTTTACAAAGTTCTTATCCAGAAACGAGAGGTACATGGCCCGCCGAGATATTTAACTACCGATTGGCAGGCTGCATGGGATACGGTTAAAAAGCTGAGAGACCTGCGCCCATCTATAGTGGTTTCTGGCCATGGCCAATATATGAAGGGCGCAACACTTAGGTTAGGGCTTAAAAAGCTAGCTGAAAATTTCGACACCTTAGCAATACCCTCGCACGGCCGCTTCGTATAACTTCGGTGAAACAATGTTTCTTGTTTCTAAATTACCGATAGCGTAAATTCTGCGCCATCGAAAACCTTAACTTGAACTTGCTGCATGGCCTCCAAAAAACGCGTGCATGAGGCAAGAAAAAGAGGGTGTAGCAGGCCTAAATCAATATCCCTTTACCTTGAAGTAAAATACTTAATCCAAAAAAGGATAAATACGCTTTATATCGTTTCATAAAACACGCGGCCGGTAAATGGGGTTCTCTTTAAAGAACAATATTTAGAAATCAAAGGCATACCCAACCAAAATTAACCTTTAAGAAGAATGTAAAACAGACCTGGCGCATGAAAAAAATATCGAGAAAAACACACGGAATAATTGACTACCTGTGGGCCGCAATGATGATTGCTGCACCTTTTTTACTAGGTTTTACTACCATTATCCCAGCTGCAGCCTGTTTTTTTATTGCTGCCCTCAGTGTTATTCTGCTATCTCTTTTTACAAATTACGAACTTGGTGTGTGGAAGAGGTTGCCCATGGCTTTTCATCTGGACATGGACGTTGTTTTAGGATTCACCCTGGTTATTTCGCCCTGGCTTTTTGGGTTTTATAACCAGATTTTTTTGCCACACATCGTTATGGGTGCCTTTTCCGTTGTGGCCGGATTAAGCTCAAACCGCAACTCGATGATTAAAGATGTTGAGGGCGAAAAAAGATAAGGTGTTGCCATTTAAAAATACTATACTGGCGATATGAACACCAGCACTGTATTTTCCGTAAAGTGATGCAGGGAATGAAGATGGTTCTAGGGAAACAGATGCAACTTGATGATATAAAAAGCCCAAACAGTTTAGAAGTTAAATCCGGCCAGAAAAAAGAAAAGCACAATCCAGTGAAAAACAAACCGGATCTGCTGGAGTATAACATTGCAGGGAATCAAAAACTGAGTATGATTGGTAGGCTAAGAGCTGTTGCAGCACGCTGTTATAATATCAAAGCGTGCTGCAAACTAACCTCATAATAGATCACTAAGGCATTATACTTTAAGCGCGACAAATACCGCACCGGTATCTTTTTTGTTCTGAGCGGTTTCGAAAGCTTCGTTGATCTGATCCAACGAAAAAGAGTGGGTAATCATTTTTTTCGCGTTGATTTTTCCTTTGGCCAGAAGATCCAGGCATACCGCCATTTCAGGGTAGATATCCCAAAAGCCATAACTTGCACTGGGGATAATGGTAATGCCTGACTTTTGCAACTGTTGCCAATCCATTTCTATACTTGTACCGCCAGATTCAAAACCGCCTACAATAATGACCTTGCCGCCTATGCGGGTAAAAGAAACTGCCTGAGGAAGTGTAGTCGTCATTGAAGGCCCTCCGGCGCATTCGAAGGTAATATCTGCTCCCCTCCCATCTGTAAAAGCTTTCAGGCGCTCAAGCCCATCTTCAACTTCTGTGTTCACCACTTCATCTGCACCAAGCTCCCTGGCAAGCTGCAGTGCACTCGGAACAATGTCAAAGAGGATCACATCTGCACCCGACGCTTTTGCAAGCTGCAGTTGTGCCAGTCCTATTGGTCCACCACCTATAACAGCCACTTTATCGTTAATATGCAATCCGCTTAATTGTTGCGCATGCAAACTCACTGCGAAAGTATCAAGAAGCGTTGCCTCTTCATCGCTTACATGGTCGGGCAGGATATGAAATTTTGTTGCCGGACCAATAAGGTATTCGGCAAAGGCCCTGGATATGGTTTCCATCCTCACCTTATATAAGTTTGGACACAGGTTGTATTGTTGAATGCGGCACCATTCACAGTCGCCATCACCCAAAAGGGTTTCAACTACTACTCTATCGCCTGGTTTTACGTTTTTCACAGCAGGCCCTACTTCCACCACCTCGGCGGCAAGTTCATGGCCCATAATTTTACATTCGAGGTCGGGTTCATGTTTCTTCCAATGCCGCAGATCCGTTCCACATATGCCCGAAACTTTAATTCGTGCCAGCACCCAATCTGGCGCAGGTATTTCTACCCGGTCTACTTCCTGAACCTGAAAGGTCCCGTCCGGCTTTTTTAACGCCGCTTTCATTTTATTGCTCATTCTGTCAAATTATATTTTTAGATACATTAGCTAATTGTTATCTGTCGATAGCTGCACAAACTGCAGGCAGGTAGGTGCGTTTACCTGAGCGGCCACCCCGCGATAGCTTAGTTTTCCGTTTTGAGGGGAGATCTCAAAGGAGGTAACAGAATTTCCCTTCTCATTGGCAGCAAAAAGATAGCTTCCGGAAGGATCAATTGCGAGGTAGCGGGGCCCTTTGGCACCGGAAGGTATTCTCTGAATTTCCTTTAAGGCGCCAGTATGTTCATTGATCGCAAAAATGATAATTTCATCTGCATCGCCACGGTTGCTGGCATAAAGATACCTGCCGCTACGATCGATTTTTATGTCAGCAGCTTCGCGTCCGTTTGGTACCAGATTATTCGCTACCGTATACCTGAAGACCCATTTATCCAGCTTCTCTTTTTCAAACACGAAAATATCTGCGCTGAGTTCGCAGATCACGTAGAACCACAATCCGGTTGGGTGTAAAGCCATAACCCTGGGTCCAGAGCCGCCAGGCAGCGAAATAAAAGGAGGTTTTGCAAATATAAGCGGCTGTCTGGCTGAGGGATCGTAACGGCAGACATAAACCTTATCGGTGCCCAAATCGGCTATAAGAAGTATCCGCTGCTCTGATAACAAAAGCGAACTATGAACATGCGATGCTTCCTGCCGATCCTGAACCGGCCCGGAGCCGCTAAATTCAACGAGCTGAAAAGGGCCAAACAGTTTCCCCCAATCCGTAAAGGGCAGCACGGCCAAACTTCCATCCACATAGTTGGCCGAAATAGCAAATTTGCCCTCCCAGTCTACTGTTATATGGCAGGCTCCAGGACCTTTGTATAATACTTTGCTAAGTAAGATCGGCTTCGCCCCGGGAATCGTTTGGAAAGTGACCATAGCCGAATAATCGCCCTTTTTAGTTTCACTAATGGCAAACAAAAACTGCCCATTTTCATTTGGAATAATGAAGGAGGGATTTTCTATCCCGCATACCGAATCCAACAAACTCAATGTACCATCAGTGTTGTTAAAAGCATACCGAAAAATAGATTCCTGATCTGCCGCGGCGTAGCTACCGATCAGAAGGTGAGTTTCTACCTTGCTTCCCATACCTGGTTGATTAAATATTTAAATAATCTGCAAACTTGGACGGATTTTCAAATTAACCACGTCACATGCCGGCGGCTGAGCGATACAGAAGGCTATGGCCCAGGCAATATCTTCTGCCCGGAGCATTTCTTGATTGCTGATCTGTTCTTGCTTTTCCTCCATACTGGCCTCTTGCATATCGGTATCAACTGCCCCCGGTTCTATAAGGGAAATCTTAATACCCAGCGGGTTAACTTCTTTACGCAGTGACTCGGAAAATCCCTGGATTGCCGCTTTGGTGGCAACATAAACAGCACTACTTTCTTCCCTTACATCAGCGCTCATTGAGCCGATATTGATAATCTGACCGGAGCCCTGTTCTTTGAACCTTACGATCGCTTCTTTGCTACAGGCCATGTAGGCCAATAAATTGGTATCCAGAATATATTGCCAATCTTCATAGCCTCCGTCAAGTATACTTCCATATCCAAGGGCGGCGTTGTTGATCAATATATCCAGTCCGCCAAGTTGTTGATCGGCTGCTTTAAAAAGCCGCTCAACGCCTTCTTCACTAGAAAGATCAACAGCTATCCCGAAACTGTTTAATCTGTTTTTCGCCGCAATCGCCTGCAACGTTTCATCTATCTGCTCCTGATGCCGACCACAAATAATACACTGGGCACCTAATGAACCGAGTAAAATCGCTGTTGCCCTTCCAATGCCCGTGCTGCCACCAGTAATCATAATTTTTTTGCCTAAAAAGGCACTGCTGAAATAAGAATTAAAATCTTCCATAGTTTTTATTTAATTGTTAACAAATACTTTATCAGAGATTTGCTGAAAAGATATTCCCCTGGGTATTTCTTAAAACCGATCTAGGAAATACTTCCAGGCACTCTAGATGCAACCAATTCCCCAAAGGATAATCCATGGGTTGATTTCCGGCCATGTCGTCATTCAGCTTTTTTTTATCTAAACCCATTACCGTCTGTATATTTTTACCCCATTGTCTCTCTATACTATTAACCTGCCCGAGGCTAGTTTGTTGAGACAGAAAATACCTGTTTTGCATGTGGTTAATACCGTAACTTCTGTAACCACACCAACACTTTAACCTTTTGTATCATCCATTTTTACAAAAAAGCTTATCCCGCACGTTGAAATACGGGGCTTTTCTGCTGAAAGTACCCGTTTTGTGCTTCTATCAAACCGAAATTCCGGAAGAGGTGTTGAGCATTTAATCAGCTCGAAAAAAGGTTATAGCAGGATCAATTGTAAAAACATGAAAAAAGAAGAAATACATTGGGGGGATTGGCACCGCGTCCTCATGGGCACCGCACCCACAGCATTTTTACTGGAAGTGCTGATCAGGACAATTATTATTTATCTGTTCCTACTGGTAACCCTCAGGCTGATGGGCAAGAGAATGGGCGGTCAGCTGACGATTTCGGAGCTGGCGGTGATGCTTACTTTGGGTGCGATCGTATCGGTGCCCATGCAAATACCAGATAAAGGACTACTACAGGGAATTCTGGTACTTTTTTGTGCATTTGCCTTTCAACGTGGTATTACCTACCTGGCCGCCAAAAACCATAGAATTGAGCTCTTTACCGAGGGAAGCGAATCGTTATTGATTAAGGATGGAGTAATGTTAGTTGCCAAACTTGATACCATGAAAATCTCTCGTGAGCAATTGCGTGCCGTGCTGAGAAATCAGCACATATACAACTTGGGTGAAGTACATAGGGTTTACCTGGAGGCTTGTGGGATTTTCTCTGTTTTTAAATACGATCAGGCGAAACCCGGCTTAAGCCTGCTTCCCCCTGCCGATAGTAACGCTGAGCAAGAATTTAATATAGTTGGAGAATCCACAATCTGCCTGGAGTGCGGAAATCCTGCCCCTGAACAATCAAGTAATGAAAAAAACTGTAAAAACTGCCACTCAGACCACTGGGGACAGGCTGTTATCGCAAAATAATTATGAAAGAATACGAAATTAAACTAGCTGACATTCAACGCATCCTTCAGGGTGAAGTTCCGTTTCATTTTTTTATTGAGGTCATCCTTCGCACTGCTGTTATCTATCTGATTCTCATGGTATCAATGAGACTGATGGGTAAACGGATGTCTTCTCAACTCAGCCGTAATGAGATGGCCGCGGTAGCATCGCTTGCAGCTGCTATAGGTGTGCCATTGATGAATCCCGACAGAGGCCTGCTACCTGCGGTAGTTATAGCAATGGTGATCATCACGCTTCAGATACTAATTGCCAAAATTGCTACCAAGAATACAAAATTCGAATCATTAACACAGGATAAATACAATATGTTGGTTAAAGACGGGGTGCTCAACTATAAAGCTATGGTACTCACCCGTATTACCAGAGACAGGGTGCTCGCACAACTAAGGTCGCAGGGAATTAGCCATCTTGGAATGGTTAAGCGCCTGTACTTTGAAGCCGGGGGAACCTTTAGCCTACTACAGCAATCAGAACCAGTGCCCGGGCTATCCTCAATTCCTGAATGGGATCGGGAAATGTCAGCTAAAATCCATCAGCAAAGCACACATAAAGTCTGCAAATTCTGTGGCAATTACCATACCGGAGCAAAGGACAATAAATGCGAAAACTGCGGAAAGGATAGCTGGGTTTACGCGGTAAGTAACCTCAACAATCAGCAAAACTGATTGCATGTAAATATCAGATAATATTGTTGAAATTAACGCCCGGTGTCATCTCGACTGGAGCAAGGCGTAGTGTTTCAAATGACGATTCTGTGCGGCCTATTACCCAAAAGCAAATATTTTGTTTGGAACTCACCTTTGTCAATGACAGATTGTAAAAGTCGGCGTCATCCCGACCGGAGCAATGCGTAGTGTTCCAAAGGAACTCCTTTGGGGGAGAGATCTTTGGAATAGATTAAAAGATCTCTTCCCGAACCTTCGGGATCGAGATGACGATTCATTGTAAGCTAATACCAGCTTCTGAAATTCCCAATAGAGAGGCGCCTCACAGCAATGACGATACCACGAAGTTATTCATCCGCTAAAAATCACTAATTGATTTATGCTTGCGCTCGTTTCCAACGAGTGCATCAATAGCTTTACGATTCTATCGTTGTAACTAAGTCGTGTTGTGTAACAAACTCCTACTACGAATAAATACGGATCAAATTCAGGAATTTATCTGCTTCTTTCGGGTATTTCACCCCTAAACCAGCGCAATAAAAAAAAGGTTATCAATAGAAAGAAAAGATAAAAGTTATGAAAACACTAAAAACACTGATTATCGTAATGCTTACGATAGTAAGCTTACAAGCCTGTAAAAAGGACAATGAAGAAAATTATGCGATGGACAACCAGTCTTTTGTAACTCAGGCCTCGAGCAGTAACAGTTTCGAGGTGCAGGCAGGCGCAATAGCCACACAAAAAGCGCAAAACGCTGCGGTAAAACATTATGGTGAGCACATGACAACAGATCATACCGCCGTAGGAAACGAAATGAAATCGCTCGCGGCAGCAAAAGGATGGACTATACCAACTGCATTACAACCCAAGGAGCAGGCAAACCTTGATAAGCTGAACAACACAGATCCATCATTATTCGACAGCGAGTTTATGAAGATAATGGTTGCCTCCCATCAGGACGCGATTACGCTGTTTTCTAACGCGGCTGGTGATATGGGTGTTTACGATGCCGACTTAAGATCATTTGCCGGAGCAAAGCTACCTTCACTTAAGACCCATCTTGAAGAAGCGGTGAAACTGCAGGCCCAGATCAAATAGCCAGACCAGTTAATTACCCGTTTAACAACTAAATATATTAAAGATGAAAGACAGCAAAAAGACGAAACACGGGCTGGAAGATGAGCCCCTTGGCAATGAAGATCAGAAAGCCGAAGACGGACCTCAATCATTTGAAGATAAGCGGCCCGCCGATCTGGAAATCCCAAAAGGGGATCATCCAAATACAGATACCAGCCGTAACCCGTCTGACTGGAAAAAAGAGCTGGGCGAATAACAAATGTGGGCTGCAACCAAATCAGCAGATTATTGGCGCAGCTCCGCAAATATGAACAACTAACAAAATCAATTATGTTCCATCATTCAAAAGACCTACAATTTAATGCAAGGGTATCCAAACCGGATCCTGCATTTGCAAACATCCTGCTAGAACAGTTCGGTGGCGAAAATGGAGAACTCGCAGCTGCTATGCAGTATTTTACACAGGCATTCAATGCCAAACAGCCATATCCGGATAAATACGACATGCTTATGGATATTGCAACAGAGGAGTTTTCGCACCTTGAAATAGTGGGTGCAACTATTCAGATGCTGCTTAAGGGTGTTAACGGAGAATTGAAAAGAGCTGCAGACTCCTCTGAAATTATGCAGGTGCTGGAAGGTAAAGCTGCAAGGGAAGATATTATCCATAGTGCCCTCACAGCAAACCCGCAGTTCCCAGTGATTACCGGAGGGGGGCCAACACTTCGCAACAGCCAGGGTATTCCATGGTGTGCCTCTTATATTCATTCCAATGGCGATTTAACCGTAGACCTTAGAAGCAACCTGGCCTCCGAATCGAGGGCCAAGCTGGTGTATGAACACCTCATGAAATTTACAACAGATCCGTACGTAAAAGACACACTTTCCTTTTTGATGACAAGGGAAGTTGCACATTACAAAATGTTCGAAGCCGCCCTGGAAACAATACAGCCCAACTTCCCGCCGGGCGTTTTACAATCAGATCCAAGGTTTACCCAGCAATACTTTAACCTTTCTACGCCGACAAGCTCAAGAGGGCCATGGAACCAGGGAAATATGCCGAAGATGGATAAAGAATGGGAATACATATCCGATCCGGCAGCCTATGTTAAAACGACATCAGGTCTCAGCGCTGAGGATGTCAATCTTAACACAGAAATTGAGGAGGCAAATGCATTGAGTATCCAACTGGGCGAAATCCGGAGCCTGGAAGTCAAATCTTCAGAACCTGAAGGAACCGCAACGTGGAGCGATTATAATCCTGGATTAACATCCATTTGACATGGCAAGTACCGAACCGATTCAAACCTGGTGTATTAGACCGGGTTTGATCGGTGACGTATTAAAAATCAATTATATAACACCACCATGAAAGATAACAGCAAAAATAAAGAGCGGAAAAAACAAGAGGGAGAAAACAGCAACCTTTCCCTCCAGGATGAGATCGTTAAAACGCTTCAGAAAAAAAATGAACAGATTAAAAGTGGAGCAGAACAAACAGATCAAAGCGGAAGCAAAGACAAGGGATCAATGGGTTTTGATAAGCAGTCGGTTTCCTGGCCATAATAACCAGCTAATATTAGCAATCCTGCTTTTGTAGGCAGGATTATTTCTCACCAATCAGGAATATATTTCTTTTTTGTCGCAAATATGGAAGCGTTACTTACAGATGCAAATTATGAAAAAACAAAGCTGTCCCCTTCCTAATGGTAAACTTATGCTCATCGGAGGCGCTGAAAATAAATCACCTACCGAACTGACCGATAAATCTGTCCTGTCAGCCTTTATTGAACTGTGTGGCAAATCTCCTGTTATTGAAATTATTACCACGGCAGGCTCGGAAGAAGTTAACGATACCTATAATATATATGCAACCTGCTTCAATGCGCTTGGTGCAAGCGCAACTGGCCATATCCATCATGAAAACCGTCCGTTGGATGCTGATCTGGCCGAACGTATTGATAAGGCAAACGGCATTTTCTTTACCGGGGGCGACCAGCTTAAACTCACTGCGATATATGGAGGAACGGAAATAATGGGGCAGATAAAAAACAGGTATATCCATGGCGGACTGATCGTTGCAGGAACAAGCGCAGGCGCAATGGCAATGTCGACCCCGATGATTTTTGACGGCACGGGCAAGAACGAAATGGTGGCTGCGGGGGTAAAAGTTACCACTGGATTCGAATTTCTGCGAGATGTTTGTGTGGATACACATTTTGTTCACCGCGGGCGTTTTGTACGAATGGCTCAGGTGATTGCGACAAACCCAGCCTCTATAGGCATAGGTATAGAAGAGAATACGGCAATTATAGTCACAGAGGCTTTTAATTGCGAGGTGATTGGCAATGGGGTTGTGATATTGTTGGATGGCGAAGGAAGCAACGGCTCGAATATCACCTCGTTCGATGATGACCGAAAAATTACCATCCGTGATTTGAAAGTATCAGTTTTGTCAATGGGTGAAAAGTTTATTATTCCTTGCAGGAACATGCCTCACCTTTGAGCTAACCGGTTTCCATAAAAGGAAATTTATTCTCCTTACCTGCTTTCTTTTAAGCGTCTCTGACTAGTTTTTAATTGTAGGTCTGTAGAGACGCTGCGCTTAACTCTACGGACAGAAAGGGGCATATAGCGGTTGAGCTGGATCATTTCGAATATAACTCTATCAGTAACAGCAATTTACGCATTAACGCTTATCAAAAAAACAAAAATGCAATAGGGAATCAACAGAAAACTATCATTTACTTATATATTAAATTTTAAAATTATGTTAGCAATGAACTATCGCGGCCCCTACAGGGTACGTACCGTTGAGCGGCCAATGCCTGAAATCCTGCATCCCGAAGATGCGATTGTACGGGTAACAAGGACTTGTATCTGTGGGTCGGATCTCCATCTTTACCATGGGATGGTACCTGATACACGCGTTGGGTCTACATTCGGCCACGAGTTTACCGGAGTTGTGGAAGAAGTTGGCCCGTTAGTAACCAATGTTAAAGTAGGCGACCATGTACTTGTACCTTTCAATATTGCCTGTGGCAAGTGTAATTTTTGCAAGCAGGGACTTTACGGAAACTGCCATGAATCCAATACAATGGCCACCGCTGTGGGTGGCATTTTCGGGTATTCGCACACTGCGGGTGGCTTTGATGGCGGGCAGGCAGAATATGTGCGGGTTCCCTATGCGAACGTTGGCCCAACGGTCATCCCGCCTGATATGGATCCCGATGATGCAGTGCTATTAACAGATGTGGTGCCAACAGGTTACCAGGCAGCCGAAATGGGTGGCATAAAAGAAGGTGATACGGTGGTTGTGTTCGGCGCAGGCCCAATAGGAATAATGGCTGCCAGGTGCGCCTGGTTTTTTGGTCCTTCCAGGGTGATCATTATCGACCATGTTGACTACCGGCTTGAGTTTGCAAAAAATTATGCAAAGTGTGAAGCCTACAATTTTAAATCTATGGATGATCCTGTAGTTTTCCTTAAAAAAACAACCGACTGGTATGGAGCAGATGTGTGTATTGATTGCGTAGGTTGCGAAGCCGAAGGAAATGCACTCCAAACTTTTACCGGTAAAATAACCTTGATGCAAGCCGGAGCAGCAACAGCGCTTCAATGGGCAATAAATTCGGTAAAAAAGGGTGGAATCGTTTCCGTAGTTGGTGTTTATGGTCCACCGTTCAATTACGTACCTATTGGCAATATACTCAATAAAGGTATCACACTGAGGGCAAACCAGGCATCGGTTAAAAGACTGCTACCACGCTTAATCGATCATGTTCAATCTGGCAGGCTTAATCCAAAGGGCCTTATCACCCATAGGGTTCCATTGGAGGAAATTTCGGAAGCCTACCGGATCTTTTCATCCAAACTGGATGAATGCATTAAAACTGTACTTATTCCTTCAACTAAACCTTAATGTTATGAACAATCAAAATCAAGATTACAAGAATATTCCCGGATGGGGCATGGATATTGATCCAGACAATGAACCCACCTATCCCATTAAAAACTATACCGGAGACGACCACAACAGAAGTAATTATGAAAAAGCTGAACAACAGCCTGTAAATATTGAGCTTCTAAAATCTAATGAGCGGCCACAGCCCAGCGTGGTATTCGGAACCTCCGTTCCCCCATCAGGCCTCAGCGGTGCGATACGCAGATATGCTTTTAAGCATAGCGAAGACAGGTACCGCCACTGGATACCGCTAATCCTCGCAGACAGGGTAAATGCTCTGGAAGGCATCATTGAAGACGTTAAGAAAGGTACCTTTCCAGATATTGTTAAAGAAAGAGGCTGGAAATCAGAATTCAGGTATAATCCTGTTAATATGATAAGCAAGGCGGCAATTACCCTTGCCCTAGGTGGTCTGGTGATCAAGTATCTTTGCAAAAGAAAATAACAAAAAAAGGACCTGCCCTGGGACTAAGGTACCCAAGGCAGGTCCAATTTCTTCACAATTATATTTCCTTATGCTATAATTTGGTCGATCGCGATAAAGGCATTCAAAATGTTACTGCCCATCACGCGGACCCGGATAAGCACGAGGGTCAGTACCGCGCTGTTCTTCCTTATCTACATCTTCATCCGAACGGTTATTCCTTAATTCAGTAATTGCATTATCCTCTCCCGCTCCTTTGATTATATCTTCTGCGGGTGGTCTCACCGGTGTAAGTGATCCGTTTACGGATGCTTCTTTTAAATGATCATCTTTACGCTTTTCCATAATTTTTTATTCATTTCTACATCGCTGTAGGTATAATTAATACCAATTTGCGACCAAAATATTTTTTAATCTGGTGGGGTGCCCATCACCGTACTATCCGTGGTTGTTCCTTTCCTGCTTTTCGCAGTACCATCACCTCCAAAAGAATCGAGCCTGCTGCTATCCTGAAGACTAGAATCAGGACTTGTGGACTTGCGGTCGTTTTCTGTTCGATCAGTGTGGCAGCCCATGCCGGCCATCACTGCAGTTGTTGCTATAGCAAAAATATATTTTCTCATAAATTATAAATTAAGACAACAATGAATCTCCCGATACCTCACGATTCAATTTTGAGCTGAAGTATATAATAAATAATACCTCAGAAAGCAGAATTCTGCTTTCTGAGGTGATGTTATCCATCTGAAATATCGGTTTTGATTACATTCTGGTCCGATTAACCGAGCCCTGGATTTCCCGTGCTTTCATCAATATCAAGCTCACTCGGGTCTGGTTGCTCGTCCTCAGATGATCCGTCTGTGCCCTCAATATTTTCTGTGTCTCCTGATGACTGGTCTGGGGACTGTTCGTTGCCTGAATCTCCCTCAAGGGTATTATTTTCCTGGGTTTCTTCATTGCCAATATCCTGTCCGGAATTTTGCTCTGTACCACCGTTTTGTCCGGTTTCTGTCTCTTGCGGCGTAGATTGATTTTCTTGTTCCATTTTCTTGTGATTTAAGGTTAAATTTTATACAAATGTTTAGAGAAGGGGCATCTCAACAGCACGGTATGATCTACCTGGCTGGCAACCCAGCTATCCTATTGTCTTTGCTGTTGAGTACCAGTACTTCCATTCTGAGAAGTGGAATCAGTGCTGGTGCTTGTACCCGTGCTATCACGGCTTGTGCTATCCTGCATAGGGTCTGTACCACTCATTGAGCTCATTGAAGTATCACTGGAAGTTGAATCGCTGCTTGACGAGCGATTTTCGGAGTTACAGGCCATTACTATTGAAGTTAATGCGGCTGCGAGTAATAAAATCTGCTTTTTCATATCTGATAAATTGTTATAGTAAAAATCCTTTACCTGATCAAAAAGTTTTGTTTTCAGATACAAAGCTTATAAAACGGGGGTTAACCGCAGGCTTGATGAAGTATTTATTCTGTTAATTCCCGTAAAAAAACATCCTGTGTGTGATTGCTACCATTGAAAAATTTAAAAAGAAAGATTAAAATTGGCGTACCTGGAGCTAATCCAGTTTGGGAGACGAAAAATGATTGACTGGCCAAAAGTTGCACTTATCAGATAACGTTATTTTCTGATAAATAATGAGTTATTTAGTTACAATGACAAGCTATAGCGAGACAAGACAGGCAATACATGATCTCCAAAATCCCTGACAAATTGCTCCTGTTCGCGGTTTACATTGTGCAGGATAATCCGCTCAAAGCCCAGGCCCATATCTTCCTTCAGCCAATCCACATGCTGATCAGTATCTGCGGAAATCCGTACCATCCGTCTTAGATCCTCTGGTTTAACAAATTCCGAAGCGGCATCAAAATGGACGGTTGAGGGGAGTTCTCCCAACACCGAGCCTTGAAATATATTGGTCCGCCACTGGTCATAAGCGCCGTCCAACGCGGCTTTATCTGTCCGGGCGTAAGAAAGCTGGACTTTCAGATGGACAGGTTTGCCCGCGCCACCATTATTTCTGAATGCATTGACCACCTGCTTCAGTTCATCAAAGGGCCGGTGAACAGTGATCAGGCCATCTGCCCAGGCCCCAGCCCATTCTGCAGTCTCTTTACTGACAGCAGCACAAAACAAACGCGGAAATTGCTTGGGCAATGTATACAATTTGGCGTTATTTACCTGTATAAGCCCCTTGTGGTTCACCGTTTCCCCTGCAAACAATTGCCGGATTATATCCGCACATTCTTTTAACCGCTGATTGCGCTCCTGCTTATCAGGCCATTTTTCTCCTGTAATCTGCTCATTGAGTGCCTCACCACTTCCAAGGGCAACATCAAACCGACCGGGAAACATTTCGCTAAGAGTGGCGATTGCCTGGGCCACGATTGCAGGGTGATAACGCTGTCCGGGTGCGCAAACCATGCTAAAAGGAATTGAACTAGCCTGCATGGCTGCGCCTAACCAGGCAAAAGAAAAACCGCTATGGCCCTGCCGTTTACTCCAGGGATGAAAATGATCGGACGAAGCGACGGCCTCAAAGCCATTTTGTCCGGCAAGAACGGCGAGCCGGATCAGCTCGCTCGGAGCGAACTGTTCGTGTGAAGCATGATAGGCAAATTGTGTCATGGTATTCTCTTGATTTTATAAGCTGCTACCGCCCTGCATGGCCTGTTTAATCACCTGGCGGATGACCGATGAAGATTCTGAATCTCCTTTCATCATCGCCTTGCTGAATTTACTCAGCATGGTTATATCCACATGTGGGGGAATGATCGGAACATTCGGATCACACACCACATCCAGTACTGCCGGACGGTCACTGTTTAACACTTCGTTCAATGCAACATCGATCTGTTCGGGCTGGTCAATTCGAACCCCTTTTAGTCCGACAAGCTCTGCAAACGCAGCATAGTTTACATCAGGTATATCCTGCGACGCTTCAAATTTTGGCTCACCGGCTAACATGCGCTGTTCCCAGGTGACCATGTTCAGGTCCCGGTTATTCAGTACGATAATCAGCAGCCCTGGTGTCGACCACTGTTTCCAGTATTTGGAGATCGTGATCAGTTCATTCATACCCAGCATCTGCATGGCGCCATCTCCGGTTATCGCTACCGGCATCCGGTCCGGATAGGCAAACTTTGCAGCGATGGCGTAAGGAATAGCAGGACACATCGTTGCCAGGTTTCCCGAAAGTGAGGCCATCATGCCAGACCTGATCTTGACATTGCGCGCGTACCAAAACGCTGAGGTACCAGAATCCGCTGTGAGGATGCAATTACCTGGAAGCAAAGGCGAAAGCCGTTGTAAGACCAGTTGTGGATTGATGGGGTCAGCTGCCAGATTTGCCCTGTCTTCGACGGTCTGCCACCATTCTTTCACGCTCTGCTCAATCTTTTCTCTCCAACCCCGATCCTGTTTGTATTTTAAAAGTGGAATTAACGCCTTCAGCGTATCCCGGCTATCTCCGAGCAGGTTCACTTCCATCGGATAGCGAATACTCAGCATTTTACCATCGATATCGATTTGTACTCCTCTCGCCTTACCGGGTTCGGGCAGGTATTCTGAATAAGGAAAGCTGCTGCCAATCATCAATAATGTATCGCAGCCTTCCATCAGTTCCCAGCTGGCTTTTGTTCCAAGCATGCCGATAGACCCGGTCACATACGGCAAGTCATCAGGCAATGCCGCTTTTCCCAGTAAGGCCTTTGCTACTCCAGCCCCCAACAGTTCTGCCACTTCCTTGATTTCGGCTTCAGCGCCAAAAGCACCCGCACCAATCAGTATCGCCACCTTTTCGCCGCTGTTGAGAACATCAGCCGCTTCGGCGAGTTCACTTTGAGCAGGGATTACATGGTTTTTACTGTGCCCCGCTCCGGTTACTACGTTACCATGCATCCGCTGCGGCTGCTCCACTGCCTTTTCTTCCTGTATATCATTGGGAATAATCACGGCAGTAACTGTACGTTCTGCCTTTGCGATCCGGAATGCACGGTCGATTACCTGCCTGGCCTGAGCAGGATCAGCGATCATCTGTACATATTCAGAAGCAACATCTTTAAAAAGGCTCAGCAGATCCACTTCCTGCTGGTAACTGCTACCTAAAGATGTGCCTTTTTGCTGTCCGATGATCGCCACAACAGGCTGATGGTCAAGCTTCGCATCATACAGGCCGTTGAGCAGGTGTATGGCCCCAGGCCCCGAGGTTGCCATGCATACGCCCACTTGACCAGTAAACTTGGCATGTCCGCAGGCCATAAACGCGGCCATCTCCTCATGACGGGTCTGTATAAAACGAATCGACTGGTTTCTGTTCATCGCACCCAGCAGTCCGTTGATACCATCCCCAGGATAACCAAATATTTTCTCAATTTCCCAGTCGCCCAGGCGCTTTAGCATAAAATCACTTACTTTCATCAGTTAATGCCGTTAAAAGGTTTTTCAAAAGTATCGCTAAACTATTAACAGCTGAAATTGCATTTGGGTTTGCATTAAAACAACATCAAAGAAATGTGAATAGCCGGAAGAAATGATATACAATAGAGAACGACATAAGTCGGATTTCAGCGAGGAAAAAACAGTTATCATTTTTAATGATATGGTTAGATTTATGAAATTACAAAAATCATTTTGCAGGTTGCAGATAAACCTGCGAGGTCGGTTTGGCAAAAGAGATGCCAAGCTGTTCAAATGTTTCAAAGATCCGGATATTGATGCTTTGCTGAATATCCATATAAGTGTTATAATCCGAGCTGAGCACAAAATATACGATTTCAAAGTTGAGGCTCGAAGGGCCAAAACCAGTCCAGTGCGCACGGTCGAATTTAACCATGCGCTGTTCCTGAACAATTGCCTTTAGAATTGCCGAAACTTCTTTCAGCTGAGCAGCAGATATTTCATAGGATACCATAACCGAAAAAACTGCCCTTCTGGTTTCCATGCGCTTATAATTGTGGATCCTTGATTTTGTGAGGTCGCTGTTTGCGAATACGAGCTGTTCTCCGGTGAGGCTTAGTATTCGGGTGGTCTTGATCCCGATGTACTCAATTGTTCCGCTTTTATCATCAACCGTTACAAAGTCGTTCACCTCGAAAGGGCGGTCAAGAAAGATCACAAAATAGTTAAAAAGATCGCCCAGTATATTCTGGGCGGCAAGTGCTACAGCGATGCCTCCGATTCCAAGCCCTGTTATCAGCGCAGAGACATTGTAACCCATATTATCGAACAGAAAAAGTACGCCCAGTGTCCAGATCACGATATTGATGATGAGCATAAGCCCGGCCAGCTGTCTTACCTTATCCTGGCCATGTTCCTGCCGTTCCAGGTAACCTTTAAGTAATATGAGCATCACTGAAGAAAGCAAGCGGATAACCAGAATGGTGATCACTACTATAGCCGCATTTGAGAGGATTCTTTCCATCTTTGCCGGGAAGGAAAGATAGTTTAGTGCTGAATAGATTACAAGGAGGTAAAGCGCCGGGATGCCCAGGCGCTCCAGCGTATTCACCGCAAAGTCGTCAAAAGTATTGACCGTCTGGTTTGCCCAATCTTTAAAGCGGCCGAGCAGCCTTCTTTTTAAAATCTTGATCAGGATAATGCCTACAAAAACAATCGCGATGGCAATCAAATAATCGCCCAGTGAGTTGTGGAAATATTGTCGGTTTAGCAAAGTGCCCATACTAAAACATAATTAAAAATAATCTTACAATGCAGGTGCCTCGGCGTGTTACATAATGATCTGAATAAAACATAGATGACAACCAAAAACAAACCATCCAGCCAGCTATGAGCTTAATGATGGATCATTGACCAACATAAAAAACCTTAATAAAAGATACTAAATTGTCCGATTTGTGCTGGTAAAATTGGCGCATAATACGAATCGCTTTACCAACTGTGCAGTTTACCAGCAGGTGCTACTACTGCGCCTTTTTACTGCTAGTCTTCGTCGAGTCTGCTTTACTGGTATCTTTCTTTTCTGACGCTTTATCGTTACGGCCCACTTTTACTGACCCGCTTCCGGGATGGGAATCCGCTGGGCTGTTCTGTCCCGATGTACAGTTGGTTAGCAGTAAGGTTATTGATATAAAAATTAGTTTTATATATTTTTCCATGACTTGTGCTTTTCTCATACGACAACTCGCACACGGCATTGTTTGCACCAAATAGAAATCACGTAGTCAGCACGTGTACCAGGTATTCCACACATCTGGTAGAACTGATAACCCTGTCAGCCAATCAATCTCCAAAAGCATCGGCGGGCCTTGTGAACAAAACAGGTACATCACTTTGTAAAACAGGTACTTACATCAGCAACTTTTAGTGCATTTATTGGGTTTATATTTTAGCTGCTGATGCAATTCATCAAACAAAATTCGGCGTTGATGACTGTTTATCAACAACATGATCCTGATACACCCTCGTATTGCACCGCTAGATAGATGCGAAGCACAGTAGAACAGGTAAAAATCAATAAATAATTTTTTAACTAAATTCTAGAATCTATGTTTTATCATCACAACAACCTGCAGTGCAAGACTCGGGTAGACAAACCCAATCCTTCATTTGCAAAACTATTACAGCAAGCTATCAGCGAGATTGATCTTTGCCAGGTAATTAATCCCGCTCGGATGGAGGCGAACAATTTAAATCATTTAAGATAATATGAAAAAAAAATACATAAACAGCCTGGCCAAAGCCAACTTTTTAGCCGGGCGAAATCTATTTTTTTACTGGGGATTTGCGGCATTGTTAGGCATGATATGCAATGGATGTGCCACTGCTACGCCTGGTATTGGCTTACAGAAAAAAATAGCGCAGAAAACATATGTGATTATTGGTGCCTCAAGCGGATTTGGCAGAGGCGTAGCAGAAAAACTGGGCGGTTACGGCGCAAAAGTGATTATAGCTGCCCGACGGGGTGAGGCCCTCGAAGAGATAGCAAAAACCATTCGTTCTCATGGCGGAACTGCGATCACCCTTCCGATGGATATCAGCAAGCCAGCAGACCTGGCCAAAATCCAGGCACTTGCCTTAAAAGAATTTGGCCACGTAGACGTATGGATCAACATGGCAGGTGTAGGTGCCATCGGCAGGTTTTGGGAGATTCCCATAGCAGATCAGGCGAGGATAGTAGAAATTAATCTCACCGGATTTATATATGCAAGTCACGCTGCGATCACGATCTTCAAAAATCAGGGTTATGGAACATTGATTAACATGGGCTCAATTGAAAGCATTAATCCACTGGCTTATCATGCTTCTTATTCAGCCACAAAAGCCGGCGTCCTGAATCTTTCCAAAACAATTGGTCAAGAGCTAAGGCTGGCGGGTTATGATCGAATTAAAGTAGTTACTATTGAGCCCTGGGCGGTAGACACGCCATTCTGGCGCCATGCCGCCAACTATAGTGGCGGAACGCCGAGAATGGCCGCTATGGATCCACCGTCGAAAGTAGTTAATGCGGTTATCCGCGCCTCCATTAGGCCAAGAAGAGAACTTAGCGTTGGATGGAAAGCCAAAGGGGCTAAATTTTCGCATCGGCTTTTGCCGGGGCTTACCGAACGTATCTCTGCAAACATTGCTCACCGCTACCAGATTAGAAAGGCACCACCTGCGGATACAACCTCTGGTTCAGTTTTTAAACCGATGAAGGAAGGTACAGGCATTGACGATGGGGTTCGAAAGCGAATAAAAAAAGAAAAGGAACTGCAAGCTAAGCATTAGCTGTCTGCTTTTCCATATTCTTTCTCCGGCGCAACTACCTTGTTGCGCCGTAAAGATCATTTAATAGGTGATGATAGCGCAGTCACCCAGGAAGCATATCGCTATTGCTTAACCAGCTTTGTTCTGCTTAATCTTGCTGCCCAATACATTTAAAAGTTCCTGTTCTTTTTTAACCCTGGGCAGTTCGCCTTTTACAAAGTCTTTAACCCGCTGTTGTCTCGCGTCTGATGCAGCCTGGTAGGCTTTGATGTTTTTATCCAGTTCCGCAGATAAGTAACTATAAAATTGCCGGTCAAAGGCAACACCTACCTGGCGGGATAACCAGCGCAGCGAATCAATTTGTTCTGTGCGTAAGTCTTCGTTCAAAAACACTTTATTTTTATTGCAAAAGCTCTCCAGATTTTTCTTTTGGAAACGTACCCGGTCTCTGGCATTTTTAGCGTATGCTCTCACAGCCTCGTTACCGTTTGAAGACAAGGCGACAGTAAGCAGACTGTCCTGAACAACCAGCGCCTGGCTCGCGTCTTTTAAATAGTCTGCAGCGTCTTCCTCCATATTTGTTTCAAAAGTTTCGACCCCGCCAACATGATCTTTAACTGCGGTATCGTTTGTAATACTATCTTTCTCCATTGATGACCGCTTATCGGCCATGTTGCAAGCCAAACTAAGGCTTGCTACTGCAGTGACGGCGATTACGGCTGTAAATTTGAAAATTCTTCCGATCATAATATTTCGTTTTTTATTGTAAAACAAGCCCTTTTAAGTATTGTTGATCCAAACGCCTGCAAAAGAAAAAACAGGTACATTTCCAGGACTCGCAGGTATTTAACTTGTCTATTACCATCCATATCACAGCACAAGCCTCGAACGATATCGGTTACTACTATCCTACTGGCTTAGGCGTCAACAATACAAAAATCCTATGAATTGCTAGGTGACCAAGCCGAACTGAACAGCGCGTTTAATCAGCACTGCGGTATTCCTACAATTTGTTTTCTCAAGCAGGCTCTGACGATGCCCCTCAACTGTTCTTTTGCTGAGGAACAACCGCTCGGACATCTCATTGTTGGTTAGACCTTCACTTATCAATTGAAGTACTTCCATCTCGCGCGATGAAAATTCAACGTTCGTATCCATAGAAGCTGGCTTGTCCGCCCCAGCATTACTGTATTTACCAATCAATTTGTCACAAATGGCCATGGAAACATATCTGCCGCCGCTGTATATACTTTTCACGGCAAATAGCAGCTCTTCAGCGGTACACTCCTTGAGCAGATAGCCAGAGGCTCCGCCATCAAACGCTACTGCAACATGAGTCATGTCATCATACATAGAAAGCACAACTATCTTTATACCTGGCCATTGTGATCTTACTTTTGATATCAGTGCTACCCCATCCATGCCCGGCATCTGGATATCGGTGATCAATAGGTCTGTTTTTTCATTCCGGGCAATAAGCTCAAGAACTTCGCTTCCGCTGCCCGCTACACCGGTAACTTTGATGCCGGGATCTTTTTCCAATAACAATTTGATGCCGTTACGGACAACCAGGTGATCCTCTGCTATAATCAGGTTTAGAATTTCCAAAATACACTCCTTTTTGATTTAATAATACTTATTTGCAACTACTAAAATCCGATATCCAAACCGGTTTCTCCCGTCCTGCGATATCATCATTTCCAGCGAATCTTCAGCACCTGGCTGCCTGGAACACTGAATTCAGTCAACTCCGGCCCCTGCTTAACAGGTTCAAGCGCATTTTTGCTGCCTTCCGCTGTTGCGGTATAATTATAATTTTTCTCTGCACCCGCGTCTGGTATCACTATCACCCTGCAATTCAGCCTGGGGTCGCCATTCAACCGGATATGTACCGATCCTCTGGCGACTTTAACTTCCGTAACCGGGTAATCACAAAATACCGTACACTTACCACCAGGCACCTTGAAGTACTGTCTGGGGATTACGCCAAAGCAAATCCCTGCCCCATACACTTCCTGCCCCACTTCCCCGCACTGCTCCCAGCCATCGTGAAGATCCTCCAGCGCTACCCAGAGCTTCGGATCAATTTCTCCTGTTTTGGATTCCTCGACAAGCAATTCCTCCGGCAGCAGCGGCGGGAAGTAATAACAAACCCTTCCTACCATATGCCGGACGAACTCTGTGATGAGCAGCGTTACAGAAGGCAAAATATCCACCCCCTGGGCTTCCTTCAAGTAGTCGTGTAACGCTGCATACACTTCCTCTTCTTCATATGCTGCAGTATAGGGAGCATCCTTAAGCGGGAAAACCGAGAAAAAAGTAGGGAAGTTTTTAGCGTGGCCATAGTCGCATTCCCAAAGCTGTACATTATTGAATACCCCGGCAAGGCAATCGTAGCTGAGCTTCAGATAGGTTTCGTCTTTAGTTTCTTTATACAGCCTGAGCATTGCGCCAGCACCGTATGCCGTATTATTGGCCTGGTAAAAGATGTCGAAACCGAGATCTTTTAACTGCTCTGCAGCCTTAACGGCCTCCTGAAAATATTTCTTTTCCCCGGTCAGCTTCCATACCCTTAACATCAGGTCGGCATAAGTTCCCGGTACATCTTTTTCACCTCCCGCGCCTTCCGCTGTTTCCGCTTTGATTACCTTCAGCGTAGACATCTGGTAAAACACCGGCCACTGATAATTAAATTGATGCGCAACTTTGATCACATAGTCAATAGAGTTCATCAGCAGTTCGCGCGCAACCTCATCACCCCGTTCAGCAAGTCTTGCTAAATTCATCATGGGGTGATGCAGGTACCATGCATCCATTACATCGGGCTTCTTCTGTTCCTCGGAGTGGTCAAGGTTCCGCTCCAATGATGGGAGCCAGCGGACAATCGTTTTAAGATCTTCCTTATAGAACGCCGGTAGACCCGCTTTCAGGTCATCGACCAGCCTATGCTCTTTTTCACCCTTCCATTCCATATATTCCATCATGGGCAATAATACAGCGAGCTGCACCATTACCTCTGGCGGACTTTTGTAATCAGCCACATAGGCATTCAGATAATTATGACCACCGCCAAAAGTCCAGCAGCCTTTATGATAATACAGGTCATCCAATCCCCGCTCCACCGTTTCCAACCAGTTGTGGTAATGACGTTCAGGCCTGGGGATTACCAGGTAGGTTTCGGCCAGGTGATTTAGAAAACCCACCGATATCTCTGATGCCTCCTCCAAGACTTCCGCATCTAATCTTACAAACGCATCTGAGAGCGTGAACAACTTCCCTGCTTCAATGGCCTTGGATGCCGGTGGCAATGAAAAGCCAATTTCAGGCCACTCGCCACCAACCAGTCCGCCAGCGGATGTTTCGGTCGCCTGGCAATAATCATTCAATGCCGTCAGGTTCTGGAAGTAAAACACCGATCCGGATTTGCCATCATTAAAAAACAGTGCCCCGGATCGGGTGCCTGTTTGCTGGGTATGGATCTCTCCCTCTTTCCTTATTTTGCCGCTTTTTTCAAAGCTGAGAATATCTTTGGGCCAGTAAGAAAACAGCAGCGGGATTTTAGGTTCGGCCTGTACCTTATACCGGAAAAACAGCCCATCAGCTTGCGGGAACTGTATAAGAACGGTAAATTTTAGGGTGGAGCACTCCAGTTCAAAACTAGTGCCCCCTTCATCTTCTTTCTGTGCTTTGATCTCCAGCTTACCGGAAGGCGAAAAAGCAGTGCGGAAACCGATGCGGCTTCCATCATCCCAGGTATGTAGCAACCATAAAGAATCGCTGGTGAGGTATGCTGCCAAACTTAACTTAGCGGACTTCAGCAAAGCCACCGGTTCGGATTGCGGGATTTCTGCCTGGGTATTGGCAGCCCAAATGGTTAAAGGTTTCATAGGTATCTCTCGTTTTATTAACAGTTAAGCGGCATACAATTGGTTAGATGGCACTTACATTCCATTCCAGCTAAAATGAGCGCCCAAAATTGCTTCCTTAGCTTTCATGGTTATACCAGCTTCGAATTTCGCGTTCACCAGGATGCTAACACTAATTCTTCACCGGCAGTAAGTTGTGCAAAAATGTAGCCCTTAAAATAACTCATCTGATTAGTCTTGGTTGTGAGCGCAAATACTATCAAATTACCAACGGCAAAAACAGCCTGGCAGTAGGTTAACAAGAGTACCAGCGGTTAGGTTTATAGCTATGGGAGAAAGGGTAATCACCGCAAGTACTTTTACGTATTTATCGCATCGGCAGGAGATTTACCGAAGACTAGGATCCAGTGCCAACATCCACCACGCATCATCCAAAGTCAGAAGTTTCAGTATGCTGACAGAATCTCAAGAATAAATTTATGAAACCTTTTCCGTTTGGGAAGGGTTAAAGATATAGACAACCACTGCATTATGAAAACAGCAGAAAACAAAAAAGAGCCGACCGAAGATAACCGCGTACTCCCCGATAACCAGGAAGAAACAGTCAGGGGATCGGGTTACACCTATACCGAGAAAGAGGAGCGCACCGACAAGAGCGTTCCCAGGAGCGAAGTTGAAGAGGAGCAAATCGTTCAGCTGCCAGACCTCGGTCAGCAAAACCGCCCGTAAAATGATCAGAAAGCTCTTTCTCTCACAGGGTATATTCTACCTGCTCACAGGAATCTGGCCGGTAATTCATATAGACAGCTTCATGTGGGTCACTGGTCCCAAGACAGATATTTGGCTGGTAAAAATGGTTGGCCTGCTGAGCATTGCCATTTCTTTGTCTATACTCTGGCAGTTCACACAGAAGCACCGATCGATTTTGCTCAGTGTTGGTACCGCCATTAGCTTCTTTGTCATTGACGTTTATTACGTCCTGGCTGGCACGATCTCAAACATTTACCTGGCTGATGCGGTGATTGAGCTGATTTTTATAAGTGTAGCTCTTTTTGCTTCAAGCCAAAAATCTTAAACCGTCACATATGAGCATCTCAGTATATGCAGCTCGACCCAGATGCCCTGCGAAAGAACAAACAGGTTGATTTTCAGAATCCGCAGGTATTTAATTTCTCATAACATCTTACTTTGGAATAAATGCGATACTACCAGTAATCGCTATCCATCAATAGCTTAAACCCCAGGCAATCCTGGTTATTGCTACAACCATATCCGGCATTGGCACCTGCATCCTTTGAACACAACCCGTTGGCCACCCCGAACTGAACAGCATGTTTAATCAATACTACTGTGTTATTGTAATTTTTTCCGCCCCCCCATATGATCGAACCAAAATTATTCTTTAAGCCAAAGCCGTCCATAGGGCTCCATTTTCAGCCTCCCGTTCGTTCCGGTATGCCACCTGCCAACAAGCACCTTTTGTTTTCCGGTAAGTGGCAGGGTTATTTCGGCGGCTTTATCACCCAAATTATGGACGATGATAATTTTTCCAGCGGGTGTCTTATATGCTATGGCCAGCACCGCATCGTCTCCTAAATCCAACACCTGCCAATCCGAAACACCCAGTTCTGGGAGGGATTTGCGTACCGATATCAGCGATTTTATAAAATTCAGTAGAGACTGTTTATCTGATAATTGCGAGGCAACGTTAATTTTCTGATAAGCGTATTCGCCCATGGAAATGACTGGTCTAAAGGTTTTCTTTGCGGTGCTAAACCCGGCATTTTCCGTACGATTCCATTGCATCGGGGTACGTACAGACAGTCTTTCCGCCAAAGTCAGATCATCCCCCATCCCAATCTCTTCTCCTGAGCGGATCACCGGCGTTCCTGGTAATGAATACAATATGCTATAAGCCATTTTAACCTGTTCGGGATTGCGCAGCATCGGCGCCAGACGACGCCTGATGCCCCGGTTATAGAGTTGCATATTAGCTTCCGGTCCGAACTTCTCGTAAACTTTGTTGCGCTGAGCTTTACTCAGCCGCCCAAGATCAACCTCGTCATGATTCCTCAAAAAATAGGCCCATTGTGCGCTTGGTGGCTTTTGCCTGGTTTCATTCAAGGCCTTGATCAGTTTACCGGTTTTTCCTGTAGCCATCGCATAAAACAGGTACTGATTAACATAAAAGTTGAACATCATCTGCAACCGATCGCCTTTTTCCCCGAAATACGCTATATTTTCCTTTGGTTCTACATTAGCCTCGCCTAAAAGAAGGGTCTGGTGATCAATTGACTTTGCACCGCTAACGATTGAATCAAGCACACCGAACATCTTGGCAGGCTTTGCTGCACCAGATTCAGGTACATCGATGATAAAAGGTACCGCATCAAGCCTAAAACCCTTTATGCCTTTTGCAGACCAGAACCGCAAAATCTTAATCGCTTCCTGCTGTACCTTCTTATTCTGGTAGTTCAGGTCAGGCTGAAAATCATAAAATCGGTGAAAATAATACCTGCCTGCTACCTCATCATAAGACCATGTTTCACTCTGGAATCCTTCAAAAACCATTCCCTCATCAAAATCCCTAGGCTTGGTTTTTGACCAGACATACCTGGAACGGTAGTTAGTGCTACTATCAGCACGTGCTTTTTTATACCAGGGATGCTCAATGGACGTATGGTTAAGTACCATATCCATAATGATCCTGATGTGATGCTTTTTTGCTTCGGAAATAAAACCATCAAAATCGGCCATGGTTCCAAGTCTTGGGTCGATGCTATAATAATCACTCACATCATAGCCGTCATCTCGATCAGGCGTTGGCTGGAACGGAGAGAGCCATATCACCTCCACTCCCAATGAATCCAGGTAAGATAGTTTTTGAACCAGCCCTTTAAAATCGCCAATCCCGTCGCCATCACTGTCTTTAAAAATATCGACGTCAAGGTTATACACAATGCTGTTCCGGTACCATTCATCAGGAACCGATGCTGATTTTTTTGGGGTTTCATGCCTGCAGGAGAGCATAACAAACAAACAGAGGAAAAGCACTATTTTGCGATTTAACAGGAATCGATACTGATTTATACGCTTCATAGCCTAATGCATTAAAGTTCCTGCTTAATGTTAATTCTTTGGCCTTTGGCCGCCTTGCGCTTATTCGTATCCTTTTTTGCCCGGATGCTTTTCAGGCTGTCGCGCTTTGGCCATTTAGTAGACCCAGATTTATATTTATCAGCCCTTGGAACAGTTTTTTTGATCACGGTATCGCTGGTACTCCGTTGTCTGGTTCCGGTTGGAACCTGACAGAACCCTAAGGCACAAAATGCCATTAAAACAAGAAAAAAATAAGGGAATTTAGTCATAATCTAAATTTGAGGCTATCAGCAGATAGCGTACAACAAATGGGTTTATTAAAAAACCAGAACCACAATTAAAAGTTGAGCGCTGTTAATAATACCAAACAACTTCCTTATCGTGCAATGTTTAATACCCGTGTTATATTTGATGGCGCGCACAAACGCCTGAAATCCAAAAGAACAAAACCAGCCCACCATCCCGCCAGTTTTTAATAAAAAAGATGATGGGACAAGAGAAAGCTGTGCCAGAAGGGATAAGATCCCTATACAGCAAACAATGATGTGATAAACAACTTCGTTCTTGCGCTACCAGAACAGCAAAAAAGACAGGGCTTCAAAGAAGCACCGCCTTATCATTAACTGTAAACTACATCCATCCAGATGCAAAAAACTAAAAAAGATTTATCACCTATCCATCAACATCCCACCATACCGGCATGTAAATAAGCTGTGTACCAGGAAAATTCTGATTGGTGGTCAGTTCACTATTGGGATATAAAAACCTCAACGGCATGCGGTTTCCTCCAATGGTTGAGGCGGCAGAGGGCCTCAAAAATTCAGGATATCCCGTCCTTCTCCATTCTGTCCACGCTTCAAAGCCCTGGAAGCCGCACATTGCATAATATTTTTGAGTGATAATCGCCCTGATGTTTCCTTCAGCATTACCGGGCAATTGCGCATCGGGAGCAGTAGAGATATATGCATCTGCCAGGGAAGCGATTGAAAGCGTTTCAAAACTGCTCCTGATTCCGCTGGTAAATAAAGTGGCAACGGTGCCTGGAGCCCATCCCCTGGCCACCGCCTCCGCCTGTAGAAAATAACTCTCCGAGAGCGATATCAACTTCACTGACGAAGTTGCCGAAACATTGTTATTGGCATTTGCACCGACTATTGCAGACGGTGGAGATACTTCTTTATCAGTATTTGAACTATACGTCCCCTGCTGGATGTAAGCAATCGTATCACTCCCTGCAATTGGCTCGTAAAATTTAAATAACCTTGGATCTGCGTTGGCACGCATAGCACTAACCGCAGTAGCGCTTGCAACAATGTTCTGCGTACGGCCAAGGCCTAACATTTCGTTGTATAAGGGATTTTCGTTCCCCCCTGTTGCACTGTAATTAATAGATGCATCACTTTGCAGGAACGTACCTCCATCACGATATAGCGCCGCGATACCACTGGCAGCCAGTTCAGGCTGTATTTCCGAGAGCCTCAGGTAGGCACGCAATTTTAACGTCCGTGCAAAGCTGATCCATTGACTAATATCCGATTGAAAAATGATATCCTGGCTTCCCGGTGATGAACTTCCCTGCGATTGCAACATGGCGATGCCGGTATCAATGAACTTAAAGATGCTATCATAAACAACCTGTTGTTTTTCGTACCGCGGACTGGTGATCTGGTTTCCCTGTACCGCTTCAGAAAGAGGAATATCACCAAAAGCATCTGTAGCCAACTGGAAAGTGTAGGCTTTGAGCACATACGCCATTCCTTTGATATGAGCATTGCCAGCCTCCTGACTGTTTATGATTATCTGGGCATTTTGAAGTGCTCCTCTGTAAAGGTTGCTCCATGACCTATCAAAAGCGGTATTGGCAATACGGTACTGATCGATTGTCCGGTACTGAGATGAGGAAGGACTTTGTGTCCAATACTGAGCCCAGAAATTCCCATAAATCTGAAAATTATTTCCAACAAGCTGTCCTACCGCCGCCTCAACCGTGGGCAGTAGTAATTCGGGCGATGCGTTGCTGGGATTGTTCGGATTTTCATTTACATCCAGAAACTTTTTACAGCCGGAAAACAACTGCGTTACAAGCAGCGAGCTGATAAGTATGTAAAGCGGAGTCTTTAATGAGATTGTTTTCATAATTGTTTAGGTTAGAATGATGCACTGATATTAATCCCATAGTTCCTTACCGACGGCTGGGCGGTATAATCAAAACCCTGCGCGTTTCCTGCACCTGCCGAATTAACCTCCGGATCGGCAAACTGATTACCGCTAGGTGTCCAGATAAAAAGGTTGTTACCAAAAACACCAACATTAAGGGCGCCAAATGGAGTTTTGCCCAAAGATCCTTTTGCAAAACGATAGGAAATGGAAAGGCTCCGCAGTTTTATAAATGATGCGTCAACAATGTGCTGTCCGGCTACTAGATCAGAATAATAATCCTGTTTGTTATAAGTAGAAGTGGTATTTACCACGCTGTTGTTTTGGGCATCCAGGTACACAGAATTTGGGAAGATGACGCCGATACGCGGTCCCCCGCTTTCAGCAGAAGTTCCATTAAAGCCAGTAATATCCCTTGTACGGGAATAAAAAACGCCACCATGCTTGGTATCAAATAGCGCTGAAAGCGAGAAGTTACCATATTTGATATTTGTGCCTAAAGATGCCTGGTACTTGGGATTGTAACTACCCAGATATTGTGCCGTGCCTGTTTGTTGTGGAAGACCGGTCTGTTGGTCAACTATCGTCCGGCCCTGGGCATCCCTTAAATTATCGACAGCATAAAACTCTCCATACGGCCGGCCGACTGCTGCAACGATCGACATCCCGGAATACCCTCCGATGGTAACCTGATCTATACCAGGCAAAAGGCTCACCACCAAGCTATTGTTTTTTGTATAAGTACCGAATAGTTCGAGAGAGAACTTTTTTGTCTTTATAGGCGTTCCACGCAAAGAAAGCTCAATCCCCCGGTTGCGTACCTCGCCAGCATTAACCACCCTAAAGCCAAACCCTGTGGAAGTGGGGATAGGGATACTCAAAATCTGATTTTTAGAATTGTTGGCATAATAACTGAAGTCAAATGCGAGGCGGTTGTCAAAAAAGCCAAGTTCTGTACCGACCTCAAAAGACCCGGTTTTTTCGGGTTTAAGATCTGGATTGCCAATTGTAGAACCTGCCATCAAGCCCGGCACATTACCAAACGGGAATGTTGTACTTCCAAAACCGCCCAAAATTTCGGCCCTTGAAAAAGTGGTCATCAGCTGGTAGGGATCAGTATCATTCCCTACCTGAGCAAAACTTGTCCTCAGCTTTCCATAGCTCAAAAAGCCAAAAGCCGCACTCTCTTTTAAAAGCTCAGAAAACAGGAAAGAAAGACTGGCACTGGGATAAAAAAACGAACGGTTTGCTATCGGTAAGGTAGACGACCAATCGTTCCTTGCAGTCGCCTCAAAAAACAACATGTTGCGGTAAGAAATATTCAGATCGGCATAAAGGCCTATTAACCTGCGTCTGGTTAGATTATCGGATATTACATTTACGGGCCCATTGCTATTGGCCAGATTATACCAATCCGGAACAACCAGCCCGCCACTTGCATTCGTAGCCTGACTGTTAGTAGTGGTATTTCGTTGACGGATATTGTTACCGATCATTAAAGATCCCTCAAATTCATCATTGAATTTATGACTTGCCGTTATCATAAGATCATGAACAAGCTCACTGACATTGAACTGATCGATCTGGTAAGTACCGTTACTGGTAGCAGAATTTGCACTTGCGCTATAGTTGCCTGCCTCATCTGCCGGTAAAAAATTATATTTGGGAGACTCCTGCCTTCTACGGTCGGTATAGGTATCGATCCCAACCCGCTCTTTGATATCAAGCCAGGTTAAGGGCTTATAACCAATATTGAAATTGCCCGTTATCCGGCTTACCTCATTAAAATTATTGTAATTCTCCAATACCCAATATGGATTCATCGTATATGCGCCATAGTAGCCATAACGGTCATTATGTCTGATACCATTTGCATCTGTATAGCCATATCCATAATATTTATTATCAAGGTCCTTCAAATCGCTAAGTGGAATATCCCTGGGTGTTTGCAATACATTGTTATATACAGAACCACCGCCCTGCCCTCCAGCCACCTGATTGCTGTTGATCCTCGAATAGTTGAAAGATACACCAGCTGTAAATTTGTTAGTAAATTCAGCCGTTCCGTTAAATCTTACACTATAGCGGTTGTACACGTCCTTGTTACCGGGAAAGATGCTGTTTGAGTTTAAAGCATTGAGGCCAAGAAAAAACGTGGTCTTTTCACCACCGCCCGAAAAAGAAAGATTGTTATCCGTACTGAATCCGGTGTCGAAAAAATCGCGTATGTTGTTTTCAACAGCCTGATAAGGTTTAGTTAGCCTTACGCCATCTATCTGTTGCCCCCATGGCTGTACCACGCCGTTAAAAGGGGCTCCCCAGCTCCAGTTTTCTTTGGGATCATTACTGTAGCTGGCATTTCCAGCGGGATCAATGTTAGTGTAATAACCTTGTCCGTATTCATTCTGCAGATCTGGAAGTTTTAAAACCGATGAAAATGAATTTGAACTAGAAAAGGTAATTTCCATTTTTTCAGCGCCCTGTTTACCGCTTTTGGTTGTAATGATCAAAGCACCATTGGATGCCCTAGACCCATATAGGGCTGCTGCAGCAGGCCCCTTCAATACGGTAACCGATTGAATATCTTCTGGATTGATATCGTTTCCCCTGTTACCAAAATCGACGCTGCTTAACGAGGATCCCCCTCCAATTACACTGGAATTATCGATAGGCACGCCATCAACAACGATTAATGCCTGGTTGTTTCCTGCGATCGAAGAACCACCGCGTAAAACTACCCTGGAGGAGGCTCCCGGACTGTTCGAAGTGGTAGTGATATTAACACCTGCCACCTTGCCGGCAAGCGAATTGATTACATTGGGCTGTTGCCCCTGGGTGAGCTCATCATTATTAAGCGTTGGGGCAGAATAGCCCAGGGTCCTTTTTTCCCGCCTTATCGCGTTTGCCGTAACTACAATTTCGGAGAGTTCCCGGTCACTGCTTTCCAGAACAGCATTAACCACATTGGATGTGCCGAGTGTAACTGTTACCGTAGCGTAACCGATGGAACTGAACTCCAGTACCCCATTGCCGGTATTGACCGGAAGCCTGTATTTGCCGTCAGGCCCTGTTGAAGTTCCGGTGGCCGTACCCCTGATCCTCACCGATACACCCGGTAAAGGCTGTGCGTCTGTACGGTCTGTTACTGTACCGGTAATGATCCGTTGTTGCGCCTGCAGCGTGCCCAAAGTGGCCATAATTAGATAAAATCCCAGATAAAATTTTTTCATAGCAACATCATTTTACTGATCTGTCTGTGGCACCACAAGTCCATCACTGATCATTCTTTTTATTAAAATTTCGGGGTAACTGCGTGAAAAATTCTCCACCGTACCCGGATTTACGCTTTCTGATTGTGCAGACCAGATTAGTTTTCCCGAGGCAAGGTTATAAAGGTTGGTTTCGAGAAAATAGGTCTTATCTGTTACATAGTATCCCGGATCATAAAATGCCCGCTGCCAGTAGGAATAATAAGAATAAAACCCGCCGTACCAGTTGTAGCTGGCAAAAGGAGCATAAGCGTTCCTTCCCGGAACAAAACGTGTTTCGCTTTCCTTATCGATCAGTGCTACAGTGAGTACGCTGCCTGCACCGGTGTTTCTGATCTTTGAGATGAGTACCGCCGGAGTTGTACTTTTATGATAAAAGTCAGGACTGAAATAAGAACCTGATTTAAGCGCATGGATCCCTCGTTTCTCAGCAGCCTTTGCCAACGCGTCTTCAAGCACGGTACGTACTTCGATATTCCGGCTTAAACTTGCGATAAAAACACTTTTCCCACTGTTTGGCTTTCCCTTTACTTGTGGATCGATCCAGGATCCGGTAATTCTGGTGGAGGGACTACAAGAAATAAGCGAACAAAAGACCAACATCATAGCGGAGGCCCTCAGGTGGATAGATGTATAATGCATATTCGAAAATTAAGTGAACTGTCACCAATAAAAACCTCACCGTTTTTATAAAAGTTTGGGTGTAATCTACCTGATCGCGAAGGAAAATATACCTAAATTACAGTAGGTACAGCACACGCGTTGGCCCAATTCCCGAATTATTCAAAAGCAAATCAAATTACTGGCTACAAGTATTTTTACAGTGTGCCCGGCTGCAACACACCAGCTCCGGTTAACAGCAAATTTTATGAAACCTTTTTTGGCCGGGACTGGTTAAAGAACTAGGTAATTGTTGCATTATGAAAACATCAGCTAAAAAAGAAATGCCAGACAAAGACAGTCGGCTATCCCCCATGGAGCCTGAAGAAACAGTAAGAGGATCTGGCTTCACCTATAACGAGAAAGAGAAACGCACCGACAAAAGTATTCCCAGAAACAAAGTTGAAGAGGAGCAAATCGTTTAGCTGCCACGCCTCGTTCAGCAAAACCGACCATAAACATAATCAGCAAGCTTCTTCTCTTTCATGTAGACAGCTTCATCCGGGTTCCCGCAATTTTTGCGTCGGGCCGAAATTTAAATACTTAACCGATGATCGCCATTCACCCCGCCTGTATTTCCTGCAACCGATCCATCCGTGATGGGATATACGACAGTATGTTTTACCCTAATTTGCTAACCATCTTTTCCGCATTTATTGTCCTGGCGTTCATTGTCATCTTGCTGGCAGGCATAAGTGCGCGTAAGCATAAAAGGAGGGCGTCTGTTTCAACAGGTAAGCTGTCCCGGCAGCCGCTCTTTACTGCTGCTGTGGTTCTCGGCATTGGAACCGGCGGATTCATGGATGGAATCGTTTTCCATCAGTTGATGCAATGGCACAGCATGCTTTCGGCTAAAGTACCGGCAACTGATTATACCGGTAAAAGCATTAATATGTTTTGGGATGGCATCTTTCATGCGTTCTGCCTGGTGGTTGTATTTATTGGAATTTCCCTGCTTTGGCGGGTTTCCAAAACGCCGGATGCAGACCGTTCCGGAAGTTTGCTGGTGGGCGGCATGCTTTCAGGATGGGCGATATTCAACCTGGCCGAAGGGATCACCAATCACCAGCTGATCAAGCTACACAATGTAATGGAGTACAGCCTAAACCAGGGCTTGGCCAATTATACTTTTCTCGGGATTTCAGTACTCATTCTGATCACCGGACTCTGGATCAGCAGATCAAAAAAAACACTAATCACATCAGAAGAGATGAATTAGGCTGGTAAAATGCATACCCTCACTTGTGGGAAGCACTGGATATTCAATTGCAAAGAATCTTTTGGCGCTTTCGATTGATTCTCTCAACGCCAGGGATACTCGAAGGGAGGTTTCGATCCGGATGCGATGGCAATTTCTTTTCGGAAGCATAGACTTTAGGCCCCAAAACAATGTTCCTGTTCAATATTCTACCATTCCTGCCTACAAGAATATAATTAAGAAACATATAGGTTGTGTTCCTTAATTTTTGCCGTCAAAACCGTATCTTCGGCATGTTTTGATACAACAATATTACACCTGGTATAATACAAATGGTCATTTCCACATTAGAAACGTAAGCCCATGTCTGAAATAAATTATCCTGTACCATATAATGAATCCGAAAGGCTTTTAAGGTTGTCCGATCTCGATATTGATTACGGGAGCCTGTCTGAAAGTTTTAAAGACCTGACCCATCTCGCCGCGAAAGTAGCCGGTACAGAAATCTCATTGGTTAACCTCATCGACGCCTATACCCAGTGGACGGTAGGCAGACATGGCCTTGATTTACAGCAGATGACCAGGGAAGAGTCTGTGTGCCAATACACGATTACACAAAACGATCAGTTCGAGGTACCGGATCTTTCAGCAGATGACCGCTTCAATAAAAATTTCTACGTCGGTGCTCCGCTGTCCCTTCGCTATTATTTTGGTGTACCACTTAAGGATAACGACGGATTAAACATCGGTGCCCTTTGTGTGCTGGATACCGGACTGAAAACACTGAGCCCGGAGAAGATCGAGCTATTGAAAATCATTGCTGCAGAGATCATGAATAGGATAAAAACCTATCAGACCATGGAGTTGCTGCAAAATAATTTAAAAGATCTTAAAGAATCAACCAAAAAAGTTGCTCATGATATTCGCGGCCCCATTGCAGGGATAATAGGTTTATCAGAAATTATTACTGAACAAGGAAAAAGTGCCAATTTAGATCAGGTAATTGAGTTTATCAAATTAATTCATAGTGGAAGTAGATCAATTTTAGATCTTGCCGACGAAATACTTTCCGATAATGAAGAAGTGAAAGCTCCAGGCGTCAATGAATTTGACCTCAGCAGTTTCCGCACCAAGCTTCAGGAGCTTTACGAACCGCAGGCAACCTGCAAAAACATCAATCTGAATATCAGTATTAATCCAGACAAAAAAAACATTGTCTTTTCGAAAAACAAGTTGCTGCAGATTAATGGTAACCTAATTTCCAACGCCGTAAAATTTACCCCCAGCGGCGGTACAATTACAGTAGACCTTGACGTAGTGGTGAAGCCCGAAACCAATATTTTACGTATTGTGGTTGCCGACAATGGCATAGGAATTATGGAAGACGAAATTGTACAAATCTTAACAGGAGGCATCGGTACAAAACAAGGCACCGGAGGTGAAAAAGGTTACGGATTTGGCTTATCGCTGGTAAAACACCTAATTGACAAACTAAACGGTGAAATGCTTATTACCTCTGAAAAAGGACAGGGGACAGTCTTCCGCATTGAACTTCCTCAACGCCATTCGTAATTTTCTGTCCGCTAAAAATCTAGTTTTTGCTATCATGAAGCCCAAATTTTATTTATTGCTATTATCAGCCCTGGTATTCTCTAAATTCTCGCAAGCGCAGGAAGGCAGTGCAGACGAGCTGTTTACCCAGGCAAGAACTGCAGCCTTCGAATCAAAAGACTATCCAAAGGCCATTGCACTTAGCAAAAAGGCCTTGGCTAAAAGTCCGGACTATGCAGACATCAGGATTTTTTTAGGCAGGGTTTACACCTGGAGCAAGCAACCTGATAGTGCCAGGCAAGCTTTCGCACTGGTTTTAACGAAACAACCCGACAACAAAGATGCACATCTTGCTAATTCTACGCTCGAATTTTGGGAAGACAATAATGAAAAGGCCCTGCTCAACGTGAATAAAGGTCTTACTTTTCATCCTACAGACGATGATCTTTTGCTGTTAAAAGCTAAAATACTCAACAGCTTAAAAAAATGGACTGAAGCGAATGCAACTATTGAAGAGGTACTAAAACGATCGCCTAACCTTACCGAGGCACGCACACTTGCCGCAAGGGTACGGGAAAATTCTTCCAAAAACAGAATAGGACTCAATTACGACTTTGTATACTTCGATAAACAATTCGATGATCCCTGGCACATTGTGAGTATAGACTACAGCAGGCAAACCAAATTGGGCTCTGTTACCGGAAGAGTAAACTATGCGAATCGTTTTAACCGCAACGGCCTTCAGTTCGAGGTAGACGCGTATCCGCGTATATCAGACACCTTTCAGGCCTACATCAGTGGCGGGTACTCAAACGACGTAGGCGTATTTCCTCATTACCGTGCAGGCTTTTCATTGTATGCAAACCTACCGGCAAGCTTTGAAGCAGAAGCCGGATTTCGCTATTTAACCTTTGGCGAATCAACCTGGAGTTATACCGCATCAATAGGAAAATATTACAAAAGCTTCTGGTTTAATTTCAGGACCTTTTTAACCCCTTCCAACGACCAGGTCTCTCAATCGTTCGCCTTAACCACCCGGTACTATTTCGGTGGTGCCGATGATTATTTTAGCCTTCGCCTGGGCACTGGTTTATCACCAGATGACCCCCAAAATAATGTTTTGATTGGAAACACGGCTTACAAGCTGCGATCAAACAACATTACGCTCGGTTACCGGAAAGCCTTTAAATCGCTTAACATCCTCATCATTAACCTCGGGCTTGAGAACCAGGAATACAGGCCTGACACCAAAGGAAATCAACTTGATCTCGGGATTGGCTACATAAGACGTTTCTAATGATAAGGAAGGTAAAGAAGCTATGGATTGTTCTGGCTGTTGCCGCCGGCATTCCATTAACGATGTGGCTCTGCTGGTATTTAACCCCTAAAACCAAAATGGTTGCTGCCATAATCGATAAAACAGTTCTTACACCTGCAGGCCAGGAACATATCTCCTTCTTATGGATTTTAAATCATGAGAAACTAACAAAAACAGCAAGCAAATTTTATAAAATTGACCACGATTATTTTGGGTTCTTCCCACTGGAGGGGGAAAAATTCCGCCTGAAGGGACTGGAGCGGTTTAACCATGATCAGCTAAAGCAACTAAGTGAGGATGTTAACCTTGTTTATTTTACGGATACCTACGGCATTTACCGAAACGAATGGTATACCCAAAAGAATAATAACGAACGCTCCGGAATGGTTTATGGCGGGATGAGCAGCCAGGATATTGAGTTATTAAAGCAGATGAAGCAGAAGAAGAAGCTCATTATCACAGAATTTAATAGCATAGGAAGCCCCACAAGTCAAGAAACCAGAAAGCAGTTTGAGGATATGTTCGCGATGCATTGGACCGGCTGGACAGGCCGCTTTTTTGAAAGCCTTGATACGACAAGAAATAAGGAACTGCCGCGGTGGCTCATTAATAACTATAAACGGGCAAACAAAAACAACTGGCCTTTTAAAAAGTCGGGCATTGCTTTGGTTAGCGATCAAGACAGAGTCATCATCCTGGAGGATGGCCGCGACTTAAAAAACCCAATGCCACATATTATCAGTAGTGAATACGGACAAAAAGTACTGGGCTTGCCCGAAGAGATCAAATATGCATTCTGGTTTGATATCATTCAGCCAAACAGCACCATTAATACCCAGGTTGCCAGCTTCCGGATGGATGTTAACCAAAAGGGACACGCACTTTTGAAAGCAAATGGCCTAAGCGCTGTTTTTCCTGCTGTATTGATGCATAAAAAAACCGATTATCGCTTCTATTACTTCTCCGGAGATTTCTGCGACAACCCAGTCAACCTATCTTCCTCTTATTTCAAAGGAATTGGTGCTTTCAAATGGTTATTCTACGACACCAGTAACCCGATGGAACGATCCAGCTTCTTTTGGAATTTCTATCGCCCAATGATGACCACCATCCTTGATCAGGAACGGGAGTACAACACCAAATAACTATTTCTTTGTTGGCCGGTATTTTAGAATAACCGATGGTGGCAGCACCCTTGCCTTTGAACCCAAACCTGCATTTTTTCGCTTAAAATTTTCGAATGCATTTTTTATGCGTTCGTAACTCACCTCATCTCTCACCAACTCCTCTTGCATATTGTCGCCTATTTGATAAAGCGATGTGCCGTTGAGGTGATAGGAACCCTGGATAAAATCGACCATCTCGGTTTTGGTCTGTATAAGCGGGTAACTGTGCACATTTCTGAATGAGCGGGCAGTATCAAGTCCTGATCCTAACCAGCTTACAGCACCGGGTAAGTCGATACCATAGCCCGACTGAAGATAAGCGAGCAAGCTTGGTGTTACATCGAAATGTGTAGATATGGATGCAAACTGCGCACTACGCTTTAACAGCGGCGAATAAATAATTAAAGGGACATGATAGCGATCGATCTTGTTACTCATCGGGATCTCTGGCATCCGGTGATCTCCGGTAATTACAAAAATGGTGTTGGTGTAGTCTTCTCTCTTCTTATAATTGTTAAAAAAGCTCCTTAAAGCATCGTCGGCATATAAAATAGTGCCATACTGGTTTTTGTAATTACGATAATTATCTTTTTTGGCTTCGTCGAATCCCAAGTCCGTCATCCGTTGTTCAAACCTGGAATTATATTTTTCCTGTTCATTAATCAAGAAGGGATTGTGTGTGGTGACCGTTAAAATTACGTTCAGCTCTGCAGGTTTAGCGGCTTTTGAAGGCCTGTTTGCCAGATAATATTTATATAGCTCCTGATCTCCATATCCCCATGAAAATCCATTTTCTGCCGGCAGTTTGGAATAACCAGCCGAAAAGGACTTAAGGTCTCTGATTTCATCAACGCTGTTCTTTTGAAGAAACAGGTTCATATTATCGAAGCTTGCGTCTCCTCCATAATAGAACGAAGTTTTATAGCCATTAAATTTCAACAAACTGAACAAAGAAAGATGATCTGGCATTTGTTGTCCCTGCTCAAGAAAACCATTTTTACCGAAAGGCAAAGATCCCATTAAAGACGGGAGGACTGCAAACGTTCGACCACCAGCACTTAAAAAGTTTTTCCAGTAAAGGCCTTTACTGGCTAATGAATCGATAAAAGGAGTGAAATTTCCCAGATAGGCGCCTTCGTTGGTAAACGCCCGGCCCAAGCCCTCAACGATAATGATCACCAGATTCGGTTTACTGTTGGCTTTATTGAAAAATGGCGTTAGCACATCACGATCATTTGCTTTCCTATAAAACGGGTATTCCGATCCGCCAAGGTAGCTGAAAGTAGCGGGCGCAATACTACCGTCGCCATAATCTCCAATATAGGCATCAGCATAAATATCCACATCCTCATCCCCGGGATAAAAGTGAATATAAGAGCTGCTAAAAAAGTAATCGGCCTTGTTTAATGCGAGGTTATTGACAAAAAGGTTTTCAAAGTTTTTTTTGAAAAGACGCCCCTCGCCACTGGTCATTAAATAAAAAACGGACAGTACGGGTAAGGACCAGGCCAGCCATAACGGAACCTTGATGCGGTTTGGCAATCGCCTAAGTGCAAGTACCAGGAGTACAATAACGAATAAAAAACTTAGTATTAGCGGCAGACTTACCGTACCGGATGCACCAACGGTTTGCTTAATATCGGCAAAAGAATAACCATAAAAATCTGCTCCCAAAGGCACCAGGGCAGTAGCGAAATACTGGCAGAGCACCAGTTGAATGAAGATGGTAATGGCAACAAATATTTTAAAGCTAACTTTAGCCAGTTTAGGATGTACAAAAAACAGCGGAACAAATAGAATAAATTCAAAAATAAGCCATTTTAGCCAAAAGCTCAGATCTGCCATCCACGACCACAACATAAAACTAAATAGCTTAGCCGGGAATTGATGAATTAATCCATTAACCAAAACTTCTACAACTCTGATCACAATTAAAGCAATAAGCCAAACAAGGGCGATTTGCAGAAAAACTATGGTTGCTGATTTAAAACGGCTGATCATTGTTAATTTTTTTCTTTTGTAAATCCCTTCCTGGTCATTTCTCCCCATGAATTCTTCTTCCTCAACAGATCGATATTGCCTTTGATAGCCGACCATACCACAAACGGGTGGAAGATTAATGGCTCCAGAAAAGCGGTAAGAATTAAAAGCAGGAGATTTCTGTTCGTTTTGTACTGGTTATAAGTGAGCACCTCCATCAATATTGCAAAAACCGAATATAAAAATCCGAAGCTGAATATAAAAAGCAATAAACCCAAAAAGAAAGACCACTGGATCAATCCGAAGCTGGCAAGAACAATAAAGGTGATAAATCCGAAAAATTCCACTAAAGGCGCCAAAAATTCAAAGAAAAACCAATATGGATAGCTGATCATACCTAAAAGGCCATATTTGGGATTAAAGAACATGACTTTATGTATCTGCAGGGTCTCTATTGTGCCCCGGGTCCAGCGATTTCGTTGCCGCCCCAGTATTTTAAAGGTCGATGGCGCCTCCGTCCAGCAAAGGGGATCGGGAATAAAGCTCACTTTGTGCGCAATCCCCTTTTCTTGCATGTATCGTCTCATTCTTACTACCAACTCCATATCCTCACCTACTGTTTTGTGATTATATCCTCCGCACTTGATCACAATCTCTTTATCGAATGCGCCAAAAGCGCCTGATATGAGCAGCAAACCATTTAAGCGACTCCAGGCCATCCGACCTAGTAAAAAGGCCCGAATATATTCCAGCGTTTGAACACGCGGCAGGAACTGTCCGGGAAGCTTAACTTTGAGCAAACGCCCATTTTCCACAATACAGCTGTTGGCAATACGAATTACTCCTCCCGTAGCAATCACCCGCTCTTTCGTGTTTTCCAAAAAAGGCTTGGCCAGTTTCAGAATAGCATCCTGCTCTAAGATACAATCAACATCGATACAAACAATATAATCGTTGCTTGAAACATTTATACCAACGTTTAAGGCATCTGCCTTTCCGCCATTTTGTTTATCAACAACAATTAACTTTCTGTAAACTACTTTTCTGCTTCTGTAAACGCCTCTTACTTCCTTGGTTTCAATCTGGCCGTTAATAAAAAAGTCAGCCTTATAAAGATCATAAACTTCAATCAGCTTTGATAATGAATCATCTTTACTCCCATCGTTAATAATAATTACTTCCAGATTGGTGTAATTAATAGACAACAAAGACCGTACATTTTCGATAATATTGGCTCCCTCATTATACGCAGGTGCCAATATACTGATACTTGGCGCCTGCCTGGAACCTGCCAGCACGCTATAATCTGTAAAACTATTTTTACGCAGGTAGTTGCGGATCTCTCCCATCGAAAACGCCGCGATGAATACGTAGCAGGACAACAGCACCATTGAATAGGTTAATAACCCATAAGTAAAAAAATCTGTTAAAAACGATTGCCAGCTCACCATTTAATCTCGCTTTTTAGTTGGGGAATCATGTCACTTAAGGGGTAATTTTTGGATCTGGGATCGTTAATCAGGCACTCCAGGCCGATAGCACTGCCGTTGACAAGCGCACGTGCAACCGCAAATTTCATTTCGTGCTGCTCGGCTTCGAGATAACCTAGCAGCGTTGAAACATTTTGCACATCCCCAATCACTGCTACTGCATTCATGATAGCGATCTGATTTTTGTAGGTTTCTGCCTCGAACCTGCTCAGCAGTTTTTCTGATGTACTTTCTATGTATATTTCGGTTAATGTTGAGATCGCCTGCCTCCGCACATTGGCATCGCCATGATCCAGGCAACTTACAATGTTCTCATAAAGCTCGTATCGATGATAATTCCGGACTAATTTAAGGGCAAAAATGACAACGCTCGGATTGCCAGAGTTTAGCCATTTATCAATCCCCGTTAACTCGGCCTGTGGCACTGTAGACAACTCTTTTAAAAGCCTGATCTGCTGCCACTCGGTGATCTGATACGAGATGACATCAAGAAAACGAAGTCCTTCGAATCCAAAAAGATTCAGTACGGCAATCTGTGCTTCAATACGAACCAGGTCATTTTTATTATTCGTATAACGGTATATCTTGGTAAGATGCTCCTTAAGGCCCATCGTTCCAATCTGCTGAATAGCATAAGCCCGCACATGCCATTTTCGGCTTTCCAATAATTGGAGTGCCTTTTTACCCAAACCAAGCTGAATGTATAAATGACGCAGGTTTTCACCATAACGCCCAGACATGTTACGCTTTGCTGCAATAATTTTTTTCACAAATTGCTTACAGAATCTCTTATTCTCCAGGTTGGCTTTTAACCGTCGGGTTACTGGAATTAAAGCCAGTTGCCCGGTATTGTCCTCATGAAAGAATATAGCTTTACGAAGTAACAGATCTATCATCCTGTCCCACTTAACATATTCCCTTCTCCAGATTTTCCTGACAAATAGATAAAAAGAAAGAAATGTGATCAGGCAGATCGCCAGAGCAAAGAAAAATGACAGCAGTACTTCAAAAAAAATCATCTCTGATTAACTACTGCAAACCGCTTTATCCGTACAGAAAGTTCGTTAGGACTAAAGGGCTTCGTTAAGTAGTCATCTGCACCTAACCGAAAAGCTTCAAGTACAATATCCTCCTGTCCCATTCCAGAAAGGATAATGATGGGAGTTTGGCTATTTTCTTTTACCGCAGCTACAATTTCGAGGCCCGAAAGGTAAGGCATCATCACATCGGAAATAATCAGGTCAGGTTGGTACTCATCTATTTTCTGCAACGCATCTCTTCCGTCACGCGCCAGGATCACCTCATGGCCGTCTTTTTTTAAACGGAATTCGACTGTTCTGAGCATTAACTCATCGTCTTCAGCAATTAATACCCTCATATTTAAAGTTATTGGATGTCTCTTGCAAAGTTAATACATTTCAATGGATAATTAAACAATGCGACTGCAATCCGTAATCATTATCAAAGAAATACACAATGCCCAAACACTGGATAAATAGCACCAAATTGAGTACTTAAAAGCAGAAGTTGCGTGCAAACCACTTTCCATGCAATGGGTGAAAATCCATAATTTTAGAGAACGGAACCCAGTAACTTTTAGCGCACAACTACAAGCTTTAAACTACGACTAAATGCATAAGGGTAGATGGATAAGTGGATGAAAAATCACAGTCTTGAAGATGAAGGAAGACACCAATGACTAGGCCTATTTACAATTTTGGTACATTGGTACCTCCACCTATTACCACTGCACTGCCAGATGCGGCACAAGGTTCAGCGCAGAAAAGGCGATGAATGCTGATTTTGAGGCAGAGCTGCTGAAATACCTGCCAAGAGAAGGCATAGTGGAAATTTTCACCAGAACGATAAAGGGTCAGTATAACAGTCAAACGTTTTCTATCGTCGATGACCGCAAGGACTACCCCAAGCAGACCGAAGACCTCGTCAAAAAGATTGACAGGGGACACGAACTTTTGCTAGACGGACACGTTGAGGGAGGTGACGTTCAGGCGATCAAAAATAATTGCAACAATCGGATAGAAATTTTGGAGGCGAGAATAAACGACCTGAATGTGGAGAATGCGGCTGTGCCGAATATAGAAGGTTTACTCCTAAAAGCTATGCGAAATATTGAGCAATTGGACGAATTTTACGATAAATCTTCGGTCGAGGGGAAAGATTTTTAATGGGCCTATTGTTTCAGCAGAAATTGACATACGAAAATGATACTTTTCGAACACTTTTAATGAGCGAAATTACTCAACATATCTATCTTGACAAAAAAGGAGTTAGGGAAAAAAAAGAGGGTGTCCAAAAAATTGAAGTGAACCCCAAAAGTTTTTGTCTAACTTTTGGGGTTCACTTCAATTTTGGCCAAGAGCTTCTTCATTGTTCAATAACAATTTCATGAAATATCACCGGCCCATCTCGCCGTTCTGGGAAACTTCTGCTGTCTGATTTCCTTCCCATGGAAAGCGGTCTTCCTGTTGACTGGCATTCACCTCATTTATTTGTGAAAGGCCCTGCTCAGTTGGCCCAGCGGTATTTTTTTCTGCTCCCTTATTTGGAAAGATTTCGTCCTGACGAATGATAGCCATGTTCTTATCAAAAACATCAAGCCCTTTAAACTGGGGATTTGCGGTAATAAATACCTGAACAGCTTTCTTCCCTACCATCATTTCTGCCTGGGCCAGATTGCCATTCCTTAGAAGTTTCATCATCGCATCTTTCCCTGATTCGTCCAAAGCTTTAAAAGGATATTTATCTATGGCATCAGATAGCTCGAACTTAAATTCGGGATAGATTTTTTTCAACGGATGGTTCCCATAGGCATCCTGGACATCGAGGTTAAGCTTAAACCACACCTTCTTCTTTTCCGAAATCTCACTGTTTTCGGACTTTATATATACGTCCCTTTCTAGTGAATTCCCGGACAGCAGTTTATATGCCTGCAATGCTGTGATACGGTTATCCCTTTCCAGATCAAAAACCTGTCTAACCGGCAAAGTGCTTCCGGCCCTATTTAGGGTCACCTCATAATCGTTGAGAAAATACATATCGCTCTGTTTGGAGCGGTTAAAGTTCAGCATGAACCTAACCTGGTCTGAGCCAAGGGTCGGATTCTTTTTAGCCTGTGGCGATGTGTAACGCTGCGTCACCCCCAGGGTAAAGGATGGGAGTTCCCTTGAGATCGCTGATTCAAGAACATCGTTAAGCTTTGCTCCAAAGCCCAGATAATCCAGGCTCTTTTTTAAGTACTCTAAATTTTGTTCATTCATATCAATAAGTTTTAAATTAAAATAGGCTGAGCTGTTGCTCAGGCTGGGGAGGTTCATAGCCGTTTTCTATGGCGATGTGCTCGCCAAGGGAGACCGCCAGTTCCTCTATGGATCCAAATCTGCATTCCTTTAAAAAAGCAGAAAAAAGAAAATGTGACCGATATCGGGAATTAGATATGATAGGTGAAGCTGAGCGGAACTCCAGGTGAACGACAGTTGGCTCTTTTTCATCATTTCTTTTGACGGGCCAGTTGTACACATAATTTACATTGACATCGAATCCGAATACCCTTATATCTAAATTGACATCCTGTTTAAAAATTTCTGGAATCATGGAGTTGAATTTTACCGCATTTGCAAAGGCCTGACATTTGTCCTAAATCCGGTAAGCCTGCAGAATCTATTAAGTGAAAACGGCGATTCCACACATGAAATTCGCCCGACTTAAATGTGAAGATCACTTGATTGGAGGAAATAAGAAAAGATGCATCGATTCCTTTCAGCCATAGGGCAACCTTGCAGGCCAGCACCATCCCAGGCAAATCACTGTCGAAAACTGTCCTAAACCTTGCATTCTGAAAAGTTGAACGGATAGAGCCTACATTTTCTGGAATTAGCAGGAAGCCCACCGTTGCCAAGGCGGTATGTTGAGCTTTAAGAACCGTGCCCTCGCACAAAACTTTTAAGGCATCCCTCTTTTCATAAAAAATGCAGCCGGTAAGAATAGTGATTGGAGGCAGCCCAGACGGATTAAGTAAGAAAAACCACTTTGGTCAATCCAGTTAATATCCACCTTTATCTGGATATGGTGTGACTATAACCCCTTGTATATTCATTTTTGAAATCTTCAAGTTCCCTCTGCTGCAACGTTTCATCGGAAATAGAACCATCGGATTTATTCATTTCCAGAAATGCGGACACAAAACCAGGAGAAAACGGTGTATGATGAATACTTACATCCATTATCGGAGAAAGGTCCTTAACCAAAAAACTTCTGGCCGCCCCATCTTTCAGAACAGTTAGGATCAGGGCTGTGCGGCTGGCTAATATGCCCTTGGGTTCAGTAGCTCTATGTTGAATCATCGTCCCATCGGAAAGTTGAACGATACGTCCCATGGCAAAATCTGCCCTATTCTTTGAATCCAGTTGCTCTCCATTGATTTGGTGGGGAACCTCTACCCCTTCGGGATGGTAGGAAACAAATTCCCTCGTCTCACTATCATATTCAAATACAATAACCCTGCTGCTGCCATCTGGAAAACTGACAGATTTTGCAACATTTTTAACATCTCCAGATATCAGCTCATTGGCTTCGTCGTCCAATAATTCCGGGGAGCGTTTTGGTTCCTTATAGATAGGGTGCAGTTTAATTTCCTGAAAGTTATCTTCATCGGTGTGCAGAGAAAGTTTTGCATCCAGGCTATCGATCACATAAGCTTCACTGACCAGATCCCGAAGGTTGACCATGGAAGTTCGCCTTCCGGAAAGCAATGCGGAAAGATCTGTATCGCTTAATAAATGCTTGTTACCATCATATAATCCCAGCCTGGAAAGCTCTGCTATCGGCAGTGCCTCGTTTATCATTAAATGTTTCATCAAAATTTTGTTTTATCTGTTAGCACTATACAATGGCGAGTCTCCATCTAGATTCTTCCCCGAACCATTAGATGCAGTTCTTACCTGCTCATTCGTCATTTCCCGCTTGAGATATAAAAGGGAAGCATATAGTTTATCGCCTTTGCTTAAGGTGAAACTGTTACCAAAAAGGCTTTCCTGCATCTTCAGCCTTCCCTGTTTTAAATGCCCGATCACTTCATAGACTGATCCATTATAAGGAATTTTGTCACCGGTGGTAAGATAACCCGGGGGTTTACCTTGCGGTAGACCAGTTGCATGCATATGCTCTTGCTCTACTGATTTTTGCTGCGCTCTTTCAAGATCCATGATATAATTGAATATACGTTCAGCATCCATTGAGGCAGAAAAAATCTCAAAGGGATTATCTTCCAGGATTTTGATCCAGCTTTCTACATATGCGAAATGCTGCCCCGGATCATGGCCTATACCCAGCTCTTGCCCAATGATAATGGAGGCGATCTCTGCCCTTAACTCCTCTTTTGCATAAAGTAAATCTCCGAAGCTATTACCCATATCCCGGTTTAAACGTTGTGGATGACCGGTCCAATGACCCAGTTCGTGAAGTAGTGTGGCATAGTACTTATGGTCCTGCGAAAACCAGTCTTTATAAGGTAAGGTTATGGCGTCATTTTTCGGGCTGTAAAAAGCTTTGCCGGAATACTCATGCAGGATTTTAGCGCCAGAGGAGGCAATCATTTTTTCTGCCCGTTCATTGGGCTGCCAATCGATACCTGGTAGTTCCCGTTCCAGTTTCGGCATTCCATCAATCTGGGCAGCATTGAAAACGTATGCATTTCGGATGATGGCATGGGGAAGCGCAGTAATTTCCTTGATTGGCTTTCCCAGCTCATCATGCATAACCTTTCCCGAGGCATCGCGCTTGGTACGCTCATCTGTGGTTTTAACAAACTGGATAAGCATTGACTTCTCTCCTTTTCTAACCTGCATCCCACTTTCTTCTGCTTGCCTGTAGGTCATCCACCTTGGATCGTCCCTACCTGCCATTAATAACGACAGCGCGTTAATACCCTTATATCTTTTGCCGCTCTGGAAATTATAAGGTAATAGAAAGGGCATCCCACTTGCCTCCCATGGAATCTGCCATGGGGCAGTCCCTGCCCTAAGCCCTTCAATAACCTTTTCCGCAACCTGCACATGAAGAGGTTTCTGAACATCTTTTTTATTCATCTTCAGGCTCCTCCCTATCGGCAAAATCTATCCCATAGACCCAAGCTTCATCGAGATTGAGTTCAATCTCCTCCACCATGGCGAGCAATTCCAGCTTTTGCCTTAATGTTAAATAAGCTGTACTTTCCATAAATTTTTGCTGATTAATTCCCAGGTTCACCTGGAGCTGTAGGATAAAAAGTATGGGATCTATATAGATGCCATCAATGCGAAGACTAAAATGCAAATGCTCCCCTGTTACCCGACCAGTTGATCCTGTAACTGCAATAAGTTCCCCTGCCTTAAGCACCTGCCCGTTATGGACCAGGATTATGGATAGATGGCCATAGATACTTTCAAGTCCTGAATGGTCTATCTTTATAAATTTACCAAGTATAGGATTGTAGCCTGCCTCGGATACCTTCCCCGAAAAAAAAGAAAATACAGGCTCATTCCTCGCACGCAGATCGATGCCGCGATGAAAGTCATTTTGATGTGTTACTGGATGGATCCTGTTACCAAATGTGCTATTTACCTTCATAGAATTCAGCGGCATGCAAATCTGGGAGTAGGCTGACAAAGAGGAAAACACAGCAATTAGAAATATACCTGCCAGGAACCTAACGCTCAAACGAAACCTCTTCACTAACGTCTATAATCTGGTTGCGGGAAATATAATCCTCCAGGAATATCATGCTTCTTTTCATAGCCTCCGGATTTTCTAACGCAATTTTCATTGCGCCAGAGACGTTGCCGTAATCGGAACGTTCCTGTTTCATATTGATGTCGAGCAGGTCTTTAAATGTCTCAGCATCCATGTCCTTTACTCCGGTCATGATATCCTGATAAAGCTCGTTTTTATTCTTCAGCACAAGGAGGGCATCCGAGGAATATCTGCCCAGTGGACCAGCGCCAAAGCCGACACTAATGGTATCGTTTTTTAGATCAGCCGTCGCAATTACACCGATTTGACCCTGCCTGGAAACAGGATCTGTTGTCAGCTGGGGATGTACCACTACAAGCTGGCCGGTTAGTTCTTCCATAAGAGTTGATTTTAAGAATGAAAAAATAATTTGTTTACCGCTTTATGCCTCCTGCCATCGAGGCTCTGGGGATTTCGCCATTTTTTGGAGCGGTAGTCTCTGTTCTGAATTTTGTAACCAGTACCCGTATTTCGGTATTGATGCGCATGAAGTTTTTACGCAGTACCTCATCTTTTTTCCCGGCAAAATCATAATACACCGGCATATCAGGGTAAGCCTTTTCCTCTCTTGCTATCTCCTTCATATCCAGGTTTACCCTGCAGTTGATCGCCGAGGTTTCATACTTTCCGGTATATTCTTCTACCGCATCTGCTGCCAGCATGCCGACAAGTTCCCCGGCTTTTAATGAGGCAATCTTACCGGCGGGAATTAGTGGTTCAAGCTTTTCAGAGAGTGAAATGGAGGTCTTGGTCCTATCAATTGATAGGCTCTCGGACTGTTGCTTAATCTTTCCAAAAAGCCGCTCCAGCCATTCCAAGGTTTCCTTGTTTCTTGCCGATCCGGATAGTACATTCCCTACGACCGAGGTAATTGTATTTGCGGTATCCTTTCCATACTGCTGCTGAAACTGCGGAAGTTCCTGAAGGCCCATGAGTACGGCAACCATGTTGGATCTTGCAGTCGCTATGAGATTTTCGATTCTGTGTACAAAAAGGGTCGGTAGCTCATCAATAATCAATGCAGAGGGCTTATTGCCTTTAGAATTGATGAGCCGGGTCAGTCTATTGAGCACGACCGAATAACAGGCAGAATTGATATTCTGTGTATTGGGATCATTGGCAAGAACCAACATTGAAGGCTCAGCATGAGCGGAAATTTTCAGATTAAAATCATCACCTGAAAAAACCCAGAACGTTTCTTTCGTAGCTAGCCTGGAGATAAACACTTTCAGCGTTCCAATCTGTCCCTCCAATTGATTGAATGCTTTGGCCTGATAGGCGGTAGCAAAGGGAGATAGCAAGCTTTTAAGTTCGGGATTTGAAAAAAGAACCGAAAATATTTGCTCGTAGCTGCAGTTTAAAAAGGCAAGCACATGGGGAAAGGTGGAAAAACGTCCGCGTTCGTATTGTGAAAAAAAATAGATACACGCTGCCAAAAAATTAACTGCGCTCTGGGTAAAAAACTGATCGCTTCCTCCCGATTTATCTCCCTTCTTCAGGGCTTCCACAAGGGCTTCCGCCGTCTCGCCTGCGTCTGCCAGTGTAACGATATAATCAGGCCTTAATACATTGATCCGCCTGCTTTTCTCTACCGACGTTAGATTAATGACATGGAAATCGAATCCTTCAAGTCTTCCCTGTTTTTTCCCAAGAAGGTAATGGTAATAGGCAATCTGGCCCAGATCAGGGAATTTGAAATCATAACAGCATATGCAGAACTCCTTAAAAATCAGCTGCCGGATAAAAGGCATAACCACTCCAAAGCTCTTACCGGATCCAGGGGTTCCGATCAAAAGCGTCCCCCTGAATATATTTTCAATATTAATGAACCCCGCATGTACTTTTTTCCGGTAGTAAAATAATGAGGGAATGGAAACTGCGAATTTTCCATTTACCGGTTTCCTCGCCTGCATAAAAGATTCTTCTTCAGTATTCCATTTATCCTTTCCGAGCGAGGAGCTGATAATCTTGGAAACGTTATCCATAGCAACATGGACCGATATAGTGCCCGCCAACAATAAACCTATATAACCAATATCTTCCCAACTGGTGTAGTACCCTATAATTAAGCCCTTGTTACCGAAAAAATATATGCTAAAAACCATAGAGACCGCTCCAAAAACGAGTGGAAAAACAATCGATGTTTTAGCTTTTAGATCCTTTTCTTTTTTACTTAAAGTGCCGATAGAGACCAGGGAAATAAGCAAAAAAGAAAAAAAGCGGCTATAGATAGGATGCTGATAGATGATAATCCTGGACACGCGGACAAGAAAACTGCTCAGGCCGAATCGATGCCCAATCTGGCTTTCGAGTAATTTCGGTGAATATACAAACACCAGAATATCCAATAAAAGGGCAAGGTAGATGGCAAACTGAAGAAAGCGGTGCAGGCTCTGTTGTTCCTTGCTTTCCTCCATCTCTAAAATTAAAAAGTATCAGCCTTTAGAATGTCAGAATAACGGAGTGAAAGTTGGAGGTTCCGCCCTGAGACCTGCTTTTCAGAGAGTTCAATACTGAATACCTTATCTCCGGGAAATGTTGCTTTCTTTAGTATGTAGATATTGCGGTAAGCGTTTTTAAACCGTTCAAATGGATAAAGGCTAAAGACGGGTTTTAGTTCTACGGACTGTACATTGGTTGATTTGTTAACCTTTCGGTCTTCAATTTTAAACCTGAGCTCATCTACATCAAAAATAAGGTTGGTTTCATTTTTAAAACCCAGGTCTAAAAGAACACAATCACCAATTGTAAAAACCCTGTTGACAGTTACCGATATTCCATAACCTGTTGTTCGGCTTACATATCCCTTGCTGCGTAATTTCAGGATGGAAAGTGCATTGGCTCTCATTTCAAGGGTCGATAACCCTTTTTGGGAATTGTCCAACGGCCTCATGTACTGCGGAAGGATCTCAACCTGGGTGGCAATAGATTCAGATTTTTGCGATGGCAAAAAACATAGCCTAAACTGGGAGATAAAGGTTTCCCCTACAATGGTTACAAGGCCTGCTTCACCGCTGGATAGCAGACCAGGAACGGAATCAGGGACAGCTTTGACCCTGAGGATATTCTTTTCGGGAAGGTCCCCGATCAGCGAGGGACTGGAAAGGTCAACATAAGAGATTTTTTCCGGCGAAATAAAATGTAGTGAGACCGAGCCGGAAATACCGATAACCGGAATTTCAGAAACAGCGAGGGTACCGGCTTGTTGGGCAAAAAGCGTTAATGAGCACAGTAAAAACTGTACCGCCAGGATTATTTTTTTCATAACTAATAAGATTGTTGCTTTCTTTTAAGCTCATCGGGGTCGATGAGATAGATTTGGGTATTATACCTGATTTTGACCTTGTTGGAGCGGATGAGCTTATTGACCGCGGTAGTTGTAGACTGGAACATTTTAGAGAGTATCCCCATCACCAGTTGATTGTTATTTTCCGCTTGCTGTTGAATGGATATCCCCTGTGATGTGGATCCACCAAGATCCCTGGTAAACTCCCTGAAGGCAGAGGAGGGGACATATATCCCGGCAAGCCCGTCATTATCATAAATCTGAAGATTTATGGGAAGGATTTCACCGCCATAGAACACTGATGAGACAGTGAGCGAGACTCTTTGGGCAGAAAATCCCGATATGGTGGCATAAAGGTAAGTCCCTTTGGGGACCACAAACTTTCCTGCCATGATATCATCCAGCAGTCTGATGCGCAATCTGGAACCTGAAAACCCGGTAATATCCTGATCAATTATCGCAGAAATCGGGCGCTCATCCGCTGAAGAAATTACAGTATTAAAAGCGCCTATAGCGGTATTGGCTTTTTTTACCGGGAATTTCAATTTACCCTTCGCTTCTTTTTCGGCAATTTCAAGAAGTCGTTCTTTCTCTCTTTTTTCGATAAAAGAAGGATCATTTGCTTTGCCCATACTATCGACCAGTGCCATCTGGGCACGGAAGATCTGCATTGGATCTACAGGCTCCTTCCTTATTTCAGGTTCAACGCTAAGTTGTCCGTTTTGCTTGATCTTGGACAGTGCAATAGCCAGTGCCCTGTCTTGTTCGGTTTTGGAAGGATTCTCCCTGCTTTTATAGGCTGCGAAATTTTCTTTGTATCTGGAAGAGCTGTTCTGTTGGACAACATCGGTTCCATATTTCCTTTTCATTACCTGATCGATGGAATCCAGCATCCGCTTTTCGCGCTCGTTATAGGATGAGTTTATCTGCGACTGTTCCTTGGTTTCATCTGAAATACTACCAACGGCGGTATAACCATCTGCCTGCTTGAACTTATTCCGGTAGGCATCAAGTTTGCTGGAAAGACCTTGATTTTTTACCTGATCGGATACTCCGGCAACGTTAACCTGGAGTGAATCCTTTCCCAGTGCCTGTTTTCCTTCTTTGCCAAAACTAATTTTATAGATATAAAAGAAAAGCAGGATAAAGGGGAAACAGATCATAGGCAGGGCATACCTCGCCTTTTTAAGATCTATTTTTTTCATAACAATAATTTTATTTTTTTCTATCGCCTGTTTTTTCAAGCTCTAAGACCATAGCGGCCATTAGTGCGCTGTCCGCTGAAGTCAATGAATCTTTAGCGAGCATCGTTTTCAGTGCAGCCCTCATCTCCAGCGCCTTTTCCAGGCTATTCACTGTTGTACCGATTTCAGATAAGCCATCGCCAATGTGAGTTAGCGCTTTATTTTCAAACCCCGGTTTTGTGGGCTTTTTCCTAAGCAGCGTAAAACACAGTAATAAGGAGGAAGCGATTAACAGAACCATTACTGAAAAGGTGGCCTTTGGATATTGGTTGAAAAAACGGGAGGAAGAGCTTCTAAGGCAGCTAACCTGTGCTGCGAACTCATTTTTCAATTCAGAAAGGATGGTTATTTTTCTCATTGGAATGCATTTTTTTCTGTAGTTAAAAGATCCCTGTTTTCTAATGTCTTCCATCTTGTGATCAGCACCGCATGCGGGTTGTTTTCAGACCTTGTTTCCAGATCAGTCAAACTCCCCTCAGTGATCAGTGACCTGGTAATGGTGGAACTCCTGCGGTCTATTTTCTGGGTTCCATAATACCTGAAGTACATGCGTTTCTCGTCCAGGAAAATAGAATCGGTACGTAGGGTCAGTACGGCAGAAGAGGACAGAATAGAGGTAAAAAAGCCTTTTTCTTTCAAGTTATTATACTGTAAAACCCCTGTTTCATCGATCAGGTACATGGCCTGTTTCATCTGGTATTCAATAAATTTATCGTCTGGTACAAGCGAGAAAAAAAGAGAATGGAATTTTGCAATATGTGCCCGATATTCTGCAGCCCTGTTCAGCTGTACATCGGTCTGTTTTGCCATAACTGGAGTTCCGGAGGGATCCAGGATATAAATACTCTTTCTCGAATCCCGGACATAACCATATGCAAAAAAGGAAACTATGGCTACCACGGCTGCGCATAGCAAAAAGCTACCGACTGAAATCAGGGTGGCAAGCCGGATTTTTGATTCAATATTTTTAATCATCATCTCTTCTACCCTCCCATAATCTGTCCGGCAACCCTTGTCATACTCGATGCTCCCCTGCCCATCGAGCTGGCTGCAGATGAAATGCCGGATGTTGATACAATCCATGTTGAAATGCTTGGAACGGTCAACATGGTCAGTGCACCTATTATGAAGGTTACGATTACCATTCCAAAAGACAATATCCCGTTACTGGCAAACCATCCCAGTTTTTCAAGACTCGCTTCCCCTGTCCCTATCAGTTCCTGATATCGAGTTATTTCTGCTTCCAATGCATAATGCTGAAAAAGCGAGGCTACATACATCACCAGATAGGCGATACCCGAATAGAGATTTACAGAAATAAATCTTGCCACCCAGGTGGAAAAGGAATCCCTAAAAGCAGGAAGAATCGATACTGCAACCGAAAAAGGGCCAAGGATAATCAGAATGGTTGAAAAGATAATCTGGATAATAAATATGATGTAGGTACATATCCTCAATATCCAAATTGCCAATGTCTCCAGTAGGGAGGTTGCAAGGAGCTGAAGGCCGATCTGCAAACGGTTCCGCATTTCTACAACGGGCTTCCAAACCTCTGAGAACCCTTCTTTTACTGAAGAGCTTACCGATTCCCAGGCATTTTCATACCAGGTATCTGCTTCTGTTTTTGCTGTTTCTGTTTCAGCCTGAAACTTTAAAAGCTGATCGGAAACTTCCACCATCAGCTTGGCCCGCTGAAGCCTGAGATCATTGATCTCTGCCTGGCTTCCATCAAACATCGCAGAGGTCTTCTGTTCCACCACGTCCGTCGGATAGGCAAGAACACGTGTAAAGATGCTCCACCAAAGGATCACCATTGTCAGCCCAAAAGGACGCAATAAAGGCATAATTTCCAGTTGCTTATCTCCGGAGATCATTTCATAACTCTTGACTGCAAAAAATATCAGCATGAAAATCGCAGCAAGGGCCTGTGCATCAGCAATAAAGGCATCATAATGGGTCCAGATTGTATTTTTCATTTCATGAAGGAAGTGCATCATGCCTTCCTCATAAACCCCGTTTCCCTGGAGAAAATTAAAGGTATCCTTAAATGAGTCGGGAACAGATTGCACAAAAAAACCGGCAGTACCGGTCAGGATAGCAGGTAAAGTCATGTTTACAGTTTTGATTTTTTAAGGATATCATCAGCGATCTGGATGTCGGTCTTTCCACCGCTAACATCAATAGGATTCCCGGCACTTAATTTCTTTGCTGAGGATCGGATGGAAAGAAAAGCTTTTGCTTTTGACTTCTTCATCTCCCAGCTGGCCAGCAGGTTTCTATATTCGCCGAGCATTCCGTGATAGGCCATAATCCTTGAGCCCCGGTCAACAGTAGTGGAACGGGCTATTTCCAGCCTTTCCAAAAGTGCATGGCTTTCATCCCTGTACCAATCAAATAATCCGGAAGAAATCAGATAGCTTCTTTCGGCAGCAGATAGCCCAGTCAACAAATCGGAATCAGCCTGATTCAGCAAACCTTCAAATTCATTCCGGTAATACATCAGCCACAATGGATCTGCAAAACTCAGCGCTGAAGAATAGTTTGAAGCCTCGCTCAATGCGGTATTGCGTAAAGTATCTGAATGTAACTTATAGAGGTTGTCTGTGTTTTGCATAGCAGCGGCAAACATTAACCTTTGGGTCTGCGGTCCGGTCGGTCCCAATGGCCGCAGGTCACTTTTGGGATAATTGGGATGCAGCGCCCAGGTGATCCAGTATTCTGGGTTTAACCACAGAAAACCTGGCTTTGGCGTAAACTTATCACCGTCCCATTGCTTAAATACCATACGTTCCTGTTGGTAGATGATATGCTTGTCTGTTATCTTTTTTTGTCCATTTGCTAAAAATGCAATTGCACAAAAAAGAAACATCGTTAGATATTTTTTCATCGTTTTAGAAGTTTGGATTTGAAAAGTATATCATTTGTAAGGCGCAGATCCTGATTGATAAAACTCTGGTACGGATTTAGGGAATGAAATACGCCCTTCATTTTTGCCCAGTACATAGATTTTTTCATGCTGAATACAAGCGCGCGGATAACGCGAAGTTCCAGGGCAATCTTTTTTAACAGCGCATCCCGCTTTTCAAAATCCATCAGAACATTTTCACCCTCTTTTAGCACGAAAGATGAAACCTCGGAAAAGAGTCCGATTCCCCTGTTTTTAACTTGCCTTGCAACATCTTCGGCAAAAAGCAACAAGTGGGGATCTGAGCTGGCCATTGCTATCATGCCCTTGCTTTCCAAAGTGATCTCGGCTACCAGACTTCCAATCTGTCTTACGGCAATGGCGCTTTTTAGCCCCTGATCAACTTCTCGGAGCGAGGAGAGTATAAGCGATTGGACCATTACCACCGCACCTAGATTTACATTGATATCTGAAAGCCTGTTATTGATCGTATTCTGATAGTTACTGTAGGTATTTTCAGCAGCGAGGCGGACTGCCCCATTTTCATTTACAATTGAAAAATGTCCGCGGTCGAACACCAACCGCTGGGCATGGGCGGAAAAGGTTAGGGCAAGTAACATTACCGTTGTGATGTATGCGCTCATAATTTTAATTTTTAAGTATATCCTTTCTTCGCAGAATACTTTCTACCAGTGCCTTATCAGTATTGATAAAATCTGAAAATGGGTTCACTGCATTCAGCGCATTCTTTCCAGAAGCGTATTTCAGGGATACTGCAAGCCCCCGGGCGGCACCGGCTATCCCGCGTAATTCGGTCAATACATGAGAAAAAAGCATCTTCCGGTCACTTTGCTTCATCTGGTTGATGTCACTGGTTGAAAGGGCAATTCCATATAAAAAGTTTAATAGTGAATATGCCCTATCTCCCATATCCATTTCTGCCTGAATTGCAAGAATGGACAATACCGGATCATCCTTGCACAGCCTGAAAATAGTTTCCTGGCTTCGTGCTATATCATTAATCAATGGATATGCCTCTATCCCTACTTGCGCAGCATCAATGGCAAGGCCCAAAGTTTTAAACCTTGAATGGATATCTCTGTAGGCAGTTTTCAACCTCACCATTAAGGTCTTATTTACTTCCTCATTGGTTGTAGCTGCAAGCTGTCGGTCCCTGGCATCGGTTTGCTTTCCGTGTTCGGTTTTGCTATTTCCAACCAGTTGATGTAAAAGCGTAACATTAAGCTGGGCATGTGAGGAAAGGGAGATGATAATCAAGCCGAAAAAAATTACTATATTTTTCATTGCTTGAATATTTTATGGTTTCGGATAATATCATCAGCGATACGCTTATCTATATTGATAAACCCAGCATATGGATTGAGTGAATTTAAAATACCACGCTGTTTCGCCCAATACATTGAGCGGTACATGCCGTAAGCAACTCCCCTCAAAATGGTGAGTTCGGTTACAATTTTGTTCAGCAGCTTGGCCCGTTCCCCAGCATCCATAAGGGCATCTTTTCCTTCCTTCAATACGAAGGAGCTCACCTCCGCTCCCAGTTTTATTGATCTGGTTTTAAATTCCTTTGCCCCTGCTTCAGCAAATAGTAAAAGAAGGGGATCGGATGAACTGATATTGACTGCCTTATTTACATCCTGCACAATATCCTCTGAAATCTCGTATATATCCTTTACCGAAAGCAGCGACCGCATTACTCCAGAAACCTCAGAGAGGCCACGGTAAATAGTGGACTGGAGATCGTTTACGATACCAAGCTGCCCGGTCACAGCAAGCTGGGCTCTTTGAACAAGGGTCAGGTTATCGCTGGTCCTCGATAGGCCGCTGTTCATTATCCCAGCGTGTGCAGCAGTTGCAGCGGCTGTTGTTGGGTCAACATAGATCTGCGCCCGGGCAATCTGAGCAAAAAGCGCAATTGATAAAAAAAAGAATATTCTTTTCATGATTTTATTTAATTATAAGCTGTTGCATTTACTCTCCGGACAAAATCGGGCAATGAAAGCCCGCTGGATTTCATATCAGAAACAAAATTTTCAAGACCAAGGCGATAAGATCCGTAGCGGGAAACATAGGATTCCACTGCAGTCTTTTCAGGTTTTTCGGTAGTGAAAGTCAAATACTGAAAAAGGGATACTTCTACGCCATATACCTCACCTATACCCCCGCGCTTGATATAAACCTCTTTGAATTTACCCCGCCCGGATTTATTTTCCAGTGTATTTACGGTAAAGATTTTCCGTTGCTCTGCCTCGGGTAATACGAGTAGCTTGGCCACCTGCTCATAATTGCCCTTATATTTAGACTGGTCTAGCAGACAGATGGTATCAGAACTTGCGAGAATGGAATCCTTGACGACAGCATTTCCGATAATATCGTTAAGTTCCTGGGTTACGACAATAGGTTCTCCCCAGAATTTACGCATTGTCTTATAGAAAAATAAAAGATAATTGGCCATCAGTGGCGAAGCGATTGCTTTCCAAGCCTCCTCAAGTACCAGGGCTTTTCGCTGAGCTGTCCTGTGCCGCATTTTCTGAAGCACCAGATCCATAATCGACAGCGTAACGATAGGAAAAAGGATCTTATTTTCTTTTATGGAGTCTATTTCATAGACTATCAAGCGTTCGGTAAAATCAGAGTTATCTGCACTTTCGTTCAACAATCTGCCGTACTCTCCTCCAAGGCAGAATTTTTTGAGCACATAACGGTATTCATCAAGGTCAAAGCTGATTTTTTCTGTTTGCATTATTTCGGCAATTTTTGCTACTGAATAATGGTAAAAGGTATCAAAGCACAAGGCATATTCTGCATCGCCAAGAAAGAAATCCGAGTAATAGGCAGATAGCACATTTGAAAAAACCGTATCCTCAATCTGTGAAACATAGCCATCAGCGCCTTTTAATAGCAGCCCGATCAGCGTTTTCAAAAAATCCTTTTTTTCGATGTTATACTCCGCCTCAGATATTACAAACGGATTCATCGTTATCGGATGCTCTTCAGTGTAGGTGTAATATTTCCCTCCGAAGTAACTGCATAGTCCGGAGTAGGAATGTCCAACGTCAACGATCACCACATCATAATTATAGCCCATATACTGCTCTAGCAGGCTGTTCATAAAAAATGACTTACCTGTTCCAGAATTACCGAGTATAAATTTTGAGCGGTTGGTAATCCGGCCATTTTCCATCGGTAGATCTGCTAAATCGATTCCTACAGGAATACCTCTCCGGTCAGCAAAGCGCATTAAAAATTTGGAAGGCTCATCAATCATCATGCGCTCTTTATAGAAAAGGCATAATGCAGCGTCAGCGGTTGTTAGAAACCAATCATATTTTTTAAGCGCTACTGCATTTCCAGGGAGCGCACTTCTAAAAAGCTCCAGCTGGTTATAGGCGTTTTTAGATGGGATAATCCCCTGTTTAAAAAGGGCAGCTTCGATATAATTACAGCTGGTATCCAGTGAATCAACGCCAGAGCAGACAAGGAGTGAATAGTGAGCGTTGACCAGCAACTGGTTTTCCCTTGCTACATCCACCAGCAGTTTATCAATATCCTCCACACACATCTGGTTAGCAGGGTCGGGTACCCCGGAGTGGCGCTTCCGCTTTAACTGAAGTTTGTTCAGGGTCATTCCCTGGCTTGGAACCTCTATCAATTGGTTATAGATCAAACATGATATCCCTGGGACAGAAGATAGAAAATGTAAATTATCCATTGGAAATTCCTCTAATCCCTTTCCATCCGTCACATTTAAATATGGGCCAATTGATTCCGGCAGATCAATAGCATCTACATCAACAAGGCTCATGCAACGGACAGCCCTTTCGCCCATCCCAATTTCATTATCTCCTGCCCGAAAATTGTTAAGGGAAAAATGCTCAGCTGAAAAATCCATTGCCAACATTCTAGCTATGTATTTTTCTATCTCCACCCGGCTTAGCATTTTAGGCGATATCGATGCACTTTTAAGCAGTTCGACAATTTTGGAAACATCGGAGAGAAAACCCATAAAAGCCTTATTGTCGTAAACATACATTGTCCGTCGTTTTACCTCACGGGTGATAATCAAAAAAGTGGAATGTTCGATATATTCCCTGCCTGAAAAATGCTCATCATATTTTTGTTGTAACCACTCTGTTTGCTCCTTTGGATAATAAACCTTTCTCGAAAAAATGTCCTGCTTCTGCATGATATATCCTTCTCCGAGAATCTTGACTACATTGAGCAGCAAAAGATGAAAATCTTTATATGCCGCTTCATCAGCGGAATAGATAAGCACAGGATTTACGACTGATATAATTACTGAAAAATCCCCCTCTTCTCCATATAATACCGATAGTCCGTTCACTTCATCAATTCCGGCATAGGGCAATTTAAATTCCTGTTTTCCCATATCCCCGCCTTAAATAAATTCTATGAATAAAAATCCCTTTTGACCTGGTCTTGTCATGGAGGCCGGACTGCTGTTTGGAAAAAGTATAGCTCAAACCGGAAGCAATGGAAGCGATAGTGACCAGGCCTCCGATATACATGTTTACCATTGCCCCTGAAAGGCCGCCAAGGACAAGACCAAGGCCCAAGGAGGAAATACCATATGCAATAAATTTCCCCTTGAAGCCACGGTAAACAAGGGGCTTCTGTAACCCCTTGTACACTAAATACAACTTCATATTAAACCCCGAAGAATGCCTTGATGACCACGGAAACCAGTACAAGAAAAAGACAGGACCCACCCCAGCCCATTATCTCCTTGTTGATGTCCTGGTCACCGGAGTTCCACTTGATATATACCCGAACTCCACCAATAATGCCTACCACGGCACCAATTGCTAAGGTGAGGGTAGATACAGGATCTACGTAAGCGGTGAGGGATGACGTAGCTGCATTGATACCGGTTGTTCCTCCACCGGCTTGTGCAGAAAGCGACTGGGCGGCAAATAATAATGCGGCCAATGACAAAAGTTTTTTGCTTTTTTTTGCCATAATGATTGAATAAGAAGTAAAAAAAATGTGATTACAATCGGAAGAGGCCCCGAAGGAAGGCTCCGATCAGAGAGAGGAAAAGACAGGAAAAAAACCAGCCCATTACCTGGGCATCAATATGGTGCTTTCCCATCTGCCAGTTGGAGTAAACCCTTAGCCCGCCAAAAATCCCGGCTATTGCACCGATGACCAGAACAAGGTCTGACATGGAAAAATACCAGCTCTTCACCTCGGCAGAGGCAGAATAAAACTCAGATATCCCTGGCTGGGCGCTGGCCGAAAAAACACAGGACATAAAAAAAGCAGCCAGCGCTGCTACAAATAAAATACAGTGTGGTTTCACTTGGAGAAACTAATAGGGTATCGCCCTGGTATGTTCTATGAGGTTGTTTTTTGCCATTGAAAACAGCTGCTTTAAACCTACTCCTCCACTGGAGCTGATCGTTCCAGAAGAGAGGCCTGCTTTAAGTCCAGCAGCATCAGTCTTATCTGAAATGGTGGAGGGTGTTTCCAGTCCCTCATCCGGAGTGATAAGCTCGGGAGCAAAGGTTTGGGAAAAGAACAGTTCGTCTTCAGCAATATCACCCACAGTTGCTTTTGGAGCAATGAAAAGATCAAACAACAGGTTTATAGCATAGTAAGAGACGTAAATGATCAAAATTAAAATCAAAAAATTATTCCAGCTCATGGTTCATGGTATTTAATGTTTAAGAAATATATTCGCTGAGCCAGGGATGGTTTTTTGAGAAAATACAAATATGCGCGTCATGTCGACATTTGATGCAACCTTAAATCCCCTTAATCTATTCATTGATCTCTTGTCTATTCGGATAAGTATTTTCTCTTGTCCATCCATGGGAAAGTTTTGAAGGGATTCAATAAGCTTTGCTATCCGGTCGGTATCAAGTGTCGGTTTTTTTCCAGCCTTTTTGGCGGTGGGGTTTTCGTTGGCTGGATTACCTGAAGGTTTTGGCAATATTCCTTTCTGTTCTTCAAGTTTAGATTTAAGCTGTTCTGCCAGGGATTTGATTTGACTCATGAAGTTTTGCCTTTCTGCAAGAAGCCGTTAAAGATAAAATCAAGTGTGCCCATGAAAACGGGCACCAGCCCAGGTGGAATGTGAATAGTGCCAACACGCTGAAAATCTATCCGGTCGGAAATAGCCGGGGCAATTGTGCCAAACCGCGAGAGCGCTTTATCGACCTCTTCCCTTGTTTCATATTTCACTGTGGCTTTTATCCTGTTTGGAACAAAAACCATTGGCGAGGTTTTGTTGATTTCCTTACATACCAGGGAAAACAGAACCGTACTGTCGACAGAAAATTCATCGTAATTAAACGGGCAGATGATAAGTTCTGCTGATCCGATGATAGGTATCAAAAGGTCATCATCCATTTTCCCTGGAAGATCGATGAGTACAAATTCTTCCTTATTTTGACTGAACAGTTCCAATAACGCAGGAAAGTATTTCAGGTCTGATGGGATTACCTCGTAGATGGGATCATTCTCGAGAATTTTAGCCTTTTCAAACTTCCATGAAATCGACGCCTGGTAATCCATATCAAGCACGGTGACCTTCTTTTTTTTCAATGTAGAAAGATAATAGGCCAATAGCATACATAGCGTACTTTTACCGGCGCCCCCTTTCTGGTTTCCTGTTAGTATAACCATAAGCAATTGATTTTAACGTGTATTTGTTCTGGCCTTCTTCTGCCTTCTTCTATTCCGGCCAAGGATCTGCTCATCATCGATATCATCTGATATGTCAATATCTAAAACGAAATCAGAGATAGATATACCTTCATTCATTTCACCATGCTCAGGAGAGAATATTGGATCTGTCGGATTTTCCGGAAGCATTCTTTCACCTGGAGAAAACTTATTATCGTAAATACTTGTGTTGAAACCTTCGAGCTTCTCTTGGGCGACCAGTGAAGGTTCAATAAATTCATTAAGGACCATTATATCCCCGCCGTTGAAGACCTGCTTTCTGGAATGGTCGAGAATTGAATAGCCATATGGAAATTTATCGCCTTTGAAATGAAATACAAACTCAAGGCCAAATGAGGAAGAAAGTTCTTCGCTTAATGTAGAAAAATAGCCTATCACCTTTCCCTTATCACCTCCGGAAAGGTTTTTCCTTATGGTCTGCAAAGCTGAGTCAGCGATAGGCCTGTATTTTTTAAGGATCTGTTTCAATTGCGACGTTCTTTCTTCATCAGCAGAAAACCGAGCGATACTTTCATCAATCCTTGTTAAACTTACATCGCCCACCTTTCCCCCAAACTTGAAAAGTTCCATGCAATTATCAAGTACCTTCAGGCCGTAGCCTTGTCTCTTAAGCAGCATCATAAACTGTGCCCTGGTAGAGAAGTTATACTTAAGCGATTTTTGAATCGCTTTTTCAGCAGCTTGCTTTTCATCTTTGCCTATAAGCATATTCAGTACCCTGTAAGCTCTAATCTTCTCAAAGTTATCCGAAATCTTTTTCCCCTCCCGGTCCACCCTGGTGGATACTATGTGGATATGGTTATTCTGGGTATCCTTATGAAAAATGAGCAGGTAAGGCTGCTTGCCGTATCCCATTCCTTTTAGCCAGTTTTCAGCTAAGGACACGAGCTCTTCCTTGCCCAGGGATCTTCCCTTAGCAGATATCATGGCGTGGAACTGCGGGTAAACAATCCTTCGGTTTCGCGCTGCCAGTGAGCAGAGGTAGTTTATATAATCCTGGGCTTTAATTTCCGATAGCCCCTCAAGTGCGCCAAAGCCGGAAACCTTTAACAGCTCACCCTTATTTTTTTTTACTTTGTCAGTGTTGTACCTGACCGCTCTGAAGGTTTTTGATTTCCGGAGGATTTTTACGATCATATTCTAAGCCTTTAGCAGCCGTAGCAGTTTACGTGTCGATTTCTCCATTTCCCTGAACAAGAAAATATAACAGGAAAACAGCTCGTTAAATTTGGCTATGACTTCCCCCGAGAGCAGCCCCCGTTTATTCATGAAGTCGGCATGTCTGGCCAGTTGATTAATGTTGTTGCCGGATCTTCCGATCTCCGAGCCAATATCATCAAGTCTTTTCAAAGCCTCAGCAGCATTTAGCCTGATTGAGACAGATGAAGGTTTCAATACCTTTAGCCGGAGAAATTCACTTTCTTTTATTCCAAGCGAAATCCAGAAATCACGGATTAAAGTATATTCCTCTTCACTAACCCTCGCTCTGATATATCTTGTTCGTTTTCCCTCAAGCATCAAGGGCCTTCCATTCTTTTTCTTGGTCATATCGAATACTTTAAGAATATCCTCCCTAAAAGAAAACTAGTTGCGACGTTTTTTCTACCATCATTCTACCTTTTCCAAATGATTAAAAAGTAGATACTCAAAAACCAAAGAATGGGCATATGCCCATTCTTGAACGCTGTGTTGCCGCAAAATCAAGGCGGACAAATTTTATAAGGTGCGGAACTACTCACGTCAGATCCTCCGATCCGGGCCGTACAGGCCTGCCAGTGCGCTTTCACCAAGTTGACGTTATCTCAAGGCTTCGCAGAATTTCCGGCTTTCGCCCGGATAATGCTTCATTCCCAAATGTCAAAGACCAATTGTTTTGTTGGTCAAAATTCATGAGGAAAAAAGCGTGGATTTGACACTTTGGCTAAAGTGCCTCCGATTTTTCTAAAAATTTAAATACTCATAAACCCAAAATAATCAGGGGAAACTTACAGCTATTTGAGTACCGAAATTGGCCTTTTGCCTTTTTGAAAAGTAAATTTTGGCACAGTGGAATAGATTCTGCGAGAGAGTTCAATGGCGGAAAGTACCGCGCAGCACTTTGCCATTCCCATCCCCTGAAAAGAGAATAATTCGGAAAAGCTCATCTGAGATAGCTTTTGCAGATCACCACCTACGCTGCAGAGCATCTTTTCTGCCAGCGCCACTGCGCTTGCTTCCCTACTTCCAGACCCGATAAGCAAAGCGATGAGCTCTTTAGTTTCCAGCGACTCCGCACCAGATTCGGCCAATCTTTCCCGCGGGCGTAAGGCGGGGTCCCACCCCTTTATCCCGCTGCTCCCTTTCTCCGCCTTGCTACTGGAAAAAAGATCATGGATACTACATTCTTTAGCTTCAGCATGCGCAGCCGAATGGAGCAGAGAAGAAAACCCGGAAATCAGCCACTCAAAATCATCCATGAAAACAGCCAGCCTTCTGGTGGTATATGAGCCATCGTTCTCCAGCTCCCGCTTGGTAATCTGAATATAGTTGCTGCCAGTGCGGGCAACCATAAAGTCTAAAAAGAAACTCCTCTTTCCGTAAGAGAAAGCTTCGCTTGCAATTGTTCTTTTTTTCATAACAGATACAATTAAAATTAGAGACAAGGCCGGTCAGGGCCCTTTTGACTATCACAGTTCCAAATTTGCATTTTGAATTTTATACAGTCGGTTGTATTTTTAAGCATCCGATTTAACCGCTTATAAATCGGATATACATTTGATTTACAGAACCATAAAATTTCAGCGATCATGGAAAGTCAGATAGAAGAGCAGAAATACTGCGCCTATAGCAAATGCGGAAGAAGCTTCGGGGGAAGGGCCGATAAGATTTATTGCGGGGACCAGTGCCGGAATGCAGCAGGCAGGGAAAAGAAAAAAAAAGAAAAATGGGAGGAGCCCGAACACTTCGGGCAGACCAACCGTATCCTCATGCGCAACTACCAGATCTTAAAATCACTTTTCAATGAAAAAGGCCGCCCGGTAAGCAACTGGAGACTCAGGGACGAGGGATTCGAATTCAGGTTCATGACCAGCATTTACGAAACCGAAGACGGCATGAGACTGAACATGTGCTATGACTACGGTTGGCAACAGCTGCCCAGCAATGAGATCAGAATCTATCCTGTTCCACCGCTTATGGTATTGGGCATAGCAAAAGCGACAAAACATCAAAAATAAAATTAAAACATAGAAGTGATCGGCATAAGATGCAAGCAAAGCCATCCAATGCCGATCGGTATCTTTATTTACCCCTCTGTTTTCTTTCGAGCAGAACAGCGATTTCCACATCAAGTTTTTTCTGAAGGATCTCCCCCTCAAATCCAATGGTCCTGAACTGCATTTTTCCCTGCTGGTCTAGAACGGCGATGGTAGGAATTACAGTAAATCCTACCTTTTCTCCTATATTTTTATCGTTGTTGAAATAAATCGGAAACTCATATTGCGGATTCTGTTTTGCCCACTTTTTAGCATCTTCGAGGGTATTGTTGGAACCGCTGTTAACCACCATGAACATGACGTCCTTATTGTTGCGGTATTTCTCGAAAACCTTATGAAAATAAGGCATTTCCTGCATACAGGGAACACACCAGGTTGCCCAGAAATCAAGGATTACAATCTTTCCCTTCATCATTTCTGCGGTAACCGGCCGGCCTTCGAGGTCTACCAGACCTGATAATTCCGGTCTGGGCTTATCCATCATCAATAGCCTGGTTTTAGCGGTCAGCTGGGCGATTTCCAAAGCTTCCAGCTCTGCTACCTTTGATCTGAAACCAGCTTCTGACTGATTATATTTTAAAAAATTGCTTTTTGCGCTTTTCAGTACGGTTGAATCTGTTGGGTTCTTGATCAGCAGTTTCCAGAGGATATTAAAAGCTTTCTGATTTTCATTTAGCCTTGCAGCCACTTCAGCACTGTTGATCAGCCCTTCTCTCCCCTCCGAAAGGTCTACCGCCCGGTCCGCTAGCAGTCTTGCTGAATCGATTTGGTGCAGCTCAAAATAATTGAGTGCTTTGATAGATAGCAAAGCAGACCTTGCCTCTGCTACGGCCTGTTTTTTTGTGCTATCCGGAACATAGGAAGGAATATAACCGAATTCGGGGAAATACCTGATAATCCCCACCGGCCAGGTACCAGAAATTTTTAACGATCTGTCTGCATAGGCAATAGCAGCCGATGGGGCGATTTTATTTTCGGTCAGCCTGGCTGCAATATCCTTAAGTGCCTGAGGTGTGTAGGGGCTGACTTTTACGTTTAATTTTGAAGCATGAAACAATGCCCTGGCAGGATCCTTGACCGAAGCATAATGATCAAAGAGCATTTTATGGATCCCTTCAGACCCTTCTTCACCAAGCTTATCGCTTTTCTTTAGCATCGCTTCCAGTTTTGCAATTTTAGCGGCAGTATCCTGCTCTTTGGCGATAATTGCTGCACGCATGTCTTTGGAAATATCTGCATCCGGGAAGCGTTGCATAATTACCCTGCGTACCGAATCGAGCCTGCTCTTTTCGCCGATCATCAGATAACCCATCGTAACCAGGTTCACATTTCCAGGCAGAGTAGGGTTTTCTTCAAATTTCGCTGCTATGACCTTCCTGGCCTGCTCCCTGAACTTCAGTTTTTCTTCAGGGCTTTTGGCCATGATCATCCTGGTATTGAGCTGCGCTACCTTTGCCTCATAATTGTCAGGGTTGTTTTTCAATTCTTCACCAAGAAGCATCAGTTTTCTGGTCTGAAGATCAGCAGATTTAGGCATTTGGGCAGACAAGCTATAAGATTCGTGCAGAAAACTGCTTCTCACTCTCTTTTCTCCATCAAAAACACGCAAAGTATAATGTTGATCAGCAGCAGGTTTCTCAATCTGCTCTCCGCTCTGAAGATAAAAGGCCGCAAATGTTGCAAACCTGCCGGCTACAAAAGATGCTGTCCATATTTTGCCCTGTTTTATCATTGGCATTTTCCAGGGCAGGTCGTAAAAAGTAGAATAGGTGAAAACGATCGTTACCGAAGGGGCATCAGGTGTTATTTTAGCATAGGGAGCTGTAGGGTCGTAACTGATGGTAACGGTATCACCTCTTTTTATTTTTTCGGGTTTAATGGTCACACTTTGCCCCCGTGCCTGAACAATGGCAAGCACAAGGAGCATATAACTGAATACTATTTTTTTCATAAGGATTGATTAATTGTAACCTGGATTCTGAACCATATTTGGATTGGTACGCATAGCCTCGACCGGGATAGGGAAAAGTACAGCGGTGGGTTTCCATGATGGTTTGCTCAGTGGAAGAATATCATCTGCCCTGGATTTTAAAGGATCCCCCGACAGGCTTTTCCAGCGTTTAAGATCGAACCAGCGGTGTCCCCATTCCGAAAACAGTTCTACCCTTCTTTCCTGTTCAACCTGGGCCATCGCGGCAGCCGAGCTCGCTGCAACAGCCAGAGGTGTTAGTCCGGCACGGGCGCGAAGTACATTCAGGTCATCTTTGGCATCAGAAAACCTGCCCAGTCCTACCCTGGACTCCGCACGGATCAGATAGGCCTCTGCAAAGCGGAGTACCATAGAATATTCGCTTACCACAGCACCGGCAGCTCCAACCCTCACCTTATACTTAAAAGGATAATAATGCGTGACAATAGGGGCTGTAGCGGTACTGTAGCTGCCGACCCAATTGCTAAAGCGCTTATCGCCTGCTTCAAAACCTGTTTCCAACCCATATGCGCCTTTGGTAAGCCTATAAAACGGAGAGGCAGTTGGAATTAGGGTATTTCCTTCCCATGTGTTTCTTCCGCCAAGCGTATTTACAACCTGAAGCTGCCAAACAGCTTCATTTGAGTTTTTCAGGAACGCCCTGGTCATGTGTGCAGCATCATTTGGATCTGCATTTTTTAAAATCGAGTATTGTGCTGTATTCGCAATTACCTCACTGGCTTTAGACTCTGCCATGGCATTGTTCCCAGTATATAAATAGACCCTCGATAGCAAAAGTGTAGCTGCTGTTTTATTTGGGCGTGTGCGCTCGCCTGCCCCAGGGTAAGCGGCCACCAATAAATTTTTTGCATCTTTTAGATCCTGGATAATCGCAGCATAAACCTCAGCCTTAGGGCTCCTGGCTTTATTGCCGTTGCTCAATACATCAGTATTGAGGATAAGCGGTACATCACCAAAGAAATTTACCAGATAGAAATGGCAGAAGGCCCGCATAAACTTAGCCTCGCCCAGTAACTGGTTCTTAACTGCCGGCGTAAGTGTATTAGAGGCCGAAACGCCTTCTATAACGGCATTGGACCGGTAAATAAAATTATAAGGCGAAGACCACATAATACCCACATAAGTATTTCCGGAGGTTAGGGCGTTATTCTTGAATTCGTCAAAATTGGCCAGTACAGAAGCATACACAAACTCATCGGCGGCCATGGCACAGGTAAAACTGGTGAGTACATTGGCAAACTGGTAATTAGAGGCATTCATATCGCTGTAAATACCCACCATTGCGGCAGTCGCGGTAGCATCGGTGGTAAAAACCGTTCCAGTAGCCAACTGATCTTTTGGATCTTCGATTTCCACATATTTTTTGCAGGACAGACCTGTACTGATCAAGGCAAGGGATAATATATAATAGATAATTTTCATCGGAATTAATTTAAGTTAAAATGAAACCTGTAAACCTGCGGTGTAAACACTTATCGGAGGCATTGAATATCCTTTAGTTTCGGGGTCAAAGCCATCATATGAAGTTATGGTAAAGAGGTTCTGTCCCTGAACATACATGGTGATATTTTTGAATTTCCAGCTTTTAAGCAGGTCTTTGAAGTTATATTTCAAAGAAACATTTTTCAGTCTGATAAATGAAGCATCGCCCCAAACCGCATTTGACAGCCGATAATTGTTCTGGTATGCAGTGTAGATCGGTTTACCGGCAGTCGCACTTGCTCCCGGGATCACCGCCGGGACACCTGGCGTTGTCCATCTTTCAAGCGCACTGAGGTCTTTGTTCCTGAGTGCAGAACCGTTGGAATAACTCAGATACCCATAGTTTAACAGTGGTCCCTCCTGCTTTACAAATTGAAAGAAGAAATCAAGACTGAAGTTTTTATAGGTGAAACTGTTCTGTATGCCACCATAGAATTTAGGCATCGTATTTCCGATCACGATCAGATCTGCCGGATCGGTTATGGCCTTATCTCCGTTAATATCCCTGAATTCTGGAACACCCGTTTGTGGGTTTATTCCCAGAAAATCAAAACCCATTACGATAGACAGTGGTTGTCCGATGACGTATCTGGCCGCATTTGCCGAGTTTTTTAGGTTTGGGTATTCCAGTAGTTTGGTTTTGGCCAAGGTTAGGTTAAAGGATGTATTCCATGAAAAATCTTTCTCTCTGATGTTGATCGAATTCAGCTCGAATTCCCAGCCTTTATTCTCTATCAGGGCAGGTAAATTGGCCTGGTAGCTGGTAAACCCAGACTGCGAGGAAAGCGTGCTTCCGATCAACTGGTTATCCGAGCGGTTGCGGTAGAAATTTGTAGTGAGTAGTAACCTTTCATTGAAAAAACCAAGGTCTAAACCTGCTTCCAACTTCCTGTTCACTTCCCAACTGTAATCTGGGTTTGGAAAACGGCTTGGTGATATTCCACCTATGCCGCCATATGGATAGGTGGTAGGCGTCCAGCTGTCCAGGAACTGATAATCACCGATCTGGTCATTCCCTACCGTACCAAAACTTCCCCTTAGTTTACCAAAACTCAGGAAAGGAAGATTTTCTTTAATAAAAGCCTCATTGCTGAACAGCCAGGCTGCACCCACGGCACCAAAATTCCCAAAACGGTTATTCGGGCCGAACTTAGAAGAACCATCCCTGCGGAAAGTACCATTTAGGATATATTTTTCATCCCAGTTATAGGTAAGCCTCCCAAAAACCGATGTATAACGGTATTTGGTATAACTATAGTTTCTCGGAGTAATCAGCGTGGCTGCCTTAATGTTATCCAATTGCAGATCACTGATGTATCCGCTTCCGGTTACACCTTGTCCTTCTCTCAGGCTGTGCTGCCAGGTCCCACCTACTAAAGCAGCCAAACTGCCCTTGCCCAGTTTAACATTATAGTTTAGCTGAGGCTCCACAATGTATGAATTTAAGTAAGCGTCTCCGTAGTTCGCACTGCTCCCGGTGTAATTGACCGGGTTAAAGCCCAATTTTGGAAGCGTTTGTGTCTGTTTCATATCCATCCTGTTAAAACCGGCGCTTACTTTAGCGGTAAGGCCCTTCAAAAACTGATAGCTCAAAGTGGTATTGCCAAAGATATTGGTTGTATTGCTCACATTTGTACGTTCAAAATAAGCCATAGGGTTCTGCTCATTTCCTACCCAATAGTAGTTACCCTGGGGGTCGTAGATCGGGAAATTTGGCGCCAGGTTAAAAAAGCTGGTTACATCACTCTGCAAGGTATTATTTTCATCGAGTGTATATTTTAAAGAACTGGTAAACTGAAATTTTTGATCAACCGAGCTATGATTAAGCGACATGTTCAATGCCCCTCTTTTAAAACCTAAATCACCCGGCAAAACTATTTTCTCGTCCCGGTAGGTCCCGCTGATCAGGTATTTAGTCTGCTCTGTACCGCCACTGAGCCCTAACTGAAGTTCAGAAAGATTGGCCGAATTACCGATCAACAGATCCTGCCAGTTCTGATCAAGATGCTGGTCCCATAATAAAAGATCCGGCGCCTGTAAATCTGTCGGGGTAACCGCGTCCTTGACATAAGCCTCACGCCTCATGGCCAGGTATTCTGCACCATTAAGCATCTTCACACGTTTACTTACCGTAGAAATTCCGGTGTATACATTCGCCGTAAACGCTGGCTTGCCCGATTTTCCTTTTTTAGTGGTAATCAAAATCACGCCGTTTGCTCCCCTGGAACCATATATTGCAGTTGCATCTGCATCTTTTAAGATATCGATCTGCTCGATATCGGCGGGATTGATACTTGCTAGAGGACTTTGGCTCCCGTTTGCCCCGGAAAACTGGCTCAGACTTTCTGAAATAAAGGGTACACCATCAACAATATATAAAGGTGCGGTACCTCCGGTAATCGAATTTTGGCCCCTCAGGCGCACATTGTAAGTAGACCCGGGATAACCGGTTACCGAAGAAATATCCAGGCCGGCAACTCTGCCCTGCAAGGCTGCAACCGGATCTCCTACAGGCTGATTGGCAATCTGTTTCGCCCCAACTGTGGTTACAGAACCTGTATTGGTTCTTCTGGTGGTTGTTCCATACCCGATTACCACAACGGCATCTAATGTTCCGCTTTGCGGCTCCAGGAATATATTCATTGGCTTAGCGCGCTGCACAGGCCGCTCTATGGTAGAATAGCCTATATAACTAAAGACCAGGATATCATCTGCCGAGGCCTGGATCTTAAACGCACCGTTGCTATCTGTTATGGCGGCAATGGTTTTGCCTTTCACCTTAATAGAAACACCAGGCATTTCATTTCCCTTTTCATCCTTTACCACACCATTGATTTCTTCCCTGTCACTGACAGGCGTGAGGGGAACCGGTGCCTTAAAAATAATAATGCTGTTATTGAGCAGCTTATAAGTTAATCCGCTGCCCTGCAAAAGCTCATCAAGGGTCTGTTTAACACTTCGCTGCCTAGCTTCAAGCTGTGGTACTTTTACACCTGAGATGACCTCTTTTTTATAAGCAAAACGAAAATCGGTCTGTTGTTCGATTTTTGCAAAAGCCTCCTGTAAATTCCCGTTAGAAACGCCTAAAGAAACATTTACTTCATGCAGGCCCTGGGCAGAACTGTTATCGGCATACAGGCTACTAACGGCAAATAATGAGATAACCAATAAGATCGCATTTACTTTCATGAAAAATCTTAATTTTTGGATAATAGTGTGATAATAAGTCAATAGGGATTGACTTGCAAAAAGTGTATTTTTATAATACATTGCAATGGTTTTAGGTTGTTCGATATATAATTTAAAACTGTTGTAAGCCCCGGTGGCCGCCGGGGTTTACTTAAATTCCGCTCCTATCTCAGCTCGGTGATACTTTTCTCTTCATCAAATTTTTATGTTTTAGTTGGTTTATTAATTTTCACACCCTGCACCGTCAATCAAAAGCTGGTTACCTTTGCGTTCAAAAGAAGCTCCGGTAATCGCGCTAAGCACTTCTGTAACCTGACTGAGGTTATTCCTATTTAAAAAAGCAGCGGTAAAGCGGCATGTTTTTACTTTATCGCTTTTAAATAAAACTTCTATGCCGTAACGCTTTGCGATCAGCTCCGAAGCCTGCAAAAGTGTAATATCATCCATAATCAAATCCTGCGCCTTCCAGGCGGTAACCTTTTCGGCGTTTACAGTCTGCTTATTCTGATGCTCCTGACCGGTTTTCCAGCTCAACTGCTGGTTAGGGCTTAATACGGCCAGCGTTTTGTCAGCACACTGTACCACCACCCTTCCCCTGGCAACCGTCACCGTTACAGCTTTCTGATGATCATAGGCAGAAATATTAAACGCGGTCCCCAGCACAGTTGTCGTGATTTTGCCCGTATGGATGACAAAAGGATGTGCTGCATCGTGGGCCACATCGAAAAAAGCTTCCCCATATAAGGTTACCTCTCTTTTTTTCTTTCCTTTAAATCCCTGGTCATATACTAAACGGCTATCGTTGTTCAACTGCACAGAAGTTCCATCTGGTAACTTGATCCATTTATGCCCACCTGTCTTTTCTGCAGGTTCATCTGTCTTGTTTTTTGCAGCGATAACAGGCTTGGTTACCGGTTTAAGCACAAAATATGCGGTTGCTGAAATCAATACTACAGATGCAGCATAACCAATCCAACGCAATGGCTTTTTTACCGTTTTCAATGTTGTCCGGTTTTCTATTTTTTGAAAAAGCGCCCGCTGATCAGCCAGCTCAGCTTCTTCTTCTCCGCCTTGAAATTCAGACTGAAATTCCGTCAAAGCCTGTTCCCACTCTTCCTGATAGCCACCGCTATGCATCATCGAGAGCACCTGATCATTTTCCTGCTGTGATGCCAGGTTCCGTATGTACTTTAAAAAAAGTTGCTTTGTCGATTGTTCCAAAATAGCGCTGCGTTTTATATCATAACACATAAAGCGTATGGTACATTTACCCGGAAAGAAAATATTTTTTATTTTTTCCTTTACCCGCTAATAAGAGAAAAACAGATTGAATTTAAATAGGACTAAAAAAACAACGACAAAAGCGCCCCGTTCCTGATGAGGTATTTTTTGATCGAGCGGATGGCTTTAACCATTTGGCTGTTGATGGTTGCATCTTTAAGGCCAAGTTCTTCAGCTGCCCGTTTATAGGAATAGCCATGCCCATGGCAAAGTTCATAGATTTTTCTACGCTGTGGAGGCAACAGTGCAATGGCACGCGACACAAATTCTTTGGTCTGCATGTGCTGGGTAAAAGCGAGCCCGTTCTCACCCTGATCCAGTGCATATCTAGCTATTTCATCAGTAATTATCGTTTCTTTAGCTGCCTTGCGGATTACGTTCAAAGATAAATTTCTGGCTATAGTAAACAGATAAGCTTGGAGGGATAACTCAGGATCGAGTTGGGCAGCATTCTCCCATAACCGGACAAAAACCTCCTGAACAATATCTTCTGCAAGTGCAGGGGATTTTAGGATTTTTAAGGCAAATGCGTATACCCTTTTTACATGCATTTTGTAAAGCAAAGAAAATGCACCCCTGCTTCCGTCTTTCAACTTTAGCAACAATTCCTCCTCTGAATCTTTGACAACACGCATAGTCTACAAATTAGTAGATTTTATTAATAAATATAATGGCTTTGAACGCTGTGTCCAAATTTAGAAATTACAAGGTAAATCCATGCAGTTTAGCTAAGATAATACACTAAGACCTAAGGTCTTTTATCAGATTCTCATAATTAAGACTATTTAACAAGGCAGTATGACCAAGTCCTTTATAATTTTTGCGGGAAACCCTGCATTTTTCTGCCTTGATAATTTGCAATCAGGCTTTATCTACGCTCAAGTGCAAGTTAAATCCATTTAGATATAAACCTTTTCCTTCCAGCCTTTATGGTGCCACCTTTAAAAAATTTCGCTGCCGCTTTTCTACGTCAACAGATGGGGAAGCTTTAACAAAACGCTTAATTTGCTCCTTCTTATTATCTTCTATGCGACAATTGCGCTCACATAAACCATTCCTATATAATCCTATATAAAAGATTGCAGACGACCATTCAAACATCGGGTCAACTGAGATACAAAAGATACTTAGTAATAGGTATTTTTTAAAAAAAAATACTCTGAATAAGAATAAGCACTTTTTATTTCACTATATTTATTCAACAACCAACAGATTACCAAACACTTACAAGAAACGCTCATGAATACATTTCTCGCAGTCATCGATCCCGAGGATGGGAATGACTACTGGACAGCAGTACAGTCCGCCCCCACGTTAGTCCAATTAAAACAAAAAACTGAATATACAGCTGGAAACGACGATCAGTTTGTAAAAAATCCAGAGGACAAAGTATTGGGGACACTGACGTTAAATGAAACTATCTCCAATCAGCCGACGACAACCACAATGATATCGTTAGCGCAAAAAATGAACCTGACAGATTTTTCATTGCAGGTCACCCCCGATAATTCACTGAAGGTGGGCAGGAAATTTACAAGCTTGAGAAAACTGAAGAAAGCACTCAAAAAGCAAAAAGCAGTAAAAAAGAACAAGGAGGGCGGCAATGAAAAATAGGGCATCTCAACTTGCAGTACTATTTTTGTTTGGTGCTGTGATTATCTCTGGCTGTAACTCCACCGGAAAGCTAACCCGTAGGTATAAAAAAATTGATTATAAGACCACCAAGGAACTTGATACAATGATTGAGTTGAGCGGCTATACCCTAGAACCTGAAGCTTCTGAGCCTTCGAAGCCAAAAACGATATTTGACCTCAATGAAGATGCCCAGGCACAGCTCATAAAACAGCTCAGCAGTCATGAGTCCGACAATACTAAGCTGATTACCTTGCTTTCCAGTTCATTAAGTTCCAAGGCGCTTACGAGCCTTGAGATTTTGGACTTGACTAAGTTTCAGAAACGGATTATAATATCAGTAAAAAAGCTTGGGCACAAACCTGCCGATAGGATTAATATGGTTGACGTAAAACTATCGCTTGACACCTCCGTTAAGCTGCTGAGTTGCAACAGGCTGATCACTGAATATCAGACACTGGAATTTGGAAAGCAAAACTACAGCAACAGTGCATCGGTAGGGCTCCAGGCGACAGCCGGCAGTAGCGCATCGACTGTCCTCACTGGTTCTGGCAGCAGCAACAGGACACTTGCCAACACAGATGGCTCAGGTTTTAAGAATGAAGGCAGTGGTGCAACAGGCTCCAATACCTTTGCAAATACTTCGGTTAACGGAAATACTAATGGCTTTACCTCGACAGTGGGTGGAACACTAGGGGCAACAGGAAGCTTTAACGGTTCAAGAACATTTGCTGAGGAAGTAATGCTACGTCAAAGAATTGTAGGCTTACAGGCTTCTATTCAAAATAATGACCTGAATCTTTTTCAGAATGGAGGACTGGGGCTGGATCTTTCCGGCAATATCATAGCGGATATTGTATTTGAGATCAAGGATGATGTCGCTGTACAACAGATAATCTCGATCTCAGATTTCTCTACCGCAAGCGGAGAGATGAATAAGCCAGATAAGTTAAAGGTAAAGGACTTTGTTGTTCTTTATCCCAATTACAAAAAGGACATTCAGGCGGAGATCAGTTTTGATGGAGAATATAGGGCCGTGATGAGTGGAGACCAGACCATTTCTGAATCTGACGATAAAGTTGTTCTCTTCCATAAGGATAAGTCAGTAGTTAAACAGGAAGTGGAAAAATCTGCAGCTAAAAATATGGTAACCATTGTCCCTGCAAAACTGCTAAAACCAAAGATGTGGACCGTGAAGATACCTGTTCAGGGAAAAAAATTGCCATTGCGTATCTTTAATCCAAGAATCAATGCAACTGGACAGCTGATATTCAACTCGGTAAGTGAGGCAAGAAATTTCATATCCTGGTTAACGACAAGTTTTGGGACTCTTACTGCGGATAAGAAAATTGGAAATAGTGGGTATGCACTTGTACTTCCACAAGGGGCCTTGTGGGATAAAAAAAATATGGATGAACTTAGCCTTGAAATCCTTTAATGATCTGTTATGGACGAATTAGCATGTAAAGAATGTGGGGCGATATTGTATACCCCCTGTGAAATTGTTTTCAGCCTTTTCACTCTGAAGGTCTCCGACACATCCAAGCCAGCTAAAAAATAGTCTAAAGATGTAATTAAATACACCTCAAATTAACGATGAAAAAAATACTCTCTTTCATATTTGGTCCGGTAGTGGGCGCAGTAGCGGAAATCTTTAAGGAAAAAAAAGGGCTGGAAGATAAATGGGAACTGAAGGCTACATTGTTAGACTTTTTACATATTGCCCGGAATGCTGGTTTTGTATTAATACCTTCGCTATTATCTGGATTTATATTTCTGTTCCTTTCTCAGGGAAGGGATACACTGCTGCTGGTTATCGAGAAGATGGATAGCGGTGATTATCGGCAACTGCTGTTTTTTCTGTTAGCAATATTAATCTGGAGTGTTTTTTCAGAACTGAGCATCAGGTATGCGATTGCCATTTCAGATAATTCTGGAAAGAGTCTACGCGACTCCCGGATATTTAGCAGAAAGGTTTCCCAGCGTGTGCTGGCCAGTTTTGGTTTATTCTGGCCATCCATTATGATTATCATCAGCCTATTCTATTGCTATAATTCGGCATCTTATATGAGTCGGAGTGTGAAGCTGCTTAATTTTGGGGTTTTTATCCTGAGTCTATTCATTATCATGCGAGCCTTGAGTTATTTATATTATCACCGCAGGAAAAGGATAGGAAACGCCCCTGCACGCACAATTTTGGGAGCAAGGTCCCTTCCAAAAAATGAATATGACTGGGTCAATCGATTATATGGCATTTATAATGAGTTTGTGTATTCACTGTTAAAGCCTACAAATTTTTTGGGTCAATACAAAAAGGATATGACCAGTTTCACGAATCACATCGTTAAGTCCAATAAGATTTTTAGGGCAGAATTTCCACAGAACCAAGAGGCAATGGCTGGTTTAAGAATACTTCCAAAAGAATTTATTTTGCTCAATACCGAAGATGTTGTTACGGACCGGGGAGATTCTTACAAATGGCGTTACCGGATACCCAATAGTTTTTACGCCTCGTTTCACACCCAGGTCAGATGGATGGCGCTCATCGCCATGGTGCTAATGCTATCGATATCCATAGCCCCGGCTGGCAATAGTTTTTTTGGCATATTGGGTGCACCTGCATTAATTGGTTTGGCATTCGCTAGTTACTGCGGCTTATATTGTGGTATTCTGTTTATTGATTATGGGGTCTTAAGAAAAAATTTCTTTCAACTGAGGTGGTTATTGCTAACTCTACTTATCCTTTCATCTATTTTCAATAGGGATCATCCGGTGGACATGAAAATGAAAGACAACAGCCCGCGGAATACAATAGCTGAGCAATTTTCTGCTTGGCTCTCCGATTATAGTAGAAGGATGAAACAAACATATCCGGCAATAAAGAAATATCCGGTTGTTTTTGTCTGTGCCGAAGGGGGCGCATTAAGAACCGGGGCTTATACCAGTCTTTTTCTAACTAAACTGCAGCAGGATTTCAACAGGCAGGGCATTGATTTTAAGAAGTCAATATTTTCGATGTCAGGTGTTTCAGGTGGTGCGCTGGGCCTAGCTTACTACAATGCAAAAGCATTTGGAGGAGAGCCATTAAATCCACGCAATGGTGCAAACCTTGAAGATGCGATAAGATTCTACCAATATGACTGTTTGTCGCCTATTGTCGGAAAAATGCTTTTTGGTGATTTCCTAAATCTTTTTATCCCATGGCACATCAAGAATTTTGACAGGGCCATCGCCCTTGAGCGTTCCTGGATGGATGCCTACCAGGCCACTTTGCATGAAGGAGAAAAAAATCTTTTCAGCGAGCCGTTTATTGATGGTAAAAAAGACCTATTAAAGCCTGTACTCATTATTAACACCACCGAGATAGAATCCGGGTACCAATGCTGGGTGAGCAATTCCAGGCCTTCAGGTATTTTCTATCAGCAGAAAAGAGATTTGTTACAGGAAAAGGTCAAGGAGATTTCTTACAGCACTGCGGTGAATTTTAGTACGCGTTTTCCATTGTTTTCTCCGGGCGCCGAAATTGACACCACAGGTGGCCGCTTTCATTATTTAGATGGCGGCTATGTAGAAAACACCGGTGCAGCCTCAACGGTTGAGCTTTTGAACATCCTTAAAGAAGAGGTTAAAGATTTCGACAAGGTTATTCCAATAGTCATCTACCTGAGATTTAGTGAAAATACCAATACACAGGCAAAAAATATAAAATATGCAAATGAGCTCGTCGAGATCGTTAGCGGTATTTATAATACAAGAGTAGGTAGAAGTTTTACCGCTATAGCCCAGCTTAACAGGTTTGTTCATGCTAACAATGGTATTATCATCGATGAACCCCTTTCCAGAAATGACCGGGATGTCCCCATGAACTGGGTGTTATCCAACCAAAGCACAAGCAATATTCTTGAGGATATCACCAAAAAACTCAATGATACCAGTCAAAACGGCATTAAGGTAAAAATGTTAACCAAAGGAGCGAAGTATCTTCGACTTTAAGCACTAACGCTAAAAATTCACACGGTCAAAACAAAACCAAAAAACACTAATTATTTGCCTTAAGGAAACATTCACTAAGAAAAGATTTTTTATTCGCTAGCTGGTGAGGCCATCCTATTTAGGTGGCCGGAAAGCCTTCGGTACATAACTATTCTTTTCTGCAATATAGCTTTCAATCTTATCCCTCATCTCATCCAGATACTTCGTATAGCTCAAATTTTTCCTCCTGCCTATAGAGATAAACTTACGGTAAGCGACTCCTAAATCTATCTTCAGGCTCTGCTCCAGCCAATGAACAACATCCGCAATCTCCAGCTTACCATTATTCAGCGAACCCGAAAGAAAAATCCCATAGGCAAGCTCCACAAGCTTAATCTTTTCATCAGTCCATTTAAGCTTACCTCTTGACAATAGCACTTCAGGGATAACTGGCTCAGGGCGAATGTAGATCAGCCTTATCTTTTCTATAATATAGTCCTGCAGTTTTTCAAGCGCCCTGAACTTCGCAAAATTATAATCCTGGTTTGTAGAAAAACCATCATCAAAAACGCCGATCACGACAGCTCCCGCAACATCAGGCAACAGTACATCTAAATTCCGGCGAAGAAAAAAAGCATTATCCATAGCCTCTTCCTCCCGCTGATAATAACCATACAAAAAACTATGCTGCGAATAAAAACGCTTTATAAAAGCAAGCTCCGAGAGGTAATAATCCCTAACCATATCGTCTGTTCCCCGGGGCACACCCGAAATCAGGTTATGGAGTTCTACTTCATATATATAAAGCATATAAAACCTAGGCTTCACGAACTTGAAAAACATCACCTCTTCCCGGTCCGTTAGAAAGCCATCAGTCATTACACGTTCCCTCAATTCTTTCAGCGCCCTTGAAATTGCAGCCAGCCTCGCTGCATAAAATGCAGCGTCATTGCCCAGTTCTATTAATTCATCTTCAAGCTTACAATACAGGTTATCAAAAAATTCAGTATCCATAAATAAAAAAATTAAATCCTCAATCTAATGAATTGAGCCAGGTCAATAATTTATTTAATATGCTCAGCATGTGGCATCACCTAATATATACCTATCACCATATGTGGAAATTCGGATATGAGAATATCTAGCATACCATCATCGCTCCAGCGCGAGTCCTGGATTATTGTTAGAGGCTCTTAAAGCTGGCTCTATTGTATGCTGGGCTCTCAAACCGGCAACAAGCTTCTCGTTATAATCCTTGAAACCAGCATAAACCCAGGAGCAGTCCCTGCTTAGCTCCACATCTGCCACAAATTCACCCGTCGCCGCCCTGCCCGCCCTGTCATGGTCAAAATACAGCTCAACAACATCAAACTTAGCTGCCCTGGCTTTTGCGGTCTGCAGCAAGGAGAGTGAATTCAACACCAGAACCGACGCAGGATCCTTCCCGTGTTCTACCCTCCAGCTCAAAAAATCAAAATAACCCTCGAACACGCAGAGCCTTTTAGCCGACCCCTCTAAAAAACTCACACCCTTATGCCCAAGGCATCCCTTGAAATACTTATTTCTTACTTCCCATCCCCCGTTCTCATTCGGCCATCCAGAAGCGAAGTAATTGCGAAGCCTGTTTTTATCATCCAGAACCGAATAATATACCTCATACAAGTGTCCCTTGGCAACCGCCCCAATACCCCTGCTGTCCAGATAAGCGCTTATTGCTGTATTAGTTCCCAGTTCCTCCATCCTTTCGATCGCATAGCGGGGAACTTTCTCGGGCCTGGATGCCGGAACCCGCTGTGAGTTCATATCGACGGAGCCATCAATTTCGACCTGCCCATATTCTACGATTTTATGCAGGACTTCAGGAAAACCAGATGGGTACCAGTAGGCAAGCCCAAAATCAATTACACTACCACTCCTGATCCCGGACACTCCCGGCCCTCCATGGTCGAACCATACCCCTAGTTCGTCATTTACGCATAAAGAAGCCGTGTATTCCTCCCGCAACATGCTCAGGAAAAAGTGTTCACCCCCAGAGACCTTTTGCGGGGTAAAACCTAGGTTCCTTAACAGACCAAGCAGCGATACCTTCTCCTTGATCTCATTTACATTTAAAAAAGCAGACATAATCCATTATATTTAAAACTTTACCTGTCGCAACACATAAACTTGCAACTGAAACCGCGCGGGACCGGTCATAACATTCATCGCGAAATCCCGGAACCGGCACATTCAATACCCCAAAAATCTTAATGCCAGATCAGAAGAGTTGACACTTTAAAAAAAGTGCGCTGGAAAAACCCCGGCTTTAGCAAGGCTTATGAGTCTATAAAAACGAAAAAACCGGACCCACCAAACCCGGATCAAAGGCCCGCTTACCGGTACGCAGTCTTTCAGGTTCAACAAGCTCATCGATATTGCCCTTTTGCATATAATTTCCCCACAGGCATTATTTACTCGCTGATCAGGAACACCACTAAAAATCCAGTACAAGCGGACCTCAACATTTCAAGTGCCAGACTAAATGCTACACAAATTTTAAGCTTAAAAAACTTTCAGTCAAGTTGCTACCGGGTTGCCATAGACTGCAACCCCGGGAAATCCGGGATAAAATGGCATAAAGAATAATAAGTTCAAATTCAGAAACAGGGTCAGATTTATTTTTTGTCACAGTCAGGCGCTGTTTTGCGTAAGTCAAACACTGCTTTGCATAATAAATTTGGCCAGTCTTTAAAAAACTCCCTTATTTAAATACAGCGCAACCCCTAAATATGGACGATGAACTTGGAAATATTTACAGCCTTTACCAATCTGTTAATCCAATAGCAGATCTGAGTGAAGCAAAAGCAAAAAGAATTCTTGAAGACTTAGAGATAATATCCGCCCGGATCATCGATCAGCTCCATCAATCCGAAGCACTAAACGGCAATAATCCATCAGTCATAGCAAGGTACCAAAGATCATTGTGCATACTGGATGATCGCATATGGGAAGAAATTGAAAACGCCTCAACCTTAAAAGAAAAGCATACAGAATTCAAGCAACAGTTCCTCAAAAAATTCTCCGGCGTACTCTTAAAACTGACTAGGGAAATCAGGAAATTTTTTCCCGAAAACTTCGATGAGCGCTATCCCGCGCCAATACTTCATCTGCAGTCAGAAGCCGGGCATCTGGATAAAAAACTTGCGGAACTCAGCTCCCAAGCGGTATCAGACGCGGAAAATGAACTTTTATCCATCCTTGAAACGACCATCAGCCTGAGCAATCTTAGATCGATAAAAGCAGGTTTTTTTCACCTCGGATTCCTAGCAGAGCTGCTCGGAGCGATGAACGCAGTTGAGGACCCGTCCGGCAATAAAATACAGATATGGACGAACCTGATGATAGAATACGGTTTCAACTCACCCGCATTCTATAGCTATTGCTGTATGGAAATCATTAAAAAACGTGATAACTGCCAGGACATCATAGAAAGCTATAGTGAACTCTATTGGATCAAAAAAAGATTGCAGCAACTGGTGCCTTGGAACGGTATGCCTTTTCATAAAACGCTTCCGGACATCAAAAGCTCGCTGTTGAATTTTGTCGATGCAGAAATCTCCCATCTTCAAAGCCTTGAAAAAATAAGCAGCGATCTGGCCGGCCACGGCCAGATCAATGAAAACTTCAGGGTATCTTTCAGCGTAAAAGAACTGGCCTACTTCATACATCTCCAGGTGGAATGTGGGATCATACTGGAGGAAAAGCCAAAGAAAATACACCAATACGTCATTGGACATTACAGCACCCAGGAAACAGAAAAAATTTCGGAAAAAAGTTTTAAGAATGCCTATTATGCAAAAGGGTCCGATGGGGTCAAAAAAGTTATCGAAAAGCTCTCCCAGATGCTTGCCCGGGCACAGGCGCTGAGTTAGCGCTACCTGGAAATTAAATGGATCAGGCCGTTACGTTCGAGCAGGTGGACAAGTTCCAGGTACCACCTTTCACTATAATCTTCATATCCGGAAACCTCTCGGAGGTCGGAACTGACGATTTCACCAAGGGAAAAGAATCCCATCAGCTTGCTGCGCAGTATGAACCCTTCTGTGACCGGAAGCTCAGCGATCGGAAGGTTTAAAAGGAAAAGGTTGGGGTTTTGCAGGTTTTCGTCCATAAAAAAGCGCGGGTTGACCTATCGCCTGCTTCAGAGGGCCGCAACGCCCCACAACACAAGACAGAAAGGGACCCACGCATAGCGTAGGCAACCAATCTATTTTTCCTGTGTTGTTAGAAGTGTTGCGGATTTCTGAAACAGTCAAATAGCTATTGCTACTATATCTTAATTATATTTATTCTCTTTTTTATATCATAGCGCAAATATAACCCATTTAGCAATTAAATTTTTGATTAAAAAGCTAAACTATTCAAGGGTTGCCCAGGGTTGCGGTTTTAGCAACTTGACAACAGCAGAAAAGAGGCTTTCTTTGAAACAAAAACCATATGGACAAAGAAAAATTTATAGCGCAGATGGGGACTCATCCGCCTGTGTCAGTTGGACTAGCGGCATACCTTAGATATGTGATGCTAGAAGAACACTACAGGTCCAAAGACCGGATATACCCCGCTCAGAGCGAACTGAACACACTTAGCTTACTTTTTAAAGGCAGTGCAAGACTTTATCTCGAGCAGCACGGAACCAAGGAGGAAATCACCATGATGTTTTACCTTGAAGAAAGCTTTCTTGTTACAGAAAGGGAAATGGAGATCTGTGGTAACTCAAAGCTCGCGATAGAATTTTTGGAGGACACCACCCTTTATCTTATTCCCGACAAACATATCGGCAACCTGTACAAACTTTTCCCTGAGTTTCACCTGATCCAGGCGAATATGAACCGCATGATCAAAACAAAAATGTTTTCGCACCAGCTTAAACAGAGCCAGTTGGACGCAGAAGGGCGATATGAGCAATTCTTAAAGGACTATCCAAAGATCGCGCTGGTCTGTGAACAGAAAAAAATTGCAAGTTTTTTAGGGATAGACCCAAAAACTTTGAGCCGGATAAGAGGCAAATTTTCAAAATAGTAACATTTATCACCACTAAAACGCGCTTTACAGTCCATTAAGTGATTTTTGGCTAGCATAATACTGCCAGGGTCTATTGAACTTTAGTTAAAATTTCAACAGATCATGGAAAAGGAAAGTACAAAATATTGGATACTACAGGGCATTGTCAGTCTTCTGATCCTGCTATGGATATATGCAGCGCTATCCAAACTGACCGATATAGATCAGTTTACCAGAGAAATCAAACAGCAACATCTACCATTGCTGACCGCTCAAACTGTTGTATGGCTATTGCCAGCCATAGAACTCATTGCCGCGACCTTACTTATTTTCCCAAAGTGGAGACACACAGGGCTAATACTATCATCAATACTCATGCTGATATTCGCCTTCTATATCTTACTGGTGTTATCAGGATTTTTTAAGAACATACCCTGTTCCTGCGGAGGGGTGCTAAAGCAATTAGGCTGGCGTAACCACCTGATATTTAACATATTTTTCCTCGTCTTGGGAATTATAGGCATACAATTATCGATCGGAAAGGAGGATGCTGTGACAGCAATAAAATGAAAACCGGCCAGCAAAGACTGGCCAGCTGTGGAAACCAGCCGATATCCTGGAATCAGATATCATCAACAACCTTTAAACTAAACTTTTTTGCTTGTTTTTTCAATAGCAAAAAACATCCTAGATTATGAAAATTTCAAAATCCAAAATGCCATTATTGGCTGTTTTAGTAGCCCTAGGGCTAATTGTAACACAAAGTGCCTTCAAACCAAAATTGGTTGGCCAGACTTATTACTATAATACCGGCGTTTCTCCGGCAGTCTGGCAGAATGCAGGCACGTTACACGAAGATAGCAACGGAGATGACGGGTATGATGAAAATTCATACAGATGCGAGGACAATATCGAACAGAATTGTACCGCTCAGTTTGAAAGCACAAGCCCAACACTTCCCGCCAGTTCAACACCACTTCCTGGTACATTGAAAGCCGGCGATTTTGCAATCAACTAAAAACAACCAATAAATGGCTTCAGACCGGCCAGAAACTCCATTCTGGCTGGTTTCTGAAATATTTGAGTTACCACAAAAACCTTAAATCGCGTTACCCCTACATGTGATCAACTTTATTTACACTCGAGCGCGCGTTGGCCGTTTGATCTTCTGGCATATTGAAAAACCAGAGTTAATTGGCGGAATGGGCTGGACTCGAATGCCTAACCATAAGCACTTACAAAACAATATTTTAAAAGGACAAAACTAAATTTTGCTTACCAAATACTGACTATTTTTTGTCACCATTTGGCTGTAAATGACTATTTAAATATTGTAATTATTTGATATTGTTGAAATAAAAAATCGAATTAGATTTCAAGAATTTGCAATGGATTTCTTATGTAGATATATCATACTTAACCCTTCTCGGGCATGAGCATTGTACATCTTTCAGCATTAATTGTCGTATGTAAATTTTTTGAATCGGTTGACCTGGATCACTGAACTTTTTATTATTCGTTTTAGTTGCAAATGCCATCCGATAATATAATATTGTGTTTTTGAATGGTCAGCTAGATCTTATTTACTTATCTAGTCGTGTGCGGTTTCGATTAAAGTCTAAAAAATGTGCGGGAACTTCCTATTATATCTCATTGACAATAAATCATGGCAACCTCTTAACTTCTGTAGCTCTTTTAAATAACTCAATAAAATATAGATTCCATCGCTCCTGCACTTTTTCATTCTTTCCATGATCTGTTTCGATGTCATACTCACGATTCTTTCGATTCATTTCTTCATAAATGCTTTTAAATACCTTATCAATTGTCACTGGAATTTTATTCTTTACAAAAACAGTCCTGTTTAGAGAATCACGTAATTTGCAGGCATATATAAATCCAATATCTGCATGGCCTTGTTCATGTTTTAGTAATTTAGTGTCTCTAAATCTTTTATTAGAGTTAAAAAATGATTTTGATGTATCTAGGTCAAGACTTGTTTTGAAATTCATTTTAACAGTTACACTATTACTGCCGATGATCGAACCACTGTAAGAAATTTTGTACCATGTTAGGGCATCCATAGTTTCCCCAACCGGACGGTCGTTCCGAAAAAAAGCCCAGGTCAATGTTTTTTTAATAGGATTTTGTGAAAAAGAAGGAATGGAATAGTAGAATAAAAGATAGAGGAGAAAGATTTTTTTCATTGATAATTATTATTTGCACATTAGGATTTTAGGGTATCCAAAGCATGCTTTCATTTTTATGATTCGGGTTATACCTGATCTGGACTGTTATTGGTAATTTGTTGATTTTAAGTTTTGATAAAGTGTTGGAATTAATAAGTGAATATCCTAAAGTGCAGGAGTCAAGATAGGAGACACCGTTAACCGTAAAAGTATATTTAAACTGAATGAAATTAGTGCGGGTAACATTACCCTTACTAATAGTCTGCATTGAGCCAGTAATCGCTTTCCTTTCGAAAACTTCTCCCTGAGCATATCCGGACTTTTCTATTGACTGCCAAAGCATTCCGAGGTATGAAATATTAAATGCAGCAAAAAGAGCTGTAAAAATAAAAACTAGGAATAATGAGGTTTGGCCAATAGTCTTCCAATCATACATTAAAAAACTATTCACTCTTTTCATCTTTGTTATTTCTCCTGAATTTAAATATTACTCGATAATAAACAATACAACTAGCAATAAAAAAGCCAAGGATGAAGTAAAATATTTTCTCTAGCTCTCTCAGTAAGCCGCTAATTCTAAATAGTTTATGATAATCTACAAGTACCATACAAAAAATGCCGGCAAGTGCCGACATTGAAAACATTAGTAAGACTAATTTTTTAAAATTCATTAAAATTATTTTGATTTAAAGTACGCTAATATCACAACAAAGACCGAATATGCTACAAGAAAGATGAATATAATATTTACATAAAAAGATATTTTTGAATACTTAAAGATAAAATTACTCACTAGCAGTGATGCCAATAAGATAGTATGTGTATTTGATATTCGTCTCCAGTTGAAATTTGCTAGCATTTTATTGTAATTTATTTGCTAATCGTCTGTCGGAGGAAGATCTCTTGGGTCTGGAGGTGTAGGCGGTGCCTCTGGCGGTGTTACTGGTGGAGTTCCTGGAGCAGGCCATCCGTCAGTTAGACTCGGCCAACCGAAATAGTCTGCCATCGCATTATAAACAGTTGCTAACCCCACAGCGGTTAAAGCCGCTTTTACAGAACTGTTAGGGTCACCGCTTGGCCAAGGTGAATTTCCTCCAGGAGAATTATTATATGGATTTGCAGGTTCTACCCATGGAGTCCCTCTATCATAAGAATATACGTCTGATGCTGCATCTAGTATCTCATGACACCTTACCGGCCAGGAAATATTTCCCCAGCCAGTTTGATGCCACGGACGACTTAAAATCAGCGCATGTTCTGCTCGATCCCCGAAAGAACAACTTCCTGATCGGGAATGGGAAAAACATATAATGGAGAATTTGGAAGCAGTACATAATCAGCTGCGCCTACTCTTTTTGTAACCGTCACAGCAGTCTCTGGATTCAGATTCAATCTGCGGAGATCCCCCCATCTGAGCCCCCTCATCAAAAGCTCCTTCTTGCGCTCAATCAGTACTTTCTTTAAAGCACCCCCTTGATCGGTGGCAGAGACAGGAACGTATTTACCAGTCTTCCATCTACTGATAAGCAGCTCATTAAGAACCTTAATCCCTTCTTCTACCCTATCCAGTCTTACCAGGCACTCTGCTTTATTAAGGTAAACCTCATCTAAAGCGATACCGCTGAAAAGACCGATATTGGAAGAATAAATCAGCCCCCTTGCGGTGTACCTTCCCCCGGTCCTGGTCAGAAAATAATAAGTTTTCCGAAGATCATCAGCAGCATAACTATTGTAAAGCTGCTGGTCTACAAAATTCAGCGTAGAGTTCAAAAAGGTATAGCTGACCATCCCCGTATTAAACAGAACTTCAACATTTCCCTTTGGCGTTAGAAAAGGGGGCAGATTAAAATCATAAAGTTTTGACTTCAGTTTTAGGCACTCTTGGGCATACTCCAGAGAAAGGTTATAATCTCCCATTAACAGATAGATCCTGGAAAGCATGGCCAAAGCTGCCGGCCTGGTAGGCCTGTTTGTGGCAAGCCCTTCAACCGGAAGCATCGGTACAGACTTCTTAAGATCATCAGTCATCTGCCCATAAAGCTGCGACAGCGTCCCTCTTCCCGGGCGGAGATTAACGTCCGAGCTAAGGTTGATTGGCACTCCGAAATCTGTATCAGCAGTTCCGCTATAGCCCTTAACAAATTTCTGGCTCAGGTAGAAGTAGCCCAGGGCCCTAAAGAACAGGGCCTGCCCTTCTACATCTTTAGCCCCAGTTTCGGCAGCGGCGGAACTGTTTCCATTTAAACCGTCAAGAACGACGTTGGCAACCAGGATGATCTGATAGGGATAAGTCCAGTCAGAGGAGGCCTTCCCCTCAAATATATCCTTTGCCCATATGTACGAATTCTTTTCTTCCGGCTTGTAAGCGGCGTAACCGTTATCTGCAGGGCTTAGTTCATCCCCTGCAAGAAGCTGAAGACCCGGGCTTTTGTTCATTAGTGATGTATTGTCCAGAAGCGACTGGAACTCGGAAAGTTTGGTCGGCACCAGAAGAGATGCAGACTGTTTTTTGTCCAGAAAGTCTTTATCGCATCCGCAGAAAAACAGGGGTATTATTGTCGCCGCAAATAAAGACAGATAAGTTCTTTTCATATTGTTCATATTTAAAATCCAAGATTGAGACCAAAGGCAATCTGCTTTGGTGCTTTTATTCCCGATGGGTAGTCCGGGTCTATCCCCTTATCATTAGCAGCCCAGATGATCCCAAGGTTTGAAGAATAGACATAGGCCATCAAACTTTTAAAACCCAGCTTTCTGCACCAAATTGAGGGAAGCTGATAAGAGAGCCTGATATCCTGGAGCCTGATATGATCACCTTTTTCAACCATGGCCCTTGATCCCCCATAAAAACTGTCACGGGAGAGGTTGTTCACCAAAGGCATCGAGGGAACATCAGTAAAGCGTTCATCGCCCGGTTTCTGCCACCTGAAGGCATAATCACCTGTACTCGCCCTGCCTTCAAACAACTGGTTATACACCAGCGCATTGCGCCGGAAATAATATCCCATACGGTAAGATATATTGAAAGACAGGCCCAGCCCCTTGTAGCTGAGGTCATTTCTGACCGAACCGAAAACAGTCGGCCTCATGGTGCCCACATAAGAAATGTCAGATCTGCCCGGGTTGTTCACCATCTTCACATAATCCTTGCTGACCTCTCCGTTGAGGTAACCCAAAGGATCTCCGGTATTCGGGTCAAGTCCCGCATAGTTATAGGCAAACACCGAATACTGTGGATATCCCTCTGCGGGCACAACATTGGAAATCAGCTGATAGGCCAATGCCTGCTTTAACAGGTAGGTTGAAACAATATCGCGGCTATAGCTGAACAACAGGTTTGCCGTCCATTTCAGATCATCCTTCCTTAATATCGGCACGGCGAAATTTGCATCTATCCCCTTGCCTTTTGTAGCTGCAGTATTGCCGGTGAAAGAACTTATCCCTGAAGACGGCGGGAAGGGCGCAGCCCCGATCAGGTCCGTTCCGTTTTTTAAGTACGCGTCAACGGATCCCGAAAGCCTTCCTTCAAACAGGCTGAAATCGACACCCGCGTTCAGTATCTGTACACGTTCCCACCTGAGCTGGGGATTCGGCGGGTTAAGGATGGTGGCATATGGCAATCCGTAAGAAAAGTTATTTGAATTGCCCGTTCCCTGATTGTAAACTGCGGTGGTAAAAGCGGAAAGGCTGTTGTTTACATTTCCGTTGTAACCATAACTCGCCCGGAGGCGCAGCTCATCAACTAACTCCGATGAGAAAAAAGGTTCTTTGGCGATATTCCAGTTCAGCCCTACCGACCATAAGGGTACCCCTTTCTGGTTTGTCTTAACCCCAAAGATATTGCTTTTGTCCATCCGGGCACTGGCCGAAAAGGTATACCTGTCTTTAAAGGTATAGCCAAGGTTTGAGTAGTAACTGATGAACCTGTCGCTGAGCGAATTCCTTTCATTGCTCTGCGCAATCTGGTTAAAGGTACTGTTGGGATTATAAAGAAGGGTATAATAGGCCAGGTAATCTACATAACCGGAAGATTCATGTTCACTGTCATACCCGTAAAGCCTGGCGTTCCGGACCGTGGTCTTTCCATCTTTTATCTCTACACCCGCTATGGCCGAAATATCATGGCTTCCAACGACCTTGTTATAGTTCAGTTGGCTACGAAAGGCATGGTTTGCAAGCGAGCGCAGCTGCTCATCCCGAACCGATCCGACCGGTACGTTCCGTCCCAGGCTACCATCGGCGCGGACGAAAGAAAACCGGTTGATCAGGTCCCTGGTAGAGAAACGGTCCAGCCCTGCATCAGAAATATTTTCAGAAGAACTCGATGTATAGATATAATTCGCCGAAAGCTTCAGTCCCCAACCGATACGGTAATCCAGCTGCGTGCCCATACGGTAATCACGGAGAGATACAGTTGAGCCTTGACTGTTAACCTCAGAGAGCGGATAAAAGTTCCAATCAAGCACCCCGGGATACTTCTGTGCCATTTCTGAGGCAAACCCGGCACGGTAAACGGATGCAAAAGCGACCGGGTTCCCGTTGGCATCGGTAAGCCTTGCATAAGGATACAGCCCATAATAGTTTGTAGCTACAGCATCGATAGTCCTGTTGGCATCAGTAACACTCTGGGTAAACCTGAACTCCGGGCTGATCTCCAGCCTTCCGGAAAACAAACGATAGCGGTTACTGGCCGTTATCGTATATCGCCTGTATCCATTGCCTTTCAGGTTGGCCCTGTTGATATCAACGCCCCCTGAAAGAAAATAATACGAATCCTCATCCCCTCCCTGCACATTAAGTGCATACTGCTGCTGAACAGCAGGCTGATAAAAATAATGTTCAAGATCATGCCGTACATCAAAACCACGCAGCCTGTCTATTGCCCCCTGCGCTTCGGCCTGAGAAATCTTTCCGCTTTTCGCGGCATACAGATACTCAATAACGGGCGTTAGCGCAACCCTATTGTCCGACTGTTGGTTGGCATCATAAAAGCCTGTAGAAAATAACCTGATCTCATTATCGATATAATCAGAACTGCTCATCCTGGACTCTCCAAAAAGATCCGGCCTGCCAGCGATATTCAGTGTACTGGAAAAACTGAAAGCGGCAGGTTTGTTAAACGTCCCCCTTTTGCTGGTGATGACAATTACCCCATTGCCAGATCTGGCACCCCATATGGAGGCCGCAGCCGCATCTTTTAACACCGTTATACTCTCGATATCATTGGGATTGATATTTTCCACCTTTCCCTCATAAGGCATATTATCAAGTACAATCAAAGGATCGGCCCTGGTAAAAAGCGTACTGCGTCCCCTGATACTGATATCGCTTTCATTAAGCTGCACGCCAACGCCCTTGTTAAAGGTCAGACCGGGAACCATATCCGCCAGACGCTCCAGTATCCCGGGACCGACACTTCTATTGATTATCTCGGAAGAAACCCTTACGGCACTTCCCGTCAGCCTTTCCTTCGAAATCTGCTGATAACCCGTGCTAATGGTAACTTCCCCCAGATCTTCCGATCCACGTTCAAGGTAAACCGAAATATCTTTTTCCAATGGAAACTTTAAACTCATCGACCTGGTACGGTAACCTACATAAACAATATCAACGGTGTAGGTGCCGGGAGCTACTTTTAAGGCCACCTTTCCTCCGGCATAACTTGAGCCTACTGACTTGCCATCGAGCCTGATGTTTGCTCCGATTAACGGGATACTGTCACTAGCTGAATACAGGTACAGGTTAAAAGCCTTCTGAGCAATGCCGTCCATCACACAAAGGGTAAATCCAAAACAGAAAGCCAAAATACAGGCACATAAAAATCTGGTTCTTTTCATCATCACCTGGTTTTAGTATCGTGGATGGTAAACACCTCAACGTTCCGCTTGGCCGCAGCAAGCTCAAGGCCATAGGCTGAAAGCGAACGGTTTATTGAGGGGACATCTACCATATTTCCGTCAATCTTTATATCCACCCGGCCTTTATATCCCGTTTCATCCACAACAGGCGTTTTAAGGTTCTGCAGCCAGAATTTATCCAGGTTATTTGCAAGCACTTCAAAACTGCCCCCTTTCATTTCAATGCCCACGGCAGATCCCTTCATCGAATAGGTCTTGGACTCCGAGGCGAAACTTTTACCGTTTCCTTTACGGCGCAAGACCAGCACATCACGCAGTTCTTTTCCCTTTTGCAGGGTATACTGGGGAAACATCCGCATGAGGTCCCCCTGTATCAGCTTCCAGTATTCCCCCATTCTCGCTTTTGGAACAATCAGCTCATAGGTCAGCCCATGTTTCCTGACCCAGTCCCTGGTCGCCTGTCCTCGGGATTTAGTGGTAAAAGATGATGTATCCGCGATCTCATATTTCATATACTTTTTCGCCTCAAAAACAGGGGTACTATAGGCATACCAAAAGAGGTTTAAGGGTGAAAGGTTTACAATCCGCAGCCTAAAAGCGGTAGAATCATTTATCCATTCTGTTTTGTATTCCGAAGCGGCGCCTGCCTGATACCCCCGGAGAGAGGAGAGAAAGCGCACATCATCAGCAATCTCACTAGAAGCGCCAGCCTGACCTCCAGATTCCAGAAGTTCATCTTTCAGTGGAAGTCCTGAGCCTGGTTTTTCCAGCATCTTCCGAATAGATGCAGCATTAACAGCATTATAATCAGTAATGGCAACAACCTTTCCAGCACCATCAATCCAGACATAATGTGGCAGTGCCTTATGTGGAAATAGCTTCCCCAAAAATTTATCGCCAAGAACTCCAGGAATATCAAACCTTCTACCCTGCTGCTGTGCAAGCTTTGAGAGAAAAGGTACAACTGTTTTCCTGTCCTGGTAGGCCACGGAGATAAACTGTACTTGTTTATCAAAGGCATTCTGCAATGAATCCATCTTTGGGATCATGGCAATGCACGGCGAGCACCAGGTTGCCCAGAAATCAAGGATAATAAGTTTGCCCTTATAATGGGACATTACAATCTGCTCATCCCCTTCACCTTGAAAGGAACGCGTCCAGAAAACATCAGGAACCATACCGCCAATGGCAATACCATTGGCAGGTACAGAAACCTGTGCTGCAGCCCCATTTGCGGATAGGGCAAAAACCAGCAAAAAAAAAGTAAATATCTTAAGTAAGCTATCATAAAATCCGGGGCATACAAATCCCCTTACGATAGAAATCATTATTTTTTTCATAAAATGTTCGGTTTAGTTGATTAGAGAATTGTGATCGAAAGATCACACGCAAAAAACAATATGGGGAACCTAAGTATTATCATCATTAAAGAACCTATTGAAAAGTCCCCCATATTGCTATATCCTATACAGGATTCTTTGGCTTCAAAGCATAAAGCCTGTCGAAACAATAACAATTACTTAGTCCCATATCCATTCAGGCGATTATCCGTTAAACAAAAAACAACAATATGATCATCCTCTCCATCCCAAACACCAGGAGCAATACCATAAACAGAAAAGAAACAACCAAAACCACTTATCCCCATCTTCTCCTGACCTAACCTTCCCAGCACCTGCCTGGAACAAGGTTCCTCCCTGACAGCCAAATCCCGTCCCCCAGCCTCCGAAGGAAACCCACGCAGTAAAGCCAACGGAGTGTATAGAAAAGCCCAACAAAGAAAAAAAAGTGGCAAATAACTACTATTCGCTTTCATATTAGAGGATTAGAAATGCTAAACTAAAAGTTGATCGATGGCAAACCGCGGAAAAAGACTTACCCAGACGCGCCAGATTTATATGAGAGAAAAAACAGGCAAAAACCAGCCCCTTCCACATAAAATATGCGGATACGGCAAACCGTATTGCTTATTAAAAAAAAGATGCCTACCTTGGGAATGCGAATAACCATAGTACTGCACAATTGCCTAATCAGCAATAAAGGGCTGGTACCAAGCTAAATTAACCCACGGGAATCAGTGCGCTCTCTCACACCAATCCCCTGTTTTTTTATTGGGCTATTTTATACCTGGAATTCCGGCACGCGCATTACGATGGAGAACAGATAACGTTCTTTAACAAGAGTTTAAGGGAATAACTAAATATCACTTCCTGGAAGTGATATGATTTGATGGCGCTTAATTTTTTCGTTTTCATAAACGGTTGCTTTTATGTAAAACGATGCGTACTCAATAAAAGCAGAAGGAAACCAGTTGGTAAGAAACCAATAGGGCGAACTTCAAAGCTTTTGGCAGTGGTACCGTCAAGAACCATTCAGAAAAATCTGAATTCCACAAAAGACTAACATGAAGTCCGCCCTATTGAATATAAGATATCGCGAAGATAGCAAAACTCAATAGATACGGCGAACTCACGATCGGCTCATGTGGAAAGTTTGACGGTTTTCTACCATGAGTGACATCGTTAAAGCCAGGTTACCCCAACTCTATTTGTCGCTATAAATAACTGATAACAAATATACTAAAGTTGATATTAAATATCAACAAATATTTCAAATATTTATGATTAATAGGATTGGAGAAGTTTTAAAGGAAAAAGGTGCTGGAAATAAAGATTTAGTTAAGTTTCTCAAAATTGAGAAAGAAACAGTCTCTAGATGGGTTAATAATAAACATCAACCAACTGTAACAACATTAAACAAGATAGCAGAGTTTTTAAGAGTTGACATCAGAGACTTATTAAATCCAAGTGATTGGAGTAATAGTAAAGTGGAAGAATTTAAGAACAATAAATAACGCCGGAACGGTGTAAGAAATAGGGAGTTTGTTTGAGCGGTAGAGACATATGTATGGAAAAAACAAGCTCCCCCCTATTCAAAAATTGGTATCGAGATTGATTAGAATCACAGAGTGAGTTGACACAGGGTTGCCCAAGGCTTTAGAAGGGAAGAATATGAGAACAGCTTTTTAGAAGGGAAAGAAAGAGAAGCTTTTAAAAAACATGTTTCTAGAGAACGTTCCCCCGCTATAATTAATATCTGCAAGGCAAGAGCTTTGGAAAGAGGCAGTTAAACTGTGAATGCTGTAGTTTCGATTTCAATCAATTTTATGGTAAAATAGGTTTTAATTTCATTGAGTGCCACCATAAATTACCAATAGCCAATGGAGGTGAGAGAAAAACTCGTCTTGAAGATTTGGCATTGGTCTGTTCGAACTGCCATAGAATGCTTCATCGAAAAAAAGATGATGGAAAATATCATACAATAGAATCGCTGAAGCAGTTAATCGGGGAAGATAAAATTTCATCAAGTTAGATACCTGATGAAGAAAACGCAACTGAAAAAAGTAAAGGCATATGTAAGGCAAAACCTGGGTCCCGCATGACGGTTCAATCGCTGCGAAGAATTGGTTCATCTTACAATAAGAACCAGATAATTGGCCAATTAGCGCATGTAATAATGGAAATGCTAATCAGCGGATATTTGCTGGAATATTTGCTATTTTGCACAACTTAAGTTCATTATTGCAAGTCTAATACGGTTCTACGCTTTTATAATTGGACTGTTGCAGAAGTGCATTGCAGCTAGCAATCAATTAGTATACAACTTATATTTTAGTGATAAATAATATTACGAGTTTATGAAATTTACTTACAACCCTCGTGTCATACGGCATTTAGGAACAGAACTAATTACTAACGACGAAGTAGCGGTTACTGAGCTGGTTAAAAATTCATTCGATGCAGGGGCAAAAAATGTAAGAATCCACCTAATGACACAGGCATCGATATTAAAAACAAGCCAGTTATTAATACCTGTATCTAATATTGTATTACAAATTCCGCAGATAGCTAATGCTGAACGCCTGATGATACTTGAAGATAATGGTTCTGGTATGACTAAAAACATCTTGCGTGATGCATTCTTTGAGGTGGCCTCTGATTTCAAAAAAGAATTAAAAAAAGATCGTTCTGAAAATGAAAGCATCATTTTAGGTGATAAGGGGATTGGTAGGTTGTCTGCACAAAGACTGAGCGGAATACTCATTGTAGAAACTACTTCCATAAAAGACGGATCTGTTGCAGTTGTAATTATTGATTGGGAAGAGTTCATTAATAACAGTAATGCTGACTCGCCAGAAATCTATGTCGACAAGAAAGATGAACTATCCTATACCCGTCTTTGGTTTATAGGCACAGAAAAACATCCTTTAAGGTTTGAAAATTTTGTCGAAAGGAAGATAGCTTTCCAAATGGATATATTCGAAAATATTACGGGGAAGGGTGAAGAATATATTGAGGTAAGAGAAGAACTTCAAACAGCACTAAGCTTCCTTTTTTCACCGTTTGATGAGCAAAAGAATGTGTTAGATATTGAGATTTTTCTAGATAACCAAAAGGCTGTGCTGAATTTTAGTTATCAGACAATCAGGCTTGCAGAAACAATTCATTCATTTTATACAACCCCTGTGCTTGACGAAGATAAAAATGTTAAAGACATTTTAATCAAATTAAATATGGTGGTTAGACCTTGGTTCATAGAACGCATTCATATGCGTGAATTAGGTAAAGTGCTTTATCAAGACTATCGTTTAGGCCAAACCGGCTATGCAGAACTAGTTGAAAAATACCAGGATAAATTTACTACATCACTTACTGAAGAAATCTTATTGAGTGAACTTGTTCAGCGTTGGCAGTTGGATGAGAACTTTAATTTGTTTTTTAGAAAGCTTACCCCGGTTGAAGGAAAAATATATTCATTTAAGAGAGAGGGACAGTTGATGCGGATGGCAGTCAATTCAGCGGTTGCGAATGGTTACTTGGAGAAGAAAAGCAACGTCACTTCTAATATTAAATCTTTTTTAGAAGCTAACAACGGAGTTAAACTGTACCGCAACAAATTCAGGGTAGGAACGATTGGAAGCAAAGGCAACGACTGGTTGAATCTTCAACAAAAAGTGACGAGCGGTCAGCAATTCTATCGGTTTGAACCAGGTAATATTGTCGGTTATATAAATGTAAATGATCCCTTTCAACGCTATATTTACGAAACAAGTTCCAGAGAACATTTGACGAATAACCTCTTCGTAGAAGCATTGCAATCAATTATAGATTATATCCTCGAAGCATTTGCACCGCGTTTTAACAAACGTGCGACCGATATCACCAAAGATATTTTGGATCAGGAAAATTTAATCCCTCAAAACGATACAGATGACATTAAATCAGAGGTCAAAAAATCTGAGGATCTGCTTAAAGCTGCCAATGAAAACATTAGGGCAATCAAGAACGCGTTCAAAGTGATTAATGAGAATATTGCTCTAGAAACAAATGATGAGATAGAGGCAATAAAAAATGTACTAAAAGGGCTTCAGCAGGTAAGTAATAACTTCGAACAAAATATCGGCGATGCACAGCAATCTTTTCAAAGTGCCAATAAATTATTGCAGATCGCCGAAGCGGAACAGAGGCGGATCGAAGTTGAAGCTTATAATAATTATAAGTTGATGGCAAACGGACTTGTTACCGAGGTTATTACGCACGAACTTCATTCCTTACTTTCTAACAATTCTTCAAACAATGCAATGCAGGAACATTTTAGTGCCCTGAAAGATTATCTTTTTGAAGTTAAAAATTATAAACTTAGTAAGACGCATTTGGAACCCGTCAAAGAAAGGTTTGATGCCATGTTTTCAAAAATGAGCGACTTAGACCGTTTCTACGCATTTTTAGAAAAGACATTTCTGTATAAAGGGAACAGCCATGATTTTGAAAAAGTTAGTGTTCAGGAATATCTGGACGAATTAAGGGTACGTTTTGATTTCCGCCTGAAAAAGAATAAAATTAAACTCATATATGATAAAGTTGACCAAGTTTGGGTAGTGCCTAAAGGCTCTTTAACTCATGTGTTCTATAACCTTATTGATAATTCCATAACTTGGATTCAAGAACGCCACCGACGGGCACGATATGACCGGACATTTGAAAGCACCGAAGATGATTACATCATCATTGAAGGCAAAGACTCGAATACAATACACCTCTATGACAGTGGGACCGGTGTTTTAGATCGCTATCAGCATACTCTCTTTAATTCGCTGGAATCCGGTAAGGAGAATGGCCGCGGAATGGGATTGTACATTGTCAAAAACTTTTTAAAATCCTTTGGAGCTGACATTGAACTGCTTGACGATAAAAATAAGTATAATAACCGATACATTTTTGAGATAAGAGTAAAAAGTAACGATTAACGACTCATAATAGCATGGCCACCTTAACCGAAATCACAACCAGTTTAAAAGCAAAATATGTCATTATAATAGAAAATGATATGCATTACCAACGAGATCCGTTAGTTGTCTTAGGAACGTTCGTACAACTTTCCGATTTTAGAAAAAACAGGATATTATCAACTGTTTTGGCTGATGGTAATGAGGCATTATATCATGAATTAAATCAATTTGATCATGGATTTCGAACGTTAGATCATAATGAAGAGTTACAAGAATCGCTTTTGCCAAAAGAGCTTGGCGAATATTTAAATAACACCCAAGGGCAACATCTACTTAAAAAGGAGTTAGTTGAATTATTAACTTCAGCGTCGGCTACGGACGAGTTCGCTGAATTGGCCCTTAGAAATGGTATTTTAAAAATAACAGACCCACGCTACAACATTTTACTTGACGCCCTTAAAACAATTCCCGGGATTGAAATCACCTATTATCGGTCAAGACCGACCCAGGCTGAATTGAATGCCTTTGCAGCTGATGTATTAGAAGGTATCGGTTTTACAGACAGTAACTTTTATATTTCTATAGTAGACAAAATGCTCGGCCAGGGCAATGACGAATCAGGGAAGCAGTTTTTAGCTGAAGATTTGCCATCACTTAACAAAAGTAACGGCTTACGGGCATTGGCTTTCCTCTTCACAAGTACCGCAAATGTTGCAATGCCTGAGAGTTTTGAACAATATTCTTTAAGGGAAATACAGAAAGGCGACGATAACATTATTAGTGTAATTGAGCATTGTCTTACAGACAGTGCTTACGCTATTGTGTTTAAATCGTTCCGCGACGGATATTTAGAAAGCACTGAGAAAGCATTTAAGTCTGCTTTACGAAATCAGGAAAATATAAAAAACATTGCTGAAAAATCAGTAACTGAAGGCATTTCTATATTCGATTCTGTCAGATTATGGCTGGATCAGCTGGTTCAGTACCACCTTGAACGCTTTAACATTTCCCAGCTCGACTACCATCTTGGACTAACCCGTTTCTTTGATAATAGTTTAGGCAATCATACAACTTTAAAGGAATACGGCCCGGAATTGGAAAAACTAAATTCTTATGAGCTTTTTGACGATAATGTGAACCATAAGGCTTTACCAGTCTTTCCTGGTGATATCTTCTACATTAATGGCGCCTATTACATTCTAATCGGTCAGGTTTGCGACATCCTAGTAAGAGATTCAGGGAAAAGGGGCGCAAAAATAGCCGAGTTACTTAAAATAAATACTAAACCTTTCACAAATGATGATGATGAAAAATTTAAAGTAATTGTGGGCAAAGCTAAGGAAATTCAAATATTCCATTTCAATAATCATAGAACCAATAGCTTTGAAGTTGCCGTAATCGAAATCACCTCAAAAAATACTTATTACGCAGATTTTGAAGTACTTGACCTATGTGCTTTTAACAAAACAGGAAAGGCAGAAATATCATTTGCATCAGATGAAAACACATTTGTTCCATTACTAACCAGTGAAAAACAGGGTTTTTACAGTAATCTTAAGGATGACTTTAGAGACTTATATGAAAGATACCAAGATAATATTGAGGACCCATACAAAATCATATCCAAACGCAGCGGAATGATCATTCGAGAAAAACTGACTTTTGCCGCTGAAAGGGTTTCCAGACTAAAGGGCCGTTTCTACGATTCCTTATACCAGCAAGTAAATAATTATAAAGCTCGGATTGACCTTAATCTTATCGATACAGCAAAGAGTACACCAATTGAAACCTTACTTGACATCAAATTTAAGTACACTGGCATAACACAAACAGGCATACCAATACAACTTTATAAGATAAAAGGCGAGCCGCCTTATATAATTATTAACGAGATTTATGAAGGCTTAGACGAAAGTTTCAAGAAGCCGCTTGAAGCGGGAGGAATTATTCGGGTGAATGATAAAAATGCTGCTTATCTACTTACTAGGCTAGAAGGGAACGGAAACCTTGAACTTGAAATTCCTTTAAAATATACGGACAAAAGCAGGAAATCAAAAGTTGCGGAGGCGGATTTTATCCGGTACGCGAGGGTGTTTAATGACGATTTAAAAGATAGAAATTTTGTATACTCTGATAACGGCGATGTCGGCGAATTGGGCGAAGCGGGAGAGATAAAACTAGATGACATTTTCCGCGGCATACGGTTATCGAATAACAGCAAAGAACTCTTGATTTTCAATGGCGAAATAGTCATTAAAAGCCAAGATCAGGAAGACAAGCAACCAGCCGGGGAATAAACATACTAATTATTTGCGCATCCTTAAATCTTTTTTGCTAATTTGCCGATTGTATTATGGATAATAAAATTGGAGTTTTTTCATTCTTCGCAGGCGCTGGTTTTTTGGATTTAGGATTTGAAAAGACAGGCCATTTTGAAACGCTGTTTGTAAACGAATATCATAAAGCTTTTATGGAAGTCTATAAAGGCGCTCGGTCAAGTTTAGGTATAGCAGCACCTTTATTTGGCCATGATACAACAGATATTACAAGTTACCTGGAGCCTACTAGAATCAAAGATTTTAAACAGAAACTTGCAACTGCAAAAAGTAAATACGGTATCACGGGGTTTATTGGTGGTCCGCCTTGCCCTGATTTCTCTGTTGGCGGAAAAAACAAAGGACAGCATGGAGAAAACGGAAAATTATCTGGCACATACATTGAACTTATCTGTATGGTGAAACCGGAGTTTTTTCTTTTCGAAAATGTCAAAGGACTATACCGTACAAAAAAACACCGGGAGTTTTTTGATTCATTAAAAGATAAATTGAAATCAGCCGGGTACTATCTAACTGAAAAGCTCATCAATGCTATTGAATTCGGCGCTCCCCAAGACAGGCAAAGAATTATTTTAATAGGCTTTCACAAGGATTTTCTTCCGGCCAAAATAAAAAAACAAAATCTGGAAAAAACTTTGAAGGAATTTGACTGGGAAAAAAACACACTTCATAATCCAAAAAACGTTTTTGCCCATAACTGGCCTGCAACAGATCCGTTCGGTGAAGATCGAGAAAATGCTATGCCTGATCATATACCGCATGAGTTGACCGTCCAACATTGGTTTAACAAAAATGATGTTGTAAATCATCCCAACGCCAGTCACTACTTCCAACCAAGAAATGGCCTTGTTAAATTCCAAAGCATTCTTGAAGGGGACGACATTAAAAAATCTTACAAACGACTTCACCGTTGGCGCTATTCACCAACGGCAGCGTACGGAAATAACGAAGTTCATTTACACCCTTATAAAGCCAGAAGAATATCTGCGGCAGAAGCACTTGCGATTCAATCGCTTCCGGCAGACTTTATCATTCCCTCAAATATTTCGCTTACTGATATGTTCAAAACGATCGGTAATGGTGTGCCTTTTTTGGCGGCAAAGGGTCTCGCCTTAAATATTTATGATTTTATTAATGGTATAAAAACAAGAAAGGAGACTGAAGCATATGCAGAAGCTGACTGCAGGTAACTTAGCATCTTTTATTGACCAGCTTGATAAAAATGTCACCTACAATTACATTCATCCTAAAAATAAGGGGCTAATAAAGATCATTTCAGTAAACCGTCCAGAAGGCCCCATAAAGATCAGAAGGTGGCAACCTGAAAAAGGTGAAACTTTTTCAGGCGCCGTTGACGAGTCAATTTCCAGCGAATTACTTTGGCGTGTTTCTAACGCATTTCTTCCTGGTTTTCCTGTTAATATTGATAGACTGCTCGGCGCGAGTTACAATACTCGCTCTGTCTTAGAAGCTTTACTTGCACACAGTCCTCAGTTTTATTATTGCTATCCCGGCAGAATTGAAAACCTCGGCGGAAATTCAACTATCAAAACAGGTCACAAGCATTTGATATGGATGCCGGATGCACCACACACTAAAGGGCAGATAGTCCGTTCACATTCCGAAGTCATCGTTTCAGAAGTACCTAAAACAGATGCGTTTTATGAATCGCTTGCGGCTCCATCTGATACCAGACCTGAAATTGATATCGAAATCAAGCGCCGTCATGCGCAAATCCAAGTTGCCTTGTATTACATTGGTAAACAACTAAACTTCAGGACCTGGATAGCACAAAATGACCGGGGCATAATTTATAATAATAAACGTATTGGCGATTTCGATGGTGTGATACCGCGTTTGCAGGATGAAAGATTATTAACTGCTTATCAGGAAGCTGCCCAGGCTGCGCTTTTGATCGACTGTATTTGGTTTAAAAACGGCTCATTGATGCCTGCGGTTATTGAGGTTGAGCATTCTACAGGTGTAACCAGTGGATTAACAAGGATGAAAAACTTCAAAGACAAATTCATTCCCCTCCAAAATGTCCGATATGTAATCGTTGCTGCTGATGAAGATAGAGATCTGGTATTCAGGGAAGGCAATAAATTCCAATTCAAAGATCTTGATACCCGCTTCTTTCCCTATTCAGCTGTTGAAGAACTTTATTCACTTTGCCAGCGCAGAAAAATCCAAGGTGTTACAGAAGCCTTTTTAGATTGCTATATGGAACGAGTATTAGAGGACTAGATCATTATCTAGGAAGATATCTTAGAATAAGGGCTTTAAACTAGAAATCTGGTTTGTTTCTCAAAAGATAAATTGCCAATTATACTGCCGCCCCAGGTGTTAATGTTCCCTAAATCCTCTCTTGTATCATTTCTCAAAATGTGTTGTATTTGCCATAATGAACAATTCTTCCTAAGAATTATCAAATGTTTAAAAGAAAATATTGCCCATCGGCGGGGATGTGGATCTTAACTAAATGGGTTCCAATATAAAATTACATTTGGAAAATAATATTGCCAATTTTATATTGATTCAATTTAAGATAATTCAGGAATAGGCTTATCTTTTGCAGACTCTACATAAAGCAAAATCTGATTTAAGCATTTTTTCAGATTGCTTTCAATGTCATGCTCCCAAAAACGCATCACTGTATATCCAGCTTCCTCTAGCAATTTTTGGTTTATCCGGTCGCGTTGCATGTTTCTTTCAATTTTCGGAATCCAGAATTTGGCGTTACTTTTTATTGTGAGTTTCTTTTTCTGCCATTGGAAACCATGCCAGAAACTACCATCAATAAATATCGCTAAACGATATTTATTGATTACTATATCAGGTTTTCCAGGCATGTTTTTAACGTGTATTCGAAAGCGGATGCCATTAGCCCATAATGCTTTTCTAAGAAGCAATTCAGCTTTGGTGTTTTTCCCCTTGATATTAGCCATTCTTTTACTACGCTCGGCAGTGGTATAAAACCCTCCAGCTTGTTCAAAGCGGGGAACTTCGATCACTTCTTTATCACTTCGATAATTCTTCGCAGCCATGATATATCAACAAAATTCAATCAACTAAGGTTTTGATTGATAAGCTTACGGAAAAGTGCCTGAATAGATATTATTTTCTTTAATAAACACAGCATACCAGAACCAGCAGAACGATTGCACCGATCATACAGCAACCTGACCATCCTTTACCACATCCAGACTGGCATTTATATGCTTGTAATAACAGTTACTTTAAGCTAAATTTATCAAAAACATAAAAATGCGAAAATTCGAATATACCCAGGGTGAAATAGACAAAGTGTCACAGTTCCTTCAAAACTATATGAACCAATCAGCAATTTGCAATTTAACCGCAGATCAGGCCGCAGACCTTTTAGCTAAAAACTCCATATTAAGAAATGATATCGGACCAAAACCAGGGTTTAATTTCCGCGAAATGCTTCGCCAGGGCCGAAATGGTAAAATTGAAAAGGTTAAAGGAGCTTACCAACTTCGCCCAGGCGCAAGGTGGAGGATCGATCTGATTGATAAGTAACCATCCCATTAAACCAATTCAAACTAAATGACCTTTCCCCTACCTCAACGCCCCGGACTTCCGATAGCCCTACTGGCTGCGAGTTTCAACAACACTTCAGCAACCTATAAATATTACTGGCTGTTATCCATTTTATCAGAAGTGGAAAACGGAAACACAGTAATACCAAAGCACCGTCTTTTTGCAGGCATGGTATCATCAGCCTGGTATACTGTAAATTATTTCCATGTCTCTTTTGGCAAGCAGGATCAGCTGCAGCGGGCCATAGGCCAGATCCGTGAACTGGAAGGCATAACCATTGATGAAAAACAAGAAGTTGTTAAGCAGAAGATTATCAGCAGCCTGAATCCGTTAACAGCCAAAGCAATCCAGTATTTTGATAAAGAGGTGCCTCACCGGTACCTAAGCCCATGGTTTCCAGAATCAAAAGGTAACCGTTCTGAAATACACCAGCGTTCAGCGAATTTCGAAAACAACAGCCCTTATGCCCTGGATGAACAGCGTCTAACAATAAACCCGCTCTGGCAGGCCTACCTGGTTGAGCATACAGGGATTTTAAAGGCATTCTGTTACTGGCACCTGAGCCTTTACCTACAGAAACATAATCCCAACGTTCCGGACATTCCGAACAAGCTCATCAAACCCGCACGCAGGAACAACCTGTTGAACCAGCGTAAATTCTGGAACAGGGTTTTGGACCATACCGGCCCACTGGAATGTATATACACACAAAAAAAACTTGCGCATGGAAACTTCGCTGTTGAACATTTTATTCCCTACGCCTTTGTATCCCATGATTTGATCTGGAACCTGATCCCGGCCGATCCATCTTTCAACAGTCGGAAGAATGACAGGCTGCCGAGGATTGAAGATTACTTTGATGGGTTTTATCAGTTGCAAAAAACAGCGATCAAGGTAATGAGCGAAAACTATCCGAAGGAACCAATAATGGAAGAATACCTAAGTATATTTCCAAATGCCAATGCGAACCAGTTGCCTGAAACGGATTTAAGAGGAAGGTTTTTAGAGAATATTCAGCCGCTGCTTACCATCGCGAACAATAATGGCTTTGAATACTTGAGGAAGTATATGAGTTAATTGCAGCGCTTATGCTGCGAATTCCCTCTACGCAGCCCGAAATAGAACAGGTATTGGTAAACAGGTATTTTCCATCTTTATGGACACGAGAAAACCAAATAATAGATTTTTTCGTATAATTGTAATGTAGGGGGTGAGAGCCCTACATCCGGCGAAAGCCTGAGAGCGTTAATTTAGATTGGGGTAACCATTAATTTGGTTATCCCTATTTTTTAGAACGCGAATGCATGAAATTCCTGGTCCAATAAGTAGTAAACCTTCCCTTACAGCCATGGATGCGACATCAGTTATTCTGATGATTTACATGGCAAAACATTTATTACGATACCTCCTCTAAACTGTTAAAGTGATCATTTAGTGACATTTAAGTATTCCAAAAAAGAATAAAAGACCTTATTTTAGCATAACCAACCTATTTTTTATGAAAAACACCATCAATTGCGTCATTGTTGACGACGATCGGTCGGCTATCCGCTTATTGACCGACCACATCGAGGAATTCCCGAACCTTAAGATCGCCAAAACTTTTACAAAGCCGATTGAGGCCTTAACTGAACTGAGCCAGGATAAAGATGTAGACCTTATCTTTCTCGACATTGATATGCCAGGCCTCTCCGGGATAAAACTGGCAGAGAACCTGCAGGACAAGGCACCGAACATTATCTTCACAACCGCGCATGACCGGTATGCATTGCAGGCATTTGATGTCAGGGCAAAGGACTTTTTGCTCAAACCCATAGAACTTGAAACTTTCGCCAAAGTTGTCAACAGGGTATTAAAAGAATGTTTTGTAAAGAAAATTAAGGATTTCACTTATGATGACCTGGCATTTTTCAGGCCCGGCGGGCGCGGGATCATCAACCGGATCGACACCACATCCATTACCTATATCAAGGGGGCAGGCAATTATGTGGATATTTTCACGGAAGAAGAACGCTTCACAATATACATGACGATAAATGAATTATCTGCTATGCTGACTCCGAACAACCAGTTTTTCAGGGTACATAAATCCTATCTGATAAACGGTTCCTACGTAACGCGTATAGTAGGCAACGTCGTTTATCTGAGGAAGCACCCGGTACCGATGAGCAGCCCATATAAAGCTAAGTTCTGCGAGTTCATCGGAGAGAATATCTGGGTATCAAAAAGGGTCTGACCCTTTTCCCAATACGGGTGAAGCACTTTGCATCACTCCTGTCCCGACTGTAATGATGGTCATACTCGTTTCTGTCGGGTCAGTGCTGGAACCCGTTTTTTCCTTCGCAGAGCGGAAAACAAACACTGTTTTCTTACTCAATTTAATGTGGCTTTTCTGTTTCATAAAAGAAACTTAGCCCGAACAAAAACCTTAACAGAACTTATTACGCAAGCGCTATGTTGACTTACGCAAGACCAATATTTAACTTAAAAAACAAATGGGGAAATCCGCTCTGGCATGTAGGCGGGTGGCTTCTGTTTATCGCTTATGAATCCTTTGCAATTGCAATGGCAACAGGCTCTGCCGGAAAGATTTTGTTCTATGTCCTGCATTACGCGGTCAATATTTTATTGTTCTATTTTCACGCACGGGTCCTCCTTCCCTCAGCAAATTCCACCAGAAAACAGGTTATCTGGAAGCTGCCCATTTTAACGGCAATAGAACTCTGTCTTTTCCTTGCTGTGAAATTTGGCACCGATCATCTGATCGCATACTGTTTTCCCGGCATGAGTGAGAGCAAAATAACGTTCGATGAAAAGTTTATCTATGGTGGCATCTGGCGCAGCGTTTACTTTATCTTGCTCTCATCAGGTTATTACTACCTGATCTACTATATACAAGAGCGGGACAACAGGGAACTTTTAGAGAAAAGAGCCTATGAAGAAGAACTTAAGGCCAAAGAAAACCTGATTGAACTTAACAGCGCCAGGAATGCATTCCTCCGGGCGCAGATCAATCCACATTTCCTTTTTAACACGTTGAGCTTTATATACAGCAAGATACACAAGACGGATCCCAAAGCTGGAAAAACCCTTTCTTTACTCTCGAAAATTATGCGTTATGCGCTGGAGAGCGGCAATGGGCCGGGGCTTGTTAGACTGGAGGAAGAACTGGAGCAGGCCCAGCTGCTACTGGAGCTATGGAGGATCAGGCAGGAAGAGGAAAAGACAGAATTTATCGTCAAGATCGATAATGATGCAGGCAATGTCAAATTTATTCCCCTTGTCATTTTAACCCTCCTTGAAAATATGTTCAAGCACGGGAACCTCAGTATGAGAGAGCATCCCGGAATGTTGAAGATTAATCTAATAGAGGGAAACATTGTGGTTAAAACAAGCAACCTGATCAATACCGGACTGAACGACTCCGGACATCATACCGGGTTAAAGAACATCCGGCAGAGGCTTTTTCTTACTTATGGAAAGGATGCGTCAATGGAATGCCAGAGAGAAGGGGAATATTTTAACGTAGAAATTACTGCACCCGTTAAATAAGACATCAGGCACCTAAAAGCAGAGGATCAGCCTAACGACAATGTATGCGACAAATGCTTCTCCTGGTGCTAGCCACCGCTTTGTGGTGCTTGTTTCACATATTCCATAACATTACTACCAACTTTAGTTAAAATACTTGATAATTCATCCTTTTTAGAACTAAGTCTAGGTGGCATTATAATTGAACTGAGTATTATAAGCAATTCGCCATACCCATAAGTTTCTAGAGATCTTGAAATTTATCTGTTCAATTTTACTGAAGCCCATTAACATAGCCTATTGCTTCATCAATGCCCCTGGCATAATTTTTCACCGAATACCTAATCTGTATATCAGGCATTAACGGACCATCATAGCCCTTCCAAGTTTCCCAGTACCGGGTAGAATATCCTATTACAATCTTACTATTTGGCAAACGGAATCCCCTCACTTCCCCATAGTGGTTAACGGTTCCGCTGGTCGCCTCTCCAATGAGCACCGCATTGGTTTCCCTTTTCAATGTTACCGCGTTCATCAGCGCTGAAGAAAATGTCGCCTTGCCGATCAGTACGAAAAATTTACCGCTCACATTCAGACCACTCTTTTTAACTGAATCTATAAATGGCGTAAGTACCCCGGAATTACCTCCACTATTCTCCCTCAAGTCGATCACCAAGCGGTGTGGCTTCTTTTCCGCGATCAGTTTAAAAAGCTGATCATTGAATACGGAAAACGGCCGGGAGGGCTCATCCTCACAATTGCTATAATTGAAATAAAGCGTTTTGCGCTTATCATCATACCGGTACCAGTAATTTTCTTTATCCTCGTAGATATGCGGCCCGCTTTTGTACTTGATTAAGGGAAGCTCATCGGCAGATTTACCCTTCTCGGATTTAAACTCCTGGTTAACAATGCGTCCGTCATGAGTTTTAAAATTAAAAGTAATGTAATCCGTACCAGTGGCCAGGCCCAACCCCTTCATTATTACCGGATTATTGAGATAAGTTAAAAACCTCGTGTCAAAAAAAGAAGCGTTTGTACTTTGAATAATTGTCCTGAAGTTGGCAATCACCTCATTTATCGGATGGCCGTTAATACCAACCAGGTGATACAGCTGTAAATTAACATGGGCACTATCAACTGCAGTTACAAAATACCCTTCGTTAAACTTTTGAAATTGTATTGGCAGCACCTTGGAAAACAAAGGCTCAATATGGGTGTGCTCGTCGCCAATAGCAACCGGCAGTTTAAAAAGTTCGACGAGAAAACTTTCTGCGTCAGGCTTTTCCAGACGCGTTCGGATTGCAGCTATTTGCTTGCCGAAGTCAGCAGGACTGATTTTCGCAAAAAGATTAATGTGCTTTTTCGGTAAAGAATCCTGCAAATATTGCAAATCTTCTAAATACTCTGCCTTGCTTAAGTTTTGGCCAAAACATATCTTACATTGCAACAATAAGGCAATGATCAAGATTCTTTTTATCATATCTGTTTACATAAAAACAAAGAGACGCGAATTGGTAGATGATGTTGCACCCTTTTAACTGGGAATTTCAATTTTGTGCATTAAAATAAGAAAATGAATGGACTTTTAGCATATTCTGCGAAATGCATAATAAACTAGAGCCAAAGTTCACATAAAAAAACATTGCCAAAACTTCCGTTCATCATAGGTATCAATTTAATTATAAAAACTGCACGCTGAGGACGGTTTTATTGAAGTACTCTTATTACTAGCCGACATCTATTTTAACCAGTATTGATTATGACTATTTTCTTGACGAATACATTCGAGATACCGAAAGAATAAGCGCCATGGTTATTACAACTGAATATTAGTGATTAAAATGCAAAAAGCCACTGATGATAAATACCAGTGGCTTATCCCAAAACATTGATGTTTATTTTATTTTGCTGTATTTTTCTTTTCGGTTACCTCAGCTCTGATTTCTTGGGCCAAAACCTTTAAATCTTGCATAGCTTTGCGCACACGTGTACCGGCAGCAGCATTTCCACCATCATAAAATTTTGCAACGTCAGCCTCTACAGAAGAGATAACTTCTTGTACTTTTTTGAATTTGTCCATAAATGTTTTTTTTTAAAGGGCTAGGGCCCGGTATTAACTTATTTTGTTTTCGGAAACCGTATTCCAAGCCCAAAACTAAACATTTCATTTAAAAAGCAAAAAATCTACTGGAAACCTAAGTATCCTGCATCACTGCTTACACCTATTGCGTTTGCTCTCCACAGGATAAAGCCTAGCCTACCACAGCATTCTGCAACAAAATACCTAAGTATCCTGCATCACTGCTTACACCTATTGCGTTTGCTCTCCACAGGATAAAGCCTAGCCTACCACAGCATTCTGCAACAAAATATTCGATATTAGCTGGCACATAAGCTTCAAATAGACGGCAAAAAGTTACTCCTTAAAAATACTAGTCTTAAAATAAATTTGGCCTGTGCCAAAATGGGGAATCCGAAAACCCATAACAAAGTAGGAATGAACTTATAAACCCCTTTTCGAAGGGATCTTATGGAAGCAAATGTTAATGTCTGCTGGCAAAGAAAAAACATCGACTTGTGGTTTTAAGCAATGGCTTTTTTTTACCAGCTGATGGTTCTGGGCTGGGATATATGGAATCATTTGATTATGCATATCGATCAATGGGTATATGGAGAGGCTGTTCTTCCAAAAAACAATTTATGAGGGTGTTAACCTCGCGGCTGATTACATGGACGCGAACTCAATCAGATAATTTGATCTTAGCCCAAATTAAATCTGGATAAAACGATTATCGAAATCAGCCCAAGAACTTAAATTTAACTATTCCGGATCTTGGGCTGATTTGCACCGGGCCATCGTTACCATCATGGCCGTTCATTATCAGTTCTTCTTAAGTGCATCTTCTGCAGCTGCTACCGTGAATTTTCGGTCTACGATAAGCTGTAGTGTTTTTTCGGTGAGTTGAGTTGGGTCAGTTATCCAGATTAATGTGTTGTTCTGGATTACCAAGGTGCGCGGAATCCCGGAAGTACCAGTGGGCTTGATGAGTTTTTTGTCAAAATCACTCGTGGCTTGCGGACCCGCGTAGGCCACTGTAAAATTCATCAGTTTATCGTTCTTGGCCAAAAAAGCCCTTACCTTTTCTATGTCTTCTTCCCACACATCCTGTCCCACGAAAACGATTTTATCACCAAATTTCTGATGTAGTTCACTGAGATGTGGCATGGCGGCGATACACGGTTTGCACCAAGTTGCCCACAACTCTATGAGGTAGGTCTTATCCTTATCCAACTGGTTCAGGGGCGTTCCTCTTATCCAGGTTACCGTTGGGTAAATATCAACTTTATCGCCTATATCAAGAAATTTGGCCTGAGCCGAACTTTTCAGGCAATTTGTGGTAAGCAGCAAAGCTATTCCGGTTAGCAGATTGATTGTTTTCATTGTATTACTTTTTAATTGTAAATGGATATCCAGGTTGTTTCGCGCAGGGTTTGCTAAGCTCCAGGCATTGCCACACAGGTATATTTATCTGTAAGTTGCCGCCAATTTTAAAGCTTCATATACATTCACTATGCCACCCGCTACACAGATTTCCGAAAAGGGCACCAGCACCTGTTCGCCTCTTTTCACCACTTTTACATTATGGTTAACCTTTATAACCGAGTTCATGATAATCTCCTTGACCTCAACAGCAGTTAATTTCGGATAATAAGACCTGATCAAAGCGGCCAGACCACTGACTACAGGGGCGGCCATACTTGTGCCGTCCATACTTTGATAAGCCGAATTTGGAACGGTCGACTGGATATCAACGCCAGGGGCGAAAACATCAACTGTATGTTTTCCGAAATTTGAGAAACGCGCGGCGAGGGTTTCGTCGTCTTTTGCACCGCTGGCCCCAACGTTTAGCCAAGCAACAGCTGAATCTTTACCGTCTGCATAAATTTTGTTCGGGTAATAAGTGCCATCAGCGTCTAGGTCCTCAGACTCGTTTCCAGCGGCATGAACAAGTAACACATCTTTGGACATCGCATATCTTACCGCCTCATCTACCCTGCTCTTCGCTGGCGAAAACGGCTTACCAAAGCTCATGTTGATGATTTTTGCACCTTTGTTTACCGCATAAACAATTGCGTTGGCAATATCTTTATCGCGTTCGTCACCGTCGGGAACTGCACGAATGTTTAGGATTCTCACATTGTCGGCCACACCGTCGATGCCTATTCCATTATGTCTTACCGCACCAATGATGCCCGATACGTGCGAACCGTGAGCGGCATCTGGGCCCATTACATCGGCACTGCCATAATTGTTTTGTTCAAGGTCAGATAAATCATCGCCTACGACGCTCCGAGGATTGTAGCTGAGATTTAATGCATAATTAACTTCATTATCAAAGTGGTTGTAATCCAGATCCAGTAGGCTTCTCAATTTGGAAATTGCATTTTCCTCCTTTTTAATTCCGTTAAGTGCCATTCCTTTGACGGAGCTTTGCAAGGAAGTTTCGGGAACATAGGCTTTAAATGCTTCCAGTGATGGGTTTTTACTGCCGATGTTGAGGAGTATGGTGTCCATTACATTCCTGTATTCTGCAATATTTTGCCGCATCCCCTTTGCACGTTGCAACTTTCTGATATAGGCCAGCCGCTGTCTTTTATAAACTGACAGACCGGTTGTATCTGCAGGCAAATCATTCAGATCGGGAAAGCGTTTTTGTCCTGCCGCTACAATTCTTGTCAGCTCTTGTGCTTCGTAATGTACGTTTCCTTTTGGCGACCCCAAAAAACTCCATCCCCATTTTTTTTGCTGACGCCATAACACAGGTTTTAGGTCGACATGGTTGGTATCTACGCCTCCATCAATTACGGCCACCAGTACCTCTTTGCCTTTTTTGCCCTTCAGGAGTTCGGCATAGGCCTTTTCTGTACTTATTCCGAAAACGCCATCAGTTTTAAGGTCCTGGTTCTGCCAGTTTTTTTGGGCATAAGACATGGTTGTGATGCAGGACAGCATCACGAAAAAGACTATCTTTCTTTTCATTATTTCAGTTTTTTAGCAGCTTCTATGCTGAATTTTTTATCGACCAATAGTTGAAGTACCCTTTCATTGAGCGCGGTTGGCTCTGTCATCCACACCAATGTGTTGTTTTGGATGATGAATGTCCTCGGTATGGCAAAGGTTGCCGATGGTTTCATCCAATTTTTTGAAAAATCAGAATCTTGCATCCCGCCGTAGGCCAAATGGTTACTCATGATCTTTTCGTTCTTTGCTATGAAAGACTTTACTTTTTCGATATCATCGTCCATTACATTTTGTCCAATAAATACAATTTGGCCTTTAAACTTGGCCTGTAGGGCACTAAGGTGAGGCATCGCAGCGATGCAGGGTTTGCACCAGGTTGCCCAAAGTTCGAGCACATAGATTTTGTCTTTATCAAAATGCTCAATCGGCGCGCCCTTGAGCCATGTTACTATCGGGTAACGGTCTACTTTTTCGCCTTCGTCGAGAAAAGTCACTTGCGCCCTAACATTGGAGGCAAGGAATAACAGCAGTCCGCAAACTGCTGTTATCAAAATTTTACGATTCATTATTTACCCAATCCTTTTTTGATATCAGCAACTGGATCCTTATAAAGATCGATAGCACGGATCAGGATTTTACCTTCTGGCGAAATGAGGTAAGCATGGATTCCGGCTTCTGCCGAGATACCGTAAACTTTCATTACCTCACTTTTGTCAGTGGCACTATAATTCCCCAATAAGGCCACATCTTTTACGTTGATGATATTGGCCGCCGTTAATGCAGATTCTTCTAAAACACTTTTCCACTCGTAGCTGGTGTTCGGTGTATCATAATAAACAGAAAGGAGAACCAGGTTTTCGTCCTTAAACTGCCTGCTGATCCGGTTCATTGCAAAACTTACCGGTTCGAAAGGCACATAATTTCTGGCCCAGAAAAACAGGACTACATTTTTTCCTTTTAGCGACGCCAGAGATACAGGTTTTCCAGAAACGTCGTTTAATGTAAAGTTCGGAGCAACATTTCCTGGGAGCAATTTTTTTGCCACGGCCAATTTTTCTGCAATAATTTTACCATCGACGGTATTTTTCACTCGGGCCGAAAAGGCGTCAAATTCTGGCGCTAACTTCACGGGATCTATAAAACCCTGGGTTCTCCTTGCCCACAGACTAAAAGCAACATAGCTATCTGGATGTGACTTGATAAATGCCTCCTGAATTGCGGTTCGCTCATCTTTTAATTTCATCAACCTATCGGCAATTTCTTTTCCTTTTTCGTTGTCATCTTCTTCTTTTGCTTTGGCCATTTCTTTGTTCAGGGCATCACCTTTTACAACAAGGGGCTTGTAAGCGTCCATTACCGATCTAAATTCAATCATTGATGGCCCACCCTTGGCTTCAGCAGTAGACACTTTGGAAGTTCCGGCGACGGTAATTGCGGTTGGATCCAGGTACATTTCGAGGTAATCTGGGTTAGTTTTCTTATCCGTAGGTTTAAACATCAGGTAAGCATAAACGGGCTCCGCCAGTTTTCCTGTAAAAGAGAATTTGCCATTGGTTACTGCTACCGAATCCAATATTTGATTTTGGTTAAAAACGTAGCTTAAAGTCATCATTCCATTTTGATCATTGCCGATCTGGCCGTTGATGGAGAAGTTGTTTTGGGCAAAAAGTCCCGTTGCACTAAGCAAAAGCGTGGCTAGCACAAATATTTTTGATAAATGTTTCATGTTGTTTTTGATATAATTAAAGTTTAAGGATTGTCTGTAATAGCGGGGTTGAGCTGAAGAATATTGTCGGGGATTCTCAACGTCAGTCTCGTGGGTCTAAGTGTAAATGTTCTACTGATTGTTGTGCCATCTGCTGTGTATAACGGGTGGATTATATTTTGTACTGCATGGAGGGGATCAACTGACAACCGTCTCATATCTAACCACCTTGGCCCTTCACAAGCATATTCACGTTGGCGTTCTTCGATAATAAATTTAACCAAATCGGGTCCTGTTATCACGGTTGTAGGAACTGGCGCATCTATGGCTGGCATGCGGTTTCTGCGCAACATTTCGACATCGGCCTTTGCGCCCGGCAGGTCGTTAAGACGTGCTTTCACTTCGGCGCGCAGGAGGATCAGGTCCGATAGTTCTATTCCGATGTGGGCGTACTGGACAGCATATTTCACCTTCAATCCGCCTGGCACCTGTGTCATGTCCGACCGCGTGTTGCTATAAAAATTGAGCCTCAGATCAGATGCGTTATACAAAGCCATCACCTCTGGTTTAATGACCAGTCCGCTTGCATCGGGGTATACATTAAGGGTTTTGAGGAGAATGGATTCTTTATACTTCAATATATTGCTTCCCGGGTGGTTTGGACCGAGGCGACCGATAGGCAAAAATTCACCTCCAGGTGCAAATGTTTCGTTATAATTATATAACGATGCAATGGATGGTGTGGCAATAACATCGGCGAAAGCCAAATTGAGCTGTGTGAGCGCCTCTTGCGGGCGTCCCATAAAAAGATAGACTTTGCCCAATAGCGTGGCAGCAGCTGGTCGCGACATGCGGGTTACAAAAACACTTTTGGCCGGCAAACTGGCGATTGCCTTTTGAAGATCTGCAATAATGGACTGATATACTTCGGCGACCGGATTTCTGGAATAATTTCCTGCGTTGATATTAGCTTGTGTAATGAGCGGAAAGCCTGGGTCTGTAGCTGCCGTTGTTGCATTGTATGGCTTTGCATACCGATTAATTAAATCGAAATTAATCCACGCCCTGGTAGCTAGTGCATCTCCCTGGAGTGCTGCGCGTTCTGCATCTGTACCATCTGTAATAGTGGTTACCTCATTGATTACCTTATTGCATATAAAAAGGTTTTTTAACTGAAAGTTAGTATAGGAATCCTCCTGTCCGGGATCTCTAATCACATCTTCCCAGGCAAAAGCCCTTTGATTGGCAACATTTGCATTTTGAAATCTGGACTGTTCGGCAGCAACATCATCGCCCATAATGAGCAGGCCATTGTCGGAATTTAAGCTGTACAAACTGCTGTTGTTCATTAACAGATCATAATCTTTTACCGTAGTAGCAATCAGTTTGCCCTTTGGCACGATTTCCAAAAAGTCTTTTTTACATGAGATCAGGAGCCACACTATGAGCAGCAATCCCGAAGCTTTATATATTTTTGTTTTCATTTTATTCTGGGTTAAAAGGAAAATGTTGTACTGATGCTATAAGCATGACGATAAGGCGCCAAGAAGGTATTCCCAGAAGTGAGGTCGTGAAACTCTGGATCGATACCTCTGTCGTTCGCTTTCCATACCATAAAATTTGTTGCCTGAACAGAAACGTTAGCGCTTTTTACCTTGATTTTGCTTAGCAACAGCTCCGGCAAACGGTAGGATAAAGTGATATCCCTGATTTTTGCATATGCTGCACTAACCACGTTGATATCTGCTTTATTATAGTATTCTGTCGATCGGTTGTAGCTTTCATATCCGGCTATATATGAGGGGATATTGGTAAAAGCCTCATCTCCAGGCTTCTTCCAGCGATTGAGAAAATCTGTAGTTAAGTTTCCCTCAAAAATACCAGTGGCTGTTGATAATCTGCCTGTATAGAACGTATTTACATTTGCCCTCATTACATTTCCAAGATTAAATACCATATTGGCTGTCAACGAAAACGCTTTATAGCTAAAGGTGTTACTGAATCCACCTGTATACTTGGGAATTGCAGATCCATTGTACACTAAATCTTCTACTTTTTCTACGTAAGGAGTGCTGTTTGTCGTTCCATCGGCCAAACGGATCATTGGGTTGCCTTCGTTGTTCAATCCAGCATAAACGTAGGAGAAGATCGGTTGAAGACCGTAACCGACCAAGTATGGATTCATAAATCTGCTTGATGCGCTATTCGAGCGCGGATCGGTTTTCGAGAAAGAAATCAGCTTGTTTTGGTTATAGGCAATATTGAAATTGGAAGACCAACTGAAATTTGGAGTCCGGATATTGATGCTACTCAGGCTAACTTCTACACCTTTGTTTTTCATTGTACCAATGTTACCACGACCAGACACAAAACCGTTGAGCGGATTAATTTCGATTGAACCCAACATATCTGTTGTTTTCTTGTAGTACGCATCCAAACCTCCGCTTAGTCTGCCGCCAAACAGCGAAAAGTCTATTCCTACGTTTGTAGTTGCGGTTGATTCCCAGCTTAGTTTATCATTTTTCGGAGTTACGTCCGCATAGGTACCGGCAATTGGTGTTGTAAAAAACGATGGTGTCAGCAGAACATCCCATTGTGTAGCGCTGCTTCCTGCAAAAGGCGAATTCCCAGTGATTCCATAGGTTGCCCTCAGTGATAGGGCATTAAGCCATTTTACCTCGTCCATGAATTTTTCCCTTTGGATATTCCACTTTCCGCCAACACTGTAAATTGGTTTATTTTGTGCAGATTTATCTGAGCCAAACAGTGCACTATGGTCTACCCTCCAGCTGCCGTCTAAACTGTATTTCCCATCAAAGGTGTAGTTGAGCAGGGCAAAGTAAGAGTTAAAGCGGTTTTGGCTTTCGTACAGGCTGCTCGTCAGGCCATTAGAAACATAAGTACCTCCAGTGACTGTATTTGGCAGGTATCCATTGTTTAAGGTTGGTGTAAAATAGTTCAATAACTGTTGGTTGTAGCCGAGCAGTGTAGTGGATATTGAACGGCCAAACTGTTCACGTGCTTCCTGGCCGACCTGCAGGTTCAACTGGTCTTTTCCCTTCCTTATTGAAGTAGCATATACCAGTTGGTTCCTTAGGGTCCAGTTGTATTGATCGTAGTTACTTTCTATGTAAGTTCCTCCGCTGGTAGGAAGGTAATAGATCGGCGCATCTGCCGCTGTCGGTGCTACTGTCATTGCTACCAAGCCCATCCGCAGGTTATAATTGCTGTGGTCTGTGTAATCTGTACGTCTGCCTGGCGCTTTCTGATAGCCATAATTCCCCTGAAAACTTAAGCCTTTGAAGAGTTTTAGATTTACCCCACCGGCGATATTGACGTGGAGATTGGTAGTTTTGATCTCCTTTGTGTATAAATCTGAATAAGGATTATAATCCAGGCTCACGCGGCTACGCTGTTCATAGTCGGCCCTTATTTCCGGGCGCAAGCCTTGCAGGTATCCCATTGAAGTATTTGCTCCGCTGCCATCTTGAAAAAGTTGATAGGGAAGAAATTTACCATCTATTGCTTTAGAGTTGATGCCATTGTCTGTATTATATCCCAGTGTGGTAGACAAGGTAAGCTTAAGTCTTCTGGTAGGGTTATATTCTTGGTTGAACATTAAGCGGTAGGTTTTATTTTCTTGTCCAATTACCGAAGATTTAACGTTAGTATATGCCGCGGAACTATAAAAGGAGTAAACATTACTTCCTCCAGAGATGGAAACGGAGTGATTCTGGGTTACCGCATTCCGATAAAAAAGGTCCTTGATCTGCTTGCTGTTATCGAGATTCGAAAGGCTATCCAAGCCCCGATTGAGTTGAGCGGTACTGATTTTGCCATTGTAATTATCGTAGAGCAACTGTTCGTGTGGGGCAATGGCATCGTATAAACCCAACGATTGATAGGGAAATTGCACCGGATCAAAAAGTTCCCTGGCTACCTGGATGTACTGTGCGCTATTGAGCTGGTTGTCGTATCTGAGCTGGGGTTTCCCCTGAAAATTTACAAAACCGCTGTAGCTGATGTTTAGACCGGAATTCTTTAGCGCCCTTTTAGTGTTGATAACGATGACACCATTTGATGCCCTTGCACCCCAAATGGCAGCGGCGGCGGCATCTTTGAGCACAGTAATGTCTTCGATGTCTTCCGGGTTGAATTGATTGATGTTGGTAATTGGAATGCCATCAACGACATATAGCGGCTCTGTTTGCAGTTCTATGGTTGATGATCCCCTTATTACTGCCTTGTTGGTTGTTTTTCCATTGGGAATATTCGGGTCTTCAGTTGAAGTACTGTTGAAACCCTGCTTGATCAGGAGTCCGGGAACAAGGCCTTCGAGCCGGTTTGCGATGTCCATTGTACCTGTTCGGTTTTTAAAAACATCCATATTGGGCTTTGAAAACGAGCCTGTTGCGCGTTCCTTATTAATGTTCTGGTATCCCGTAGATACTACAGACACTTCGCCGAGCTTGTTGGCCGCTACTGTTAGTGTAACCAGAAATTCGTTCTGCCCATTCAGCGGGTACATTTTTCTTTCGTATCCGATGTGCGAAAAAACGAGCGTCCCGCCCACCACCATGTCCATGGAGAAATTTCCGTCGTTGTCAGACCGGGTGTAGATTTCGGCGCCCTCGACCATTACCGTAACACCTGGAATGGGATTGCCACTTTCGTCCTTAATGTTTCCTTTGAGTTGAGAAGATCTTCTTACCTCGTTTACCACTTTCCGGGGTACCTTACGTGTAACCGCTACGGTATTTTTGCGAATGGTATAGGTTAGTTGTTGGTCTCTAAAAAGTTGGGGCAGTACCTCATCAAGGCCGGCATTTGACACTTTAATCGTTACAGGTTTTGCATCAGCGAGCATGCTTGAGGTCACAATGAACCCAACTCCAGTTTGCGATTTTATTTTTTTGAATATGGCCCTTAGCGGTGTGTTTACCTCGTCGAGGCTAATTCTTCTTTGTTGCGCAAAACCGCTTACATTGGCATGAAGAAAGATCATGAACAGTAAAATGCAGAGGCCGCCTGGTCGTATGCGCACAATATTGATGTATTTTTTATACATTTGAGTTTAGTTTGGTGAGTTGATAATTTGTTAGTCGATAATGAAAACTGGTCGCTCCAAACATTTGGTCAGTTCCGATGTCCGTCGGGACTGGCCTATTTAAGCTTCCAGCGTTGGATTTATTTGCTTACGATAATCTTCCTCCCTTCTATCTTAAAGTGAACGGTATTTGTGAGTTCCAAGAGTTCTAAAACTTCGGTAATATCTTTATCTTTTGGCAAGCTACTTTCGAAGCGTTCATTGGTTTTTGGCCCTTTAAATTCAACTTCAACATTGTACCACCTGGACAGAATGTTCATCACTTCGGTTATGGACTGCCCTGTAAACACAAATTCTCCGTTTTTCCAGGCTACTGCCGCTTCTACATCTGCATCAGCAACATGAATATTGTTATTTTTTACAATAGCTTGCTCGCCTGGTTTTAGCACACTCTTATGGCCCTGGAAACTTACCTGGACCGAACCTTCTAGTAATGTAGTTCTTAATGTCTCTTCGTCTTCATACGCATTTACGTTAAAGTGGGTTCCAAGCACCTTGATTTCCTGACCACTTGTTTTAACGATAAAAGGGTGCGCTTTATCTTTCGCCACTTCAAAATACCCTTCTCCCGTGAGTTCAACGACCCTCTGTCCATTTGAAACCATTGCTGTGGTATACTTTAAGCTTGAAGCAGCATTTAAAGCGACCAGGGTACCATCCGGCAGTTTTACCTGATAGGTCTCTCCTTTGGCAGTAGTTAGTCTGTTAACCAAATTGGCATCGGCTGCTCCTTTAATTTCATATACAATTTGTCCGTCTGCGGTTTTACTGATGGTTACCCCCTCTTCTTGGGCCAAACGGCCGGCCGTCGCATCAGATAAGATAATTTTTCGTCCATCGGCCAAGGTTAAAGTGGCTGATTGTTTCCCGGGAGCGATACTCGCCTCTGTTATCTGTTTTAGTTGATATATATACAAGCCGATGCCGATCATCATTACAATAGACGCTGCAACCAGTATGCGCGACCATAACCTTCTAAGAGGAAGAACCTTGAAATCTGGTTCCGATGCCGATTTATCCGATTGCAATATCGTAGTTAACATTCTTTCTTCAGCATCTTGTGTGAATGGATTGGTCTGATGTTCGAAATGCTCGAGGCGACTTTCAATGAGCTGTTTTAATTGGTCGTCATATTTGGATTGGTTTACAAGGAAAAAAAAAGATATTTTTTCTTCTTCGGTCATTTCTTTTGCAAAATGCCGCTCAAATAAATATGTAAATCTGTTATTTTCCATAGGGACACATAAAGAATAGATATTTTATTTCCACCGATTCATACTAAAGAGTACAAATGGATAAAAAAGGGGTAATCAAAAATGAAAAAAAATAAAATTATTGAGAAAACCCAGGCACCGAGGTTAAAAGGCCCATATGTCACGGTGCTATAACAACGTAAAAATCGTCGTTATGATAATAAAGCATAAATCTACAGCGAATTATCTCAAGTGCATAAAAGCACTGGTCATTATCACTGCCAAAGCCGGGTTGATCCTTCCACCGACGTCTTTTTTTATGAAGTGAAGGGCTAACTGAATATGTTTTTTCACCGTTTCGGAAGAAAGCCCAAGTTCTTTTGCAATTTCTTCGTGCTTGAGACGCTGATAACGACTTAGCATATAAGCTTTTTGCTGTTGCGGTGGGAGTTTCGCTACGGCTTCTTCTATCATGCTGCGATAAGTTTCGATGTTGTCTTCGATTTCTTGCTCGTCAGCCTCTTCTAGCAAATGTTTTTCCAGCTCGTCTTGAAACACTTTTCGGACAGCAAGTTTTTTTAGTGCAAGGAACGCCTGGTTTCTACAGATGATAAATAGATAACCACTGAAATTCTGGACAGTGGTTAAGGTATCTCTCCTGAGCCAAATTTTGATGAAACAATCTTGAACGACTTCTTCGGCAAGCTCTATGGTATCCGTTATTTTGAGTACAAATTCTCCCAATGGCCCTGCATACCATCTAAAGAGTTCGGCGAAGGCATGTTCGTCCCCATTTGCAACCCTAAGTAGCAATTGATTCTCATGTAAAGGCGGACGAATAGCCATATTTGCCAAATATCAATTTAAATTCACTATAATAAAATGAAAGATCGATGAATTAGAGGCAAAAATATAAAAATTGATGACATTCTCTCCAGAAACCCACTAAAAACAGATCAGCTACAGGCATCTAACTATAAAATTAATGAAGTTTTTGAATGATTATGCGTAATAATCCATTAATCTCGACTTTGTTTCTCCCAGATTGTATAAAATCAAGTAATTTTAATTCAATAGTCTTAAATTTTTATTCTGCCATTGATTCTTACCAGTATTCCATATTTAGCTTATGGCGACCGGAAGAATAACCGAGTTGAATAATTAGGTCCTGGCATCGAAACAAGAAACACGGACTTAGGCGCTCTATCTACCTCATCTGGATTTATAGTATCATATTTGAAACTTATAAGTCCCTAGACCACTGATGATTATATGGAATATTAATATAAAATTGTTTTTTATAAGCTATAGGGAGTAGCCGTGATTCCTTCTTATAGGGGCGAACTTCCGCGGATTGCCCCTACCGAATCGGCGAAAGAGGCATAATTCAGATCTAATTCTGGTATGCCTCTTTCTTTTTTTTAGAATAATATACTGAAAATAAGCAATATACATAAAAGCTAAATTTATATCATTGGCTCGAACTTTATCATTTTTCTTATCATAACTCATACCAAGAGGGAAGAGTAATGCCTGCAGTTGCTGCTAAGTATTGGATAGTCACCAGAAAGCCACCTTAAAGGCAACTGAGTAACATATTCGACCATGCATCAAACGAATTTAGTATAGGCTATGGCCAATTTGCTATTAAGAAGCTTTCATCCCAGATCTTCGCTGTTACAAAGCGGTTAGGCGAAATGTAATCATAACCAACAGTTGTGGCATCGACTGGTACTTAATTTAATCATACTCTGGACCAAGAGTGTCGACTTGACGCATAGCGTTAAAAGGATTTCATCATCAGATAAAATCCTTTTAACGCTATGCCTACTTGAACAATAACGCCAAAATTTTCTTTGTTACGAGCTCTGCTGATGCAGGGTTTTGTCCGGTAATCAAAAGACCATCCTGAACAGCGAAAGGTTCCCAATCCTTCCCGCTCTGGTATTTTGCGCCTCTTTCCTTTAACATATCTTCCAGCGAAAATGGGACGATATCAGTAGACTGCCCTGCTTTTTCTTCACTGTTGGTAAATCCGGCGATGGTTTTTCCTTTTACGAAGTATCGGCCATCTTTTTGTTTAACATTTTTCAATGCCGCAGGTGCATGACAGACAAGCGCCACTGGTTTTCCTGCGTTAAAGATATTTTGGATAAGACGGATAGAAAGTTTATTATCTGGGAGATCCCACATTGGTCCATGTCCACCTGGGTAGAAAACAGCATCAAAATTTTCAGCGTTGATATCTTTTAAACTGGCTGTCATGTTTAATTTCTCCTGTGATTCCGGATCGTTGAGGAATCTCTTTACAGAAACAGTTGAGTAATCCCCTGTAATACTTTTAGGATCGATAGGAGCTCTGCCCCCGGCAGGAGAAGCAACGGTGATCTCAACGCCTTCTGCCTTAAGAAGGTAATAAGGTGTGGTAAATTCTTCAAGCCAGATTCCGGTTTGAATTCCGTTTGCAAGCTTACCGAAGGAAGTCACCACGATAAGGATTTTTTTAGTTTTCGCCCTTGTTTTAAGTTCACCATTCTTTTGAGCAAAAGTTTGAAAAGACAATAGTGACAATAAAATTATCAGGCAGTTAAATTTGAATTTCATGTTTTTTTTCTCAAATTTCGCAAAACCGGCTATCTCAGTACAAGGATATAAATCACAAAGTACAGGTGATGTAGATCACAAACAATGTGAGTAAAACTTTTTTTTAGCCGAGCTCCGGTTGTAATCCTTAATTTGCAATAAATTACCTAAATGGATACCCTATTACGCAGCCAGTTCGAAAAAATCATTCCGTTAAGCGATGAGGAATTTAACTATGTCCGCTCATTTTTCCATCGCACAAAATTCAGCAGACATTCCATTCTGATCCGCCCAGGTGAAGTAGTGGAACACGAGTATTTTATCAACAGCGGACTTGTAAAAACCTCTTTATATGATGACAACGGAAAAGAGCATATCCTGCAATTTGCCATGGAAGGATGGTGGGTTTCTGATTATCAGGCATTGAACACAAAGGATCGTTCAGAATTGAATGTGCAGTGCCTGGAGAATGTTGAAGCCTATTACCTTTCACTGGCCGATAAAAACAAACTCTGCAAGGAAATGCATTCAATCGAACATTTTTTTAGGATGAAAACAACTTCGGGCTTTCTTAGTCTTCAAAAACGGGTATTGGCATTGATGAAAAATGATACATTATTTCGGTATAATCAACTCTACGAGCAGTATCCCGGGCTTTTTCAAAGGGTTACCAAATCCATGATTGCCGCATACCTGGGCGTATCACGGGAAACACTTAGCCGTTTCGATCAACAAAAGCTAAAATAAATGTCTAAGACGTTAAAGGATATGAACTATCACCCCAAACCAATACGTGAACGTTTCCGTTTTTTTCCTTCGCTTTCATATCATTTAAAAATTGTCTTGCTAGTCCTGCCCACTTCATACAGAAACAGCGGTACAGACCATCCCATCCAGAAAAGAGAAGGAGATATCTCTTCAAAGCTTCCCAAACTTTGTACATAAGGTGTTTTTAGGGCCAAGCCGGAAATTACAAATGCCAGGGTCACAAGGTAACTGCGTATCATCCACTCTCGATGAAGGCTAAATCTTTTTTTAAGAGCAGCATAATAGGCAAGAAACGTAGCGCTAATCCAAACACTTGCCCATACCTGAAGAGAAAATGCATAGGGTAAATTAACCTTATAAGCACTTGTAAAGGCTAAAGCAACGGCACTAAAACTACTTACCAACACTGCAAGGAGATAAAGAAAACCGATAATCCGGTGCAGTTTCCAACTGTAGCCCCTCAGCCGTTTATTAAACTGAAGAAAGCCAAAAATGATAGATCCACCGCCTGTTGTGATGTGTGCAATCAAAAACCATTTTACAGTATAATATTTGCCTAAAGCTTCCGGAGTAAGTTCAAGATAGTGGTCTGCTGCGTGCATAAACGTCCACGTAATAAAAATGACAATTGCCCAAATTAGAATTGCAAGGCCATCGGTTAGGTTAAACTTAAATTTCGGTTTACTTGAGGTAGTGCTTTCCATTTATTGTCCTTTCTTGATTATGGACAGCAAATTTCACATGTTAAAGAACATCCCACAATACCCGAAAAAAGATTCGGTAGGCGATGATTGGCTATTCCGGAATCAATCCATTAAATTTGTCAAAAGCTATTTATGTATACCAAAAAAATAAAGGAGAATTTAGACTGTGGAATTCTTGTAGCAGCCAAAGCTTTTGGAGGGAAGTGGAAATTATGCATTTTAGATGCTATTAAAAGAGGCATGGTACGTCCGGCTGATATTTGCAGATACATTTCTGATGCTTCCCCGCGTGTCTTAGAAATGCAGTTGGCAGAATTGTTATTTTTTGGTGTTATTGAGAAATGCGCTGAAGATGTATATCCAAAAAAAACAGAATATAAAATAACCTTACTTGGCGAAAGCATATTGCCAATTCTGACGCAAATCGATAATTGGGGAACCGCGCATTCCAAATTTATAAAAGAGCGTCATAAAGAGTTAGAAGAAAGTGAATCTACCTAACCTTAAGCTGGCAACTACAGGCCGTTCGTGTGTCTGCTAATTGGGAAGTGATTCATTCAAGAGGACAATATAAAGGTCGGCTACCACAATATAAAATTGTCCAGTCCATTCGACAACTAGCCCTATCAACTACCTGGATTGTAGTCATAGAGGAATTTATAACTGTCTCCGCGCCCATAACCAGGCCTCAGTACAGATTGACGGATCTTATGGGCAGAAAACCAACACCTATCAAATCACTTAAAAAACACAATCCCTGCTGGAATCTATTTTAGAATAGTAATTTTGGTGACAGTTCATTTGATCATGCGTAAATATTTTCTATTTCTATGCCTTATTTTATGCGCCTTTGTCTCGAAAGGACAGCAAACAATTCTTTTCATCGGATCCTATAATCTGGACAAAACACTTCCAGGGATCTATGTTTACAGCTTTGACAACACGACTGGTAAGCTGTCGAAAATAACCGACTGTTCCGGTGTACTTAATCCCTCCTTTCTAACGCTATCCAATGATGGAAGATACCTTTATGCGTGCACAGATTCCAGGGCAGGAGAAAAGGGAAGCGTCAGCAGTTTCAAATTCGATAGACAGCTCACGCCAATCAGCCAGCAACCCACAGGAGCTGCAAATCCAGTCTATGTAGCACTCGATAAGACAGAGCGCTGGTTGCTTAGCGGCAGCTATACCGGAGGCGGTACTGCTGCGTTTCCTCTAAAAAGGAACGGTGAGATCGACAAAGCGGCCCAAATCTTCCTATTCCAGGATAGTAGCGTAAAGCCACAGCAAAAGTCCGCGCATATCCATTCGGTCAACTTTTCTCCTGATGGTCAAATGGTTTACCTGCCCGATTTAGGCGCGGATAAAATTCGCGATTTCCATTTTGATGGGGCGAAAAAGCTACCGTTGAGCCAAGAGTCATTTACACGGACCGCTCCCGGAAGTGGTCCCCGGCACATGGCCTTTCATCCACAAGGAAAATTTGCTTATTGTCTGTCGGAACTTTCAGGTACTGTTACGGTTTACTCAGTAAAGACCGGGCGATTGGACTCCATTCAAGAAATCGGGTTACACAGCAAATCGCATCAATTTTACAGTAGCGCAGATATTAATCTCTCCCCAGACGGTCTATTTTTATATGCATCAAATAGAGGTGAAGAAAATAACATTGCGATATTCCGGGTAAATATTAAATCCGGAAAGCTGACACCAGTTGGCTACCAACCAACGGAGGGGGATCATCCAAGGAATTTCGTGATTGATCCCTCCGGAAAGTTTCTGCTCGTTGCTAATGAATATTCTGGAAATATTAATGTTTTCCGGCGTGATGCCAGGACCGGACTGTTGACAAAGACTGCAAACGGGATTTTGATAAAAGGCCCATCATGCCTAATCATGAAATCCTATTATTAAGTCCATTTGCGCTGCAGAACAAGCCTTTAGCGTCCATCAAATGGCGCTGAATTTGCACCAACATAAAGTTTGTAACGGATCAGCAATAATCAGATTTATTAACGGTTGCACCTATCACAGAGTCTATTTGAAATTCCTTCCCCTATGGAACGCATCTTTCGATACGTCTTCCCTTACCTGTGACCGTTTATCCTGTGCAGGATAAGGCGCGGTTTTCTCATCGCCCCTGGCCAAAGTCAACACCGGTAGCTCATCGGTTTCCCGCTGTACCAGCTTGCTCAGCATTTTGGTAAAATCAAAACACTTGCTCACAACCACATGCACGACCTGTCCTTCGCGCTGTAACCTGCCTTCTACCATCAGCAGTCTGGAATGCAGTATTTCCTTTCTAAAGGTTTCAAACAACTTTTCAAACACCACCAGGTTGGAATAGCCCGTTTCATCTTCAATGGTGATAAAACATACCCCGCCAGCAGTTCCTGGTCTTTGCCTCACCAACACCAGCCCCGCGACCTTGACCAGCTGTCCATCGACGGAATCATTATTGATCGTATGACAGGACCGGATATTCAGCATATCCAATTGCGGGCGTACAAAACTCACCGGGTGTGCTTTCAGTGACAGACCTACAGTTGCATAATCCTGCACGACATGCTCTCCCTTACTCATCAAAGGCAGCTCCACCTGCGTTTCCAATACGCTCTCTGAAGGCTGGCCCCTGAAAATCTCCACCGGCATATCCTGCAGGGCGGAAACTTCCCACAGGGCTTTCCGCCGGTCAAGGCCCATTGAGCGGAACGCATCCGCATCAGCCAGTTTTTCCAGTGAAGCAAGCGATACACCCACATCGCGCAAAGCAGTAACACTCCTATATCCTGCTCCCCTGGCCGAAACCAGCAGCTCCATCTCCTCTTCCCGTAATCCCTTGATCTGTCTGAAGCCCAAACGGATCGCAAAATATTTCGCCGTCTTTTCTTCGAGTAAGTTATCCCATCTCGAGCAGTTCACATCCACCTCCTTTACGTCAACGCCATGTTTCCGTGCATCGATCACAATCTGCGCAGGCTGGTAAAACCCCATGGGCATACTGTTCAGCAAAGCAGCCGCAAACGCATCAGGATAATAATGCTTCAGCCAGCAGGACACATAGACTAGCAAAGCGAAACTGGCCGCATGGCTTTCCGGGAAACCATAACTTCCAAATCCCTCGAGCTGCTTAAATATCCTGCGGGCAAACTCCTCGGTATACCCTTTGCCCATCATACCCTCGATCAGCTTCTGCTCATACTGGTTCACCATCCCTTTAAACTTGAAGGTGGCCATACTCCTGCGCAGGCCGTCCGCCTCCGCGGGCGTAAATCCGGCGGCAACGATCGCAATCTTCATCGCCTGTTCCTGGAAAAGCGGCACGCCGAGCGTACGCCCCAAAATCTCCTCCAACTCTTTTGAAGGATACACCACAGGTTCTTCTTTGTTTCTCCGCCTTAGATAAGGGTGCACCATGTCCCCCTGGATCGGCCCCGGACGGACGATCGCTACTTCAATCACCAAGTCATAAAATTCCCTGGGCTTTAACCTGGGCAGCATCGACATCTGCGCCCGGCTTTCGATCTGGAATACACCCAGGGTATCCGCCAGACAGATCATATCATATACATCCGGATCATCCTGGGGAATATTGGCCAGTGTATATTGCTCGCCGTAATGATCGCGGCACAGGTCAAATGCCTTGCGGATACAGGTCAGCATCCCCAGTGCCAGTACATCCACCTTTAAAAAGCCCAGTGCATCAATATCATCCTTGTTCCATTCGATATTCGTTCGATTTTCCATCCGTGCATTCAGGATCGGGCATAAGTCCGTGAGCTTCCCCTGCGTCACCACGAAAC
>Ga0307405_10000019_pt1 | contig 167960 bp, 113 predicted proteins | sample 322Cmetagenome_2_FD_203311 | JGI IMG/M metagenome (GOLD analysis project Ga0307405, IMG submission 203311) | Maize rhizosphere microbial communities from greenhouse at UC Davis, California, United States - 322HYB-C-1 | ecosystem: Host-associated > Plants > Roots > Rhizosphere > Soil | place... | reverse complement strand
AACAATGAAGAGCACCTTAATAAACAGAAAAAAGCGCGAATTGCAGCACTCGAAAAAACACTTAATGCACTCAAGCTACAAGTAGCTTAATCTTTTTTGTTATATAGTAAAAGAAACAAAAAACACCGGCTGAAAATTTTTCTTTTGAAGCTAGTAGGTTGGCTTGGGCAGTGCAGCCCGAAAAATTTGTTAGGCCGGAATGAAGTAGAACGGAGATATAGTGCTACGGCCTAGCTAGGCGGAAATACAAAATCCGCAAACCGTTTATATTTAAATGATTATAGAATAACATCAATGGTAACCTGTCGATGGCTCGTTTAATAGGGCTTGAGATATTTCGACAGACTCGCCGTAGAAGTCCTTTTGGATAACAAGACAGCGTGTGAAGCGAAATCGCCTTTATGAACCCCTTTTGGTCTTAAACATACCTTAACCACCATTGTCGGTGTGTTTCCTTGTATCGTTTAAACCACCTGCGAGGGAGATACAAAGCAGCTACTGCGCAAAGCCATATTAAATACACGATTGGTAAACCAAAGCCAAAGGCTGCAGGCCTAAACCAAAATGGAACCTGTACAATTTCTTTGCTGCTATGTCCTGTGGCAAAAAACACTACAATTAAGAGGCTGTGTAACAGATAAAAGTGCAGTACATAATAGAAGAAGGGGACAGCACCATATACAGAAGCTATTCTGGTAAACCGATTGCTTAAGTTTTCAGTAAAAGCCAAAAATAGCATGGCCGGACCTAAAGTCATCGCGATATACTGCAAGGATGGCGGATATTTGTTTACGTTAAAAAAAGCAAGCAGGTTTTTAAAGAAATCGTGATATTCTTTTCGGGGAACGGGATCGCCGTATATATTGATCAATCTCAAAGAGATAAACACAAAGATAGTGAGCAAACCTACAATTAATAAATTGCGTTGCCGGCGATCGGCAGCATAACCTTTTTTATACCAGGAGCCAACGCCATAACCCACAAACATCACACCCGTCCATGGGAGGACGGCATAAAATACACCGACAAAATGATTGGCCGAAAGCGGCACAACGGTGCCTGATGCCGTGAAAAATATTTTTAAGATCAAGCCGCCATTTGAATCTGCTGGTGCAGGGAATAAATTGAAAAGGTTATGCCCAAAAACCAATATCAGGCCGGTTATCAGTACAGTTTTATAAGAAATGCGACTGGCCAATCCGAGGAATATCATACTGGTGCCTATGGCCCAGATCACCTGAAGAATAATAAAATTATACAATGGATTAAAGGTTAACCCGAATGTGATCACAACAATTTCGATCAGGATTAACCATAAGCCCCGTTTTAATAAAAATGAACTCGCCTGGGCTGCCGTTTTGTTCTGTGCCGATAAATAAGCAGATAATCCTGATAAGAAAACAAAGGTTGGTGCGCAGAAATGCGTAATCCAACGGGTAAAAAATAACATTCCTGTAGTGGTATCTGGATTTAGCGGATCGCCGGTCATGGCGCCAACATGAAAGAAATCTCTCGTATGGTCCAGCGCCATAATGATCATCACTAATCCGCGGAGTATATCGATAGATAAAATGCGTTTAGATAGAGTACTGTTATCAGCATTCATAAGAATAGGTTTGGTTATTTAAATATAGGCATTCAAAATTATTTTTACCGGCATAATTATTACCTTTAGCGCCGTCAAAAATGTGATCTGAATCTATTTCAGTCTGATGCATAAGAAAATCGATTTAGGAATAGTTTAATTGACTATAATGATTTTGATGTTCGAAAAATTATCATAATATTTGTTAAGCGCTAACCGAATAATATCTTACCATTATTACTTATCATAATCGATAATGTATAGATTTCGTTTAGTAGAAATTAAACTAAAATATCATAACACATCATAATGAAAAGAAGAACATTTATACAAAACACAGGTTTGTTAGGGGCAGGAGTTGTCGCATCGAAATTTTCTTTTGCCGCTAATCTTGCACCAGAATTTCCTGTGGTACGTGTAGCCGCTGCAAAACGACATTTTCAAAGTAAAGCTGTAGATGCCGCAATTAAAACTTTCCAGGCAAACGTTAAAAACCCCGAATTGGCCTGGCTGTTCGAAAACTGTTTTCCCAATACGTTAGATACTACGGTTTATCATTCAGAAAAAGAGGGTAGACCAGATACTTATGTAATAACGGGTGATATTGATGCGATGTGGTTGCGCGATAGCTCAGCACAGGTTTGGCCGTATCTTCAGTTCGTAAACGAAGATGAAGCACTTAAAAAATTGATAGCGGGTGTAATTATCCACCAAACCAAATGTGTTTTAAAAGATCCTTATGCAAATGCTTTTTATGGCGATGCCACAAAGGTAGGTGAGTGGAAAACCGATAAAACGGCCATGCAGCCTGGTGTACACGAGCGTAAATGGGAAATAGATTCTTTATGTTATCCAATCCGACTGGCTTACAATTACTGGAAAAAAACAGGCGATAAAACACCTTTTGATACCAATTGGAAAAAAGGAATTGAAGCTACTTTAAAAACATTTAAAGAACAACAACGAAAAACGGATAAAGGGCCGTATCATTTTCAACGCGAAACTACCCAACCTACCGATTCATTACCGATGGCGGGTTATGGTTTTCCGGTAAATCCGGTCGGATTAATCTGTTCTGCATTCCGTCCGAGTGATGATGCCACCATTTTTCCATTCCTGGTTCCTTCTAATTTCTTTGCGGTATCGAGCTTAAAGCAGGCAGCAGAAATGATTAAAGCTTTACAGCATGACCAGGCGCTGGAAAGCAGTTTGTTAAACCTGGCTGATGAAGTGAGTGCGGCGCTACAAAAACACGCTATCGTTAATCATCCAAAATATGGCAAAATTTACGCTTTTGAGGTAGATGGTTTTGGAAGTTCGTATCTGATGGACGATTCTAATGTGCCAAGCTTGTTGGGCTTGCCTTATTTAGGTGCAATGAAAATTGAAGATCCGATCTACCAAAACACAAGAAAATTCGCCCTTTCTAAAGACAATCCATATTTCTTTAAGGGTACAGCTGCCGAAGGAATTGGTGGGCCGCACGCTGGTCAGGATATGATCTGGCCAATGAGTATCACCATGCGTGCGTTAACCTCAAAAGATGATACCGAGATTAAAGCCTGTATCGAAATGTTACGCAAAACACATGCTGGCAAAGGTTTTATGCACGAGTCTTTCAATAAAGATAACCCTGCAAACTTTACAAGGGCTTGGTTTGCCTGGTCTAACACCTTATTTGGTGAGTTACTTTGGAGAACCTATCACGAAAAACCAGCTTTATTAAAAGCTTAATATAACCGGCCGTATTGATTGGTTCTGACTGAATTGGTATCAGTTCAATTCCCAATCAATACGGTTTTGTTTTATCTTTACATACATTGTATCAGAAATTGCCAATGCCCATAATGGAACAACAAGGTATCTTCAACGTTTAAAAAAATATTCACGCTGTACTTAACTTTAACAGAATGACAATAGTAAATGATCATTTGCCTACCTCTACACTTTTAGAAATTAAGGCAGGAGAGGTTATAACAGATGGAAAGGGCCAATCTGGGACCGTTAAAAGTATCGAAATCAGCGAAACGGATGAGTTTTTAATGTTTCTTTTTCAACTGGAAGGTAGTCACATCATTGTTAGGAAGCTTAAGCAGGTGTGCTAATGCTTATTACAATCGGTCATTTTGATCGACTGTTATTAGATGAAACTCAATAGAACAGGAAAATCTATTGGTATTTAAACCGCTAAAAATCTTGAGACTCAGCTACCATTGACAGACTCAAATACAGTGATCGTCATCTCGACTGTAGCGAAGCGAAATGGAGAGATCTTTGTACCAAGTTATTGATATCAAAGTTAATCTTATAATATTGGTCTCGGATCGAAAATCACCTGGAACGATTTAATCTTTTCGTCTTCCAGTTTGTACCAGCCGCTTGAAAAGATTGTTTTTTCACCCATGTTGATATCGTACCAAAGACAAACTTCTTCCTGATCTACAAATACTTTTTTAACATCGTATTTGAATTTCATTTTCTTCATGTCTCCGATGTAAATATCTGCGCCGTTTCTTTCACCCATAACACCTTTAAAAGTCATATCGTCATGTAATTGCGCTCTGGCCGTTTCAAAGTTTTCGGTGTTTAAGGCATTGATGAAATCAAGTACAACAACTTTAGCATTATGTTCAGTTAATAGTTTATCGGATGTGCTCATAACAAAATCTGTTTACGATTAAACGAAAATTTGAAGAGAAATGTTTGGAAGAGAATAATTGAATGAGTGGATGATTGAATGACGGAATGGTTAAACAGGTTACTCCAACATTCAATCATTCAAAACTCAATCATTCAATAATTCTCTCATTTGCTTTAACCTTCAAAACTATATACTTTCCCCACCTGTGTCTTAAAACTGTATTTAAAATCATTTCCGGATTTTTCTTCATTGGTGCCTTTAAGCTTAGGTTTTAACGCATTAGGAGATCTCACTATACAATCTTCGCCTGATAACGATTTGATTGACAGCCTTACAACTTTACGATTCTTCCACTGCAGATCGGTAATTTCGAAGTTACCCCTGGCTCTTAAACCCTGAATACTTCCTGTTGACCATTGATTGGGCAGGGCAGGTAAAAATTGCAATTCACCAGCCTGGCTTTGTAAAAGCATTTCTGAAACGCCTGCAGTGTAACCAAAATTTCCATCAATCTGGAAGGGTGGATGTGCACAGAAAAGATTGGTGTAAATGCCACCACCTTTATTGTAATCGGTACCTGAGCCACCTACTGGTGTAATAAAGTTCTGTAATATTTTGTAGGCATGATTTCCATCCTGTAGCCTGGCCCAAAAGTTAATCTTCCAGGCCATAGACCATCCTGTCGATTCGTCGCCACGTGCAGTTAAAGTTACCCTTGCGGCTTTGGCAAGTTCTGGTGTTTTAATGGTGCTGATTTCTCTCCCTGGATGCAGACCAAACAGATGAGAAATGTGTCTATGTTGATCTTTGGGATCATCACGGTCGGTTTCCCATTCCTGTAATTGGCCCCATTTACCAATTTTAGGTTTTAATAAATGTGCTTTAAGGTCTGCAATGTGTTTTTTGTAGTCACCATCAATGCCTAAAATTTCGGCTGCTTCTATATAATTGGTGAAGAGATCGTACACAATTTGCTGATCGTGCGTTACGCCATCTTCAGTTGGCCCATGCTCTGGCGACCAGCCTAATGGCGATACCAAAGTACCATCTGGTCTTCTTTTTAAGTGGTCATCCCAAAACTCAGATATTTCTTTAATAATCGGGTAGGCAAAATTCTTTAAATATTCCTTATCTTTTGTAAAGGCATAATGCTCCCACAATGCTTGTGCATACCACGCGCTACCAGGGGTGTTCCACAAAAAACTCATTCCCCCGAAAATATTATTTTCTGTTTTTACGGTCCAGCCACGGGTATTCGGATATTGTTTGCGTGTGGCTACAGCACTCACTTCCCGCATGCTATTAATGTAATCCAGGTATGGGAGCTGACATTCAGAAAGATTGGTCGGCTCTGCCAGCCAATAATTCATCTGGATATTGATGTTAGAATGATAATCGCTGCCCCAAGGCGGAGTATTGCTTTCGTTCCATAAACCTTGCAGGTTGGCAGGTAAACCTCCAGGTCGTGATGAACTGATCAGCAGGTATCTTCCGTATTGAAAAATTAAGGCTTCTAAGGCAGGATTAGGAGTTTTTTTATAATTGATAAGTCTTTGATAAGTTGGTAAACTGTTGTTTTTAATATCATGCTCACCTAAATTAATAGCCAAACGGTTAAATAATTGCTGGTAATCCTGAATGTGTGCTTTTAAAAGACTTGGATATGATTTTGCTGTTGCTTGTTTTAGGATACGGTCTATCTTGGAAGCAGGTTCTTCTCCCTTCCAATTTTGGCTACGTTTGTTACTATAATTAGTAGCAGCGGTAAAGAGGATGGTTATGGCATCGGCATTTTCTATTTTTAATTTTTCGCCATCGTTGTCTTTAACGGCATGGCTGCTACCATTTTCGATTTTAACCAAAGCAGTGGCCTGATAAGGCATTCCGTTGGATAACTTACCAGTAAACTGGATGGTATTTCCATTTACGGTGATATTGCCCTGATGTGCGTTTTTAAGTCTAACCGTGCCTGAGTATGATTTTTTTTGATCAGCAGTTAACCTTAAAACCATTACTTTATCCGGAAAGCTGCAGAAATATTCACGTTTATAGCTGGTCCCATTTTGAGTGTAACTGATGGAATGCACCGCATCCGTTAGATTTAATTTCCGTGTATAATTGCTGAAATTTTGTGTTTTATTATCAAAATCAATAAATATATCTCCAAAAGCCTGGTACATACCGCGATCATTTTCATCTCCGGTCCAGAGTGTATTATCATTAAACTGAATATGTTCCTGATTAACGTCGCCGAAAATCATGCCGCCAATGCGACCGTTTCCAATGGGGTAGGCTTCTGTCATCCAGTTTTTTGCAGGTTTATCGTCCCAAAGCAATAAAGATGGTTTTTCTTTCTTTTGCGCGAAAACTGGCGTGGAAAAGCTAAAGGCTGCAAATGAGATGAGCGTGCAGAGAATAGCTTGCTTGCAATTAAAAAACATGTTGGTTATTTGATTAGTGTGTAATCAAATATATAGATAATCAAACGATTGTGCTGCCCGCTAAGTAGATGAATATATATCGATTATTAGCATACTATTCAATTATTTAAGCATCGGATAATTGCACCAGCGAAATTTTAGTTGGTAACTATTATGATATTTTAGATTGGATTTTAATAGATTTTCTATATTTGATACAACACACTAAAACGTTTTATGTAAAATGAAATCACTAACCAAATTGCTCACCTTAATCTTGTTTTTGAACCTTATGAGCGTATATACTGCTCAAAGTCAATCCAAAACATCTTTCACCAAATATGTAAATACTTTTATTGGTACAGCGCCCTTAACCGATCCTAAAATTTTAGGTTATGAGTTGCCACAGGGTTGGCGATCGTGGGCGGGTTTAACTTTTCCAGGTAGCTCATTGCCTAATGCTATGGTGCAATTAAGTCCGATTACCGAATTTGGGTCTGGAGCTGGCTACGAATATGAAGATGATACCATTTATGGCTTTGCACATACCAATAAAGGGCACTGGAACCTGTGCAATATTCCAATTCTACCACTATCTAATGCCAACGGTAAATTCGGATCTAAATTTTCGCACAAAAATGAAAGTTCTGCACCAGGTTTTTATCAGGTTTATCTAAATGATTATGAGATAAATGTAAAGCTTACTTCAACTTTGAGGTGTGGTTTTCATCAATATGACTATAAGAATCCTACTAACAGACAGATTCTTTTCGACATGGGAAAAGCCAATAGCAGGGTTTCTACATGGAATATCGAGCAAGTTGGTACTTCTGCTGTACAGGGCTTCCAAGGCGGCGAAAATGTATATTTCTACGCAACGGTAAATGCCAAGATCGAAAAACTTGATCAGACTGATGTAGGTAAACGCTCAGGCTATGCGATTATAAACTTGGCAGATGGAGGTACAGCGCCTGTGGAACTTAAAATCGGCTTATCGTTTGTAAGTACAGCTAATGCCAAAGAAAACCTGGAAAAGGAGATTGGCAACAAGACTTTTCCGGAGATCCGCAATGAAGCGACGGCAAAATGGGAAACGCTTTTATCTACCATCCAGGTAAAGGGCGGCACCGAAAAACAGAAGCAGATGTTATATTCTTGTTTGTACCGCTCTTTTTTATGGCCGGCTTTACGGAGTGATGTAAACGGGGAGTTTAAAGATGCTAAGCACAACGTTATAAAAGGTAATTTCGACTATTATACCGAACCTTCCCTTTGGGATACTTATCGCAATAAGGATGTACTGCTGGGTTTAATTACGCCTAAGGTTACCCTGGATGTAATTAAATCGATGAAAGAGGTTGGCGATAAAACAGGTTTCATTCCAACGTTTTTTCATGGCGACCATGGTGCATCTTCTATTGCTGGCGCTTATTTGAGGGGAATAGATGATTTCGATATCAAGGGTACTTATCAAATTTTATTACGAAATGCCAATGTAGATGGTGGTGCACGTCCATTTGTGAAAGAATATATCGAGAAGGGTTATATCTCGGATCCCGATGTTAAAAATCCATATGTAGAAACCAAAGCCAAGGCAGGCGTTTCTAAAACACTGGAGTACGCTTACGATGATTATTCGCTGGCCCAGATCGCTAAAAAACTGGGCGATAGCAGCAATTACCGCACCTTGATGGCTAGATCGAAAAACTATAAAAATATGTTCGATCCGGGTACACGTTTTATGAGGGGCAGATTAGAGAATGGCGATTGGATCAAACCTTTTAATCCACAATACCCTTATTACGAATACATGTACAGGGAAGCCAACGCCTGGCAGGTTTCGTTTTATGCGCCTCATGATATGAAAGGTTTAATCGAACTGTATGGGGGGGCAAAAGGCTTCGAATCCAAGTTAGATTCCTTGTTTACTGTGCCATGGAACCCAAAATATATTGCAAGGAATGTAGAAACCATGATTGGTCAATACTGCCAGGGAAATCAGCCCGATCATGAAGCGCCTTTTGCTTATACGTTTATCGGGAAACCAGACAAATCGCAAAAAATAATCGATAAAATCTTAAATGAACTATATGGTATAGGGACTGATGGTTTGGCACTTTCAGGAATGGATGATGCCGGTGAAATGTCGGCCTGGTATGTATTCAGTTCTTTAGGTTTGTATCCTTTCTCCGCAACTGATGCCGAATATTTGGTTACTGCTCCACTTTTTGATGAGGTAAAATGGAAAACCGGTACAGGAAAATTATTAACGATAAGCAAGCCTGGGAAGGGAAGGGGCATTACCAACATTAAAGTTAACGGGAAAGCAAATAACGGATATTTCATCTCCCACGATTTGTTTAAAAATGGTGGTAAGGTAGAAATTGGTACTAAATAAGTTCAAAGCTTAATTCCACGTTTGTAAAAAAACAAGATCCCGTTTGCCCGTTAATTTGATAATCCATCCCAAACAGCCATAATTTTAGTATATTAGGATAATCAAAAGGGATGGTAACCCAAACCAATCCATCTGATTAAAAATCCACAAAAAAATATTCTAAAGTCCACCTTTACGCCACATTTACCCCACGTTTAGGCCAGCTTCCGGCCAGGCCTGGTAGGTACTTGCTTGCATACTGCTTCGCACTTGCTTCGGTTGAGTTAGGGCACTGGTGTAGATCAGACAGGTCAAAGATTTGCGTCGCTTTAGATCAGCGTGTTAACAATAGCTAAATGAAATGTAAAGAGAAAGTTATCGTAAGGTATTGTTGGTCTAGAGCTGTGTCGGAGCGGCCTCAGTAAAAGGGCAATAAAACGGCTTTGTGATTATTCAAATTATCGAGATATTTTGATGGTACTCCTGGCATTATCTCGAATACTTTTGTATCCGATTTTATCAATTGCCTGCTGTATCGATTAACCCGATCGCGAGCAGTATTGTTTTTCAGAATGTTATGTATTAAACGTTAGCCCTTTCTTAACCGAATCGGAACTGTGGTATAATGCTTTTGAATGCTACTTTATTTTTTCACGGTGGTTTAATCCCCAATCAACCAATGTTTCGGTGACAGGGAAAACACTTAGCCCATATTCTGTCATTGCATAATTCACGGTAACAGGCCTGGTTTCCATAACCGTTCGGGTAACGAGGAGGTTTATTTCAAGTTCCCTCAACTCTTTGGACAGCATTTTTGCAGATATACCCCCAACCTCACGCTGGATCTTCTTAAATGTGTTTTTTTCATTTATATGATTGTTAAGATATCGCATAATCTGTAGTTTCCACTTGCCGCCAAGTATTTCCAGGCTATCCCGGATAGCCGCCAGCTCCTGCTCGCAGGTCGCTTCCCGTTTAATTGGTGTTTCCATATTTGATAGTTAACAGAAGGTAACCGGTAACCATTAGTTAACCGATAACAAACTTAAAGTTTTGTGTCCTAATTTTGAAATCATAGAAATGAAAACAATGAAAAAGAAAATTGACTATTACGTACTGGATGTTTTTACGGATCAAAAATTTAAAGGAAATCAATTGTCTGTAGTTTACACTGAGGAACAATTGGAATTGGAACAATATTATGACATCGCCAAGGAGTTTGGATATTCAGAAACTTCTTTTGTAAATTATTCGGCAGCTGAAAAAGTGTTTAGCGTAAGGTCATTTACGCCAGCGAATTTTGAGATTACCGGAGCTGGACATAATCTTTTGGGTGCAGTATGCCTGGCTATCTTAAAAAAATGGGATATTTTCTGCGAACAAAATGGACAGGCTTGGGTGTTAATGGCGGGTGAAAAGATTCCCCTTAAGATCACTGAGAAGGATGGAATTCCTTATGTTGGCATGAAACAGCGGCCTGCTGAAGTTATGGTGACTGTACCTGCCAGCGCAATTGCCGAAGCCATTGGACTAGGTACTGACGATCTTACCCTTAACGATTGGAATATCAATATTGTAAAAACAGAAGTGGGACACCTGATGGTTCCCATAAAGAATTCTGAATTCTTAAGGAAAGCAGTATTGAGTAAAAGTCTTTTGAAAGAAGCTTCCTCCAAATTCGGATTTGAAGGTTGCTATCTTTTTACTACTGAACATGGTAAAAGTGAATTTCTTGCAGAAACACGTTTTTTTAACCCCAGTATTGGTGTCGATGAAGATCCCGCTACCGGAACTGCAGCGGGGCCTTTAACCGGTTACCTTGAAAATCTTGGCTATGTGGAAAAAAACCAAAGTTACCGCATCTTACAAGGTGCTCATGTTAGGAGGCCCTCTGTTATTGAAACGGAAGTAGTGGACGATGGAATTTGGATAAGCGGATCTTCTATAATTGTAATGGAAGGTGTAATGTATTTAGATTGATTCAGACCCGGGAGCTTTTCAGTACTGATTTTCCCCTAAGTTTTATAGATAACAAATTGTCGGAAAAAAATAGGAATAAAACAAAAAAACCTCACATTTCTGTGAGGTTTCTTGTGATCCCGCTGGGATTCGAACCCAGGACCACTACATTAAAAGTGTAATGCTCTACCAGCTGAGCTACGGAATCATTTCCTTTTGTTTAAGGAGGTGCAAATATAGGGATTTATCCTTTTCTTGCAAACATTTTTTGAAAATGTTTTTAGTGTTTTTCAGTTCATGTAAATTTGGCGCTTCTAACTGGTTGATTTTAAATTTTATAGGCCCGGAAAGAATTTTAAAATTTATTTTTATTTGAGTAAAATTTTCTCAAATCATTGCCTATTCACTCGCTTTTGGGATAAAATTGAGAAAAGACTGAAACTGCGCCTTGTGTTTGTTTTTATCCAGTTTAAAATAAAAGGCCCCACGGCGCGAACTTGATTTGTCCTTGTCGGCTTGTTTAATTAACAATCCACTGGCTGTAATCTTCCGGATAAAGTTCCGGTTATCTATCGGTGAATCGTAAACCTGCTCATATAAAGCCTGCAATTGCGGTATGGTAAACCGTTTTGGTAAAAGCTCAAATAAAATAGGATGGAGGGCTGCCTGATAACGGATTTTATCCATAGCGGCCTTAACCATCATATCGTGGTCGAAAATTAATTCGGGAACTTCTTTTAGTTTAAACCACTCGGCATGGTACTGGTCATTGATCTGTTTACTGTATTTATTAATATCGATCAGTGCAAAGTAAACGACCGAAACCGTACGTTCGATAGGATCCCGATCAGGGCTACCATAAGCATGAAGTTGCTCCAGGTAAACATCGTGTAATCCTGTTAACTCCAATAAAATCCTTTTGGCCGCGCCATCAAGATCTTCACTTTCACCAATAAAACCACCCATTAAACTCCATTGATCTTTTACAGGTTCTATTGCCCTTTTTATTACCAAAAGCTTTAGCTGATCGCCGTCATAACCAAAAATAATGCAGTCTACTGCAACAAGAACAGGTTTTTGATTTAAATATTTTCCCATGTTAAAATAGCGTATTTAATTTAGCATCGTTATAATCTGTAATATAACCCAAGATATTCGGATAACCTTCAAAGTCTTCGATGGTATGTGTTGTGGTTAATACAATACAAGGCATACCTGCATTTAAAGCCGATTCTACACCCTTTGGTGCATCTTCGAAAACCAGACAATCTGCCGGTCTTATATTTAATGCTGCCGCTGCCTTTAAAAAAGTTTCGGGGTCTGGCTTGCTTGTTTTTACATCATCTGCACTCACAATTGCATCCAAATAACGACGGATATTCAATCCATCTACCACAAAGTCTATATTAAAAGGTATCGCCGCAGATCCGATCGCCATTGGAATGTTAGCCTGTTTTGCGCTTTCCAAAAAGCGATCGAGTCCATCAATCAGTGCTAAATGCGGCATGTAGCCTTCCTGATAGCGCTTTTCTTTATCAATAGAAAGGCGTTCTATTTCTTCGGCGTTAAATTTATCTTTTCCGAAAACGCGTTCTAAAACTTCGTGGTTTTTACCATACATTTCCTTTTTTACGTTTTCGTAATCAAGTTGAGCACCTAGATCTTCCGTCATGATGCTGTACCAGGCTAAGGTATGGTATTCCATATCGTTAATCATAGTGCCGTTCAAATCAAAAAGAAAAGCTTTTGGCTTGAAATTTAAATTATGCATATGGCTGCTAAATTATGTGATTTTTTTTACTGTTGAGAATCCGCACCGATATTATGAAAAAATAAGTATAATCGTTACTTTAACGTTAATAATTTTTTCCTACATTAGCCTTAACCAAAAATAAATCAATATGAAGCCGTTTCTGATTTTGCGTGCAATTGCAGGTCTGCTTCCTCAAATTTTTAATCCATGAAAAAAATATTTCTTAAGGCTTTGCCCTTCGCTACATTGTGTTTAGCTGTAGCTTTTACTTCTTGTAACCAAAAATCAGATAAAGGGACACAAACAACTGAGCAAACTGATTCGTCAAAATACACCACTACCATTGATGGGAAAAGTGTGAAACTTTATACTTTAAAAAATAAGCAGGGCGCTTCAGTTTCTATTACCAATTACGGAGGTAGGGTAGTATCGCTTTTAGTTCCAGATAAAAATAACAAGTTAACCGATGTGGTTTTAGGCTATGATAGTGTGGGGGCTTATCGTAAAAAAGGTGAGCCATTTTTTGGTGCCTTAATTGGCAGATACGGAAATCGCATTGGTAAAGGTAAATTTACGCTGGAAGGAAAAGAATATTCGCTACAGCTTAATGATGGTGTTAATACCTTACATGGTGGTACGGATGGCTTTTTCTCGAAAGTTTGGGATGCTAAACAATTAGATGGACAAAAATTAGAGTTAAGTTATGTTTCGAATGATGGCGAGGCAGGTTATCCAGGGAAATTAGATGTGAAGGTAACTTATACCTTAACTGATGATAATGCTTTACAGATTGATTATCTAGCTACTACTGATAAAGCAACTGTTGTAAATTTAACCAATCATGCTTATTTCAACCTAAATGGTGAGGGAAACAACACGATTTTAGATCATGAACTAACGATTGATGCAAATGCCTATACACCAGTAGATTCTACGCTTATCCCAACAGGTAAATTGCAGCCTGTAACCGGAACAGTATTTGATTTTAACAAAGCGAAAACCATCGGAAAATCAATCGAAGAAAATGATCAGCAGTTAAAGTTCGGCAAAGGTTACGATCATAATTTTGTATTGACCCACCATGATGGCAAAACGGCTGTTGCAACCGTTAAAAGTCCCGTTACAGGAATAACCATGGAAGTTTATACGGTTGAACCAGGCCTACAGTTTTACAGCGGCAATTTCTTAACAGGTGCTGATAAAGACGGTAAAGGTGGTAAATCATATCCTCACCGTTCAGCTTTCTGCTTAGAAACACAACATTTTCCTGATGCGCCAAATCATGCAAATTTTGCATCTACAGTGCTTAAACCAGGTGAAACTTATAAAACGAGTACAACATACAAGTTTTTGAAATAACGTTAACGGGTTGTATCATACATATATAATTGTCATCCTGAGGGGTAATTTATTCTATAAAAATCAATATGAGTGACGTAGAATTGTTTTCCCTTGCCCTACAGTGCGGTCTTGCCTCGGCTCGCCGCCGCCGAAGGGCTCTTTCTTTTTGGCATCAAAAAGAAACAAAAAATGCCGGCTGAAAATTTTTCTTTCGAAGCTAGTAGGTTGGCTTAGGCAGTGGAACCCGAAAAATTTGTTAGGCCGGATTTAAGTAGAACGGGGATACCTGCTATGGCCTAGCTGGATGGAAATGCGAAAGCAGTTAAAATGCTGATTGATGTAAAATAACGTAAATGATAGCCTGTAGAAGCTTGTCGTTATGCCGGATGGGGCATAACGACAGGCTCAAGGTGACAAACTTCTAGAAAAACTAAGATTTATGATACAGCTTTTTTATACTGCCAATAACCGATCAGGAAATTGTGTGATTTTCTCAATGGTTAATTGTTGCATGATCTGGTATAAGTGAGTTTTGAACATATTGATGGTGTGATCGCCACCTTCATTACCTAAAGCGCCAACGCCATACATAAAAGGCCGGCCCATAAAGTTGAATTCTGATCCAACGGCATGCGCTCTTGCTAAATCAACGCCTGAACGAATACCGCCATCTAACATGATCTTCAATTTTGATTTGTATAGTGGATTGTTCGCCAATTTGATCAGTGAATTGATTGAGGATTCGCCTGCGTCGATTTGTCTGCCGCCATGATTGGACACAATCACACCATCGGCACCAATTTGGATAGCAGCCTGCATATCTTCATCAGTCGCGATTCCCTTCAGTACTAAAGGTCCTTTCCAAAGATCACGAATGGCAGCAACCTTTTCAATATCAACCTTACCGGTAAATGTTTTGTTCATGAACTGTCCCAGTTGCGACATATCCATTCCTTTTTCCATGTAAGGTTTTAAGGTAGCAAACGATGGAATTCCATGTTGCAGGGTTTTAATTCCCCACAGCGGACGGGCAAAAGCCTGTAAGATATTATTGATTGACATTTTTGGTGGAATGGATAAACCACTCTTGATTTCTTTATAGCGTAAACCAAATGCAGGCACATCTACCAGAACAACTAATACCGGGCATTCAACAGCTTTTAAGCGATTTAAGATATCATCCCTCAAGCTATTCTCTGTAGGGTGGTACAATTGAAACCATGCTTTTCCTTCAGACACTTCGGCAATTCGTTCGATACTACTGGTGGATACGGTGCTTAATGTATAAGGAATATCGGCTTTAGCGGCAGCCTTAGCTAAAATTTCGGGCGCATTAGGCCACATCAAACCTTGTAGACCAATTGGAGATACCCCAAATGGAGCACTGTAACGACGGCCAAATAATTCGACCGACATGTCGATATCTCCACCAACACGTAAGTAATTCGGTTTAAGGTAAATATTATCGAAGTCGCTCTCGTTTCTCGATAAATTAAGCCCCTCGTTACAACCACCCTCCAGGTAGTCAAAAGCAAATTTAGGAATCCTTGATTTTGCCTTTTTTCTTAAGTCGGCTACAGAAGGGAATTGAGGGTTGTAAGGGAATGTAATCTTTTTACTCATATTTAAATATTGTGATGGTCAGATTCTATTTTAGAAAGCGAAAACTAATATTTTATATTATATTTTCCATCCTGCTCTATCTGCTATTTTGTAATTATGGTTTTATGCCGGAATTTGTTTGCGCTCGTTTCCAAACGAGTGCATAAATATCAAAACGATTATATCGTTATAAACGATAAAATATTCAACGCTTTAATTTTAGTTACAGAAAACGTAAAAAAGTATTGTTTCCTAGGGTTTTGATCTGTCATTCTGAATGCAATGAAGAATCCTTTTCAAATAAAGTAACATCAAAAGATCCTTCATTGCATTCAGGATGACAATGGGTCGAAGATATGTTGTTAAACTCCATAAAAAGCTTCCGCATTATCAGTGAAAATTAATTTCCTTTCTGCTGCAGAGAACCGCTCAGTGTACTTAGTAACCAAATTAAACCAATCCTCGTATGGGCGGCTGATCAGCATTACCGGCCAATCACTGCCATACATGATTCTTTCTGTACCAAAATGCTCGAACACCACATCAAAACAGTTAAAAAGTTCTTTTTCAGTCCAGTTTTTCCAATCAGCCTCGGCCAATAAGCCCGAAACTTTGCAGCTTACATTTGGATTTGAAGCTAGGGTTTTAATATTTGCCGACCACGATTTCAAATCCTGACTTTTCACATCAGGTTTGCCGCAATGATCCAATACAAATGCTTGATCGGGGATTTGATCAACCATTTTAATAATATCAGCTAATTGGTTATGATAACACAATAAATCGTAAGTGTAACTGTATTTTTTTAAAAGATTAATGCCTGCAATAAACTTTTTATTCAGGATGAAATCGGCGTTTTCGGCTTGTAAAACATGTCGCCAGCCTTTAATCTTCTTAAAATTACTCCAGTAAGTTAAACGTTCTTCTAAATTTGGATCGAGTAAATCTACCCAGCCCACAATTCCCTTTACAATTTCATTTTGTTCTGCCAGTGATAACAAGAAATGGTTTTCCTCTTCCGATTGGCTGGCCTGCACAGCAATACATCCCGTAATTTGAAGATCGTTATATACGGCTATAAGGTCTTTCGGAGAAAAATCATTACGGATGGCAAACATATCTTCATTTATCCAGCTATCTCTAACCGGATCGAAATTCCAAAAATGCACGTGTGTATCAATCATAAAAAGCAATTTAAAGTTTAAAGATCTGATCCATCAAGACCCATTTTTCTCCCGGTTTCGAACCTGGTAGTGCCTGCTGGAATTTCCACATCAAATTTTCCCATTCCTGCACTTTTGGATTGGCTAAATCGGCTTTCGATTTTTCCTCAAAAGAAAAGCTTTCATTCACTTCCATAATCATAAACAGCCTGTTTCCCAATAAGTAAATTTCAAGATCATCAATGCCAGAAGAAGTAATGCTTTCTTTAATCTCGGGCCAAACCGATCGATGGTACTGCTTATACGCTTCTATCAGCTTTTCATCATTTACCAGATCGAGTGTTAAACAGTATCTTTTCATATTAGTTCCCGCTGTAGGCTTTAACGGTTTGTTTGCTTGAGCCCAAGCCATCAATACCTAATTCTACCACATCACCAGCTTTTAAATACCAAGGTTCAGGTTTCTGACCTAAACCTACGCCAGCCGGTGTTCCAGTCGTAATAACATCACCTGGTAGAAGCGTCATAAACTGACTGATGTAAGCAATCATAAAAGGAACATTAAAAATCAGGTTTGAGGTATTACCATCCTGCAGGGTTTTTCCGTTTACCGTTAACCAAAGACGAAGGTTGTGCACATCGGCAATTTCATCCTGGGTAGCGATAAATGGCCCGATAGGTGCGAAGGTATCGCAGCTTTTTCCTTTTACCCATTGTCCGTTTCTTTCGATCTGGAACTCACGCTCGCTATAATCGTTATGCAAAACATAACCAGCAATGTGGTTTAAAGCATTTTCCTCAGCAACATAACTCGCTTTTTTGCCGATCACAATCGCCAATTCCACTTCCCAGTCGGTTTTTTTACTGTTTTTTGGAATGATCAGATCATCATTAGGTCCAACAATCGCTGAAGTAGCTTTGAAAAACAAAATGGGCTCTGATGGGATAGGAGCGTTGGTTTCTGCAGCGTGGTCTTTATAGTTTAAGCCTACACAGATAATTTTTGAAGGACGGGCCAAAGCAGGACCAAGGCGTACACCTTTATCAACCTGTGGTAAATCAGCAGATTGAATAGCAGCCTTTAATTGCGCTAAACCATCACCACCAAAAAATTCTTCATTATAATCCTTAACCAATGCAGAAACATCGAAATAATTATCGTTTATAATTACCCCAGGTTTTTCAGCTCCGGCTTCGCCAAATCGTATTAATTTCATTATAAAATGCTTTATTGTATTTGAAAATATTTATTAATTGTTTAAGGTAGTAAATCCACCGTCAATTGGGTAATCGCAACCTGTAATAAATGAAGCTTCATCGCTACACAGGTATAAAGCCAGGGCACCAACTTCTTCTGGTTTGGCCATTCTGCCGATAGGTTGTGTTTTAGAAAGTTTTTCGAACATTTCAGGAATGTTATCCGGGTAATTCTTCTGTAAGAAACCATCAACAAATGGGGTATGAACCCTTGCTGGCGAAATTGAATTACACCTGATGTTTTCGCCAATATAATCTTTCGCTACACTCATGGTAATTGCTTTCACAGCACCTTTTGCTGCACTATAAACAAAACGATCTGGAAGACCAATTAGCGCGGCAATTGAGGCCATATTAATAATTACACCTCCGCCAGCTAAACGGATCTGAGGAATGGCTGCATGCAAACAGTTGTAAACGCCTTTCACGTTTACACGCATAACACGATCAAAGTCAGCTTCATCTGTTGTATCTGCTTTGCCAATATGTGCAATACCCGCGTTGTTGATCAGGATATTGATATTTCCGATCTGTTTAAAAACTTCGTGAACCGCATTATGGTCTGAAACATCACAGCCGTAGCTGAATGCCGATCCACCATTTTTGTTGATTTCGTCTAAAGTATCCTGGGCGTGTTCTGTTCCCAGTTCGATGATGTGCACCTCAGCACCCTGTTTAGCTAAAATGGTTGCAATAGCTTTTCCTATGCCGCTTCCCCCGCCTGTGACTACGGCTTTTTTGTTTTTTAGTGAAAACATGTATATGGTTATAAATTATAATTGATTAGAATACGAATACAAATAAAATAAATATTGTTGATTAAAAATTTTATCTTCTTGCCTAAATATTAACAGATATTGTCATATATCATTCTGGATATTCTAATGGCCTTACCTTGCATAAATTTTACAAAGCCATTGGGTATTATTACTTATATTTGAATATTATATTTATATTTAAAAATAAGTATTAACCAAATATTACATAAAAACCTAGCTTGTAGGTTTTGTTATTAGAGCCAATTTGAATGAGAAATTTTCTGATTTTTATTTCCTGTTATTTTCTATCGATATCATTTTCTAATGCCAGTATTCGGGCGCCGAAAACAATTGTAATTTCTACGGAAAATCATGTTCGTGTGCGTTTTGGCGCCGAAAAGTTATCAAAAGCTTTAGTTAGTTTGAATTATTCTACCAAAGTCGAGCAAAAAGATAAACTTGCTTCAAATAGCAATGTTATTGCGATTGGTGTGTTTTCAGATAAACTTTTTGTCAATAACCTTCCAGCAGCGATTAAAAATAAGATTTCAACGACCAAAAAAGAGGGCTTTCATATTTATAGCGGGAAAAACGGTGCGCTTTATGTAATCGGCAATGATGCATCCGGTGCTTTATATGGCTGTATAGAACTAGCAGATCAAATCAAGAGTAGCGGTAAATTACCTGCGCAGCTGTCATTTTCCGATCAACCTGAAATGGTATTGAGAGGTACCTGTATCGGTCTGCAGAAACCGGATTACCTGCCCGGCCATGATGTTTACGAATATCCTTATACCCCGGAAACTTTCCCATGGCTTTACGATAAAACTTTGTGGATTAAGTACCTGGATATGATGGTCGAAAACCGCTATAATTCGCTTTACTTATGGAACGGACATCCTTTTTCGTCGCTGCTGCGCTTAAAAGATTATCCTTATGCAGTAGAGGTGGATGATGCTACTTTAAAAAAGAACGAAGAAATCTTCCAGTTTTTAACGAATGAAGCCGATAAACGCGGTATCTGGGTGATCCAGATGTTTTACAATATCATTATTCCAAAACCATTTGCAGACAAACACGGCCTGAAAACACAAGATCGGAACCGTCCGATTATTCCTTTAATTGCCGATTATACCCGAAAATCGATTTCATCTTTTGTAGAGAAGTATCCCAATGTGGGCCTGATGGTGGCTTTAGGTGAGGCAATGGAAGGTGTTGGTCAGGACGATATTGATTGGTTCACCAAAACAATTATCCCCGGTGTTAAAGATGGATTAAAAGCAGCTGGCATTAAGGAAGAGCCTCCAATTGTACTTCGCGCACATGATACCGATGCACCAAGTGTGATGAAAGCAGCTTTACCTTTATATAAGAATTTATATACCGAAAATAAGTTTAATGGCGAGGCTTTAACTACCTATACGCCTCGTGGGGCTTGGGCCGAGTTAAACAGGAAATTAGCCGTTATTGGTACTATCAATATTTCTAATGTGCATATTTTAGCCAATTTAGAGCCTTTTCGCTACGGTTCGGCAGACTTTATCCAGAAATCAGTTCAGGCGATGAACAAGATTTATGGTGCAAAAGGTTTGCATCTATATCCTCAAGCGAGTTATTGGGATTGGCCATATTCGGCTGATGAGGTAAAAGGCAGGTTATTGGAAGTAGACCGCGATTGGATCTGGTACAAGGAATGGGCAAGGTATTCGTGGAACTCGCAGAGAGACCGTACAAAAGAAATTAACTATTGGGGAAATGAGCTGGCCAATAAATATGGTGCTAATTTAACTGGAGGTAAAGCTATTCTGAATGCCTACGAAGAATCGGGCGAAATATCGCCTAAACTTTTGCGCAGGTATGGCATTACCGATGGTAACCGACAAACACTGACCCTGGGCATGTTGATGACGCAGCTCATTAACCCGTTCCGTTATGGGTTATTTACCTTAATGTACGAATCGGAAGCCCCGGAAGGCGAAATGATTATCGAATACGCCGAAAAAGAGTGGAAGAAACAAGGCCATATTGGAGAAACCCCAATTCAGGTGGCACGCGAAGTGGTTGAACATGGCAAAAAAGCCATTCGATCTATTAATGAGGCTGCACCCAGTATAACAAAAGATACCGCAGAATTTAAGCGACTTAGAAATGATATCTACTGTTATGATGAAATGGCTAATTTTTATGCTGAAAAAGTTAAGGCAGCCTTATGGATATTGCGGTATAAAAACTCGAACCAGGTAGCTGATTTAGAGCAGGCATTGCCTTTTCTCCAAAAAAGCGTAGATCATTATGCCAAACTGGTTAAATTGACAGAACACAGTTACCTGTATGCCAATAGCATGCAAACCAAACAGCGTAAAATCCCGATGCGTGGTGTAGATAAAACTTTTATCCACTGGAAAGAGATGTTGCCGGTTTTTAACAAAGAGCTTAATCATTTTAAAAGAAGTATCGACTCTCTGAAATCAATAAAACAAGGTGCAGTTGCTGCAATTGTGCCTTACAAAGCTGCTGATGTTAAAGTTTTAAACGAAACAGAAAGTTATGTGATAGCCAAAGATGCACCGCTTTTTACAGATACTGCAATTAAGATTAAAGAAGTTGCAGCACAGTTGGTGGGTTTAAAGGGAATTAAGCTGGTAAAAGAAAAGCAAATTAAAATTGGGACCGAAATTAAATTCAGTACCAAAGCACCTGTAAAATTGCTGATCGGCTTTTTTAATCAGAAAGATCCTCAATATCTTGCCCCTCCACAGCTGGAAACAGATGCGAGTGCCAATAACTATGGACAGTCTGAAATCAAGATATCGAATGCGTTGGTGCCTTATGGTTTTCCACCGGTAAATGTTCATGCTTATTCTTTCCCTGCAGGAACACATACTTTAAATTTAGGTAAAGGAGCCTGCCTGGTTTTAGGATTTATTGATGACAAACAGGAACTTCGGATTTTTAATGCAGGTTTAGATGGTAGAGGAAAAGATATCGATTGGTTATTTGAATAATGATGAATACAAGAAATTTAATTGCAACAGCAGCATTGTCGGTACTGACAATCACAGGCTTTGCACAGCAGAAATCAATTCTGGGTACCGAAAAGCTGAAGAAATATGTTACCTATTTCAATTCGATCGACACCGAGGCGGTTAAAAACCATGTGCCCAATGCCGAGGCCTTTACATGGTTAGCGGAGCAGGCACCTTTATTTGAATGCCCCGATTCGGTATTGGAACAAAACTATTATTACCGCTGGTGGACTTACCGCAAACACCTGGTTAAAACGCCTGAAGGGTTCATTTTTACCGAATTTATCGAGCCAGTTAAACATGCCGGGAAATACAATTCCATCAGCTGTGCCTTAGGTCACCATATTTACGAAGGCAGATGGCTAAAGGACAATGCTTATTTAAAAGATTATATCAAATTCTGGCTTTACCATGCCGATGTTGGCCAAACGAAACAACGTTTCCATCAATTTAGCAGTTGGATAGATGATGCCGTTTATCAGAATTATCTGGTGCAGCCCGATCAGGGATTTTTGAAGGAGATTTTGCCTGCGTTGGATAAAGATTATGGCAAATGGGAGACAGAAAGACAACTTAAAAACGGCCTGTTCTGGCAACATGATGTTAAGGATGGCATGGAAGAATCGATCAGTGGTTCTCGGAAAGACCAGAACCAGCGACCAACCATAAACAGTTATATGTATGGCAATGCCATGGCTTTGGATAAAATTTCAGCTCTGTTAGGTGATAAAACCTTAGCTGACAAATACAAAAACAAAGCAATTGCGCTTAAAAAATTGGTTCAGGATAGTTTATGGAATGCTTCTTCTTCGTTTTTTGAAACGAGAAAAGCCAAAGGAGGCTCATCTGATGTTAGAGAGGCCATCGGTTTTACACCATGGGATTTCAATTTACCTGATGATCAGTCAAAATATGCAAAGGCCTGGGATCAGTTGCTTGATACTGCAGGATTTAAAGCACCCTGGGGCTTAACAACCGCCGAAAGAAGAAACCCAACATTTAGGACCAGGGGAACAGGACATAGCTGCGAATGGGATGGCGCACTCTGGCCGTTTGCCAGCTCGCAAACTCTAAAAGGATTGGCCAATCTGCTCACAAATTATAAAAAACACGGTAAAATGAATGCCAGAGTCTTTTATCAGGAACTGCATCAGTACGCTGCTTCTCATGTCAAAAATGGAAAACCTTACATCGGTGAGTATCAGGATGAGAAAACAGGAGAATGGTTAAAGGGTGATAATCCACGGAGCAGTTTTTACAACCACTCTACATTTAACGATTTAATTATTAATGATCTGATCGGCATAAAGCCACGTCAGGATAATGTGCTTGAGATATCCCCATTAATCCCTAAAAATCAGTGGGATTGGTTCATGTTAGATCAAGTTTTGTATCACCATAAAACGTTGACTATTTTGTGGGATAAAACCGGAAAAAAATATAATAGAGGCAAAGGATTATTGGTATTTGCAGATGGTAAAGAGATTTATAAAGGGAAGGATTTAAAGCCTTTAAAAGTGCAGATGAATTAAAAAGAAGGGCCTCGGTCTGTGTCCTCACAGACCGAAACTTAAATCTTGTTTCGTGGAGACACGAATCAAGGCTTGCGAGTAAAAAGCGATAAAATCGCCATTCCCGAACATCCTCGTTACAAACGAGGACGATAAATGTGAAAAGGACAGAATTAGAAACACAATAATCAAATGAAATATTCGATCAATATAATTAAAACCTTAATTTTTGTTCTTGCAATTTTTAGTGGAATAACCGTAAATGCCCAGTCTTATTACAACGTAATTAAATACGGCGCAAAAAACGACAGCAGTAAACTGGCTACAACAGCAATTAAAAATGCGATAGAAGCTGCTTCAAAAGCGGGTGGCGGAACCGTTTATTTTCCTGCGGGAAAATACCTCACTGGCGCGATCCACTTAAAAAGTAACATCACTATATTAATTGATGCAGGTGCCGAATTGCATTTCAGCGATAATTTTGACGATTATTTACCCATGGTAAAAAGCCGCTATGAAGGTGTTGATGTAACCAGTTTTTCACCTTTGTTTTATGCCTATAAAGCAGAAAATATCTCAATTATGGGTAGGGGGCTTATTGATGGACATGGTAAAAAATGGTGGGATTTTGTAGAAGGTTATAAAGAGGGGCAACCGCGATCGAAATGGCAAACCACATTTGATGGTTTAAATAAGGATATTATTTTGCCGGATGATCCTAAGCAGATGAAACGCGGTTTTCTTCGTCCACCGTTTATACAACCGATGTTCTGTAAAAATGTATTGATCGATGGGATAACCATCCGGAATTCGCCTTTTTGGACGATCAATCCAGAATTTTGTGAAAATGTTAAGGTTCATGCGGTTACTATCAACAATCCTCATTCGCCGAATACAGACGGCATTAACCCTGAATCTTGTAAAAATGTGCACATTTCAGATTGCCACATCAGTGTGGGCGATGATTGTATCACGATCAAATCGGGCAAAGATGCGCCAGGCAGAAAAATGGCTGTTCCTGCAGAAAATTATGTGATTACCAATTGTACCATGTTGTCAGGTCATGGCGGAGTGGTTATCGGCAGTGAAATGTCGGGCGATGTACGTAAAATAGCCATCTCGAACTGTGTGTTTGATGGAACCGATAGGGGGATCCGCATTAAAACAGCCCGTGGCAGGGGTGGTGTGGTTGAAGAGATCAGAGTGAGCAACATCATCATGAAAAACATTAAAGATCAAGCTATTGTACTCGATATGCAATACGCCAAAACGAATGTAGAACCCGTTTCCGAACGTACACCGATTTTTAGGAATATCCATTTTAGTAATATCACGGGTCAGGTTAACCAGGCAGGTTATTTAAATGGTTTAGAAGAAATGCCTATCGATAATATTACCTTTAATGATATTAATATGGATGCCAAAACTGGTTTTTCTATTCAAAATTCGAGTAATATTGAATTTCATAACATAACGGTGAATACCGAATTAGGTCCATCGATAAAGGCATTAAAGGTGAATAATTTAATTCTTGATGGTTTAAAAAGTAATAAACCTCATGCCAATGCGGCTGTAATTGATCTTACAAACGTATCTGATCTGTTCCTGTACAATGCTTTCCCAACAAAAGAAACGGTTACCTATTTGAAATTAAACGGGGCCGAGACTAAAAATATATTCTTAGGAAATAATAATTTTAGACGAGTAAAAGCGGCCGTTAAAAAAGAAAAAGAAGTAAGCAGTAACATCGAAATTATTTCAGGCGATAAAGGACAATAATATGAAGTTTAAACTTTTATTAAGTATATCATTTTTAATATTGACGGCTCATTTTAGCAGTTCTGCACAAGAAAACAACCATACGTTATGGTATAATAAAGCTGCAGAAAAGTGGACGGATGCCTTGCCGATCGGAAACGGTAGATTGGGCGCCATGATTTTTGCTGGAACGGCTGTAGATCATATCCAATTTAACGAGGAAACCGTTTGGACAGGTAAACCAAGGGATTACAATCGAAAAGGCGCCTATCAATACCTGCCTGAGATCAGGAAACTGCTTTTTGAAGGAAAACAGGCAGCAGCAGAAGCTTTAGCACAAGAACATTTTATGGGCTTGCAAAGTAGTTCGGGCGATAGAAAAATTTGGGTAAATGAAATGAAAGCCGGTAAAGGCATTCAGGGCAATCCTGCACTCGCAAATTTTGATGACCAGCTTTGGAAAACCATAAAAGTACCTGCCTACGAAGGTTGGGAAACGGTAGGCTTAGCCAATTTAGACGGTGCCGTCTGGTTCAGGACCACTTTTGATGTGCCCGAAAATTGGGCAGGAAAAGATCTTGTACTCGATCTTAATCGCATCCGTGATCAGGATTTCACTTATATAAACGGTCAGTTGGTTGGCAATACTGATAATACGGAACCAAGAAAATATACTATTCCTGCAAAGCTGATTAAAAAGGGTAAAAATGTAATCGCTATTCAGGTACTCAACTACTTTGATAAAGGCGGATTGGCCGGTTATAAAGACACCTCAAAAAAGATTGGCATTTATCCTGCCGGAGAAAGTATGGAGCAGGGCATCTCCTTAGTTAAAGATTGGAAATATAAAATCCAGGATGAAGACCCGCCTGCCGTGCCGCAATACCAGGGCAGTTATCAGCCTTTTGGTGATTTAAATTTGTATTTCAAGCAGACCAAATCGATTGTATCTAATTACAAAAGATCTTTAGATATCAGTACCGCCGTTGCAAAAACCACTTATACTTTAAATGGCGTAAACTATGTGCGTGAGTATTTTGCCAGCCAGCCGAATCAAGCTGTTGTAGTCCATTTAACGGCCGATAAAAAAGCATCCATCAGTTTCGATGCTGAACTTTCAAGCGCGCACAGAAAATCATCTGTGAAAGCTTTAGCGAATAATGTAATTGCTTTATCTGTTCAGGTAAAAGATGGTGCGATTAAGGGAGAAAGCCGATTAACCGCTTTAATCAAAAATGGATCTGTGAAGGTGATTAATGGCAAAATTAGCATCAATCAGGCAGATGAAGTAACACTTTATTTAACAGCTGGAACTAATTTTATCAATGCGCAGGATGTTTCCGGAAATCCGGCAACAGCAAACATTAAAGCTTTGAATGGATTAAAAGGTAAAACGTATACCGAAATCAAACAGAAGCACATTAAAGAATATCAAAGCTATTACAACACCTTTAGTGTCAATTTTGGCCGATCGGATAATGAGAATCTTCCTACAGACGAAAGACTAGCAAAATTTGCAACGGCTAACGATCCTGCTTTTGCTGCTTTATATATGCAGTATGGAAGATATTTGTTAATTTCAAGCTCGAGGCCGGGTACTCAGCCGGCCAATCTGCAAGGGATTTGGAACGATTTGCTTACACCACCATGGGGAAGCAAGTATACTACCAATATTAACCTCGAGATGAACTACTGGCCGACTGAAATTCTTAATTTATCGGCACTAAACGAGCCACTTTTTAGTAAAATCAAGGGGTTATCTAAAACTGGTGCCGAAACGGCAAAAGCATATTACAATGCCCGAGGTTGGGTTTTGCACCACAATACTGATTTGTGGAATGGAACAGCGCCAATCAACGCTTCAAATCATGGTATTTGGGTAAGTGGGGGTGCTTGGTTAAGTGATCATTTATGGGCGCATTATCAATTTAGTAAAGACCGCAAATTTCTGGAAACCGAAGCCTATCCTTTAATGAAACAGGCTGCTTTATTTTATGAAGATTTTTTAGTGAAAGATCCGAAAACAGGTTGGTTGATTAGTACACCATCTAATTCGCCAGAAAATGGTGGTTTAGTGGCTGGTCCAACAATGGACCACCAGATTATCAGATCGCTTTTCAGAAATTGCATAACAGCAGCCGAAACGCTTAATGTAGATGCCGAATTTAGAAAATCGCTAGCTGAAAAAGTTAAACAGCTGGCACCAAACCAGATTGGTAAATACGGGCAGTTACAAGAATGGTTAACCGATGTAGATGATACCGCAAGTAAACACCGCCATGTTTCTCATTTATGGGGTGTTTACCCTGGAAATGATATTACCTGGGAAAGTAACGAGAAGATGATGCAGGCGGCAAAACAATCTTTGTTGTACCGCGGAGATGACGCTACAGGTTGGAGTTTGGCCTGGAAAATCAATTTCTGGGCACGGTTTAAAGATGGCGATCATGCCATGAAACTCGTTAAAATGTTAATGAAGCCAGCCAATAATGGTGCAGGTTCTTATGTGAATCTTTTTGATGCACATCCGCCTTTCCAGATAGATGGAAACTTTGGTGGTGCAGCTGGAATCGCTGAAATGATTGTGCAAAGTCACCAGGGTTATTTAGATATTTTACCCGCATTACCGACGGTAATTCCAAACGGAGAAGTTAAAGGACTTCTGGCCCGAGGAGGTTTCGAACTGGATTTAACCTGGGATAAAGGTGCACTAACCTCACTTACCGTAAAATCTAAAACAGGAGGAAACTGTAAAATCCGCTACAAAAACAATAACGCAACGTTCGAAACTAGAGCCGGTGAAAGTTATAAGTTGAATGAAGATCTGAAAGCGCGATGAATCAACTTACAAAATCTAAAAGGGCTGAGCGGGAGAAGATTTCGTCAGTCTTAGCCTGGATCAACACATGCCAGATTTACCTGTACACATCCCTGCGAAATTTTCCTAAGAGGTTCGTGTGGACACGTACCTTGGCTAGGTGCCTTGGTTCGTGTCCACACGAACCAAAAAGAATTCAATTTAAACAGTTGTGTTTATTGCTGTTATGCTTCATCAATTTTTATGGCGTGAGTTCACTCTATGCACAAAACCAAACCAGGAAAGATATATTATTAAACGCCAATTGGCTCAGTATTGCCGACGAAAGAAACAGCAATGTTTTTGATGGTTTTCAGTTAACCAACTACAAAACCTTAAACTGGAAGAATGTAAATGTTCCGCACAACTGGGATCAGTACGAAGGCTATCAACGCAAACTTCATGGCAATAAACATGGCTATGTCTGGTACCGGAAAACATTTAAAACCGACGAGATTAAGTCTGGAAAACGTTTTTTTCTGTATTTCGAAGGCGTGGGTTCGTATGCAACAGTTTGGTTAAACGGTAAAAAAGTTGGGTGCCACGCTGGTGGGAGGACAACTTTTACTTTGGATGTTACTTCAGCCATCAAATTAAATAACCAGGAAAATGTGCTGGCGGTAAGAGCAGATCATCCGGCAAATATCCAGGACTTACCTTGGGTTGACGGCGGTTGTTCTACTGAACGGGGCTTTTCAGAAGGTTCGCAGCCGATGGGCATTTTCCGCCCGGTTCATTTGATGGTAACCAATGAAGTTCGGATAGAGCCTTTTGGTATCCATATCTGGAACGACAATAAAATCTCTGCAGAATCTGCCGTTTTAAACCTAAGTACAAGCATTAAAAACTATGGTTTAAAGCTTAAAAATATAAGCGTTGTAAACAGATTGCTGGATCTGAACGGAAAAAAGATTAAAGAACTGAAAAAATCTCTTGTTGTACCTGCCGGAAAAGAAATTCAGATCGATCAGCAGACTGACAAGATCATCAATCCAAAACTTTGGTCGTTAGAAAATCCTTATCTCTATACTTTACAAACTACTATCATGGAGAATGGAAAGATTGTAGATGAGTTGAAAACCCCTTACGGGATTAGATGGATCAGCTGGCCCATTGGCGAACAAGCGAACCAGAAACAGTTTCTGTTAAATGGAAAACCTGTTTTTATTAACGGGATTGCCGAATATGAACATCTAATCGGGCAGAGCCATGCTTTTAGTAACGAACAGATCAGTTCGAGAGTTAGGCAAATTAAAGCAGCAGGTTTTAATGCTTTCCGCGATGCACATCAACCACACAATTTATTGTATTCTGATTATTGGGATAAAGAAGGAATTTTATGCTGGACCCAAATGGCAGCTCATATCTGGTATGATACACCCGAATTCAGAAAAAACTTTAAATCACTTCTAACAGACTGGGTAAAAGAACGCAGAAACAGTCCGGCGGTGGTATTATGGGGCTTGGAAAACGAGAGTACTTTGCCTGAAGATTTCGCAAAAGAATGCACAGAACTGATTAGAAAACTCGATCCGACAGCTTCATCACAAAGAAAAGTAACCACTTGTAACGGTGGAAAAGGAACGGATTGGGATGTTCCCCAAAACTGGACAGGTACCTATGGTGGTAATCCGCTAACTTATGGAGAAGATCTTCAGCGGCAGGTTTTGGTTGGCGAATACGGTGCCTGGAGAACAATTGATCTTCACAAGCCCGATGCCAATGGAAAAGGTTACACAGAGAACAAAATGACCGATTTAATGGAAACAAAAGTTCGCCTGGCTGAATCGGTAAAAGATAAAACAGCTGGACATTTTTTCTGGTTGTACAGTTCGCACGATAACCCTGGCAGGGTGCAAGGCGGAGAAGGATTGAGAGATCTGGATCGGGTTGGGCCGGTAAATTATAAGGGCATGTTTACGCCTTGGGAAGAACCAACTGATGTATTTTATATGTTCAGGGCAAATTATGCGCCAAAACAAACTGAGCCTATGGTGTATATTGTTTCACATACCTGGCCTAACCGCTGGAACAAGCCAGGTATAAAAGACAGTATTGTGGTGTATTCTAACTGCGATGAAGTAGAACTGTTTAATGATGTAAACGGCAAATCTTTAGGTAGAAGAAAACACGGTACAATCGGCACACATTTCCAATGGAACAAGCCTGATATCCAATACAATGTATTGTATGCCATAGGGTATGTAAATGGAAAAGCTGTAGCTAAAGATCAAATGGTATTGCAGAATTTGCCTCAAAGTCCAAATTTTAATACCTTAATAAGCGATAAAAAGTTAACAGTTCCTACACAGGGATATAAATATGTGTACCGCGTAAATTGTGGTGGTGGTGATTATATTGATACCAATGGCAATAAATGGTCAGCCGATCGAAATTTAAGTGCTCCTGATCACTTTGGCTCAACCTCATGGACCTCGGATTTTACCGGTGTTCCAACATTTTTTGCTAGTCAGCGCCGTACTTTTCAACCTATAGAGGGGACTAAAGATTGGAAGCTTTTTCAAACTTTCAGATATGGCAGAGATCGGTTAAAATATCATTTTCCGCTAGCTGACGGTGAATATCTGGTTGAACTTTATTTTATAGAGCCTTGGCTGGGTATAGGCGGAGGCTTTGATGCCAAAGCCATGCGTTTATTTGATGTAGCATTTAATGGTAAAACGGTTATTAAAGATTTAGATATCTGGAAGGAAGCAGGAAGCAACACCTTACTAAGGAAAACGATTAAAACGACTATAAAAGGTGGCTTTTTAGATATCAATTTTCCAGGAGTAAAAGTTGCACAGGCTGTAATTTCGGCCATTGCAATTTCAAGTTTAAACAAAAACATCCAAGCTGCACCATCAAGTAAGTCACTCCTGAGCAAAATTAAAAATGCAACACCATGCGATTGGTTGGATATCGGAGATGAACAATTTAAAGGTGAAAATTTAACCTTTACTGATCTGCCTTCGAATTTATACGGTGCCGAGTGGTTAAAGGCATCACGCGGACAGGAAAGTATCGAATTTACCGCAACTGATACTGTCGATACGTTTGTAGCACTGAATATCAATAGTAGTGTACCTCAGGGATTCGAAGACACCAAAACTTCACTAAGCAATAGTAAGGATGAGATATTCGGTCTTTATCGGAAAAGACTTAATCCGAATGAACGTATAATTTTTGACAGTAGAATAGCCACCGTTTTTGTATTACCGGTTACCCATTTACAGCCCGCTTACGATTTAAAAACCACCACTACTTATAAAGCTACTGATGGTGTTTTAGAAGGTAAGGAGGTTGTGAAAGCAATTTTAATGGATAAACAACGCGTGATTTTTAATGCAGCCAACCAAGGGAGCTTAACCTGGCAGCTATCAGTTGGTGTGGCCGATACCTATTCCTTAACCCTAAAATACCATAATCCATCAGCGCAGGTTTTAAAAGGGAAATTGGAGTTTTTTTCAATAGATGGAACATTAATGAAAACAGAAATGGTTGAATTTGCGCCAACTAAAACCGGAAAATGGAACTACCTCAGTACCAATACCGGGAGCATGATTAATGCCGGGACTTATAAACTCAAATTGATTGCCACAGAAACCAAAGGACTGGCAGTTGATGCTTTAGATGTTCAATAAGATAAGATGGTACAATATGTAGCCAAAATCTTATATTAATACTGATATTTAGACATGCATATTTGTTTTAACCAAATTAATAAACGAGCCAACAAATAATGAAAGGACTTCCTGTAGTCGATCTTGCAATAATCTTCATTTATCTTGTTGGAATGATATTAGTTGGGGTTTATTTTTCGAGGAAAAATAAAAACTCCGAGCAATTTACAAAAGCTTCGGGCCTGATCCCCGGATGGGCGATAGGTTTATCAATTTATGCAACATTTTTAAGTAGTAATACCTTTTTAGGTGTGCCCGGAAAAGCCTTCGGTAGCAATTGGAATGCCTTTGTATTTAGCATTTCGATGCCGTTGGCCGCTTGGATCGCTTCAAAATACTTTGTTCCCTTTTACCGGAATACCGGCGAAATATCAGCCTATACCCATTTAGAAAAACGTTTTGGTGCATGGGCAAGGGTATATGCGGTAGTATGTTTCTTGTTAACGCAGCTGGCCAGAATGGGATCAATATTTTTTGGGATTGCCCTGAGTTTACAAGCACTTACAGGCTATTCTATGCAGATGATTATGATCGTAATAGGCATTTGTATCATTGTTTATACCGTTTTAGGAGGAATTGAAGCGGTAATATGGACAGAAGTGGTACAAGCTGTGGTGAAGACTTTTGGCGCCCTGCTTATTCTGTATTTAATCATTTCGAATATGCCGGGAGGAGTTTCGAAGATTGTAGAGATCGGGCAATCGGCCAATAAATTTAGTTTAGGTAGTTTTAAACTCGATTTTGTAGGATCATCGTTTTGGGTCGTGTTGCTTTATGGTTTTTTCATCAACCTGAATAACTTCGGAATGGACCAAAACTATATCCAGCGCTACCATACGGCATCATCAAGTAAAGCGGCTTCGAAATCGATCTGGTTATGTGTTTGGTTGTATATCCCGGCATCATTGCTCTTTTTTATTATAGGATCTTGCTTGTATGCCTATTATGAAATCAATCCAGAGTTGGTGCAGTCGATAAAACACCAGGTGGCTTTAGAGCGTTTGCCCTTACACGCTTCGGCAGCAGAGGTGTTGAAGGTACAGCATGCATTACAGCCATCAGATTATGGTGATAAAATTATGCCACATTTCATGGTGACTAAAATCCCCATCGGTTTGGTTGGTTTAATTGTATCGGCCATTTTATCCGCTGCAATGAGTACAATAAGTTCTGGAATGAATGCCTCAGCAACGGTGTTTTCGGTTGATATTTATAAAAGATATTTTAAGCCAGATGTAACCGAAAAGCAGAACTTATCACTGTTACACTTGGCCACTATTGGCTTTGGTTTGTTGGGTATGATTGCTGGTATTGCCATGATTGGTGTAAAAAGTATTTTAGATGTTTGGTGGGAATTATCAGGGATTTTTGCGGCAGGAATGCTAGGGCTGTTCCTTTTGGGGATCATCAGTAGGCAAACTAAAAACCATGAAGCCATAACAGCAACAATAATCGGCATTGCCGTAATTATATGGATGACATTTTCTTCACTTCTTCCTCCAGAATATGAAGTTTTTAGAAATCCTTTACATAAAAACATGATTATCGTAATCGGTACCTTAACCATTTTTTTAGCAGGACTTTTCCTGACAAAAATTAAAAATAAAAAAGACTAAAACAGCCCATTAAAAGCCATTCTGGTTTGATCAGGCAATTATATAGAACAATTTACCATATCAGAATATAATGGAAAACTCACAAAAAGGGTTCATCCCGGTAATGCTTACGCCTTTTTTAAGCAACGGGAACATCGATTATCCAGCCCTTACACAGCTTACCGAGATTTATTTACAGGCCGGATCATCAGGTTTATTTGCCAATTGTCTGTCGAGCGAAATGTTCGAATTGAGCGGCAAAGAACGGATTCAGGCAATAAAACATATTATCAAAGTAGTTAACGGTGCCGTGCCAGTGGTAGCCACCGGAACTTTTGGTGGCCCTATTACCGAACAGGCCGATTTTGTGAAAGAGGTGAGCGATTCGGGAGTAGAAGCGGTAATTGCGATTACCAGTTTACTTGCCGAAGAAAACGAAACAGATGAGGTTTTTAACGATCGTGTTTTCGATCTGATCGATCAAACAGGTAAAATTCCATTAGGTTTTTACGAATGTCCGGTGCCTTATAAAAGGGTATTGAAACCTACTCAACTGGCCGATTTTGTATCTACCGGAAGAGTGATTTACCATAAAGATACCTGCTTGGATCTTGGGCAGATTAAAGAAAAACTGAAACTGACTGAAGGCAGGGCTTTTGGGTTGTACGATGCCTACATTGTACATGCGGTGGAATCATTAAAAGCTGGCGCATCGGGATTATCTTGTATCCAGGGGAATTATTTCCCTGAATTGATTGTTTGGCTTTGCGACCATTATAATGATGAAGCTTTTAAAGATGAAGTACAAGTGGTACAACAGTTTTTAATCGATAACATGGACGTAATGCATAACGTTTATCCCGTAGTGTCGAAATATTTCCTGCAAAAGCGTGGTTTAAATATTTCAACCTTCACCCGAAGAAACGTTGGCTCTTTTACGCCAAGCGTAGTTAAAGAAGTAGAAACATTGTTTGATGACTATACCTTGCTTCGCAATAATCTAAATATTAAGGTTTTTATATAGTGGCGCAGTCGTCATCCTGATGGGCAATTTATTGAATAAAATCAATATAAATGACGCGATCTTAAGGATGAATAACTTCGATATATCGTCATTGCGAGAAGGCTTTTTTAGCCGACGAAGCAATCTTACAACGGTCACTATTAGCGTGTGCATTAAGATTGCTTCGTTCCTCGCAATGACGAATTTCTGTCTGAATCTATCATTGGTAACTTATTTCAGGATCTATTTTGCTAGACCTTATAGGTTTTAAAAACCTATAAGGTCTGAATTAATACTTAATTCAAATATTTCCTTTTATAGTCCAAAGGGGTCATCCCCGTAACCTTTTTAAAGTGCCTGTAGAAATTAGATACATTATTAAAACCACAATCAAAACAGATCATTTCGGTAGGAAGCTTGTTTTCAATTAAAAAACGGCATGCGTGACTCACCCTAATTTCAATCAGGAAATCATAAAATGTCTTTTTCGTCATCAGTTTAAAATACCTGCAGAAAGAAGTTACGCTTAAATTACTTAATGAAGCTACTTCTTCCAATGTAATATCCTTTTTATAATTACTTAAGGTATAATTGCATATTTTATTGATCCGGAGCGTTTCAGACTCGTTGCTTTGATAGAATGTATTTTTGCTCGTTACAATTGTCGAAAATTCATCCGTCTCGGCCAATGTTTTTAAGATAGACAAGAGGATAATGATCCGATCCAAATTGGTTGCATCAACTGCAGCCCGCATTAAATCAACCAGTTTATCTTTAGCTTTCCCTTTAATTACCATTCCGCTTTTTGCTTTTTCGAATAATTTCGGGATCAGATAAGCTTCAGGTAAAGTAAGCATGTATTTCCCCAAACAATCGGGCAAGAAATGAATCACCATGGCTTCGGTGGTAAGATCGGGGTTATTTTGGAAATATTCATCTTTACAACGCCAGGTATGAGGTAGGTTTTCGCCCAAAAGCACCATCTCATCTGGCACAAAATTACTGATGTTATCGCCAATAAAACGAACGCCTTCTCCTTTGATTACATAATGCAATTCTAGCTCAGGATGATAATGCCAGATATTCCCAAAATCGGGTTTGATATCATGACGGATACTAAAGGAACTTTGTAAGGTAATTGGAACTTTATGAAAATGAGGTTTCATGTAAAAATAAATATTTGGTTAGAACTGTATTACAATATTCTACAAATTGTGCCACGGCGGCCTAAAGTTAACGAGTTTAATGATAACATCCTATATTAATTTGATAAAAACTATCAGGAAATAGTGTTTTTCATTGTTGAGTTTTGTATATAGCCGTAAAGGCATAATCCAAATATAAGCTGACAAATTATTTTTATATAAATTATTTGTTCATTAATAAATTTATGAGACAAGGTAAACAAGGAGAAATTCTACTGGTTTCAAGTGGTGATTTACGGCTTTCGGCAAATCAAAATTGCTGGGCTGCCCAAGTCGAAATGGAGCGAAAGTTAACTTTAGCCATCGAACAATTTGGCTGGAAAGTTAAACGTGCCCATTCATACAATTCAACAAAAAAACATGGCTTTATCGATTCGCAAAGAATGGGTATGGATATCTTTAGAAATATTGATCCCAACCAACCTATAATTGTAGCAGAAAGTGTTTGGCAATACTCACATCATGTATTAGCGGGGCTTAGCACACATCGCGGACCGATATTAACCGTAGCCAACTGGAGCGGACAGTGGCCTGGTTTGGTAGGCATGTTAAATCTGAACGGTTGTTTAACCAAGGCAGCTATACCTTATAGTACTTTATGGAGTGAAAACTTTACGGATGATTTTTTTACCGATGGCCTGCAAGAATGGCTCTCGACTGGTAAAATTAGTTACGACCAAAGTCATGTTAAAAGTTTTGCCTTAAGTAAGATCCCCTTAAGTGACGATAAGAAAGGAAGAACTTTTGCCAAAAGCTTAAGAGCGCGAAAAGTGATCATGGGTGTGTTTGACGAAGGCTGCATGGGTATGTACAATGCTATCATTCCCGACGAACTGTTGCACAGAACTGGTTTCTTTAAAGAGCGCCTGAGTCAATCGGCATTATATGCAGGTATGCTGCAGGTTACCAATGGTGAAGCAGAGGCTGTTTTAGATTGGCTTTTGCAAAAAGGAATGACCTTTAACTGGGGAACTGAAGAGGAGATACAATTAACTAAAAACCAAACCCTCGAACAGTGTAAAATGTATATCGCCGCCCTGAGGATTGCGGATGATTTTAGCTGCGATACTATTGGAATCCAGTATCAACAAGGGTTGAAAGATTTAACTGTAGCAAGCGATTTAGTAGAGGGTTTATTAAATAATGAAGACCGTCCGCCAGTATTTTCTATAGATGGTAAAGAACTTTATCCAAAATGTGCTTTACCACATTTTAACGAGGTAGATGAATGTGCCGGTTTAGATGCCCTGGTAACCTACAATCTTTGGAAAGAATTAGGAATGAGCGGAGAAAACACCCTCCACGATATCCGTTGGGGCGAATATTACAAAAATGATGATGTTGACGGTTTTGTTTGGCTTTTTTTAATCTCAGGAGCAGCACCACCTGCACATTTTATTGATGGCTATTCCGGAGCGAGCAGTGATAGGCAGCCTGCTATGTATTTCCGTTTAGGCGGTGGATCTTTAAAAGGCGTCAGTAAACCAGGTTTCATTGTTTGGAGCCGGGTTTATGTAATGGATAATGAATTACATTGCGATTTGGGTGTAGGGGAAGTAGTAGCTTTGCCTGAGGAAGAAACTAAAAGACGTTGGGACGGAACAACCCCCGAATGGCCGATTATGCATGCCATTTTAAAAGGTGTAAGCCGCGATCAGCTAATGGCCAGGCATAAAGCCAACCACATTCAGGTGGTTTATACCAATTATGAAGCCGGCGGGCACGAAGCTTGCCGCATTAAAGCAGCTGCAATGGATGAACTTGGCTTAAAAGTGCATTTTTGCGGAGATGTGAGTTTAAAAAAAATAAATACAATTTAAATATAAAGACATGAAATCATCAATTTTAGCCTTATTGTTAACCTTCTCGAGCATTACAGCAATTTTTGCTCAGAACAATCCTGTGAACGATAAAGAAGCCTATGTGAAAATGATTACCGAGCGCTCGGCTAAAATTGTTGCCAATCTTGGAATTACTGACGCAAAGAAAACCGAGAAAGTGACGGTAATCATCAGAGATCAATATAGCAATTTAAACGACATCTATGCTGCACGCGACATTCGTGTAAAAGCAATTAAAGAAAAAAACAAAGACAATAAAGTGGAACGCGATTCGGCCCTTGCTAAAGATAGCCGTGTGGTAGAAGCATCATTGGCTAAACTGCATAAAAAATACATCAGCAAACTTTCTGCGCAATTAACTAATGAGCAGGTGGAGCTGGTTAAAAACGGTATGACCTATAATGTATTGCCAATTACTTATAAAGCTTATCAGGAAGAAATTTTAACACTGACCGAAGATCAGAAAAAACAAATCTTAGTTTGGCTTACCGAAGCGCGTGAACATGCTATGGATGCAGAATCGTCAGATAAAAAGCATGCCTGGTTTGGGAAATATAAAGGCAGAATAAATAATTATTTATCAGCCGCCGGATACGATTTAAAGAAAGAGGGAATAGAGTGGGAGAAGCGTAGAAAAGCGAAAGCGCAATCGAACTAGCATGGCTAATGGAGCGTATTTAAACGCTCCATTATTTTTTATTCAAGAATATTTCATTTATATATGAATTTATATTTATATTGTAATGTCAATAAAATTGGTAAATGGCTTATAGAGAAAAGGTTAATCTTTAATCGATAAAATTATACAATATCCGTTGCTATTTTGCTGAAAAATGGATTATACTACATTAATATAAAGTTAAAATATACTTTCTAACCAATAATTTTTAATCTAAAAACAAAAATATGAGCCACAACAAAGACAATTAATGTTAGATAGATTTTAAAAATAACGCTATCTAATTCTTATGCCTAACTAGCAAGCTGTAAAAGCAAATACAAACAAACAAACCCTTCCTTAACCGGAAACACTAATATAAACTGTATAAAGCAATTGCCTTTACAGCTTATATATGCTAATGAAATTAATCAAGCACTTGGCCTGATTGATATCAGATTAGCATTATTAGTAAAAAAACTAACCAAATAACGAATATGAACTCAAAATTTTTACGAAAAACCTCATGGGTTTTAGTGCTCATGCTAATCCCATATACCGCTGTTTTTGCCCAACAAAAGCAGATCACCGGTAAAGTGGTCGACAAAAAAGATGGGCAGGCGCTTCCCGGCGTAACCGTTGGGATACGCGGCAAAACCAATAATGTAAGTACCAACGATAAAGGAGAGTTTGCATTGATCGCTGATCCTGCAACTGATGTACTGGTTTTTTCCTTTATTGGCTATATCAGACAGACCATTCCCTTAGCTGGCAAAACCAATATCACTGTAAACTTTGCAGAGGATAATACCGCATTAGATGATGTGGTGGTTATTGGTTATGGAACCAAGAAAAAATCAGAAATCCTCGGCGCGGTAGCAACGATTAGTGGTGCTGAAATTCAAGATGTTCCTGCACCTAACTTGGCAGGCGCCATGAGAAACAGAATTGCGGGTGTGGGAGTGAGCCAAGCATCTGGCCGTCCGGGCGCGCCAATTACCTTTAATATTAGAAATTCTACTACGACCACTGCCGCGGCTGGTACCACTGATGAACCCCTTTATGTTGTCGATAATATCACGGTAACGAGAGAAGCTTTCGATAATATAGATGCTTCTATGATTGAGAATCTAACCTTTTTAAAAGATGCTTCTGCTGCAATTTATGGTGCCGCCGGTGCTAAAGGTGTTATTTTGGTGACTACAAAAAAAGGTAGAATAGGCAAACCAAGCATCACTTACAATGGTTATGTAGGTGTTTCTGACGCGACCAGAGTTCCAAAAATGTTATCAGGATATGATCATGCATTATTATTAAACGACACATTCCGGTCTCAAGGTGCTGCTGCGTCAGAATACTTTGCTCCAGAAGATTTGGAATATATCAAAACGCTGGATTATAAGAGCTGGTACGACGAAGTTTGGCAAGCGGCCACCACACAAAGACATAATATAGGCATTTCAGGTGGAAGTGATAAAATTACCTTTTTTGCAGGAGGTAGTTATCAAAGTGAGAATGCAAACTATGCGGGGATGAAATTTGACAAATATTCATTCAGAAGTGGAGTAGTTGCAACTGTTGCCAACGGTTTAAAGGCCGATATAAACTTTAACGTTGATTACGGCACGAAAGAACAACATCACAATGCAAGACCTGAAGATGCTGATTTTTTCAGCCGTATTATTACTATACCTCGATGGGTTCCGATTAGTATTGATGGCAAATATGTAAATTATAATGTAAACAATAGTAATGTTAATCCATTAGCTGTTGCCGAATCTGGTTATTATGATAATGGTTCAAATAAATCATACCGTATCAATGCTTCATTAACTTACGAGCCAACCTTTTTGAAAGGACTTGTAATTAAAGGGCAAGTTTCGCAATCCAGTGGGTCTTCGAAGAACACGCAGTATGTACCGCCTTATACCTTATACAATTTTGTAAAAAGAGGTAATAACCAGGAATTGTTCACCAATCAATTACCAACTGCTACTGCAGCTACTTTTCAGCCAACAAGTGCAGCAAATTCTACTTTCACACCAGGCTTAACTGATAACAATAGTTATCAATTTTTTCTAACGCTGCAATACAATAAGACTATTGCAAAACACACTTTTAGCTTTTTAGCTGGTGCGGAGCAAAGTGAAGGTAATTCACAGAATTCAACCGTTCGTTATACGAATCAACTCATTCCCGGTGTAGACCAGTATTTTGCTTATGATATCAACACTTTAGTGGCATCAAACTTAGATAGAACAGCAGTTTCTAAACGTTCTGGTTTTGCTCGTTTTAGTTATGATTTTGATAAGAAGTATCTTCTTGAAGGTATTGCCCGTATCGACGCATCGTCTAACTTCGCTTTAGGGAATCGTTGGGGTGTATCGCCGAATATTGGAATTGGATGGGTAGTAAGTCAGGAGAATTTCTTTAAAAATAGCAACGCACTTAACTTCATCAATTTCTTAAAATTAAAAGCAAATGTTGGCATTACGGGCGATGACAGGGTTGGCGTTCGATTGTGGCAAGATAGATTCCAGATTGATGTAACCAACGGATACATCTATGGAAATGCCAATTCAAACAGCTTGAACCGTTCGCGTTTGGCTAATCCTGATATTACCTGGGAAAAGAAAAGAACAATCAACGTGGGTCTAGAAACTTCGATGTTTAACAACAAGTTAGACATTAGTATTGAGGCGTTCCAAAACTATACTTACGATGGTTTCGAACTGGGTGCAAATAATCAATATCCACAATATTTTGGTACACAGGCACCAGTATTGAACTACAGACAGCTTTATAACTGGGGTTCAGAGTTTAGTATCGGCTATAAAGCAAAACTTGCAACAGATTGGAATCTTAGTGCGAGTATGAACTTCTCTTATGGTAACTCCGTTACAGACAGGATTCTCTATACGGCAGGAAACTTAATTAACAATACATTTCCAAACTTACAATTGTTCGGTACCGACCCACGTAAGTACAATACAAGCAATTATGGTTTAACTAACCTCGGCATGTTTAGAACTCAGGGAGAAGTTGATGCCTGGATGGCGAAATATCCTAACTACAGGATTTACGATAGAATTCCACAGCCTGGGTGGTTGTATTATGAAGATACCAATGCTGATGGAGTAATCTCTGATAGCGATCTGGCGCCGTTGTATAACAATACCAACGCATTTTTTGCATCTGGTATCTCTTTGAATTTAACTTATAAAAACTTCAGTTTAAACACGAATATCAATGCACGATTTGGTGGTAAAATTTTCTACGATAGCAGAGCGAGAACAGCTCCTTCAAAAACCAGAAACACGCTGGATATCTGGACAGATCGCTGGACATTAGAAAATCCAATGAATGGCAAATATCCTAGATTTGATGATCCATCATTAGGGATAAACTCTGACTTTTGGGCTGTTGACGGAACAATGATCCGTATCAATACCATGACTTTAAGTTACAAAGCACCTACAGCTTTTGCAAACAAATTAGGGATCGGCGGAGCCCGTATTCTACTAACCGGAAATAATCTTTGGACCATTGTAAATCCTTTACCTTATAAAGATCCTTATACTTCAAGTGCATGGGATTATCCAATGTTGAGAACGATTTCTTTAGGATTGAGTGTTAACCTATAATTTTTTGAGCAATGATTAAGCAATTAAAAAACAATATAAAAAAGGCCGTAGCTATTTTAACTTTAGCTGCACTTTTGCCCGCTTGCGTAAATAAAGATGAGTTTTTCTTATTACCGGATACCGGCGGCATCGATCAGGCTATTTGGGATAACGATGGCTCTGTACAACTACACCTTAACAGGGTGTACGATGTAGCCATGTATCAATTTCCATTGCAGCTAGTTCCTGATCGTTTTGGTGTTCACTATGCAAGTGATGAGAACTATTTTCCTGATGGTGATGCAAATGCGAAAGCAGCACTTGGATTGCAAGGTGTGTTGGGGAATAATGATGTGAGGTATACTGGTAATACCTATGGAGGCAACCCAGGGAATAATAAATATTGGGATATTGCCAGATGTAATGATGCGATCGCCAATCTTCCTGGCAGTACAATGCTCACCCAAAAGAAGAATGAATTGCTTGGACAATATTATGCGTTAAGAGCGATAACCTATTTCGAATTGGTTAAGGTTTATGGCGGTGTTCCACTTCCGTTAACACCGCAAGGTGGTGATAGTATTTACGATGAAGGTAGAAGGCCTGCTAAAGAGTGTTTCGCGGCAATATTAAGCGATCTAAATAATGCTATTATCCTATTAGAGGGTTTTTCGCCAAACGATGCCGATGGAAGAGGTAAAATTACTAAATTGATAGCTACGTGTTTAAAAGCAAAAGTATTATTGTACTGGGCTAGTCCTCAGTTTAATCCTACCAATGATGCAAAACATCCTTACCAGGCTTCGAGATGGGCTGATGCTTTAACTGCCAATAAAGAGGCTTATGATATGTGTGTTTCGGCAGGTAAAAAATTAATGCCAAATTATTTAGATATTTTCCGTGTAGAAGGTACAAACAATACTGAGGCCATTCTGGTAAGAACTTATTCTAATACAGTACCAAATAGAGGCAATCAAACTGAGCAGCGTGTAAGGCCAACTTCTGAAGGTGGAAGTCCTAATACGTACTTTATGCCTACAACAAAAATGCTGGATGCCTATCCCATGAGAGATGGAAAACCATTAAACACATCTACGGCTTTTCCATATGACGCCACCATGTTCTGGCAAAATAGAGACCCTAGGTTTGAAGCTACGTTTGCAACAAACGGATCTTTATATCCTTTAAGCGGAAACGCGAATAGAAAACAATGGACTTACAACCTGGCCGTTGGGGAGAGCAGTGGAAATGCGGTGTATGTTAAGCGTTTCTCTACGCCTGGTTTAACAGCAAGTGCTTCTGTTTACAATAGTTCTGTTGGTGGTGGAAGTGGTATGGATTGGGTTGAACTTAGATTTGCAGAGGTGATGTTGAATTATGCCGATTGTATGAATGAAACAGGAAATATCGCAGGTGCAAAAGATTTAGTCAGACAAATCCGTCAAAGAGCCGGAGTAGTAGCAGGTGATTCAGATTACGGACTCGCATTGGCAGGAAGCACACCACAATTGCGAAACTTAATTCTTAACGAAAGACAAATTGAATTTGCTTTCGAGAACAAACGTAATTCAGATTTAAGAAGATCCCGCACCATGCACTTGCTAACCGGGAATATGTCAAAATTGGAAGTTCAGTTAGTGAATCCTCCATCAGGATCAGACCAAAAAGATAAAAAAGTATTAGAAGATCCAACAGTTCCGGGGGGTACAACATTATTCAGAGAAACTTTAAACATTAACGATAAAGCAACTTATACCAAGTATTTTAAAAATGTTGTTGTGACAAACACAACGTATCTACCATATAACGTACCAGAGTTTCATTACTTCTATACCTTCCATAATGATTTTGTGAGTTTCGGTAACAAAATTCTTCCAACAACTGGATGGGCAGGTGGTACATTTGACCCACTTGATTAGTATTTAAAGCATAAATGTTTCAGTTTATCTGATTAAAAATTAAAATAATGAAAACTAGATATATTAATAAATTACTCATCGGGTTATGTTTAATTCTTTTTGCTTCTTGTAAAAAAGAATCGGCGAACATCTTTAACATGTTCGAAGATGTTACAGTAACTTTTAACAATAGCGATCCTCGTTGCGTTACCGATTATAAAGTAATTAACGACAAAGAGGAGGTATGGATTGATTTTACCATAAACTCTGCCAATGAGGATATGTATTCTTATGTGTTTGAGGTTTCTGCAGGTACAGCCCAGGCTACACGTTACACAATTGCAATCAGCGATCCTACCAAACGCAGAAGTTTTTCAGCAATTATTAAACTTCCAAATACCGCTTTTCCAGCAGCTGCACTTCGTGATGGTAAACAAAGCTATCGTATCTGTGCGTTAAATGAAAAGGGAGTGTTCATTGGTGATGGATATAAAAAAGTAACAGTTGATGTAAATCCGAGTTTTATGATTTATGCCAACAGGGATATTTATTTACCAGATACCGTTGCAAAATCTTTACCAAGCTTTTTATCACTTACTGAGGCTACAGGTTTTAGTTATACAAATGCATCAGCTAATGCGGGGAAGATAGATTTTGGTATATATAGAAAACCAGGTTCCAATTCAACAGTTCAGACGCCAACCTGGGTAGTTAATTTATATTCTCCAAGTGTTGCTACTAATCCATTAACTGTTTATGATATTAGTGGCTTTAGTCCTAAAAGAACGACTAAATTTAGTCAGCCTGTTACCGGACAAGCCAATGCATTTCTGACTACGGCAATTTCTGGCTCTTCTATTGAGACTTTGGCTAAAGCAAGGGCAATTACTTTTAACGAAACTACTCAAACGCTTCCAGCTAACGGTTTGGCGGCAGGTAATGCTGTATTCTTTCTTACTCCTGAAGGAAAATACGGTATGTTATACATAAATGCTGTTACTTCCGATTTACAGAAAAGACCTTACATTAATGTCAGCATTAAAGTTCAGCGATAAGACGCTTTAATTAGCGGATTAACGTTTTAACAATTTTTTAATTTGGTTTGAAAGAAGGGAGCTATTGCTCTCTTTTTTTGTTTAAAACATAATTTTAAGGGAATTTTAACGGGGACACTTATAATGTTCCCTTTTCTTTTGTAAATATTTCCTTACCAAATCTTTGAAATAAACGTATGAACAACGTTTTAAAGGGGTGGAATAGTTTAGTTTTTAGTTTATAGATATTTTTTATTTAAATACTATATTTATATATGAATATTATACCTACCTTGTATTATGATTATATCAATTAAATACAATCTGGCACCGAGAATGGAGCTGAATGGTAATATGATACAATAGCTAGCCAAAATTATACATAAAATAGTGATATTTTGCGTGCAATTTTGAAATATAATATACTTTCTAACCAGAATAAACATTAAGATCAAAGTAAAAAATGAGCCAATACATCCCATATTATCATCGATTTTTTTTATTAGAAATCTTGGTTGATTCTTTTTTTATAAAATAATTTTTTTCATCTATTTCTCTGCTCTCTTAATACGCTCCATTTATAAAAGTTAAAACGATACTATAATTGCTCAGTAGATTAAAGTTGAAAACTTTTGATCATTGAAGATTACAACATTAAACGCAGACGGTAAATTGTCTAAATAGAATTAAAAACTAACCAAATAATAAGATGAACTTAAAATTTTTATGCAAAATTTCTTTGTCCTTGCTATTTATGCTACTGGCAAGCACAATCCTTTTTGCACAGGAGCGGAAGATTACGGGTAAAGTTGTCGATCAGGCAGATGGGCAGGGAATTCCTGGAGTAAATGTAAGTCTAAAAGGTGTTCCAAGCAATGTGAGTACAAACTCGGATGGAAACTTTACCATCCAAGTAAAATCAGATGCTGATGTATTGGTATTTTCATTTATCGGCTATGTTCGCCAGCAAATTACGGTTGGCAAACAAACTAATATTAATATCCGCCTGGTATCTGATAATAAAAGTTTAGAGGATGTTGTGGTTGTAGGCTACGGTACGCAGAAAAAAATTAGCTTAACAGGTGCAATTTCTACTGTTAATATGAAAGATATTGAAGATATCCCTACAACAAACCTTGCAGCTGCACTTCGAGGTCAGTTACCAGCTGTTAGTGTGGCCGGTGGCGTATCCCGCCCTGGTGAAAACGCTACAATTACCATCAGAAATCCAATATTTTTTGCGAAAGACGGAAAAACTGATCCACTTTATGTGATTGACGATATCCAAAGAACCATTACCGATTTTAACGCCCTTGATGCCAGTGAGGTAGAAAGTATTACCATATTAAAAGATGCAGCAGCGGCTATATACGGTATTTTAGGTGCAAATGGGGTGGTTGTTGTTAAAACAAAACGCGGAAAAGCAGGAGCGCCAAAAATCAGTTACAGTGGATCTTACGGATTAACTGATGCAACAATGCTACCCAAAATGATGAATGGTTTAGATCAGGCTGTTTATTTAAATGATTATACCCAGGCGCAGAATAACTTCCTTGTACAGCCCAATGGAAATTATACAAACCCTGCTACAGGTGTAACCACAAAAATAACATCTTATTACACTCCTGATGAACTTGATTATTTTAGCAAAAACAGTCAGGATTATCTCGCACAGGCTTGGCAGTCATCATACATTATGCGCCATGCTTTAAATATTACTGGGGGTAATGATAAGGCAACCTATTTTGCCGGAGGAAGTTACACCAGTCAGAACTCAAATTTTAAAGGCGTAAATACCGATCGGTTAACATTCAGGGCAAGCGCAGATGCTAAAGTTGCCAATGGCTTAAAAGTTGGCGTTTCGGTTAGTGGTAATATAAATTACAACAAAAGATATTATTTTAAGCAAGGGTCTGAAAGTTTAGACAATGATTTTAAATCGCTACTGGCATCTCCTCAGTTTGTTCCTTTTTATGTAGATGGTTTACCTGTGTTGCAGGCACCAAATACAGGCACTGTTGAAGGAGCAAATTTTTTCGAAGTTCAAAGATTAAATAATTATACGCTTCAAAATACTACAGGTATTAATCTACAGGCTACTGCTGAGTATGAAATTCCTGTTGTAAAGGGTTTAAAAGCAAGTTTAAATTTCAATAGAAACATCAACAACGATTTCAGCAAACAGTACGGCACAAGGTATAATTTATACCAATTTGAAGGTTTAGGTGATAATAAACATATTGTTGGTGGTAAAGTAACCAACATTATATCGGCAAAAAATGGAGATATTGTTCGTTTCACACCAGGGCGTGTAGATGTTTACCAGTTAAACGGATTATTATCATATGCCCGCAAATTCGGAAAGCATGATATTTCGGCAATTGCCTTATTTGAGCAGCAGCACACTTCAGGAGAGAGCCTTGCCGTATCTCGTGAGGGAACATTAGTTGGCGGTTTAGATAATATGAATTTTGCCACTGGGGTACAGGCTACAGATCAGGTAGGAAGGCTAAATGAATTTGGGCGACTTGCTTATGCAACGCGTATAAATTATGCTTACGCTGATAAATATTTATTAGAAGTTTCATTACGTACAGATGCTAATAATAATTTCGCACCTGGGCAGCAATACGGATTTTTCCCTTCAGCGTCATTAGGCTGGGTAATTTCTGAAGAAGGTTTTTTTAAGAATAAGGTTAAGTTTGTTAACTTTTTGAAAATAAGAGGATCAGTTGGTTTATTAGGTAATGATAGTTCAAAACCATATTTATACCAGGAAAATTATAAATTGGAAACAGGCAAATCAGCTGTTTTTGGCGGCAACAATGATAGGGGTTTAAACTATGCACCAAACATTATCATCGCCAATGCAAATACAACATGGGATAGCAATTTAAGCACAAACCTAGGTGTTGATGCACAGTTTTTAGATAATAGGTTATCATTAACAGCAGATGGTTTTTTCGCACACCGTTACAATATGCTTTCGGCCCTTACTTCTTCTGTGTCGGTACTTATTGGCGCAAACCCACCTACAGAGAACTTTGCCAAAGTTAATACCTTTGGATACGAAATATCAGCAGGATGGCGTGATAAAATCGGCAAAGACTTCAGCTATAATTTTAATCCATTTTTTACATGGAATGATAATAAGTTACTAATTGCCGATCAACCATTGGGGAATGTAGGTACTTATCTTGATATACTAGGTCAATCAAGTGATAGAGGAGCATTTGGTTATCATTATTTAGGCATGTTCAGGTCTCAGTCAGAAGCTGATGCATTTGCTGCTGCTAACCCAAAATATACCGTGTTAGGCCAAAAGCCAATGGCAGGTATGTTATATTATGCAGATGTTAGAGGGCCAAAAGTTAACGGTGTATATACCGGACCAGATGGTATAGTGGATGAAAATGATCAAGATTATTTAACAGATAAATCAAGTAATCATTATGCCTTGGGTTTAAATTTTGGAGGTACTTATAAAGGCATTTCACTTAATGTTACTATGGGTATGTCGTTCGGCGGACAAGATGCTATTGAAGGCGATGCAAGAAAACGTGCAACCAGCACAGTTAACCGCCCGGCTTTCTGGTCAGATCACTGGACGCCTGAAAATCCGAATGCCAAATACCCTAGCCCATATTATAGTGCTACCTACGATTTGAATTCATCATTCTGGTTTGTTAGCAGTTATACTTTCAGGGTAAGCAACATCAATTTAGCTTATAGTTTCCCGGCTAAAATTACCCAGAAAATGGGCATAGGTAGTTTAAAAGCTTCGGTAATCGCCACAAATCCTTTTAACTTCTATAATCCTTACACTTATAGAGATAATGCATCATCATATAATGTTTATCCAAACCTTCAATCCGTGTCCTTTGCACTAAATGTTGGATTTTAATTTTACGAAAATGAAAATACATAAATTATTAATATTCGCTTTACTTGTTGCATCCGGAGCAAGTAGCTGTAAAAAAGTTCTTGATAATGTTGATGAAAATTATGCCGTTGCAGGTCAGATTTTTAATGATTCTACATTAGCTGTTTTAAACCTCAATGTATTGTACGATTCTAATCTGCCATCATGGGCAGGGGTAAACTCAGGTAGTGCAATTACCAATCCTAGCGGTCTGTCAGATGAGGCTTATAATGACAATAAGTTTTTCAGGGGCACACTCAGTAATAATGATGTTGGCGATATTGGAACAGCAGTAAATGTTTCAAATAACTATGGTAAAATCCGTCTGATTAATACTTTTATCAGGGATGTTAATGCAGGTACTTTACCGGCAGGCACAAAAAATCGTTTAATAGCACAGGCATTGTTTTTCCGTTCGTTTAGATATTTCGATCTTGTAAGGCTATATGGTGGTGTACCGTTGGTATTAACCCCACTTCAGGCTGTTGGCGATGAAGCCAAAGATGCAGCCTTGCTGCCCAGAAACAAAACCTCAGAGTGTATTGCGCAAATTACCAAAGATTTAGATACCTGCATTAAATATCTCCCTAAAAAGTGGGCTGGTACGGCCGATTGGGGCAGAGTAACCGCAGGAGCTGCTGCCGCATTTAAAGGAAAAGTACTGTTAACATATGCAAGCCCGCAATTTGTTACAAATGCAACAAGCGATCCCAATAATCCCGCAACAATTGTAGAACGCTGGGAGAAAGCATACACGGCAAATCAGGAAGCTATATCATTGCTAACCGCTTACGGATGGAAACTTGCCACATCATACGATAATATGTGGTTTACAGAAGTAAATAATCCTGAAGCAGTTTTAGTAACGGGTTACAATAATTTTAATACGGCCACAAGCAAAAATAACGGTTACGACAATAGCGCAAGGCCGTCTTATTTGGGAACCGGGGGCGGAAGCTATCAACCAACTTGGGAATTAGTCAAATCTTATCCAATGCTCGATGGTAAAGTACCGGGAACATCAACCAAGTATGTTTACAGTGATCAGAATTTTTATAAAAACAGAGATCCCCGATTCGATAAAACCATTGCTTATAATGGCGCAACCTGGCCAATTGTTGGCAACCAGAATTACAGGCTATGGACATATTTTGTAAACAACAGAACAGTTGAGCCAGGAACAGCTAGCAGCACAGGTTTTTACTGCCGTAAAGCCATTGATCCAACTGTTTTGCAGAATAATGTGATTTATTCTGGTACCGACTGGATGGAGCTGAGATATGCTGAGGTTGTTTTAAATCTGGCCGAATCGGCAGCGGCAACAAATCGTTTGCAAGAGGCTTATGACAATTTAATTCTGATCAGAGCAAGGGCAGGAATTGAAAAAGGAACCGATAATTTATACGGGCTTAAAGCAGGCATGACTCAAACCGAGTTAATTAATGCTATAATGTATGAAAGACAAATTGAATTTGCCTTTGAAGGGAAACGTTTCTGGGATTTAAGAAGAAGAAAATTATTTTCAACTGTATTAAACGGTAAAATCCGAACAGGAAAACAATTTAATCTTATTACAACAGGCGCTCCAGCAAGCCTTTCCACTTCACCATATGTGGGGCGTGATGCACTTTCTACAGATCAGGTTTACACTTACATGAGTATAGTTCCTAAAACTTTAGATAACGGTTATACGATCAATTGGAAAGATGAATATTATTTCTTTGGTATTCCAACCTCATCGATTGCCAACAATCCGAAAATTGAACAAACTGTAGGTTGGGGAGGAAGTTTCGATCCTCAGCTTTAGCCGTTAGCAATTTTTTTGGGGTGGTTGCTCACTGCCCCGGTTTTTTTATATTTGGTTTGAAAAAAGGGGACATTAATTTGTCTCCTTTTTTTTATTCAAGAATGTTACATTTATATATGAATTTTATTCCTATCTTGTAACATGGCTGCGAGAATGAATTTAATTTGTTACAGGCATTTTTGCCAATTGATAAGATGATACAATAGATAGCCAAAATTATACATTAAACAGGTGCTTTTTGCATGCAAATTTGAAAGATAATATACTTTCTAACCAAAATTACTTACAAGGATAGACAAAGAAATGAGCCACGATTTTCAATATCAGCGATTAGATTTTTTTCTGCTAGTCAAAAATATTTCGTAATTTCTTTCTCTTCCCAACGAACAACACAAATGAAAAAGAACATTTTAAATCTGTTGCTAACAACAGCATTAATACTCTCCGCAAATTATACGTTTGCACAATATCCAAACATTCCTGCCAATATTAAAAAATCATCCGATTCGATGATGAAAGAAGCTTATCATCAATCTGATATTGCCTGGGAGAAAGCAAAGCCTATTATTGCCAAAGAAGCAGCTCAGGGCAAACCGTATATTCCTTGGGCGGGTAGACCAACTGATTTGCCACAATCAGATTTATTGGCTTTTCCAGGTGCAGAAGGTGGAGGTGCTTATAGTTTTGGTGGCCATGGCGGTAGGGTTATTGTAGTTAAAAACCTAAACGATAAGGGACCGGGTTCTTTGCGTGATGCCTGTGAACAAGGCGGTGCAAGGATTGTGGTTTTCAATGTTTCAGGAATCATCAGATTAAAAACTCCATTAATCATTCGCGCACCTTATATCACTATTGCTGGTCAAACCGCTCCAGGTGATGGAGTTTGCGTGGCTGGCGAATCGGTTTGGTTAAATACGCATGATGTGATTGTTCGTTTCATGCGTTTTAGAAGAGGAGAAACCTTTGTTGGCCGCCGCGATGATGCCATTGGTGGTAATCCAGTAGGTAACATTATGATCGATCACGTTTCGGCAAGCTGGGGATTAGATGAAAACATGTCGATGTACCGCCACATGTACAACGATAGCACTGGCAAAACAGAAGAGAAATTGGGGACCGTTAATATTACGATCCAAAACTCTATTTTCTCAGAGGCGTTAGATTATTGGAACCATGCTTTCGGTAGTACTTTAGGTGGCGAAAACTGCGCCTTTGTACGTAACCTTTGGGCTGATAATGGCGCCCGTAACCCATCAATTGGCTGGAACGGCATATTTAACTTCGCCAATAACGTGGTCTTTAACTGGAATAACCGTTCAACTGATGGCGGCGATTATACCGCACAATATAACATCATTAATAACTTTTATAAACCAGGTCCGGTTACCGAACTGAAAGATCCGATCAGTTACCGCATTTTAAAACCAGAATCTGGACGTAGTAAATTACCCTATGTTGTTTTTGGCAGGGCTTATGTGGCTGGAAATATAATTGACGGTAATGAAAAAGTAACCAAAAACAACTGGGATGGAGGGGTTCAATTGGAAGATAAAAAAGGAAATTTAATGTCTTTCGAAGAAGCAGGTAAATATTTCGCTGCGATGAAAGCTAAGAATCCGTTTCCAATGCCTAAGATTAGCATTATCCCTACTTTAAGAGCTAAAGAATATGTACTGGCAAATGCTGGTGCCACCTTACCAAAAAGAGATCCGGTTGATACCCGCGTAGTTAAACAGGTTGCCACAGGCAAAATTGAAGTACATCCTGATGCTAAACCATCTGCTTTTCAGTTTGAACACCGCAGATTACCAGGTGATTCTTACAAGCAAGGCATCATTACAGAAGTTTCTCAGGTTGGAGGTTACCCGCAATATAAAGGCACACCATATAAAGACAGTGATGATGATGGCATGCCTGATGCTTACGAGCTTAAAAATGGTTTAAATCCTAAGGATGCAACTGATGCTGCTAAAATTACAAAAAGTGGTTATGCGAACATCGAAGTATATTTAAATAGTGTTGTTCCGGTTTCAATTGTTAAACCTAACTAATATGCGTACCTGGAAATTAATTTTTAGCATAGTAGTGCTTTGTGGTATTGGAAATGTAGCTTTTGCGCAATATCCGGTAATCCCAGAGGCCATGGAAAAGAAAGCCGATTCACTTTTAAAAAGCATTGAAGAAAAATCTGAACTGCAATTTTTAAAAGTAAAACACATTGTTGATGAAGAAGCCAAACATGGTAAACCTTATATTCCATGGGCAGCAAAGCCAGGCGATTTGCCACAAGCTAAAACAGTGGCCTTTCCAGGTGCTGAAGGTGGTGGTGCTTATTCTTTTGGCGGCCGCGGAGGAAAAGTTTACGTAGTAACCAGTCTCGAAGATTCGGGCAGCGGAACTTTACGCGAGGCCTGCGAGCAAGGCGGTGCCCGGATTATTGTTTTTAACGTTTCGGGGATTATCAAATTAAAAACACCATTGATTATCCGTGCACCATATATTACCATTGCAGGTCAAAGTGCGCCTGGCGATGGAATCTGTGTAGCTGGCGAATCAGTTTGGATCAATACCCATGATGTGGTGATCCGTTATATGCGTTTCCGTCGTGGTGCAACCGATGTTACCCGTAGAGATGATGCCATTGGCGGAAATCCTGTCGGAAACATCATTATCGATCACGTTTCGGCAAGCTGGGGATTGGATGAAAATATGTCGATTTACCGCCATGTTTACGATCCAAAAGACGGTTCCAAACCTGTAAAATTACCTACTGTAAACGTTACCATCCAGAATTCAATCTTTTCTGAAGCATTGGATACTTATAACCATGCCTTCGGAAGTACAATTGGCGGTTTGAACAGTACTTTTATGCGTAATCTTTGGGCATCAAATATCAGCCGGAATCCATCTGTTGGGATGTATGGCGATTTTGGTTTTGCAAATAATGTGATCTTTAACTGGTGGAATAGAAGTGCCGATGGTGGCGATAATGCTTCATTTTATAGTTTCATTAACAACTATTATAAACCAGGGCCGATTACCCCTGCAGGCGAACCGATTTCTTATCGTATCTTAAAACCTGAATCGGGCAGAGACAAAAAGTTTGCCAACGAATTTGGTAAAGCTTATGTAACCGGAAATATTATAGAAGGAAACGAAAAGGTAACCAAAAACAATTGGGATGGTGGTGTTCAGCCAGAAAGCAAAAGAGATAAACAAAAATTGTTAGATTCGATGAAAGTGGACAAACCTTTGCCAATGGCTAAAATTTCCATCATTGATACAAAAAAAGCTTATGATTATGTTCTGGCCAATGCTGGTGCATCTCTTCCTGTTAGAGATGCTGTTGATCAACGCATTATTAGGCAGGTAAGCACTGGTAAAATTGATCATGTTGAGGATGGGAAACTGCCAGCTCAACAAAGTTACGTAAAACGTCGTTTACCTGCTGATTCATACAAAAAGGGAATCATTTCCGATATTGCACAAGTTGGGGGATATCCTGAATATAAAGGAAAACCTTATGTAGATACCGATCATGACGGGATACCGGATGCCTGGGAAACAAAAAACGGATTAAACCCGAAAGACGCTAAGGATGCTTCGAAAATTTCGAAATCAGGTTATGCCAATATCGAAGTTTATTTGAATAGTTTGGTAGATGTCAATAAAGTGAGACCTTCGAAAGGTTAAAGGAGAAAGACTAAGCTGACAGGCTGATAACCTTAAAAAGAATCGTCATCTCGACTGAAGCGAAGCGGAATGGAGAGATCTATCCAAATAGATTTCTCGACTGCGTTGCACTCCGCTCGAAATGACGAAATTAAGATGGGGAATACTCGGTGACTTAGTAGTCAAATGATTAAAATATGCCAAAAACTAACCACATATTAAAAGTTATACAGCTAAAAACCTTACCGTTTTTGGTAATAGCGCTTTTGGCGACTAACTTTTCATTTGCTCAAAAAACAAAACCGGTAGAGCCACCAAAACCTATCTTCAAAGGGAAGGATGGTAAAATGGCTTATACACCGGATGCAGATGGAAACCGGATTCCCGATTTTTCTTATGCTGGTTACATGGCAGGAGAAAAAGTCATTCCTAATGCAGCAATAAAGGTAATTGTTCCTGTTTCAAAGGGCGATGCTACTTTAAGGATTCAATCGGCTATTAATTATGTTTCGAAATTACCCCTTGGTAAGGATGGATTACGTGGCGCCGTTTTATTAGAAAAAGGAACTTACGAAGTTGCCGGAACATTGAGGTTATCAACTTCTGGAGTGGTGCTCCGTGGAAGTGGAATGGGCGAAAATGGCACAAAGATTTTTGCAACGGGTTTAGACCGGATTGGTGTAATCAGGATTTTAGGTCAAAAAAATAGGATAGAAGAACAGGCAATTGCTGTAACTGATACTTATGTGCCAGTTAATGCAAACAAAATTACGCTGGCAAATGCCAATGGATTTAAAGTAGGAGATCCGATCATTATTAACAGACCTTCAACCAAAGAATGGATCGAAATGCTCAAAACGGTCGAATTTGGTGGTGGAGAAAGTGCTTTGGGCTGGAAACCAGGAACAAGAGATATTCATTGGGATAGAAAAATTATCGCCGTAAACGGCAATACAATAACTTTCGATGTGCCAATCACTACAGCTTTAGATGCTAAATATGGTGGTGCAACGGTTTCGAAATATAAATGGGATGGAAGAATTGCGCAGTCAGGCGTTGAAAACCTGAAAATTGAATCAGATTATCATAAAAAAAATATTAAAGACGAGTACCACCGTTGGACAGCTATCTGTTTAGAAAATGTACAAGATGCGTGGGTTCGTCAGGTGGTTTTTGAGCATTTTGCAGGTTCTGCAGTAAATGTTTTGGAAACTTCAAAAAGGATTACTGTTGAAGATTGTAAATCGCTTGCTCCAATTTCCGAAATCGGGGGTGAGCGCCGTTTTACCTTTTTAACAACTGGTCAGCAAACACTTTTCCAAAGGTTGTACTCAGAATATGGCTACCATGATTTTGCTGTAGGTTTTTGTACCCCAGGCCCCAATGTTTTTGTGCAGTGTCAGTCTTATTTACCTTTCAGTTTTAGTGGTGTGATTGACAGTTGGGCATCGGGCGTTTTATTTGATATCGTAAATATCGATGGACAAGCTTTAAGTTATTTAAACCGCGGACAAGATGGACAAGGTGCTGGTTGGAGTGCTGCAAACAGTGTTTTTTGGCAATGTAGTGCCGCAAGGGTTGATAATTTTCAGCCGCCAACAGCTCAAAACTGGGCTTTTGGAACCTGGTCTCAATTTGCCGGAAATGGCTATTGGGATATGTCGAACGAACAGATCCAGCCACGAAGTTTATATTATGCCCAACTAAAAGATAGATTGGGAAGTGAGGCGGATAGCAGGAATTTTGTGCTCCCTGTTGAAACAGAAGCATCAAGCAGTCCGCCTGTAGATGTCGCGCTAAAACTAACCAAATTGGCCTACAAACCTGCTTTAACCGTTGCAGAATATATAGATGCAGCACCTTACAGGAATAAAATCCCGACAGATGCCGGCTCGGCAAAGAGCATTGATAAGATCGGCTTAGATAAAGTTATCCAAACTCCACTTGCAGGCGCAATGAGCATCAAAAATGGCTGGTTGGTCCGTGGCAGCGAAATCCTTCTGGGAGATCGTCAGGATGTGCCCTGGTGGAACGGAAGCGCCCGTCCGTATGGATTAAAAAATGCCAAGTTTCATATCACACGTTTCGTTCCTGGTCGTTCCGGTAATGGCTTAACAGATGATCTGGATTCGATGACCGATGCCATGAAAAACGGTCAGGTTAAAGTGCTAGATCATAATTATGGCCTTTGGTACGACAGAAGAAGAGATGACCATGAGCGCATCCGCCGTATGGATGGCGAGGTTTGGGCACCTTTTTATGAACTGCCTTTTGCTCGTAGCGGACAGGATAAAGCCTGGGATGGTTTGAGCAAATATGATATTACCAAATACAACCTTTGGTATTGGGATCGGTTAAAGCAATTTGCTAATCTGGCCGATCAAAAAGGCCTGGTTTTAATCCACGAGAACTATTTTCAACATAACATTATCGAAGCAGGTGCACATTATGCCGATTTCCCTTGGCGTACAGCAAACAATATCAACAATACAGGTTTCCCTGAGCCTGTGCCATATGCTGGCGACAAGCGTATTTTTATGGCCGAGCAGTTTTACGATATCAGCAACGAACACCGCAAGGCGATCCATAAAGCTTACATCAGAAAATGTTTAGCGAATTTTGATGGAAACACAGGCGTTATCCAGTTAATCGGTGCCGAGTTTACCGGTCCGTTACACTTTGTTCAGTTTTGGATTGACACCATAAAAGAGTGGGAAAAGGAAACTGGTAAACACCCAATTATCGGCTTAAGCGTAACCAAAGATGTTCAGGATGCGATTTTGGCTGATCCAAAGCGCGCCGGAGTGGTTGACCTGATCGATATCCGTTATTGGCATTACCAGGCCGATGGAACGGCTTATGCGCCACAAGGCGGCTTAAGTTTGGCCCCACGTCAGCATGCGCGTTTATTAAAACCTAAAAAAACCTCTTTCGAAGAAGTTTATCATGCCGTTTCAGAGTATAAAAATAAATTCCCCGGAAAGGCTGTGATGTATTCGGGCGATAGCTTTGACAGTTTCGGTTGGGCCATTTTAATGGCAGGCGGTTCGCTTTCTAATGTCGATGGAATTGATGCTTCAATTTTAACCGCTGCATCTTCGATGAAACCCTTTTTACCTGCAGATAAATCAGCAAAACAATATGGTTTAGAAAACCCGGGCAAGGCATATATTTTGTATAACGCTTCTGCAAATGCCATCAATCTCGATTTGAGCAAAGTAGCTGGAAAATTCAATGTAAAAGTGCTCAACTCGAAAACAGGAAAGCTGCTTAAAGAAGAGAGAATTAATGCCGGCGCTACTGCTAAGTTAGAGAAGCTTGGATCAGGAGACGAAGTCATCATCATCAATAAAATTTAACATGAACATTAAATCTAAAATATTTCTGCTTGTTGTGGTTTCTTGCTTAGCCATCGGCTGTAAGAAAAAGCCACATTTTGGGGATAAAAGTCTGTTGGTTTCAGAGAATGGAAGGTATTTAACCACTGGTGATGGTAAACCATTCTTCTGGCTTGGCGACACTGGCTGGTTGTTGTTTGGCAGGTTAACAAGAGAAGAAGCAAATACTTACCTCGAAGACCGCAAACAAAAAGGTTTTAATGTCATCCAGGTGATGTTATTACATGATGTTCCATCTAGAAATGTGTACTTGGATTCCTCAGTTGTGCATGCAGATGTTTCAAAGCCGATGATTACGCCGGGCAATAACCCAAAAGATTCTTTGGCTTATGATTATTGGGATCATGTAGATTATATCGTTGATCAGGCAGCAGAAAAAGGCCTTTACATGGCACTAGTGCCTGTTTGGGGTACAAATGTTAAAGCTGGAAAAGTTAAAAAGGAGCAAGCAAAAGCTTATTCTGAGTTTTTGGCAAAACGTTATAAAGAAAAATGGAATATCATCTGGCTCAATGGTGGAGATATTAAAGGCAGCGATAAAAAAGAAGTTTGGAATACCATTGGCGAAACCTTAAGGGCAAATGATCCCAATCACCTCATTACTTTCCACCCTAGGGGGAGAACAGCCTCATCACAGTGGTTTCAGGATGCAAAATGGTGCGATTTTGATATGGTTCAATCTGGTCACCGCCGATATGATCAGGATACCTCTAAAAATGAGAAATTACATTATGGAGAAGATAACTGGAAATACATCGAAGCCGATTATAAGCTAAAACCAACTAAGCCGACAATTGATGGTGAGCCTTCTTATGAGGATATTCCACAAGGTTTGCACGACACCCTTCAACCACGTTGGACAGATAATGATGTGAGAAGATATGGTTACTGGTCGGTTTTTGCTGGCGCCTTCGGCTATACCTATGGCCATAATTCGGTGATGCAGATGTATAAAAAAACAGATTTAAAACCTGCTTATGGCCCTAAAGATCAATGGATAACGGCTATAAATGCACCAGGAGCTAAACAGATGCAATATTTGAAAGATTTAATGTTATCTCATTCTTATTTCGATCGTGTTCCTGATCAGACTTTAATAGCTGGAAAGAATGGCGAAAAATACGAACGGGTTATAGCCACAAGAGGTGAAGAATTTGCAATGCTTTACACCTATACAGGGCACAATTTTAGCGTGCAGATGGGCAAAATTGATGGTGACGAAGTAAAAGCATCATGGTTTGATCCAAGAACGGGAAAAATTACATCAATTGGAGAATTTGAAAATAAAGGAATAAAAGAGTTTAACCCACCAGGTGAGCCTGCAAATGGCAACGATTGGGTATTGGTGTTGGAGGAGATATAGAAGAAGCGGGTAGCGATAGGCGTAAGGCGTTGAATCTGTACAAGATCGTCATTGCGAGAAGGAACGACAAAGCAATCTTTTTCGTTCGCCATCCTCGCGCAAAATCGTCATTTCGACTGAAGTGCAACGGAATGGAGAATCTACAGTGATAGTCATCCTGGATTTATTTCAGGATCTGAGCAACAAGGCTATTAAGATTCCCGCCTGCGCGGGAATGACGATTCATGAGAAACGTCATTACGTGAAACTAAAAAGATGTCATCCTGAGCGTAGTCGAAGGACAATCTTTTTAACAAATTACAGAAAAGGTCTTCGACTACGCTCAGACTGACAATTGCAAAAAAGAAACAATTAAAGAAAAACAGTGTTTAAACCCAATTCCATATCATCATTTGGCATAGCCATTATTGGCCTGCTTTTGTGCGGATTAAGTTCCTGTTCAAAACAAGCCTATTTATTTACCTCCTTCCACGAGCCAGCCAATGAAGGCTTGAGGCTTTTGTACAGTTATGATGCTTACCACTGGACAGATTTAAATAAAACCTTCTTGAAACCTAAAGTGGGAACACAGAAAGTTTTACGCGATCCATCAATCGTTCAAGGTCCGGATGGAACCTTTCATTTAGTTTGGACCTGCAGCTGGAAAGGAGATAAAGGTTTCGGGTACGCAAGTTCTAAAGACCTGATCAACTGGAGTGCACAAAAGTTTCTTCCGGTAATGGAAAGTGAACCAAAAACGGTAAATGTGTGGGCACCGGAAATCTTTTACGATAACGAGAAAAAAGAATATGTAATCATCTGGGCTTCAACTATACCATTCCGCTTTGCTAAAGGAATAGAAGAAGAGGAGAACAACCACCGGATGTATAGTATTACAACCAATGATTTTGAGACTTTCTCCAAACCAAAGCTATTTCTCGATCCTGGTTTTAGTGTGATTGATGCAGTTATTGTGAAACGGGCAACTAAAGATTATGTACTGGTTTTAAAAGATAATACCCGCCCAAATAGGAATTTAAAAGTTGCTTTTGCAAAGGATGCTTTAGGACCTTATGAAAATGTTTCGGAGACTTTTAGTCCGAAATTAACCGAAGGACCAACGGTTGTAAAAGTTGGAAAGGATTGGCTGATTTATTTCGATGCCTACGGACAAAAGATTTATTCAGCTTATAAAACAGCGGATTTTAAGTCTTTTAAGGACGTAACTGCGGAGGTTTCAATCCCCGAAGGACATAAACATGGAACAATTATAAAAGTGAAAAGAAGGGTTATTAAGGATTTATTGAAATAGTAACCACCAAGACACCAAGGCACAAAGAAAAAAACGTCATTACGAGAAGGAACGACGAACGAATACAAAACTTCGTGCCTTAGTGTCTTGGTGGTAAAAAATATAAACATGAAAATATTTAAAATACTTTGTTTAAGCTTACTATTGGCATTTGCGATACAAAACTCGCAGGCGCAGGATACGGTGCGTTATACAGGTAAAACCTTAGTTAACGCAGATTATCATCATGGCCAACTTTCGCCGGTGATGGGCGTACACAGTATCCAAACTTTCAGGGCAAACAGAGAACACCCTGAACTGGCCGAAAACTTTGGCTGGACCTACAACCATGCGCCGATGTTGGCTTATTGGAACAATAAATTTTACATCGAATATTTGAGTGATAAAGTTGGGGAAAGTATCCCGCCAGGACAAACATTATTGCAGTCCTCGAAAGATGGCTACACCTGGACTAAACCCGATGTTGTTTTTCCGATTTACCGGATTCCAGATGGAACCACAAAAGCGGGTAGAACTGATGTAGCAAAAGATTTAGACGCGGTGATGCACCAACGCATGGGCTTTTATGTTTCCACTAAAAATGTATTCCTGGTTTTGGGTTTTTATGCCATCAGTTTCGATGCAAAAGACGACCCGAACGATGGTCACGGAATTGGCAGGGCAGTAAGAGAAATTCAGACAGATGGAAAATACGGCCCGATTTATTTCATCCATTACAACCCTGGTTATTCAGAGAAAAACACCAAATACCCATTGTATACCAGAAGCAAAAGTAAAGCTTTTATTGAGGCTTGTAATGAGTTATTAGCTAACAAATTAATGACACAGCAATGGAATGAAGAGGCAGACAGAAAAGACCCTTTAATTACTTTACAAAAACAGTATAAAGCATTCAGTTATTACCACTTACCTGAGGGAAGAGTTATAGGTTTATGGAAAAATGCCTTAACAGCAATCAGCAATGATAACGGTAAAAGCTGGCCTGAAAACGCGTCGCGTGCACCGGGTTTTGTAAACAGTAATGCCAAAATATGGGGACAAAAAACTGCTGATGGCAGCTACGCAACGGTTTATAATCCATCTGAGTACCGGTGGCCTTTAGCCATTTCAACAAGCAAAAACGGACTCGATTATACCAACCTTTTATTGGTGCATGGTGAAATTACGCCAATGCGTTACGGAGGCAATTACAAATCGTACGGTCCTCAGTATGTTCGCGGTATTGAAGAAGGGAACGGAAAACCTGCGGATGGGAAGTTATGGGTAACCTACAGCATGAATAAAGAAGATATCTGGGTTTCTTCAGTTCCGGTACCCGTTAATGATAAGGCCACACAACATGTAAGTGATGATTTTGGTAAAATGCCGACTGATAAAGCACTCGAAATGTGGAATATATACAGTCCGCTTTGGGCGCCTGTTAAAGTCGATAACGGTACTTTGGTTTTAAAAGATAAAGATCCATTCGATTATGCGAAAGCAGAAAGATTGTTTCCTGCATCCAGAAAAATTATTGCTTCGTTTTCGGTTACGCCAAAGCAAAATGATTTTGGTTTGTTGGAAATCGAATTACAGGACGCAAAAGGAATGGCAACTTTACGCCTGACTTTTGATACTGCAGGAACTTTAAGTGCAAAAGCTGGTGCACGGTATAAAAACTTCATGAAATATGAGGCAGGTAAAAGTTATGATATCAAACTAAAATTAGATGCGTTTACCCGATTTTACACCATCACTGTCAACGGAAAAGATGTATTAACCAGTTTAGCCTTTCAGCCAGTTGCCGATGTTTCCAGAATCGTTTTCCGCACCGGCGATGTTCGCCGTTTTCCTGATGTAGATACACCTGCCGATCAAACCTATGATCTAAAAAATGCTGGAGAATCAGAAAAAAAGGAAGCTGTTTATACGATTAAATACTTAAAAACGGAGGGATTTTGAGACAGTTGGCAGTTTTCAGTTTGAGATTTTCAGTTTTTACCTCGTTGCGTGCTAAAGCGTTCGTTATTCCGACCGCCTCATCGTCATTGCGAGGAGGCACGACGTGGCAATCTTTCTTACTCGTAGCCATTCTTGCTTTATTCTCCTTCTCTGCAAACGCAAAAATCCTCTTGCCTCAGATCTTATCGAGCAATATGGTTTTACAACGGGATAAACCCATCAATATCTGGGGTTTTGCATCTCCGGATGAGAAAGTTGAAGTCACTTTTGCCGGACAAAAAAAACAGACAATAACTGATAAAAACGGGAATTGGCTTCTTGTTTTAGCTCCACTCAAAACATCAACAAAGCCCCAAACGATGTCTATCACAGGCTCAAATAAAATTATACTAACCAATATTCTGGTTGGCGAAGTTTGGGTATGTTCAGGTCAATCGAACATGGAATATGCGATGCGCAAACTGGCTAAAATTCCCAAGCCGCAAAATGAGAAATTAGGCTTTCCTTCTGATGAGGTTGCGAAAGCAAAAAACAATCAGATCAGAATTTTCCTGGTTAACCGCAAAACCTTGATCAAACCCGATTCTATCCACAAAAGCTGGTCTGTAGCACAAGATTCAGCCTTGCGTGCTTTTTCTGCAGTGGGTTATTTCTTCGCGAAAGAAGTTCACGAGAAATTAGGTATTCCCGTAGGCATCATCTCTTCGGCCATTCCGGGCAGTGCCATTGAACCTTGGATAGCAGAAAATGCATTTGCGCAGGAAGATTACTTCAAAGATCAAAAAGTAAGTAATGATCCCGGTAAATTTTATCCCACCATGATCGAACCTTTAACACAATTTAAAATCCGCGGCTTTCTTTGGTATCAGGGCGAAACCAATTGTTTTCTGAACGAGAAGATCAGCTATGCCTATAAAATGAAAGTGCTGATCAATAGCTGGCGAAAAGCGTGGAAGGAAAACGATCTGCCCTTTTATTATGTTCAGATTGCACCTTTCAATTATTCTAAAACCAAAGGCAAAGTATCTGTTGATGAAAATACCGAACCTGAATTCTGGGAAGCACAGACTCAGCTGTTGAGATTACCGAATACAGGTATGGTTTCTACCAATGATTTAACCGATTCAAACGAAGATCTGCACCCAACTTATAAGTGGGAAGTAGGTAGAAGATTATCGCTTTTGGCGCTGGCAAAAACATACAACAAAGACATACCTTTTTCTGGGCCAATTTACCAGTCTGCATCCTTTAAAAACGGAAAAGCATTGCTCCATTTTACATACCTGGAATTAAACAATAAACCTATTTTAGGATTTACAATCGCGGGGAAAGACGGTAAATTCGTAAATGCTGAAGCTATCGTAAAAGACGATAAAGTGATGGTTTCTTCAAAAGAAATTGCCGAACCAACTATGGTTCGCTATAACTGGACGGAAAATCCAACAGGAAATTTTAACTGTTACGGTTTGCCAGCATTGCCTTTTAGAACCGATAATCCATTAACTAAATCATTTAAAACCAATTAATGAAACGCAGATTTATACTTTTCTTGTGTTTAATAACCATGTTTTGCTCCCTAAATGCACAGCAAACGGGGAAATTATACCTATCAGGTACAGGGAACGACAATACCGTTAACTGGGATTTCTTCTGTACAGCTGGAGCAAATTCGGGCAAATGGACCACCATCCCTGTGCCTTCAAACTGGGAATTACAAGGTTTTGGAAAATATAATTACGGTTTCAACAAAGAGGAAAACAAAGGTAAAGAACAAGGACTTTATAAGTATACATTTAAGGTTCCTACTGATTGGAAAAACCGAAAAATCAATATCGTTTTCGAGGGATCGATGACAGATACCGAGGTTAAAATCAACGGAAAATCTGCCGGAGAAACACATCAAGGTTCGTTTTATGTGTTTAGATACGATATTTCTAAATTGGTAAAACTTGGAGGCGATAATTTACTTGAGGTAAAAGTTTCCAAACATTCAGCTAATCAATCAGTTAATGAAGCCGAACGGAAAGCAGATTTCTGGATTTTTGGAGGTATTTTCAGACCAGTTTACCTTGAGTCTTTGCCTTTAACACATATCGATCGAATTCAGATTGATGCCAAAGCTGATGGCAATTTAAATGCTCAATTGAGTTATACAGGTGATGCGGATAAGGTTGAAGTGGAACTTTTAGGAAAAGATGGAAAGCGATTCGGTGATAAATTTACGACTTCAATAAAAAGAGGAAATAAAAACATACAGATGCATAAACAGTTTTCCAGTCCAGCATTATGGTCTTCAGAGTTTCCAAACTTGTACACTGTAAACTTTACCTTGATTACAAACGGGAAAGAGATTCATCAGGTTTCTAAAAAGATAGGTTTCAGAACGGTAGAAGTAAAAGAACGCGATGGTGTATATGTAAATGGGGTGAAAATGAAATTTAAAGGCGTAAACCGTCACTCTTTTTATCCATCATCAGGCAGAACAACGAGTAAAAAAATCAGCATTGCCGATGTGCTGTTAATGAAAGAAATGAACATGAATGCCGTTCGGATGTCGCATTATCCACCAGACGGACACTTCTTAGACGTTTGCGATTCACTTGGCTTATTTGTAATGGATGAATTAGCAGGCTGGCATGGTACTTATGATACACCCACGGGAACAAAGTTGATGAAAGAAATGATGCTGAATGATGAAAATCATCCATCAATTATATTTTGGGCAAATGGAAATGAAGGCGGGCATAACCGCGAACTTGATCATCTTTTTGCTGAAGAAGATATACAAAAAAGGCCTTTAATCCACCCTTGGGAAGTTTTTGGAGGTTTCGAAACCACTCATTACCGCGAATTTAACTACGGGATTGGTAATTACGATCATGGTCATAATATTTTAATGCCTACTGAATTTTTGCATGGCATGTGGGATGGCGGTCATGGCGCAGGTATTGAAGATTATTGGAATGCTATGTGGAATAATCCACTTTCGGCTGGTGGTTTCCTATGGGATTTTGCCGATCAGGCTGTGGTGCGTACCGATAAAAACGGCGAATTAGATACCGATGGAAATCATGGCCCTGACGGAATTGTTGGACCTTACCACGAAAAAGAAGGTAGTTTTTTTACCATTAAAGAAGTCTGGAGCCCTGTTTTTGTAGAGAAAAGAGAAATGACAGCTGGTTTTGATGGTTCTTTCTTGCTAGAAAACCGTTATGCATTTACAAATCTCAATCAATGTACTTTCAACTGGAAATTGAAGAAATTAAAAGCGGGAACGGATGCAACATTCAAATCGGGTAAAGCCGATGCACCAAATATTAAACCTTTCGAAAAAGGAAAATTACAAGTCAATCTTCCAAGCGACTGGAAAAGCTTTGATGCATTTTATCTCACCGCTAATGCACCCGACGGTAAGGAATTATTCACCTGGAGTTTTCCGATAACGCTGCCTGGAGATGATGCAGAGAAAATTGTTGTACAAACAGGTCCTTCAAAGGTAAATCTTAAAGAGGATGCAAAAGTTTATCAGGTTTCTGCCAACGGCATCAATTTAACATTCGATAAAACAACAGGTTTGCTGCAACAGGTTCAGAATGCCAAAGGTGTAGTTCCGTTTTCAAATGGCCCCATTTTACAGGAGGGTGTAAATAATTTTAAAAACTTCACTCAAAAAATGGATGGTGAAAATTTAGTGATTTCATCAAAATTTGATAAAAAAGAAAGTTGGAATACTTTACAATGGACGATTTATCCATCAGGCTGGTTAAAAATGGAAGTGAAATATTTTCCATCAGATTACTTTACCACTTTCGTAGGACTGAACTTTTCTTATCCTGAATCAGAAATTAAAGCGGTTGAATACAAAGGTAACGGACCATACCGCGTTTGGAAAAACCGAATGAAGGGCACACAGCTTGGCATCTGGAAAAAGGACTATAATAATTCAGCAACTGGTGAAGCACCTTGGCAATACCCTGAATTTAAAGGTTATTATTCAAACATGTATTGGTGTGCGTTTATTGGTAAAAAACAATCTTTTAAAGTGCTTACAGATAGGGAAGATGTGTTTTTAAGGTTGTTTACACCGAAAAAATCGAAAGATACAGAATATGATAACATGAGTCCGACATTTCCGAATGGTGATATTTCATTTATGAACGCAATTTCGGCAATTGGCACAAAAACCCAAAAGCCCGAAACAACAGGCCCAATGGGAATGAAGAATATTTATTACGATTTTGATAAAGCCCCAGGTAGGGCACTAAATATGACCTTGTATTTTGATTTTTCAGGTAGATAGGTTTAAAAGGTTTTACGGCAAAGAACGCTAAGTTTTTCGCAAAGCAAAAGAATAGCCCGCAGATAACGCGGATTTACGCAGATGAGAAATTATTGGTCTGCGTAAATCTTCGAAATCAGCGGGAGCAAATAAATGTTTAACCGCAAAGAACGCTAAGTTTTTCGCAAAGCAAAGAAGAAAGAGTAATTATAGAAGTAAAAAAATCAGTGTAATCAATCAATCTGTGTAATCAACCGCGAAGCGTAATGAACATTAAAATCTACATAGCGATCATCAGCATTTGGTTCCTATCCTTTTCAAAAGTGATGGCGCAAGTCTCGTTGCAAAATACCACCTGCGAAATGCTCGAAAATCCGTTGGGCATTGATGTTGTAAAACCTCGCTTCGCCTGGCATATCATCTCAAATGAAAGAAATGTAATGCAAACGGCTTACCAGATTTTGGTGTCTTCTTCGCCAGAGAAATTAAATGCTAATGAGGGCGATTTATGGGATTCAGGAAAGATTAACTCACCAGAATCCATTCATGTAGCTTACAACGGAAAAGTGCTTAAAAGCCGGATGAAAGCCTATTGGAAAGTTAAAGTGTGGACTAATGTTGGGCAAAGCGAATGGTCAGTTAACAACTATTTTTCTATGGGTTTGCTGTACTACAAAGATTGGCCAAAAGGCTGGATTGGTTTTGACAGGGCTTTTCTATGGGATAACATTAAAACGGATTCGCGTCTATCAGCCAGGTATTTCAGAAAGGAGTTTCAGAGTACGAAAGAAATCAAATCCGCCACGGCATCTATCGTTGGTTTAGGTTTGTATGAGCTGTTTATCAACGGGAAAAAAGTTGGAAATGATGTTTTATCTCCATCGCCTACAGATTACACTAAAAACGTAAAATATAATACTTACGATGTAACCAGTTACCTTCAGAATGGTAAAAATGCAGTTGGCACAATACTCGGAAATGGCCGTTTCTTCGCTATGCGCCAAAATGAAAAACCTTATAAAATCAAAACATTTGGTTTTCCGAAAATGCTGATGAACATCAACATCGTTTACACCGATGGAACAACAGCAAATATTGATACCGATGATAGCTGGAAAGGCACAACGGATGGACCGATCAGAACCAATAACGAATATGATGGTGAAGAATACGATGCAACCAAAGAATTAGCAGGATGGAATAAGGTAGGTTTTGACGATGGTAAGTGGACAAAAGCAGAATTTGTACAAGAACCAACAGGAACCATTGAAGCCCAGATGAACGAAAACATGAAAGTGATGAATACAATAAAGCCTGTTTTAATTACTAAACTTTCTGGTGGCCGGTATATTTTGGATATGGGTCAAAACATGGTGGGTTGGTTGCAGATCAAGGTAAAAGGCGTAAAGGGCAAACAAATCAAAATGCGTTTTGCCGAATCACTTCAAAACAATGGTGAACTTTTTACGGCTAATCTTCGCAATGCGAAATGCACCGATTTATACACTTTAAGAGGAGGCGAGTTAGAAACCTGGGAGCCTACCTTTGCTTACCGCGGATTTAGATACGTAGAACTTTCAGGATATACTTACCAACCATCAGTGAATGATTTTCTTGGCAAAATGATTTATGATAACATTAAAACAGTTGGAACTTTCGAAACTTCAGATGCTTTAACCAATCAGATCTTCAAAAATGCATGGTGGGGAATTGCCGGAAGTTATAAGGGCATTCCGGTTGATTGCCCTCAACGTAACGAGCGGATGCCTTGGCTTGGCGATAGGGGCGCTGTAGCTTACGGAGAAAGTTTCCTTTTTGATAACGGACGCTTTTATACCAAATGGTTACAGGACATCAGAAATTCGCAGAAAGAAGATGGCGCCATTCCTGATGTTGCACCAGCCTTTTGGCGGTATTACAGCGATAACATGACCTGGCCGGGAGCAATACTTCTGGTGACCGAAATGTTATACAAACAAACCGGCGATGTTTCAGCCGTTCGGGATAACTATCCGGCAATGAAAAAGTGGCTGGCTTACATGCAAGACCGCTACATGAAGGATTACATTTTAACTAAAGATAGTTACGGCGATTGGTGTATGCCACCCATTACCATCGAATTTGGGCGGGGTAAAAGTGCAGACAAGAAATATCCTTCTGAATTAATCTCAACGGCATATTATTATCATTTCACGCAGTTAATGATAAAATTCGCTAAGGTAAGCGGCAACGATGAAGATGTAAAAACATATGAACTTCTGGGGAATAAAATCAAAGAAGCTTTCAATCAGAAATATTATAACGATAAAGGTTATTATGCTTCTAATGCCTTAACGGATAACATCATTCCGCTTTATTTCGGAATGGTTCCACTGAACAAAATAGATCAGGTTTTTAAGAATATTACATATACTGTTGAAGTTACGAATAAAGGTCATTTAAGCAATGGTTTGGTCGGAATCCAATGGTTACTGCGCTGCTTAAACGATTATGGCCGACCAGATTTAGCTTATACAGTTGCAACACAGAAAACCTACCCAAGCTGGGGTTACATGGTTGATAATGGTGCAACCACCATTTGGGAATTATGGAATGGCAATACGGCCGATCCGAAAATGAATTCACAGAACCACGTGATGATGCTAGGCGATCTGCTGATCTGGTATTATGAAAACCTGGCAGGTATAAAATCTGAAGAGGCTGCTTTTAAAAAGATTATCATGAAACCTGAAACGATTAATGGTTTAAACTCGGTAAATGCAAGTTACAATTCGGTTTATGGGTTAATCAAAAGCAGTTATATCAAAACGGCTAACCAATTTAACTGGAACATCACCATCCCAGCAAATACAACGGCGTTGGTTTATATTCCTGCAAATAATAAAAATGAAGTTTCAGAAAAAAATAAGTCAATTAAGGATTTAAAATTTGTAAAAATGGAACATAATAGCGCTGTTTATGAACTTGGTTCTGGAGATTATGCTTTTGTGGTGGAGCGGAAATAAAATAACGGTTCGTGGTGACACGAACCATGGCGAGAAAGGATTACTGTATATAAGCCTCGGTTTGTGTCTTCACGAACCGAAACAATAATTAAAACACAATTATGAGAAAGTTTTTTAAACCATTTATGCTGATAACCTTACTGATCACCTCAGTAAATGCATTCAGCCAAACCAAAGATATTGTTGTACCAGAAGAAATCCTAGCAAAGGCAAAAGAATGGACTTCTGCACTAAATTTAACCGACGCAGCAAAAAAATCTGCTGTCGAAAATGTAATTGCAGGTCATTTAACCACAATTAGAGATTGGCATAACGATCATCCATCATCAACAGTTCCTGATGGAATAAACCCGGTTACAGGCAATAAACTAAGTGATTTAGACAAACAGATCATTGCTGATTCTGCTATGCCGTCTACCGTTCATCAATCGCTTATGGACGGATTGAAAAAGAATTTAACACCAGAGCAGGTAGAAACTATTTTAGACAAATACACCATCGCAAAGGTTGATTTCACGATGAAAGGTTACAAAGCAATTGTTCCTGATTTAACTGCCGATGAGGAAGTCAAGATTTTGGCTTTTTTGAAACAAGCCAGAGAGCAAGCTGTCGATTATAAAAACATGAAGCAGATTTCAGCCATTTTTGAAATTTACAAAACGAAATCAGAGCAGATGTTAAATAACAACGGTCGCAGCTGGAGAGCGCTTTACAGTGCTTACACTAAAAAAATAAAGGAAGAGAAAGCAGCGAAACAAAAGCAGTAGGCAGTTCACCGTTTGAAGTTTTCAGTTTTGAATGTAAAAATCAAATCTGTGAAATCCAATGATCTGTGTAATCACCCTCGAAGAGAAAGAAATATGAAATTAAAAAAAATATACATCACCATCAATCTAATTTTTGCGTTCACCATTTGTGCCAACGCTCAGGTAGAAAAATGGCAAAGCGGCATCGTAAAACAAGAATTCTTATACGATAAAGCACCATTCCCATCCTGCCACTCCGCAACAATAGCAGAAACACCAACCGGTTTAGTAGCATCGTTTTTCGGAGGAACCAAAGAACGAAATCCAGATGTAGAAATCTACATCAGCCGTTTTGTGGATGGAAAATGGCTGGCACCGGTTTCGGCCGCTAACGGTATCCAACCTGATGGTAAAAGATTACCTACATGGAATCCGGTTTTATATCAGGTTCCTGGTGGAGATCTACTGTTATTTTACAAAATCGGGCCAAAACCATCAGAATGGTGGGGCATGATGAGAACTTCAAAAGATGGCGGTAGAACCTGGTCGGATGCTACAAAATTGCCCGATGGTTATATCGGCCCTGTAAAAAACAAACCTGTTTTGTTAAGCAATGGAAACCTTTTCGCACCATCAAGCAAAGAAGGCGATGGCTGGAAAATCCACTTCGAGGTAACTAAGGATAACGGTAAAACCTGGAGAACCGTAGGACCATTGCCTGAAAATGGAATTAAAGCCATTCAACCGAGCATTTTACAACATGGAAATGGTAAATTGCAACTATTGGCCAGAACCGCCAACCGTGCCATTGTAGAATCCTGGTCTGAAGATAATGGCGAAACCTGGTCTGCATTAACCAAAACATTTTTACCAAATAACAACTCCGGTACAGATGCAGTAACCATGAAAGATGGCCGCCATGTATTGGTTTACAACCATGTTTTGCCTCCGGGCGATTTAGCTAAAGGGCCACGTACTCCATTAAATGTTTCGGTTTCAAAAGACGGTAAAAAATGGTCGGCCGCATTGATTTTAGAAGATTCGCCCATCAGTCAGTATTCTTATCCTGCGGTGATTCAAACTTCTGATGGCATGTTACATTTCATTTATACCTGGAGAAGAGAGAAAATCAAACATGTTGTGGTTGATCCTTCGAAGCTAAAATTAAAGAAAATCAAAAATGGTATCTGGCCGAAACTGAAAGGTTATACGGCTCCGGTAATTACTGAAACTAAAAATGAGGAGGGTTAAGATGATAGGTGTAATTAGAAACGTCATTGCAAACAGAACACAGTGCTTTCGAGAAATCTTAGGCAAGAGTGCTCGTCCCCCTTTGGAGGGGGCAGGGGGAGGATTTTTGAGAAGTGGGTATTTACTAGCCATTTTCTTATTTGCATTTAATTATCTCTCCGCCCAAATCCAAAACAGCGATAGCCTCTATAAAAAACCGCTTGTCGATGTTTTGAAAGAGATCCAAACACGCTTTAAGGTACAGATCAAATACTCCGAACCGCAGGTAAAAGATAAATGGGTGAACTATGCGGAATGGCGTTTTCGTGCAAACGTTGATGAAACCCTTGCAAACGTGCTCGCACCCTTGGATATGAAAGTAAACAAAGAAAAGCCTGGTGTTTACAAGTTAAAAGAATACGAATATTACCGTTGGGAAGTTCAGGATGGATGGGCCTACCTGGATAGTTTGGCAACAAAATACCACGATCGGGCCAGTTGGGAAAAACGAAAGGCACAAATAAAGCCCGAATTATACCAAGCCTTATTGTTATCGCCATTGCCTGCCAAACCAAATTCAAAACCGATTATCACAACGAAAAGAATTTTTGACGGTTATTCTGTAGAAAACATTGCACTTGAGATTTTACCTGGGGTTTGGATTAACGGTTCACTATATAAACCGTTAAATTTTAAAGGAAAAATCCCATTGGTGCTAAGTCCGGACGGGCACTGGGAAAAGCAGCGTTTTAGGCCCGATTGCCAGACCCGCTGTGCTATGATTGCCAGAATGGGTGCTATGGCTTTTAGCTACGACTTATTTGCCTGGGGCGAATCGATGCTACAGTTTAAATATGAAGATCACCGCAAAAGTTTGGCGCAAACTGTTCAGGCTTTGGGGGGAATCAGGATTTTAGACTACTTCAGTGCGCTAAAAGAAACTGATACAACCAGAATTGGCATCAGTGGAGGTTCTGGTGCAGGAAGCCATTCTATTTTAATGACTGCCATGGATGACAGGATTAAACTAAGTGCTCCCGTAGTGGCGATGTCGTCTTATTTTTATGGTGGCTGCCCTTGCGAAAGCGGAATGCCAATCCATCAATGTGGCGGCGGGACTGATAATGTAGAACTGGCTGCAATGGCAGCACCTCGGCCCCAGTTATTGGTGTCAGATGGTAGCGACTGGACAGCACACACACCCGAACACGATTTTCCTTACTTACAAAAAATGTACAGTTATTATGGTGTGAAAGATAAGGTCGAGAATGTTCACCTTCCTGATGAAAAACATGATTTCGGCATTAATAAGCGTATTGCACTTTACGATTTCCTGATCAAAAACTTCAAACTAAATGGTACTGCAGTTAAAGGTAAAACAGGTAAATACGATGAAAGTAAAGTAACCATTGAAAAGGAAAATGCCCTTTACGTTTTTGGCGATAAAGGTGAAAAATTACCTAAAAATGCAGTAATGGGATTTGAAAATCTGGAAAAATTATTCCCGTTAAGCACAAGCAAATAATGGATATGGAGCATCAAAACAGAAGGTCTTTTATTGGTCATGTAGCGCTGCTTACAGGCGCTTTAATAATTCCCAATCAATTGCTTTTGGCAGCAGCGAAAAAGAACAATTATAAAGTTGCCGTGATTGATTTAATGATTTTAAAACGTCAGAAAATCAGTGCTTTGCCACTCGCAAAAGAAATCGGTGCTGACGGATTGGAAATAGACATGGGCGGCCTGGGTAATCGGGAAACATTTGACAACAAATTAGCCGATCCGAAAATCAGGCAGGAATATCTGGATAAAGCAAAGGAGCTGAACCTCGAAATCTGCTCGCTGGCGATGACCGGATTTTATGCGCAATCATTTGCCAAGCGACCAACGTATCAGAAAATGATCCAGGATTGTTTGGATACTGCTAAAGCAATGAAGATTAAGGTGGTATTTCTTCCATTGGGAATTCAAGGTGATTTAGTTAAAAATCCTGAACTGCGCGAACCTATTGTTGAACGGTTAAAAGTTGCTGGAAAGATGGCCGCCAAGGCGGGAATTACAATTGGAATTGAAAGTGCATTAGATGCAAAAGGTGAATTACAACTGTTAAAAGATGTCGATTCCAAGCATGTTAAAAGTTACTTCAATTTCTCGAACGCCATAAAGAATGGAAGAGATTTACATCAAGAGCTCAGAATTTTGGGCAGGAAAAACATCATTCAAATTCATGCCACCAATGAAGATGGTGTTTGGTTACAGAACGATCCGAAAATCGACCTCAATAAAGTAAAATCGACACTTGATGATATGGGTTGGAAAGGATGGCTAGTTGTAGAAAGAAGCCGTGATGCCAAACAGCCAACAAATGTAAAATATAATTTCAGTGCCAATACCAGCTATTTGAAATCTGTTTTCCAACCGAAGTAGTATAAATACAATGAAATACTTTTTGAGAAGAATTTATGGTTTTTACACCCTAACGGTTCGTGGAGACACGTACCGTGGCGGTGTCCTCATGCCTTGGTTCGTGGAGACACGAACCAAACAATTTAAACCATTTTTAATTTTCTCTCCTTGGTCTGTGTCCTCACAGACCAATCGAGCAAAATATTATCTATCAAACAACTTGAATTTAAAAAGGTGTTCGATAATCTTACTAATGCTAAGTTTATTACATCTAAAAGTTAGTGCAGCAGATATTTACGTATCCATAAATGGCAATGATACTAATGTAGGAACCAAGGAAAAGCCCTTGGCCACTTTACATTCTGCCATTAGAAAAGCCCGCGAATTGAGGCGCTTAAACGATAGTTCAGTTAAAAACGGAATCCAGATTATTATCGGCAAGGGGTTTTATCAATTGCACGAACCCGTAGTTCTTCGACCTGAAGATTCTGGCACAAAAGATAGTCCGACAACAATTATTTGCGCACCTAACGAAAAAGTTATTTTGAGTGGAGGCATTCAGATAAAAAACTGGAAAAAGTTAAACCGCCCAATTGCTGGTCTGCCAAAAGAATCTAACGGGAAAGTTTGGGTAGCTGATGTTCCAAATTTAGATGGGAGCGACCTGCAGTTCAGGCAGCTATGGGTAAATGGCAATAAAGCCATCCGCGCAAAAAATTATAATGGTAAAGAAATGGGAAGGATTTTATCATGGGATAGCGAAAAGCAAACCTGTAGAATTCCATTACAAAAAGGCATCAATTTAGCAAATATTAAAGGAATGGAAATGCTGATCCACCAATGGTGGGCCATTGCAAATCTTCGGGTAAAGTCTGTTAAAATTGTAGGTAATGCGGCGGAACTTTCTTTTATGCAGCCCGAAAGCAGGATCCAATCCGAGCATCCTTGGCCAGCACCATGGATTTCAGCCAAAACAGGGAATTCTGCTTTTTATTTAAGCAATGCGATCCAGTTTTTGAATGAACCTGGAGAATGGTTTGAAGATTTACAGCACCACAAGCTTTATTATTGGCCAAAAGCATCAGAAAATATGCTAAATGCTGAAGTGATTGCTCCCGCTTTAGAAAACCTGGTTAAAATAGAGGGAACGACTGATCAACCAGTTTCTTTTGTAAGTTTTAAGAACATTTCCTTCGAGCATTCTACATGGTTAAGACCATCAAAACAAGGTCATGTTCCTCATCAGGCGGGCATGTACATGCTTGATGCCTATAAACTAGAAAAAGCTGGTACACCAGACAAACCTACGCTAGAAAATCAGGCCTGGGTTGGTCGTCCGGCTGCCGCAATTGAAGTAAGTTATGCCAATCACACAGCTTTCGAATCTTGCCGGTTCGAGCACCTGGCTTCTACTGCTTTGGATTATAAAAAAGGAACTGCTGAGAACGAAATCAAAGGAAATTTATTCAAAGATATTGGTGGTTCAGCCATTCTAATCGGAACTTTCTCTGATGAAGCGACCGAAGTACATCTGCCTTACAATCCCACAGATCAAAGAGAAATTTCGACGAACAATAGAATCGAAAACAACCTGATTACCGATGTAACCAACGAAGATTGGGGCGCTGTAGGCATAGGCGCAGGTTATGTTAGGGGGATTAAAATTCGGCATAACGAAATTAGCGATGTGTCTTATTCGGGCATCAGCATGGGCTGGGGCTGGACAAAAACGAAAAATGCGATGGAAAACAATACCATCAGCGGCAATAAGATCCATCACTATGGAAAACACATGTATGATGTGGCTGGGATTTATACACTATCTGCTCAGCCTGGATCATTGATTACCGAAAATGTAGTCGATAGCATTTACAAAGCACCATATCCGCACCTCCCTGATCATTGGTTTTATCTTTATACCGATGAAGGTTCTTCCTATTTTACCATCAAAAACAACTGGACGCCAACTGAAAAGTACCTTCAAAATGCCAACGGCCCAGACAATTCATGGGAAAGCAACGGACCAAAAGTTTCCGTTCATATCAGGCAAAGTGCGGGTTTAGAAAAGCCTTTTCAATATTTATTAAAAGAAAAAGTCAATTATTCAAAAAGAGGCACCAATCAGGCTGTAGATCAATCTGTTGTATTCGAGCTGGTTTTTAAAACGGGTAATCTGCCAGGTAACAATGCCTTAAAAACTTTTGCTAAAGAAAATAACCTCCTGCCAGGTTCGATCTATAAATGGGGAAATCGATTGGTAATTTATACTTCAAGTTTAAAAGTAGAGAGTTTGCAACAAACTCTAAAACGTTTAAACGCGACAGAAATTAAATTGTACGATAATCTGTTTTACGATTTCAACAGAGAAAAGAATTGTGGCGATAAGCCAGTAGCAGAATGGGATAACATCATTTTATCGGCCAATTTGGTAAAGGATGAAAAACTCCAGAAAGAATATTTGGCCTATCACAAAACACAGTTCGAAAAATGGCCGGAGATATCAAAAGGATTCTGTAATGCCGAGTTTCAACGGTTAGCCATCTTTAAAAACGATAGACAGTTAATGCTGATTATCAGTATTCCTAAAGGAAAAAGTTTAGATGAACTGAATCCAAAAACCACTGAGAACAATCCAAAAGTGGACGAATGGAATGCAATCATGAAAAAATACCAGGAAGGAATTGAAGGAACAAAACCAGAAGAGGTTTGGGTATTTTTTAAACCGGTTGAGTAATATTTTTAGATATATGTCATCCTGAGGCACGAAGGATCTTTTTAGAAAACTGGCTTAAATTACAGTACAACAAAAAACTCGAATACGACGGCGGGTTTGGCGCAGTTAGGTTAGAGATTCTTCCTGCGTCAGAATGACAACAATTTATAAAAACAATAACGCTTATAAAAATAATATCATGTTAAGATTAGGGATTTTAGGTTTAGGAGAGGGCAGAAGTACCATTTCTGCATCATTAGCAAGCAAAAAGTTTAAGCTTATCCAGATTTGCGATGCCAATAAAAAGCTTTGCGAAGAACGGGCTTTAGAATTTGATTTTCAAAACTGGACAACCAATTACGAGGATATGTTAACCAGCGACAAAATCGATATGATTGCGATTTACACACCAGATCATCTGCATTTTGAGCACATTAAACTGGCGCTCGAACACGGAAAGCATGTGGTGTGTACCAAACCGTTTATCGATGATTTAGCTCAAGCCAATGAGCTGTTGGCGTTAGCTAATAAATCAAGAAAAAAGATTTTCGTAGGGCAGAGCTCTCGTTTTTTTGAACCTGCAATGCGCCAGAAGAAAGATTTTGATGCAGGTTTAATTGGAGAACTGATCACCATCGAAAGTCATTACCATGCCGATCATCGTTGGTTTTTGGAAAAAGGCTGGTCGTTAAAACAATCATTCAAATGGCTGTATGGCGGCTTAAGTCACCCTGTTGATTTTATCAGGTGGTACATGCCCGATATTGAAGAAGTTATGGGCTATGGTATGTTAAGCAGTAATGGTTTAAAAGCTGGACTAAAAAACCAGGATACCATGCACTTTATCTTTAAAGCAAAAGATGGAAGAATTGCGAGGGTAAGTGGTGCTTATACTGGCCCAACACAGCCCGCAAGTCGCGATAGTGGTATGAGTTGTATTCTTCGCGGAACGGAAGGTGCAAGTCAGGCAGATTACCATGAACTGCGTTATTCGGTTACTACCAAAACCGGCGAAGAAAAGATCATCACCTGGGGCGATTCTACTTTAAAGCACTATTTCCGTTTCGAAGGACAAAGCCATCACGCCGGAGAATACCAGAATTACCTGGAATATTTTGCAGATAGCATCAACAATAACTTTACCGCATACCCTGATTTAAAAGAAGGCATCGGAACCGTCGCGCTCTTACAGGCGATGGATCAATCTTTAGAAACAGGTTTGCCGGTAAAAGTTGATGAAATTTTGAAAGCAAATCATATTACAAGGGAATCGATAGGATTGTAATTGTTTGCCACGGAGACACAGAAAACACGGAACATAATGCGCCATGGTTCGTGTCTCAGGAACCAGTAATGAGAAAGATCGTCATTGCGAGGCACGAAGCAATCCTACAACTATGGGTTGATTAGCGATCGCATTAAGATTGCTTCGTACCTCGCAATGACGAAAAATGAATGCTCCGTGAATTCCGTGATTCCGTGGCAACACTAAATAACTAACCAAATAAACCAATGGGAAACATTGTAGAACGATTAACCAGTTTAGATTACATCATTGTCATTGCATACCTCGTTATCCTCGTAATTATCGGGTATCGCGCTAGTTTTTCTAAAAAGAAGAACAATGATGAAACCTTATTTTTGGCCAATAAATCATTAAACTGGAGCAGCATTGGCTTTAACATGTGGGGCACCAATGTTGGTCCCTCGATGTTATTGGCTTTTGCCAGTATTGGCTATAGCACCGGCATTGTAGCCGTTAATTTCGATTGGTATGCCTTTATCTTTTTATTCTTGCTGGCTATCGTTTTCGCCCCGAAATACCTTGCCGCCAAAGTGAGTACCATGCCCGAGTTTATGGGCAACCGTTATGGCGATTCTACGCAAAACATACTCGCCTGGTATGCGCTGGTTAAAATTTTAATCTCGTGGTTATCGCTCGGTTTGTTTGCAGGAGGTTTTTTGGTCCGCCAGATTTTAGGCATACCCATGTGGCAATCGGTTACCGTATTGGTCGCTTTTGCCGGACTGTTTACTTTTTTCGGCGGTTTAAAAGCCATTGCCAAAGTAAATGTTTTCCAAATGATTTTATTGATTGCCGTTTCATTATCGCTCATGCTTTTGGGCCTGAATAAAGTTGGTGGACTTTCAGCACTATATCAAAAAACGCCACATCATTTTTGGAATTTAATCCAACCCGCCAGTGATCCAAAATATCCATGGTACGCCATTTTATTGGGTTATCCGGTTGCCGCTGTGGCCTTTTTCTGTACCGATCAATCGATGGTTCAATCTGTTCTGGGTGCTAAAAACTTAAAACAAGGGCAATTGGGCGTGAGTTTTATTGGCTGGCTAAAAATACTCTCATTACCGTTGTTTATCGGAACAGGAATCCTTTGTTATGTGTTATTCCCTGGATTAAAAGATCCGAACGAAGCTTATATGACCATGGTAACCAATTTATTCCCGCCTGGTATGAACGGCCTGGTAATCGTTGTGCTGATTGCGGTTTTAGTAGGTACAATTGGCTCTTCTTTAAACTCTTTAAGTACCGTTTTTACGATGGATATCTACGTAAAGAAAATCAACCCACAGGCGAGTAATAAACAGATTATCCGCATTGGCCGCTGGGCAGTTGTTGCAGGATGTATTTTTGCGGTTGTAGTGGTTTTGGCCATCGATAACATTAAAGGATTGAATTTATTCGATGTTTTTCAATCGGTTTTGGGCTTTATTGCGCCGCCGTTGTCGGTCGTGTTTTTACTCACCGTTTTCTGGAAAAGAACCACAAGAAAAGCGGTGAATTTTACACTTTCCATCGGCTCAATTTTAAGCTTGGGCGTTGGTGTAACCTATTTATGGATTTTACCATCGGATAAATACACTTTCTGGCCGCATTACCTGATGCTTTCGTTTTTCATTTTTACAGGATTAATGATTATTGCGATTTTGATTTCTTTACTGGATAGATCACCAAGTATTTACACCGTTAATGAAGAACACCAGGCCAATATAGAAAAACCAGCAAGAACAGTTTGGATTTCGTGGATTGCATTGGCCATTGTGATGATTGCACTTTACCTTTTCTTTAATGGACATTAAATGGGGTAATCGTCATCCCGAATTAATTCGGGATCATGATGCAATTGTCATTAAGATTCCCGCCTGCGCGGGAATGACGGCCGAACTAAAAAATGAAAGTAACAAATGAACCACGGATGAAAAGGATGCACACAGATGTAAAGATCCGTGTTTATCTGTGTCCATCCGTGGCAAAAAATAAGAAACCAATATAAAATCTGTGGCTAAAAACTAAGCAAAATGAAAACCTTAAAAAAAATAATCCTCCTCACTATTTTCACCTGCTCTGCAGCACAACTTTTCGCGCAAAAAGCTTCATGGATCTGGTATCCGGGAGATTTAGATATTTACATGAGCAATGTGATGCAGAACCGCAGAACAGAAAGAGGATCTTTTTTTCCCGTCTTCTGGAAAATGGATAGTCATTATGTTTTGGTCGATTTTCACAAGGAATTTAATCTTGCTCAATCTGAAGAGGTTAAGTTGTTTGTAGAAGGTACTTACAACGTTAAAATTGATGGACAGGCCATTGCTGGTTTCCCAAAAAGCATTCAAATTCCGGCAGGAAAACACAAATTGAGTTTGAAGGTGTACAACCAGGCACATGTTCCGGCGATTTTTGTTCAGGGTAAAACGATAGTTTCTGATGAAACCTGGCTGACTACTTTTGAGGATAAAGAATGGATCGATGCGAGTGGAAAAACCTCTGATAAATCGGGAACTACCTTTGTTTCAGCAGGCTCATGGAATTTAACCGATCCAACTAAATTGCCATCGCAATTTAAACTGCCCGTTGTTGCGCAATCGGCTGTTAAAACAGAAAAGGTAAACAATGGTACAGTTTCTGATTTCGGAAAAGAAACTTTTGGTTTTATAAAAGTGCATGGTTTGAAGGGAAAGGGAAGGTTGAGTATTTATTACGGAGAATCGAAAGAAGAGGCCTTATCAACCGATAAATGTGAAACCTTAGATTATCTCGATATTAACCTTTCTCAGAAAAAAGATTCGATTATGCCACTTTCAAAAGCTTTCAGGTACGTAAATTATCAGTCTGAAGGTTCGGTGTCTGTCGACTCTGTTTCTATGTTGTACGAATATGCGCCTGTAACAGAAAGAGGAAGTTTTAAATCTTCGGACACTGAGCTAAACAAAATCTACGATGTAGCCAAATATACCTTTCATTTAAACACCCGCGAATTCTTTATCGATGGGATAAAACGCGATCGCTGGGTGTGGAGCGGCGATGCTTATCAAAGTTATTTGATGAACTATTACTCGTTTTTTGATGCACCAACCGTAAAAAGAACTTTATTGGCTCAGCGTGGAAAAGATCCGGTAACGGCGCACATCAATACCATTATGGATTATTCTTTTTATTGGTTTTTAGGAATTTATGATTACTATAAATTTACCGGTGACCAGAAGTTTGTACAGGATATTTACCCACGAATGCAGTCGCTAATGACTTATATTGACGGAAGAAAGAATAAAAACGGCCTGTTAGAATGGATGCCTGGTGACTGGATTTTTATCGACTGGGCAGATAAACTGAGTAAAGATGGTGAAGTAAGTTTCGAACAGTTATTATATGCCAGGAGTTTGGAAGCCATGGCTTTATGTGCCAAATTAGCCAATGACACAGAAGGCATTGCCAAATACGACAAACAGGCTAAAGAACTGAAAAACAAGATTTTTGAACTTTATTGGAACCAGAACAAAAGTGCTTTGGTTCACAGTCGGATTGACGATAAACAAACGGATAATGTAACCCGTTATGCCAACATGTTCGGGATTTTATTTGATTATTTTAGCCCGGAGCAAAAATTAGCCGTTAAGAAAAATGTACTCTTAAACGATAAAATAGCCAAAATTACCACACCTTATATGCGTTTTTATGAGCTTGAGGCATTGTGTGCCATGGGCGAACAACCTTATGTATTAAAGGAAATGAAAAATTATTGGGGTGGCATGTTAAAATTGGGTGCAACCTCTTTTTGGGAGGAATACAATCCAGATAAAAAAGGAACCGAACATTTGGCGATGTATGGTCGACCGTTTGGAAAAAGCCTTTGTCATGCCTGGGGCGCGAGTCCGATTTATTTATTGGGAAAATATTATCTGGGTGTGCAGCCCACAACACCAGGCTACGAAACGTACACCATTGAACCTAATTTGGGTGGCTTAGCATGGATGGAAGGAAAAGTACCAACAGCAAATGGTGATATTTCAGTGTTTTGTAGTAAAAAAGAAATCAAGGTTTCTTCTCCAACAGGTGTAGGTAAACTAAAGATAAAAAGCAAAACCAAACCAGTTGTAAAAGGTGCTGAAGTGAAAGAAGTATCGAAAGGTTTGTATGAAATTACGATAGAAAAAGGTAAGGATTATAGCGTGAAGTATTCTGGTTAGTTTGGACTAACGCTCGTTTCTAACGAGCGTTGAATAGCTTGTCGTTTACAAACGATAAAATCGTAAAATTATTTATGCACTCGTTGAGAAACGAGCGCAAGCAACAATTGGTGCCGGAGCCCTGCGAAGCCTGGGTTAAGCCCGTATCAATTTGCAGTTATATTAACGATTAGAAAGTCAAAGCCCCCCTTCAGGGGTTGGGGGTTAAACCCCAATCCGTTGTTCTATCTTTTTAACACATTTGTAGGCCTCGGCAAGGATCACATCATTTTCAATCGCCTGGTCTACATTTATCGCATTTAACATCGAAATGGTTAAACAGGCGATGATTCCATTATTGCCATTAACACCAATTGGTACCGAAAGATCGGTTACACCAGAAACAGAATCACTATTTTTGAAATAAGAGCCTGTTTGCTGAATATCTTCCAATGAAGTCAAAAAATCTTCTTGCTGGGCTTTAGCATATTTCTTAAAAATGGAATTGTTTTTTAATGTTGTGCTACGTTCAGCCTCGGGCATATAAGCCAATAAAACCTTACCCGATGCGGTTAGCGGCAATGGAAACAAATTTCCCTCTTCGATAGAAAGCGCAATCGGCCCCGGACTTTTCGCATGAATAATCACCATTACCTGGTTCATGTACAAAATACTCAGGTGGCATGATTGACGGATACTATTTGCCAGTTCCTCTAATGGAAACTGTGCAGCCTTACGCAGTTCATCAATAGGCGAGTGCCTGTGCGAGAGGTAAAAAAGCTTTAACGATAGCCTATACTTGCCCGAAACTTCATCACGTAAAATATAACCACGACTTTCCAGACTCATCAACATCCTGTAAATTTCGTTTGGCGTTTTCTCAATACCAATAGCAATTTCAGTTTGAGACAATGGGATAGATTGTGCTGATAAATACTCCAATATATCAAGTCCTTTATCCAAAGCAGGGGCTTGGTACTTCGATTCTTTTTCGTTCATGCGGGTTTAAATTTGGCTGTATCGTATTTTTTACAATTTCAAACATACAAAATGCTTTCTTATTTATCCAAGAGAAGATTTTGTATTATTTAAATACGAATATATGTTTTCATATTTAAAAAAAACATTTATATTTGAATTAGAGATAGTATTTTAAAGTTACGGAATTTAAAAGGCTTAATTCTATAGAATTGAGAATTTATTTCTGAAAAAATTTATCGCTGATGACCATTTATAAACCTAACCAAAACATCCGAAACGGTGTGCAATAGTGAATGAGCAAACTGGTAATATTTTCTTGGCTTTATCTATTAAGCATTCCGCTTTTTGCGCAAGATATTAAGGTTGCTCAATTGGATTGTGTGTATCGGAATAATCCTATTGGCATTGATGTTCTTTCGCCGGGTTTAAGCTGGAAACTGCAATCAGCTAAACACAATATCATGCAAACAGGCTATCAAATCGTAGTTTCTAGCAGTTTAAGCAATTTAAATAAAAATATTGGGGATGTTTGGGACACCAAAAAAGTAAAATCAGGTCAATCGATACAGATTGAATATAAAGGTAAAAAGTTATTATCAAGCAAAACCTATTATTGGAAAGTCCGTGTTTGGGATAATTTCGGACATGAATCTGCCTGGAGTGCTTCGGCTTTTTGGCAAATGGGATTGCTCAGCACAGCCGATTGGAAAGGTGCAAAATGGATTGCCTACGAAAAACTGGCGGATTCTAATATAAATAGTCTGCCAACGGATGGTAAAAAAGACAAATACAGCGGCAATAACATCTTGCCAATGTTCCGCAAAGGTTTTACGGTAACGAAGACAATTAAAAAAGCAACAGCTTTTATTTCTGGTTTAGGCCATTTTGAAATGAGTTTAAACGGAGCGAAAGTTGGTGATGACTTTTTAGCACCCGGCTGGACGAAGTATGATAAAGAGGCCTTGTACCTGACTTATGATTTAACTAAACAGCTTAAGAAAGGCGAAAATGCAATCGGAGTGATGCTGGGCAATGGTTTTTATTATATTCCTCCTGTTAAAGAAAGGTATAGAAAATTAAAAGTAGCCTATGGTTATCCGAAAATGATCTGCAGGTTATTGATCGAATATACAGATGGAACTTCAGCTAGTATCATCAGTAACCAAAGTTGGAAAACCGCACCATCGCCCATAACTTTTTCAAGCATTTATGGCGGTGAAGATTACAATACCAACCTCGAGCAAAAAGGATGGAATTTAGCAGGTTTTAACGATAACAAATGGAAATCATCGTTATTGGTTGATGGACCGAAGCTAAATGCACAGAAAGAAGAACCTGTAAAGATTTTCGAGAATTTTTCACCTCAAAATATTAATCCGGTTGCCAATGGCGAATGGGTTTATGATATGGGCCAGAACGCTTCTGCAATTATCGAATTGAAAGTACGGGGTAAAAAAGGAGATACTGTCCGCATTACCCCGGCCGAATTATTAAAAGCTGATGGTTCGGTAACACAAAAAAATATCGGCAGCCCATCTTATTTTACCTACATTTTAAAAGGAGATGGTTTGGAAACCTGGCGACCTAAATTCTTTTATACAGGCTTTCGCTACCTACAGGTTAAAGGGACAGTTCCAAGTGGCAAAGAAAATCCATCTAACAAATCGGTAGTAGAAGATTTAAAAGCTTTGCATATCCGAAATGCTGCTGAGCAAGTAGGTAAGTTTTCATCCTCGAATGAGTTGTTCAATAAAACTTTCAGCCTGATCGATTGGGCGGTTAAAAGCAACATGGTTAGTGTTTTTACCGATTGTCCACACCGTGAAAAATTGGGTTGGTTAGAGGAATTGCATTTAATGGGCAGTTCTGTAAGATATAATTACAATGCAGCGCCGCTTTTCAAAAAGGCATTACAGGATATGAAGAACTCGCAATTGGCTAGTGGTTTGATCCCTGAAATTGCACCTGAGTATGTAAAATTTGAATGGGGCGGCGATATGTTCCGCGATTCGCCTGAATGGGGCAGTAGTGGCATCTTAATGCCGTGGTATTTGTATCAGTGGTATGGCGATAAACAGGCTATGGTTGATTATTACCCAATGATGCAGCGTTACATCAATTATTTGGGTACCAAAGCAAATAACCATATTTTATCGCAAGGTTTAGGCGATTGGTATGATCTGGGGCCAAAACCACCCGGCGTTTCTCAGTTAACACCAATGGGCGTTACGGGCACCGCCATCTATTATTATGATTTAAAAGTTTTAGAAAAGATGGCCACGCTTCTGGGCAAAAAGGCTGATGCAATAGTCTATGCGAAACTTGCCCTTGAAGTAAAAAATGCATTTAACTATAAATTTTTTGATGTAAAAAGCAACCAGTATGCAACCGGATCTCAAACTGCAAATGCAATGGCCGTTTATATGAAACTGGTTGAAGAAAAGCATAAAAACGCAGTGATCGAGAATTTGGTTAAAGATATCAGAGATCGTAAAAACAGTTTAACAGCAGGCGATATAGGTTATCGTTATGTGTTGCGCGTTTTAGAAGATGCCGGTAAATCGGATGTGATTTTTGATATGAACAGCCGTTCTGATGTACCTGGTTATGGCATGCAACTGGCCAAAGGTGCAACGGCTTTAACCGAATCATGGGCCGCTTTGCCAACCGTATCCAACAATCATTTTATGCTCGGGCACTTAATGGAATGGCTGTATAGTGGTGTTGGCGGCATCCGTCAGGCAGAAAATTCAATTGCTTTTAGCCATATTAAAATCGAACCGGAAGTGGTGGGCGATTTAACCTCGGCTGATGTGTGTTACAATTCTCCTTATGGCAAAATTTCGTGCAAATGGGAAAAAACAGATCGAACTTTTACACTGGAAGTGAATATTCCGGTAAATACCAAAGCAACAATTTACTTTCCTGTTTTGCAGAAGTATGAAATCTCCGAAGAAAACAATTCGACATTTACGGATGCAGGAATAGCAGACCGGAAAGCTAAGGTTGCTCTAGGATCAGGTTATTATAAGTTTAATTTAAAGTACAAATGAAAAAGATAATCATCGCATTTTTCCTTTTTGTAAGTGCATTAAAATTAAATGCTCAGACCATTAATCCTGTTTCGGCCGAAACCATGGAAAAGATTTATCAGGAAGTAAAAACGCCTTATAAATATGGCTTGGTAATGGTTCCTGAGGATAAAGACCATAAAATGGATTGCCCAACGGTTTTTAGAAAAGGCAAATATTGGTACATGACCTACCTTATTTTTAGCGGTCGTGGTTATGAAACCTGGCTGGCAAAAAGTAAAGATTTATTGCATTGGGAAAATCAGGGCAAATTGATGTCGTTTGGCGATGCGGGCCATTGGGACGACAACCAAAAGGCAGGTTATAACGCTTTATTGGATACGAAATGGAGCGGAAGTTATACCGTAAATCAGTTCGATGGTAAATATTGGATGTCGTATTTCGGCGGTAAAGAAAAAGGATATGAAGTAGAGCCTTTATCAATCGGAATGGCTTATACCACGAAAGACCCATCAATGGTTCAAGAATGGAATAGGTTAGACAAACCTGTTTTGACTTCGCGTGATGCAGATGTACGTTGGTGGGAAAACCGGAACAAACTTTTTAAAAGTACAGTAATTGAAGATAAACAAAAATTAACCGGACATCGGTTTGTAATGTACTACAATGCTGTCGGCGATTCTTTAGCAAACAATAAAAAAACACGCTGGTACGAACGGATCGGCATGGCAGTTTCTGATGACATGGTTCATTGGCAGCGGTTCAATAAAAATCCTGTTGTTCATCACCCCGTGGGTATTACTGGAGATGCTGTGATTCAAAAGATTAATGGAACCTGGGTAATGTTTTACTTTGGCGCCTTTTGGCAAGATAGAAAGGGTTCATTTAACCGTTTTGCTGCCTCAAATGATCTGGTAAACTGGGCGGATTGGACCGGTGATAACCTGATTGAGTCGTCAGAGAAATACGATGAATTATACGCACATAAATCTTTCGTACTGAAATACAAAGGCACGGTGTACCATTTTTATTGTGCGGTTAATAAACTAGATCAACGCGGCATTGCTGTGGCTACATCGAAAGATTTGGGTAAGAGTAAATTGAATTTTGTAAGCGAAACGAAGAATTAAGATGAAGAGGCTCCCTAATTTTAAAGTTGTAATTTTTCTGACATTCGGTTTGTGGGCATCCCATCATTGCGAGGCTAAATATTCATCGATCGTCATTTCGACTGAAGCGAAGCGAAATGGAGAAATCTTCAAGACTCGTTTAAATAAAGATTTCTCCACTACGGTCGAAATGACGATCAATCGAGATAAGATTAGGCCAGAACCCCGCACCAGAACCAGCTTTAACAAAGATTGGAAATTCTTTTTAGGGGACGAAGCAAATGCAAAATCTCCAGCATATAACGATCTTAAATGGAGAAAGCTCACTTTACCGCACGATTGGAGCATTGAAGGTAAATTCGACGAGAAAAACCCTGCCAAACCTGAAGGTGGCGGTTTGCCAACGGGCATTGGCTGGTATAGAAAGGAATTTATTGCTCCTGCCAATTTTAAGGATAGATTAATCACCATCGAATTCGACGGCGTGTATAAAAATAGTGAAGTTTGGATCAACGGTCAGTACTTGGGCAAAAGGCCTTACGGCTATAGCTCTTTTTCTTACGAGATCAGCAGATTCTTAAAAGCCGGGAAAAATATCATTGCGGTTAAGGTTGATAATTCAGCACAACCCGATTCACGTTGGTATTCAGGTTCAGGGATTTACAGAAATGTATGGCTTACATCTGCAGCAAAGGTTTCAATCAAGCGCAATGGCACTTTTGTAAAAACCTTTATAATTAGTGGCGATAAAGGTCAAAGTAACGAAAGCAGAAAATTAAAACCTGGTGAAAGTATCGCGTCAGTAAATACGGAAATCGAGGTTGAAAATAAATTCAGCACAAAAGGTGCTTATAAAATCCTAACGACCATTTTGGATGACAAAAATGTCCAACTGCAAAAAAAGGAATGGCCGCTCAATACCAGCGAATATTCTACAACAATGGCCATTAATGGTCTTGGAATAGCTAACCCTAAACTGTGGTCAGTTGATCATCCGACCATGTACAAGTTGGTGGTAGAAATTGCACAAGCTGATGGAAAGATTATTGATCAATATACAACACCTTTTGGGGTTCGTGAATTCAATTTCGATGCAGCTAAAGGCTTTTCTTTAAACGGAAAACCAATGAAAATTTTAGGTGTTTGTTTACATCACGATTTAGGTGCCCTGGGTGCTGCCGTGAATGTAAGGGCAATGGAACGCCAACTGGAAATAATGAAAGCAATGGGTGTGAATGCCATCCGTACAGCGCATAATCCACCTGCACCTGAGTTTCTAGATTTATGCGATAAAATGGGTTTCCTCGTTATGGACGAAGCTTTCGATATGTGGGTGAAAAAGAAAACCAAAAACGATTACCACCTCGATTTTCAAGCGTGGCACAAAAGAGATCTCGAAGAAATGATTAAACGCGATCGTAACCACCCATCCATTATCCTTTGGAGCATTGGTAACGAAATCCGGGAGCAGTTTGATAGTACAGGTATTGCGATTACCAAAGAATTGGTTGGCATCGTTAAAAACTTAGATAAAACCCGGCCTGTAATCTCTGCTTTAACAGAAACCAAAGCCGAAAAAAACTTTATCTACCAAGCCAATGCATTAGATGTCTATGGATTAAACTACAACCACAAACTGTATAAAGATTTTCCTAAAAACTATCCTGGAGTGAAGTTTTTGGCTACAGAAACCACCTCTGCGCTTGAAACCAGGGGATTTTACGACACTGCCGATACCATCCGCCGTTGGCCAAAAGATGGAAAAACGAAATTTACGGAAGGAAATAATGAGTGGTCGGCATCGGCTTACGATAATGTTTCGGCTTATTGGGGTTCTACACACGAAGAAACCTGGGCAGCAGCTAAAAAATACGATCATGTTTCTGGTTTATTTGTTTGGACGGGTTTCGATTACCTGGGAGAGCCTTTACCTTATCCGTGGCCAGCAAGAAGCTCCTATTTTGGAATTGTCGATTTAGCAGGTTTCCCCAAAGATTCCTATTACATGTACCAGAGCGAGTGGACAAATAAACCTGTGTTGCACCTTCTGCCTCATTGGAACTGGAAACAAGGGAAATCGGTTGAAGTTTGGGCATATTACAACAATGCCGATGAGGTAGAATTGTACCTGAACGGAAAATCGTTAGGGAAAAAATCAAAACAGGGCGATGATTTACATGTGCTTTGGAATGTGTCTTTTCAACCTGGAACTTTAAAAGCAGTATCCCGTAAAAGAGGCAAAGACGTTTTAGTACGTGAAGTGAAAACCGCAGGAGATCCGGTAAAGATTGAATTAATTGCAGACAGGAAAAACATTAAAGCTGATGGTAAGGATTTATCTTTTGTAACCGTTCGCATTTTAGACGCTGCTGGTAACGTAGTCCCAAATGCAGATAATCTGGTTGATTTTCAGGTTGAAGGTGTTGGTTTTATTGCAGGTGTTGATAATGGGTTTCAGGCCAGCTTAGAGCCTTTTAAAGCCAACTACCGGAAGGCTTTCCATGGTTTATGTTTAGCCATTCTTCAATCAACAGAAAAAACCGGAACCATAAAATTAACAGCTTCATCAGCTGGTTTAACATCATCATCGATAATTATAAAAACAGGTAAATAGAATAACAGAAATAAATCATTGGCCGTGGTTCGTGTCATCACGAACCACAAATTAAAACCTATCGGTTGGTGTCTCACCGACCGAAATAAGTAAAATAAAAACATGGTCGGTGGAGACACCATCCATTAGAGAACAATAAAAGGCGTTGTCATTCTGAGGAACGAAGAATCTTCAAACTTAGGAAATTGGCTCTGTTAAAGCAGCAATTGAATAGGTTTTCTGAAATAGGAAAGATTCTTCACTGCGTTCAGAATGACAAAGAAATAAAAAGAAGAAATACAGTGGAAAAGACGATAAATTTAAAAGGAATAACCTGGAACCATAGCCGCGGGCTTTTGCCAATGGTGGCTACGGCACAGCGATTTTCTGAATTGTACCCAAATGTAAATATCACCTGGGAGAAAAGAAGTTTGCAGCAATTTGCCGATTTTTCAATCCAGGAATTGGCAGAACGGTTTGATCTGCTGGTTATCGATCATCCCTGGGCAGGTTTTGCCTCAAAAACTAAATCAATTGTGCCTTTGGATCTTTATCTTTCTCAAGAATATTTAAAAGATCAGGAAGAAAATTCGGTAGGTCAATCTTATGAAAGTTATTTCTATGATGAACACTTATGGGCTTTACCGATAGATGCGGCAACTCCCGTAGCAGCTTCAAGACCAGATTTATTAGTTCAAAAGGATTTGCAATTGCCTAAATCTTTTGAAGATCTATTGGCTCTTGCTGATAATGGTTTGGTTGCTTTTGCAGGTATTCCCATCGATGTTTTAATGAATTTTTATACCCTTTGCTGCTCTTTAGGGGAAGATCCTTGTCAAGGTGATGAGCAGGTGGTTTCTAGGGAAATTGGTGTTAGGGCTTTGCAAATGTACCGGGAACTGGCCTCCAAAATAGATCAGGCAAACTTCGATAGAAACCCGATCCAGGTATATGAAGCAATGACTTTAACCGATAAAATTGCGTATTGTCCGTTTGCTTATGGCTACTCGAACTATTCGCGTAACGGTTATGCCCGCAAGACCCTGCATTTTCACGATATGATTTCTTTAGATGGTAAAACCAATCTGAGAAGCACATTGGGTGGAACAGGTTTGGCCATTTCTGCTAAATGCGAGGCATTGGAGATGGCTGCCAAATATGTAGAATTTGTAGGTTCGCCCGCCTGTCAAGCTACTTTGTTCTTTGAGAGTGGTGGTCAACCAGGGCACTTGGCCGCATGGAAAAATGAAGAAGTCAACCGACAGAGTCAGCATTATTTTCTGAATACTTTACCAGCCTTACAAAGGGCTTTTCTCCGTCCACGTTACCACGGTTCGATGTATTTTCAAGACCATGCAGGCGATGTGGTGCGCGATTATTTAATGAATGGTGGAGATGAAGTCAAGGTTTTATCAGCTATGAACAAATTATATCAGCAATCTAAAAGTTTAGTGTTATCATGAACAGACCGTTGGAAGGACTTTTGGTTTTAGAGTTCTGTCAATTTTTGGCAGGACCATCGGCTGGCTTGAAACTGGCCGATTTAGGTGCCCGTGTAATTAAAATCGAACGACCAAAAACAGGCGATGCCTGCAGATCTTTATCCATCAAGAATCTTTTTGTGGATGAAGACAGCCTGCTTTTCCACACCATTAACAGGAATAAAGAAAGTTATACCGCCGACTTAAAAAATCCGGAAGATTTAGAACGACTTAAAAAATTAATCAGCAGGGCCGATGTGATGACGCATAATTTCCGTCCTGGTGTGATGGAGAAAATTGGTCTGGATTATGAAAACGTTCAAAAAATCAATCCGAAAATTGTTTACGGGATGGTAACCGGCTATGGAAGTGAAGGTCCTTGGAAAAACAAGCCAGGCCAGGATTTATTGGTACAATCTGTTTCCGGATTAACATTTTTATCGGGTGTTGATGTAGACGGACCAGTTCCTTTCGGACTTTCCGTTTCGGATATTATGTGCGGAAACCATTTGGCACAAGGTATTATAGCTGCTTTAATTAAAAGGGCAAAAACCAATAAAAGTGTTTTGGTTGAGGTGAGTTTGCTCGAATCCATTTTAGATGTACAGTTTGAAGTATTAACCACCTACTTAAACGATGGTGGTAAATTGCCAGATAGAAGCGGAGCAAAAGGCAGTGCACACGCTTATTTAAGTGCTCCTTATGGCATGTACGAAACCAACGATGGCTATATTGCCATGGCCATGGGCAACCTGCCAAATATCTGCGCAATCATTAATTGTGATATTACCGATCTGTATGTGGAGGCAGGTTCAGCATTCGAAAACCGCGATAAACTGATCGTCCGTTTGGCCGAAACCTTTAAAAAAGAAGATACAAAACACTGGGTTGATCTTTTGGAAGGCCATGGGATTTGGTGCGCAGAAGTATTAAATTATCAAACCGCTACAGCATTGAATACCTATAAAAGCCTACAGATAGAGCAGGAACTGGATTTAGATGAAGGCAAAAAAATAAAGACAACAGTAAGCCCGATTAGATTGGATAATGAAAAGTTATTTGCCAGTAAAGCAGCGCCAAAACTTGGGGAAAATACATCAGAGATTAATAAAGAGTTTGAATTGAATTAATACAAATGATCGTCATTTCGACTGGAGCGCAACGGAATGGAGAAATCTATAGGACAAAGACCTAATAGATCTCTCCGCTACGGTCGAGGTGACGATCGCTTTAGGAAAGTGACGATTTAATAAATAAAAATATGCTACCGCTTGAAGATTATTTAGTTATCGATTTCAGCCAGTTCCTATCGGGGCCATCAGCAAGTTTGCGCCTGGCCGATATGGGTGCACGTGTAATCAAAATTGAGCGTTTGGGTGTAGGCGATATTTGCCGCACGCTCTATACCTCAAATCTGATTATGAACGGCGAATCATCTGTTTTTCATGCCATCAACAGGAATAAAGAAAGTTTTGAAATTGATTTAAAACGCGAAGAAGATTGTGAAATGGTACGCGAACTGCTTAAAAAAGCAGATGTAATGATCCATAATTTCCGCCCAGGGGTAATGGAGCGTTTGGGTTTTGATTATCAATCCGTTATCACTTTAAATCCAACCCTAATTTATGGCGAAATTTCAGGCTATGGCAACAACACGGAATGGAAAAACAAACCTGGGCAGGATTTACTTTTGCAATCCGTTACCGGCTTAACCGCTTTAACCGGAAATGCCGGTAGTGGCCCTGTAGCAATGGGTTTATCCATTGTAGATATGTTGGCGGGCGCGCACCTGGCGCAGGGAATCCTGGCCTGTTTATACCGAAAAGCGTTAAAAAACGAAGGTGGTTTTGTGCAGATCAGCATGATGGAGTCCGCTTACGATTTCCAGTTTGAAACCATCACCACTTTTATGAATGATGGCGGATCGTTACCCCAACGTTCTAAAAAGAACAATGCAAACGCATATTTAGGCGCTCCTTACGGGATTTATCAAACAGAAAACGGATATTTAGCCCTGGCGATGGGTTCAATCCCACAGTTGGGAAATTTACTTGACTGCGAGAAATTAGAAGAATATGTGGAGGTAAGCGAAGCATTTGATAAACGTGATGAGATTAAAGCCATTTTGGCCGATCATCTTTTATCGGCGACTACCGAAAAATGGCTTTCCATTTTAGAACCTGCCGATATTTGGTGTGCCGATGTATTAAACTGGAATGCTTTAATGGCCCATGAGGGTTTTAAGGTGTTGAAGATGGTTCAGGAAGTGGAAATGATAGATGGTTACAAATATGAAACCACAAGATGCCCGATCCGTATTGATGGAGAATTATTGACCTCAACAATAGGCTCGCCAAAATTAGGACAGGATAATGAAAAAATTATCAAAGAGTTTATAACACAGCAAACCATTGCAAATGTATAACCAAGTAGAAACTTTCAGGATAGCCGTTCGTAAATTTGCGCCATTTGAAGTTGCCATGCAGAAATTCTGGGAACAATATTGTATCCGTTCAGGCTGTACACTAAAGTTGGAAATGGTGGTAATGGACCTGCACGAACTTTACGACAGTACCATCACTCAAAAAGGTTTGGCAAAAGGCGATTTTGATCTAGCGCACATCAGTACCGATTGGGTTTTAGAAGGCTATTCAGACAATGATTTCGAAGTTTTAAATCCATATATCAACAGAAACAAACCCGACGATTTCCCGAGGGGATGGAGCAAATCGCTTTTAGGACTGCAGCGCTTCGGCTGGGAAGTGGTGGGCTTACCATTTCATGATGGACCAGAATGTTTTATTTATAGAAGAGATCTATTCGAAAGTGAAACCGAAAAGGCTCGATATTTTGCTCAGTTCGGCAAAACCTTAGCAGTACCCAAAACCTGGGAAGATTTTCATCAGATTGCCCGTTTTTTTAACCGTCCTGAACAAAATTTATATGGCAGTATTTTCGCCTGTTATCCCGATGGCCACAATAACGTTTTCGATTTTGCTTTGCAATTGTGGACGAGAGGCGGGACACTGGTTGATAAAAATGGTTTTATTCAGATTAATACCCAGGCAGCCATTGATGGTTTAAACTTTTACCGTAAAATTGTTAACGATAAAACTGCTGTTCATCCAAAATCTGCAGTATTCGAATCCGTAGCCGCAGGAATAGCCTTTTCACAAGGTGAAGCCGCCATGATGATCAATTGGTTCGGTTTTGCGGCCATGTGCGAAGTAGATGCAAACTCCAAGGTAAAAGGAAAAATTGATGTGGAAAGATTGCCATCCGATCCAGGTAAAAACTCAGCTTCGCTAAATGTATATTGGCTTTACACCATTGCAAAGGGTAGTAAAAATAAAGACATTGCCTACGATTTTCTCCGTTTTGCACTGGCTGCAGAACAGGATAAACAGCTCACGTTAGCAGGAGGAATCGGCTGCAGGATTTCGACCTGGACAGATGAAGAGATCAACCAGGTTATTCCTTATTACCATAAATTAGAACAATTACACGAGGTGGCGAATATGTTGCCACAGAAACAAAATTGGGCTGCTATTGCTGCCATTATCGACCAAATGGTTTTACAGGCCATCAATACCGATGCCGCAACCGAATCGCTCATCCAGCTCGCACAGAACCAGATTAATGAAATTGACAAATGAGTATTGATATCAAATATAAACCTGAACTACCACACACCAAACAGCCCATCATTATCATTGGTGCAGGGGGAATAGTGGCAGATGCGCATCTGCCAGCGTATAAAATTGCTGGTTTTGAAGTACATGGCATTGTAAATCGTACAAAGGAGCGGGCACAGAAATTGGCTGATGCTTTTGGCATTCCAAACGTATACAATTCAGTGGCCGAAGCCGTAAAACTTGCTCCAGCAAATGCAGTTTACGATTTAACGATCATGCCTGAGCAATACATCGAAACATTAAAGCAGTTGCCCGATGGAAGTGCGGTGTTAATTCAAAAACCCATGGGCGATGATTTTACACAGGCAAAAGAAATTCTCGAACTCTGCAGAACGAAGAATTTAAAAGCGGCTATAAACTTTCAGTTGCGTTTTGCGCCATTTGTAAGTGCCGCAAAATCCATCATCGATCAAGGTTTAATCGGCGAATTATACGATATGGAAGTCCGTGTAACAATTAAAACACCATGGGAGATTTTTCCGCACGTAATTATTCATCCACGTTTAGAAATTCAGTACCACAGCATTCATTATGTCGATTTAATCCGTTCGTTTTTGGGTAATCCTGAGAGTATTTTAGCAAAAACATTAAAACATCCGGCGAAAAGTTTGTCATCATCTCGTTCTACGATCTTATTTGATTATGGAGATACGATGCATGCAGTAATTAACACCAATCACGACCATGATTTTGGTCCAAATCATCAGGAAAGTTATATTAAATGGGAGGGAACCAAAGGCGCAATAGTAGCTAAAATTGGCCTATTGATGGATTATCCCCATGGTGTACCTGATGTTTTTGAATGCTGTATTGTAGAAGACGGGAAATCACCAGAATGGCAAACCGTAACATTGGAAGGATCTTGGTTTCCAGAGGCTTTTATTGGTACAATGGCCAATCTGATGTGCTATAATGAAGGTTCAAGCGATGTTTTATATACCAGTGTCGAGGATGTGATTCAAACCATGGCTGTGGTAGAAAGTGCCTACCAGTCGAGTGATATTGGTGGCGTAAAGGTAGAAGAACGATTAAATAATTAAATCGTTATTGTGAGGCATGGAATAAGCGAACCGAAGCACTCTGATTCACTATGTCTTGGCCAGATGGGCTCTTTTCTTTTGATCGCAAAAGAAACAAAACTCCCGGCTTAAAATTTTTCTTTTAACGTTTCTGCTTAGGCTAGGAACTGCAATCCGAAAAATTTATTAGGCCGGATTGAAGTAGAACGTAGGTGTACTACTTAGGCTTTATTGGATGGAAATGCCAATGTAAAATTTAAGGTGCAATAAAGATTAGTTGAAGGGCTAACAATTAAAATTATAATATCGTCCTCGTTTGTAACGAGGATGTACGAGATAAGCGATTGTATCGCTATAAATTAAAAACTATGTATTTCAAATCAACATTTTTTGAAGATTATCAATTACAAGATAAACGTATAACCTTAGGTCGTACGATAACCGAAACCGATTTCGTGGTTCATGCTGGCCATACAGGTGATTTCTTCCCCCATCATATGGATGCCGAATGGTGTGCAACACAACCTTTCAAACAACGAATCGCCCACGGAACCATGATCTTTAGCATTGGGATCGGTTTAACTGCATCAGAAATCAATCCTGAAGCCATGAGCAAAGGATATGATAAATTGCGTTTCGTAAAACCTGTTTTTATCGGCGACACCATTCACTCCGAAATAACCATTTCTGAAAAAGGAGAGAGCAAAAGGCCAGAATATGGCACCGTAACCGAGCATGTAGAAATCATCAACCAACATGGAGAAGTTGTCCTAGTCTGCGACCATCTTTTGGTGGTGAAAAAGGTTCATTAGTTCAATGGTCAGTAGTTCATTGGTCTGGGCGCCTATAGCGACAGTTTACCAGACATAATTACAGCACCAATGAACCAATGGCTAATGAACCAGTGATAAATCAACTATCGAACTAAACAAATGAACCGATAACCTAACCAATGAACCAATGACTAATGAACCAACAACCACACAGCCAGAAATTGTAACTGAGGGCGATCCGTCGTCAGGAAAGAAGTATCTATTGCCTTTTATCTTTGTTATCAGTTTGTTTTTCCTTTGGGGAATGGCACATAACCTCGATTCGAGCCTTATTCCACATTTGCGAAAAGCTTTTAACCTGAGCAACCTCGAATCTATGTTAATTGATACATCGATCTTTTTAGCCTATTTTTTGATGGCAATACCTGCTGGAATCATCCTTAAAAAGTGGGGATATAAAACCACTATGATTGTAGGCTTATTGGTTTTTGCATTCGGGGCGTTTTTATTTGTACCTGCGGCTAACAACCTTTCTTATGTTACGTTTTTAATTGCATTATTTATTATTGGCTGTGGTTTAGCTACTTTAGAAACGTCGGCAAATCCTTATGCAGCAGTATTGGGTGATCCAGCTAAGGCTGCGAGCCGCTTAAATTTAGCTGCTTCTTTTAATGGCCTGGCAGCAGCCGTAGCTGGTTATGTGGGTACGCATTATATCCTATCAGGAAAAACATATACCAAAGATCAGTTAACGAACATGACAGAGGCTATCCGTTTAGCCGAAGCATCATCTGTAAAAACACCTTACATTATTTTAGGTACAGTTTTAGTTTTTATTGCAATTGCTTTTTGCTTTATTAAATTCCCCGAGATAAAAACCAAAAGCATTGATGGAGAAGCTAAAGGCAGCTTTCTGGGCGCCTTAAAACACAAACATTTAAGGTGGGCGGTTGTAGCTCAGTTTTTTTATGTAGGCGCTCAGGTTTGTGTTACCAGCTCGTTTATCCGAGCTGCGCAACAAGGAGCAGGCTTTGATGAAAGAACAGCAGGCATTTATCTATTTATTTATGGAATTCTTTTCACGGTAGGTCGGTTTGCAGGAACCGCTTTGTTAGCTTATGTAAAATCACCAAAATTATTGTCCATTTATGCTTGTGTAGCTATTGTTTTATGTTTAATTGCAATAACAATTAAGGGCCCAATTGTGGTTTATGCATTAGGTGGTTTAGGTTTTTTCATGTCCATCATGTTTCCGACCATATTTGCATTGGGTATTGAGGGAATTGGCGATGATACAAAACCTGGTTCCTCCTGGCTGATCATGTCTATCATTGGTGGTTCTTTGGTACCGTTAACCATGGGCGCAGTAATAGATGCCAACAACGATAATGTACAGATCGGCTACAGCATTCCGCTGGTATGTTTCCTGGTGATTCTTTATTTCGGCTTGCGAGGTTATAAAATCGCACACAAATAAAATTTAACGCTATCCGATAGCTATCGGATGCGAGGAGGAACGATGTGGCAATCTATTCTCGAATAAAGATTGTTTCGCGGGTTGAAAGCCACCTTTGGTATTTATAAGAAAATAAAAAAATGAAATTTAGGTTTAACAAGGTTTTAATATTCATGCTGTTGTTTTGCTTTTGCCTTGCATCAATTGCTGGTGCGCAACAGAACGAAAATGCAAAACCTTGGGTATTTTGGTATTGGGTTAAAGGTGCGGTTTCAAAATCCGGCATCACAGCCGATCTGGAAGCCATGAAATCAAACGGCATCGCGGGTGCTTATTTAATGAGCATCCAGGGACCCGATAAAATGTCTGTTTATTCGCCGCCTGCCGTACAACTCACACCTGAATGGTGGAAAATGGTTGAGTTTGCCATGAGTGAGGCGAAACGGTTGGATCTGAAATTAGGCATGCATGTGAGCGATGGTTTCGCTCTGGCAGGTGGCCCATGGATAACCCCTGAATTATCGATGCAGAAAGTAGTTTGGTCTAGAATAAACATCAGTAATACAGTTACTAAGATCAATTTGCCTAAACCAGAATCAAAAGAAAATTATTATAAAGATATTGCCGTTTACGCTTACCCTTCACCAATTGGTGAGGGCATTTCAACAAGAACGGTTAGCCCAAAAATTACAGCCAGCAATGGTGCTGATGCCACTGGCCTCGTTCAGCCTGGGAATAAGAAAAACTTTGGTTCAAATGAACCATGTTATATTCAATACGAATTTGAAAAACCTTTCACCTGCAGAACGATAACCATTAAAGTAAGTGGAAATAACTATCAGGCACAACGTTTAGCGATAGAGGTAAGTGATGATGGGAAAAATTTTCGATCTATCGGTAGGTTGGTAGTCCCACGACATGGCTGGCAGGATACCGATGAAGATGTTACCCATTCCATTGTACCTGCCACAGCTAAATTTTTCAGGTTTATTTATGATAAAAAGGGATCCGAACCAGGCTCAGAGGATTTAGATGCAGCCAAATGGAAGCCATCATTAAAGCTCGTAAACCTCGAATTATCTTCTGAAGCACAGATCAATCAGTTCGAAGGCAAAAATGGTTCAGTTTGGCGGATCAGTAAAAGAAGCACAGAAACAGAAATTGCCAAAAACCTGTGTGTACCATTGAATAAGATCATTAACCTAACGGATAAATTAAATCCAGATGGAACTTTAAACTGGAAAGCGCCAAAAGGAAATTGGACAATATTAAGGATTGGCCATACTTCTACAGGGCATAGCAATGCAACAGGTGGCGGCGGAAAGGGCTTGGAATGCGACAAATTTAATCCGGAAGCGGTAAAACTACAATTCGCCAACTGGTATGGTGAAGCTTTAAAACATGGCGGACCAGAAATAGCCAAAAAAGTTTTAAGCATTTTCCATGTAGACAGTTGGGAATGTGGCAGCCAGAATTGGTCGCCGGTATTTAAAGCAGAATTTTTAAAGCGTAGAGGTTATGATTTAACGCCATATTTACCCATCATGACCGGTTTGCCTTTAGAGAATGTATCGGTGTCCGAAAATTTCCTTTATGATATCAGAAAAACGATTTCAGAATTGGTTGTCGACCAGTTTTATAAAACGCTGGCTAAACTGGCAAAAGATCAGGGCGTAATTTTTACGGCGGAAAGTATTGCACCAACGATGATGAGTGACGGATTGATGCATTACAAAACGGTTGACATCCCCATGGGCGAGTTTTGGTTAAACAGCCCGACACACGATAAACCGAACGATATGTTGGATGCCATTTCGGGCGCTCATATTTATGGTAAAAACATCATCCAGGCCGAGGCTTTTACCACCGTTCGTATGGACTGGAACGAAAGTCCAGCCAATATGAAAACCCTACAGGATCGTAATTATGCTTTAGGGATCAATAAATTGGTGTATCACGTCTTTACACACAACCCCTGGACAGATCGGAAACCTGGAATGACCTTAGATGGTGTTGGCCTATATTTTCAACGCGATCAAACCTGGTGGAAGGCGGGTAAAGCATGGATAGATTATGCGGAAAGAACGCAAAACCTGTTACAACAAGGCAAGCCAGTTGTCGATATCGCCGTTTTTACCGGTGAAGAATTACCACGCCGTTCCGTATTGCCTGATCGTTTGGTTGAAACCTTACCCGGCATTTTTGGCACAGCTGTAGTAGAAGCAGAGCAGAAACGACTTGCAAATGTTGGTGAACCTTTAAGGCAAATCCCAGCCGGTGTAACCCACTCTGCAAATATGGCTGACCCTGAAAATTGGGTAAACCCATTGCGGGGTTATGCTTATGATAGTTTTAATCCGGATGTACTAAGTACAGCAACGGTAAAAGATGGTAATGTAGTTTTTGAGAGTAGCGCAACTTACAAAATTTTGGTGATACCGGGTAATATGAAGATGAACCCTAATTACCAGTATATAAGTTATTCTACGGTTAAAAGACTCTCAGCATTAATCATGGCTGGCGCTAAAGTAATTATTGGTGATAAGCCATTGTATCAATCTGGATTTAAACAAGTTAACAAAACTTCTTTTGATAGAATTGTAGAAGAAATCTGGGAAGGAAATTTCGAGTCTTATAAAAATAATGGTCGACCAGTTTATAAGAAAAAGTTGGGTTTAGGCCAAGTTTTTAAAGCACCATTTTATGGAGAAACTTTTGATGCCCTGGGTTTGGAAAGAGATTTGGATGTGAACGATGAAATAGATAATAAGGCAGGTAGAAGTTATGCAAAGGGTATAGGTTATGCGCACAGAATTGATGGAGAAAAGGAAATTTATTTTATTACTAATCAGGAAAATAGAAAAAGAGAACTTTATTTAACTTTAAGGAACGGCAAAAAAACAGTAAAAACTTACGATGCGGTGAGTAATACCTGGCTTACACTTCATAGGGTCAACAATACTATTGCCGGAACAAGTTTAAATTTAACGATGTATCCAAATCAATCAATCTTTGTGATTTTAGATACGCCAGGTGTTTATTCTTTCTATTCAGAAAGCGCAGAGAAGGAATTAAGAGACGCTAAAGGAAAAAAAGTTAAAAAGACAGATATAGATATTTCCAGATCATGGCAGTCAAAATTCGATACGGCTTATGCAGGTCCATCAAAACCCATAGTTTTTAACGATTTAACTGATTGGACACAAAACACCGATAGTTTGGTTAAGTATTATTCAGGAACTGCAACGTATAGCAAAAACTTCACCTTCAGCGGAGATCTTAAAAAGAAAATCTGGCTTGATTTAGGCGGATTCTCCAGCATTGCCGAAGTAAAAATCAATGGAATAAACTGCGGCACTTTGTGGACTGCTCCGCACCGTTTAGAAATTAGTAAAGCCATCAAAAAAGGAGAAAATCAAATTACCATTGAAGTAACCAATACCTGGGCTAACCGTTTAATTGGCGATAACAAATTGCCAGAAAATAAAAGAATTACCAAAACAACTGCACCTTTCCGCTTGGAAGGAAAACCTTTAAATCCTGCAGGATTATTAGGGCCGGTAGTGATACAAGTGGAAGAGTAAATGGGCGTTAATATTTCAAAATAATGAAAAAAATAATTGTATTAATTCTGGCTTTTACCCAAACGATTGTTTACGCTCAACAAAAGAAGGTAAAGGATAATTTTAATGTCCAGATCAGGTTGGAAAAGGGCGATTTAAATAAAGATGGTTTGATCGACAAAACCGTAATTATGATGGATACGGTCGATACAGCCGTTCCATTAAGGTTACAAATATTCTTTTTACAGCCAAATAAGAAATTTAAAATGGTTTTCTCTTCAACTGATGTAATTGAACCCCAATATGTAAACGGTGTACATACTAAAAATACAATTCCATATTTTTTTATTGAAAACGGATTTTTATTAATGAACGCTGAAAAAAATGATGTTCGCTTTGAGTATAAATTCATCTACAAAAATGGAGTTTTTCAATTGATTCAAACCTCTAGCGTAGTTTATGATGGGCAAAATACGACAACCGAGACTGTATTTAACCTTATAACAGGAGTAAGAACTGAAACTACAATGTTATTGGGTTCCGAAAAAATCTTAAAGAAAAATACAAAGAAAATAGTGATCAGGCCATTACCTACGCTTCAGAATCTAAAGACTTTTGGCAATAAATTAGATTAATAACAATAAACCAGAAACATTTTCAGGTTAAAAACTTAAGAATAATGAAAAAGCTACCTCACATAACCAAAAATTTTGTCCTGCAGACTTTACGACTTCAGATAATTATTTGTACAGCGCTTTTTCTAACGTTAAGCGCTAAAGCACAAGACAAAGCTTTGGTTAATACGTCAAATTCGCCTTATGCGAAATTGCACAGCATCAATATGACAGATGTAACCTGGACAAAAGGATTTTGGGCAGACCGCTTTAAAGTGGCCACCGAAACCATGGTACCCAATATGTGGGCCATTTATAACGATCCGAAGATCAGTCACGCTTTTCAAAATTTCAAAATTGCAGCAGGTTTAGATACGGGCTCGCATGCTGGTCCTTCCTTCCATGATGGCGATTATTACAAAACATTGGAAGCTGTAGCTGTTTTATATGCATCGACCAAAAACCCGAAACTGAACGAAATGATGGATAAAGCCATTGTGGTAATCGGTAAATCACAACGCAAAGATGGCTACATCTATACCAAAGCAATGATTGAGCAACTCAAAACAGGATCTAAAAACCAGTTTCAGGATCGGTTAAGCTTCGAATCGTACAATATTGGCCATTTAATGACGGCAGGTTGCATTCATTACCGGGCAACAGGTAAAACAACACTGCTTAGCATTGCTAAAAAAGCGACAGATTATCTGTATAATTTTTATAAATCTGCTTCGCCAACTTTAGCAAGAAACGCCATTTGTCCATCCCATTACATGGGCGTGGTAGAAATGTACCGCACCACGAAAGATCCACGGTATTTAGAGCTGGCCCAACATTTAATTGCCATAAAAGGTAGAATTGATGATGGCACAGACGATAACCAGGATCGCATTCCTTTTCTACAACAAACCAAAGCCATGGGCCATGCCGTACGTGCAAACTACCTTTATGCGGGTGTAGCCGATTTATATGCCGAAACGGGTAAAGATTCACTTTTAAAAACATTGAATTTAATGTGGGATGATGTCAATCAGCACAAAATGTACATTACGGGTGGCTGTGGCTCGCTTTACGATGGAACTTCGCCCGATGGCACTTCCTACAATCCGGCCGATGTGCAGAAAATTCACCAGGCTTTCGGCCGCGATTTTCAATTGCCCAATTTTACGGCACATAACGAAACCTGCGCCAACATTGGCAACGTACTCTGGAACTGGCGCATGTTGCAGATTACAGGAGATGCAAAATATGCTGATGTAATGGAACTGGCCTTACACAATAGCGTTTTATCTGGAATTAGTTTGGATGGAAAAAACTTTTTGTACACCAATCCTTTGGCGCAATCAGACGATTTACCTTTTAAACAACGCTGGTCGAAAGATAGGGTGCCTTATATCGCATTGTCCAATTGCTGTCCACCAAACGTAGTCAGAACGATTGCAGAAGTTAGCGATTATGCCTACAGTACTTCAGATAAAGGCTTGTGGTTCAATTTATATGGTGGCAACAACCTAAATACTACATTAACAAATGGTCAGAAAATTTCTTTATCTCAAGAAACCAATTATCCCTGGGATGGCAAGATCAAAATCAGCATTAAAGAAATAGGAAATAAAGCTTATTCTTTATTTTTGAGAATCCCGTCGTGGACACATGATGCACAGATCACAATCAATGGGAAAACTGAAAATATTAAAGCCATTTCGGGAACTTATGCAGAAATCAGCCGCGTTTGGAGAAAAGGTGATGTAATAGAATTAAATCTCCCTATGGATGCCACTTTGATTGAGGCTAATCCTTTGGTTGAAGAAAACAGGAACCAGGTAGCTATAAAACGCGGACCAATTGTTTACTGCCTGGAATCGACAGATTTACCTGGTAAAAGTATTTTTAACGCCTTTATTCCAACTTCTACGAAATTTGAGGCCAAACCCATTAATATTGATGGAGCTGCGATGATGAGTTTAGTAGGAAATGCAAAAATGGTAGTGCCAAACAACTGGAAAAATGTGTTATACAGGCCAATTGAAGATAAAAATATAACAACAGAAATTAAACTGGTGCCATACTTTGCCTGGGGAAACCGTGGCCATTCAGAAATGTCGGTATGGCTGCCGGTGAGTAGATAATGTGTAGGGGACTGGTAGGCGTTTCGTCATGCTGAATTTATTTCAGCATCTTTCTAGCTTAGAAGCTTAGCCGTTAAGACCCTGAAATAAATTCAGGGTGACGCCCGACTAAAAAATAAAGAAAAAAAAATGAAACTAAAACTCTTCATATTCTTAAACCTCGCATGTGGCCTCATGGCATCTGCCACAGTAAAACCTGCATCGATTTTTACCGATCATATGGTGTTACAACAACAAAGTAATGTTGCTATATGGGGCTGGGCCAAACCCGCTACCAAGGTAAAAATCAATACCTCCTGGAACAAACAGCACTATACCGTTATTACTGATCAGGCCGGTAAATGGAAAATAAAAGTTGCTACTCCATCAGCCGGTGGCCCGTATAATATCGAATTAAATGATGGTGAAAAACTTGTCCTGACCGATATTTTAATTGGTGAAGTTTGGTTCTGTGGTGGCCAATCAAATATGGAAATGCCCATGAAAGGTTTTAAAAGTCAGCCGATAATTGGTTCCAATGAGGTCATTCTAAAATCTACCAATAAAAACATCAGGCTTTATACTGTTCCGCGTTCTTCCATTACCGAACGACAAGAAAACAGCAAAGCTTCGCAATGGAAATTAGCTGCACCAGAAACCGTTGCCAATTTTAGCGCAACCACTTATTATTTTGGTTCCTTATTAAGCGAAATGTTAAATGTTCCTATCGGGATCATCAACGATAGTTATGGCGGTTCTACAATTGAGGCCTGGATGTCGCCAGAGGATTTAAAAGCATTCCCTGAGGTTAAAATCCCTTCAAAAACCGACAGAATAAAAGAAGCAAGCAGAACGCCCACAACGTTATACAATGGCATGCTTTATCCTGTAATCGGCTATGGCATAAAAGGTGCCATCTGGTATCAGGGCGAATCAAATTATGAACGTCCAGACCGCTACGAAGACTTATTCCCGGCGATGGTTTCTTCCTGGAGAAAAAATTGGGATAATGGTGATTTTCCTTTCTATTATGCGCAAATCGCGCCCTACAATTATGCCCAATTGCCACCTTATCATGTTGGTGGGAAATTTAACTCGGCCTTTTTAAGGGATGCACAACGTAAATCCCTAACTAAAATTCCAAATTCAGGGATGGCAGTTTTAATGGATATCGGCGAGGAAAAATCAATCCATCCCGCAAACAAAAAACAGGGAGGAACACGTTTGGCTTACCTGGCTTTAGCGCAAACTTATGATATAAAAGGTTTTGGTGCATTAAGCCCGAACTATGAATCTTTGAACATCGATAAAAATAAAGCGGTGATCAAGTTCCAAAATGTAACAAATGGCTTAACTTCATTTGGCAAAGATCTGGCCTTATTTGAAGTAGCGGGGGCAGACCATATATTTTACCCTGCCAAAGCCACTATAACCGGAAGTAGCATCACTGTTTCAGCAGTGCAGGTTAAAGTACCGGTGGCTGTTCGCTACGCCTTCAAAGATTTTGTAACGGGCGATTTATTCGGAAACGATGGCTTACCCGTTTCTTCATTCCGTACTGATGACTGGGAGAATTAATAATTATAAAATGAATTTTACCACGGAGACACAAAGTATTTTATTTAGGAACTTAAATATTCTTATATGTCTTATATGTTCAAAATTTTTGAACCATGCCTCAGGTGTTCTCAGGTGCCTTAGATGGTTAAATACCATATGCAAAAAACCATTAACCACAAAGACACCAAGCACACTAAGTATTCCCTTTAGAACCTTAAATGCTCTTATATGTCTTGTATGGTCAAAAAGAACCAACCTTTTCTTGGTGTGCTCCGTGGCTTTGTGGTTACTCACCTCAAGCGCCTTTTCGCAAGAAAAAGCCTCAAATAACGTAGTTTGGAATACCCAAAGCCTCAATTCATCAGCATCCATGCCTGTAGGTGGTGGCGATATCGGCCTTAACCTCTGGGTAGAAAATGGTAATGTTTACCTCTATCTATCCAAAAGCGGCACCTTCGACGAGAATAATACCTTACTTAAACTTGGTCGTGTAAAACTCAAATTATCCCCAAACCCTTTCCAGGGAAAATCATTTAAACAAGAACTGATCTTAAAAGATGGTTACGCACAGATTTCGGGCTCAAATGGTAAATTAAATACAAAAATCAATGTTTGGGTAGATGTTTTTAATCCTGTTATCCATTTAGACATTAAATCCAGCCAAAATACCACAACAGAAGCCAGTTACGAAAGCTGGCGCTTTGAAGACCGCATTACAAAAGGCAAAGAGAACAACCAAAATTCGTATAAATGGGCGCCTCAGGGCATTGTAAAAACCTTTAAAGATGAAATTGCTTTTAAAAACAATACCATTCAATTTTACCATCAAAATAAAGCCGAGACCGTATTCGATATTGCAGTAAAACAGCAGGGCCTTGGTGATAGAAAGGCCGAATTGTTCAATCCGCTAAAAAACCTGATTTTCGGCGGCTCCATGCAGGGAGATAACCTGTTTCCGGCAGGGAATGATGAAGGTGTCTATTTAAATACGCCTTTTAAAGCGTGGAGGTTGAAAAGTAAAAAAGCTTCGCGTTCAAGTCACATTACCATTGCTTTACATACCGTTAAAACTGAATCAGTTTCTGATTGGGAAAAACAGTTAACTTCATTAAAAATCAATAACAATCATAAATCCAGTATAAAGTGGTGGAATGATTACTTTGAAAAGAGTTTCATTTACATCAATTCGAAAGATGAATCGGCCAATCAGTCGGCTAAAAATTATCAGTTATTCAGGTATATGTTAGGTTGCAATGCCTTTGGCAAATACCCTACGAAATTTAATGGCGGTTTATTTACCTTCGATCCTCAGCTTACTGATACGGCACTGAAATATACACCCGATTTCAGGAATTGGGGAGGAGGTACGCACACCGCACAAAACCAACGTTTAGTCTATTGGCCGATGTTGAAAAGCGGCGATTTTGAAATGATGAAGCCTCAATTCGATTTCTACCTGGATTTGTTGAAAAATGCTGAAATCAGAACGCAGTCTGCCTGGGGACATAATGGCGCCAGCTTTACAGAGCAATTGGAAAATTTTGGATTACCAAACCCAGCAGAATATGGCTGGAAACGCCCTGCCGATTTTAACAAAGGCATGGAATACAATGCCTGGTTAGAATATGAATGGGATACCGTTTTAGAATTTTGTATGATGATTTTGGAGACAGAAAGGTACAATGGTAATAACATCGAAAAATATCTTCCATTGATTGAAAGTTCTTTAACATTTTTCAAAGAACATTATACTTATTTAGCTAAACAACGCGGAGCAAAAGCTTTAGATGCCGATGGCCATTTAGTTCTGTATCCAGGCTCTGGTGCTGAAACCTACAAAATGGCCTATAACGCCACCTCAACCATTGCCGCATTAAAAACCGTTTTAGAGAGACTTCTGGAGCATCCCAATTTAGCTGAAAGGCAAAAATCGGAATGGAAAGCCATGCTAAAAACCATTCCACCCATCAGTTTTAGAACATTTGACGGCCACACCACAATTGCTCCGGCAAAACTTTGGGAACGCATTAACAATACCGAAAGCCCACAGTTGTATCCCGTTTACCCCTGGGGGATTTATGGAATTGGTAAACCTGGTTTAGACACCGCCATCAATACCTTTAAATACGATACTGATCTATTGAAATTCCGCAATTATATCGGCTGGAAACAGGACAATATTTTTGCAGCAAGATTAGGTTTAACTGAAGATGCTGCAAAATTAACCACCGCAAAGTTAAAAGACTCGGGAAGGAGATTCCCGGCATTCTGGGGACCTGGCTTCGACTGGACGCCAGACCATAATTGGGGCGGCTCCGGTATGATCGGTTTACAGGAAATGCTGATGCAGGTAGACGGGAAAAAGATTTATCTTTACCCTGCATGGCCTAAAGAGTGGGATGTACATTTCAAGCTCTATGCGCCTTACCAAACCACCGTTGAAGGCACTTTAAAAGATGGAAAATTAATAGATTTAAAGGTATTTCCGGAATCAAGGAAAGCAGATATAAAAGTAATGATAGAGTGATCGAATTTTGAATGATTGAATTGCATTTTGCATTCACTCATTCTACAATCTCTCATTCACTAATTAAAAAGAAACATGGATTTACAATTAAAAGAAAAAGTTATTATCATTACCGGCGCTGCAAAAGGCATTGGTAGAAGCATTGCAGAAGTATTTGCTAAGGAAAATGCAATTGCCGTAATCGTAGGTAGAAAAGCAGTAGATAACCAAAAAGTAGTTGATGAGATTGTTGCACAAGGCAAACAAGCAGCACAATTTGTTGCAGAACTTTCCAATCCGGATGATTGCGAAAAAGTAGTTAAAGAAATCGTTGCTAAATTTGGAAGGATTGATGGTTTAGTGAATAATGCGGGCGTTAACGATGGAGTAGGATTAGAAAGTGGTAATTATAAAGACTTTATGGCTTCATTACATAAAAATGTAGTGCATTATTATCTGATGGCACACCATGCCTTGCCAGAATTGATTAAAAGCAAAGGAGCAATTGTAAACATCACTTCAAAAACGGCTGAAACAGGACAAGGAAATACTTCAGCCTATGCTGCTGCAAATGGTGGTAGAAATGCATTAACCCGCGAGTGGGCTGTTGAATTATTAAAATATGGCATCCGCGTAAATGCCGTAGTGGTTGCCGAATGCTGGACACCTGCTTACGAAACCTGGATAGAGACTTTGGATAATGCGGAAGAAAAACTAAAAGAAATCACTTCAAAAATTCCATTGGAAAATAGAATGACAACTGCAGAAGAAATCGCAAACATGACAGCCTTTTTAATGTCTTACAAATCAAGCCATACCACTGGGCAGATTATCCATGTTGATGGCGGTTATGTTCATTTAGACAGAGCTTTGGCCAACGCTTAATCCCACCGACGTCATTTCGAGCGGAGTGCAACGCAGCCGAGAAATCTGTCTAAACAGATCTCTCTCCCGACTTAATATCGGGACTGCGCTTCAGTCGAGATGACGATTTTTCTTATTCAATCATTAAATTAAAATGAAAACCCTTACCTGCACTACACCTGGAACTTTCGAATATTCAGAAAGAGAAAAACCTGGACTTAAAAAAGACCATGCCATTATAAAAATTAAAAGAATCGGTATCTGTGGAACCGATTTACATGCCTTTGAAGGCACACAACCTTTCTTTAACTACCCCAGAGTTTTAGGTCACGAGTTATCTGGCGAATTGGTAGAAGCTGATGGAGCCAACAGTTTCAAAATAGGAGAGGCCGTTACTTTTATCCCATATTTTAATTGTGGCGAATGCATTGCCTGCCGGATGAACAAACCAAACTGCTGTGTTAAAATGCAGGTTTGTGGTGTACATGTTGATGGTGGCATGCGCGAATATTTACAGGTTCCATCGAGAACACTTTTACATGGCGAGGGCTTGAGTTATGATGAACTCGCTTTAGTTGAACCTTTAGCTATAGGCGCGCATGGTGTGCGTAGGGCAGATGTTCAGCCTGGAGAATTTGTCCTGGTTATTGGTGCCGGGCCAATTGGTCTGGGCACAATGGAATTCGCCAGAATTGCCGGGGCCAACGTAATCGCCTTAGATATTAACGAAGACCGCCTGGCTTTCTGTAAAGATAAATTAAAGGTAGCACATGTGGTTAATGCCCTTTCGTCTGATGTTGCGCAACAATTGAGCGATATTACCAATGGCGATATGCCAACGGTTGTAATCGATGCTACAGGTAATCAAAAGGCCATTAACAATGCTATAAACTACATGGCACATGGCGCAAGGTTCGTTTTAATCGGCTTGCAAAAAGGAGATTTAATTTTTAACCACCCTGAGTTTCACAAGCGCGAATCGACATTAATGAGCAGCAGAAATGCCACCATTGAAGATTTTGAACATGTAATCAGCTCAATGAAAGCTGGTTTGGTTAATCCTACCAACTATATTACGCATCAGGTTAAATTTGAGGAAGTAAAAGATGAGTTTGAAAGCTGGTTAGATCCAAAGAACGGGGTGATTAAAGCGATGGTTAGTATGAACTGACATAATCCGTCTAATTCAAACACGGTCGTCATTCCCGCGCGGGCGGGAACCTTAAAGCGCTTGAAATACTTTATCAGCAAAATAACCGCAAGTGATATTTTAATTACGCGTCCTCCTGAACTTGTTTCAGGATCTATCCTGCTTAGTGTCCTAAAAAGATCCTGAACTAAATCTACTCAATTATCGTCATTGCGAGAAGGCTTTTTCAGCCGACGAAGCAATCTTTTTAGCAAAAATGGCTGTGTATAAAAGATTGCTTCGTCGTTCCTCCTCGCAATGACGATTTTTTTGTTGGAACCTTTCAATGGTACTCGTTCAGAATGATAATGACATAAAAAAGCCGATAACCCTAAGATTATCGGCTTTTTATTGAGCATTAATTTATTGAAATTATTTATAAAAAACCTCGTTCCAATGCAATTCATTCCTGAATTGATTGATTTTGGTATCGGCACCGATATTTACATATTCTAAGCCGGCAATATTCGCAAAATCCAATAAATGCTCGGTAGTTAAATTCTGGCTATAAGCGGTGTGGTGGGCACCACCAGCATAAATCCATGCTGCACAACCTGTTTTCATATCAGGTAGTGGTTTCCAGAGTACACGGGCTACCGGTAAGTTTGGTAAATCATGTTCCGCTTCAACAGCTTTTACTTCGTTCACCAATAAACGGAAACGGTTGCCCATATCGATTAAAGATGCATTTAAAGCATCGCCACCAGCAACGTTAAAAACCAAACGCGCAGGATCTGCTTTACCGCCAATACCTAATGGGTGAACCTCTAAACTCGCTTTACCACTTGCCAATGAAGCATCAACCTCGAGCATGTGCGAGCCTAAAACCATCGAGTTTGCCGGATCGAAATGATACGTATAATCTTCCATAAATGCATTTCCACCCGCTAAACCAGCACCCATTACTTTACAGGCACGTACCAAAGCAGCCGTTTTCCAATCCCCTTCACCAGCAAAGCCATAACCATCGGCCATTAAACGTTGTGCTGCAATTCCTGGTAACTGAATCATACCATGTAGATCTTCAAACGTATCAGAGAAACCTTTAAAACCTCCGTCTTCCAGGAATTTTCTTAAACCCAGTTCAATTTTAGCCGCTTCGTAAACAGATGAATGTCTGGCACCGCCCACTTTTAAATCAGCAGTCATTTCGTAGGTCTCTTCGTATTCTTTTAATAACGTCTGAATAGACTCCTCACTTATTCCATTAATTACCGCTACTAAATCACCTATACCATAAGTGTTTACCGCGAAACCAAATTTCATTTCAGCTTCAACCTTATCGCCATCGGTAACCGCAACATAACGCATATTATCGCCAAAACGGGCAAATTTGGCACCTTGCCAATCGTGCCATCCGGCAGCAGCCCTGCACCAGGTATCAATCTGTTTAGCTACCTCTTCATCCTGCCAGTGCCCAACAACTACTTTACGGTCTTTACGCATGCGTGATACCATAAAACCAAATTCACGGTCGCCATGCGCACTTTGATTCAGGTTCATGAAATCCATATCAATGGTATTCCAAGGGATATCGCGGTTAAACTGCGTATGTAAGTGCAATAATGGTTTCTGCAAAACATTTAAGCCCCTGATCCACATTTTAGCAGGAGAGAAGGTATGCATCCAGGTAATTACGCCAATACAGTTTTCATCAATATTGGCTTGTTGCAAGGTTTCGAAAATTTCCTCTGTAGTTTTTACAATCGGTTTGTACACTACCGAAACAGAAATACTCCCGTTCTGATTTAACGAATCGGCTACTTGTTGAGCGTGCTCCGCTACTTGTTTTAAGGTTTCTTCACCGTACAAATGTTGCGTACCCGTAATAAACCAAACTTGTAATTTTTTTAAATCAATCATTACTATTTATGTTATTTTTAATTTATTCAATGCCATGGTCTGTGTCCTCACAGACCATTATGTATATCTTTTTAAAGCCTACCACTCTTCTTTCGCGGGCTATGTCCTCACGGACCATTATCCCTATTCTTTTTTTTTGAAAAGCAAGGTTCCGTATTTCATCGGTTAGGGTAGTCCTGCTTTCCGTTTTATTCACCTACCTGCGGTTGGGTTCATGCTCACTCCAATCAGGTTTAAGTTACTTAGGTAAACCTTACAATGTTAAACCCGCGTAGCGAGATGCCGATTTTTTCAATCGGCAGAAGCGGGGGCGGGACTTTCGTTTCCTAAGCACCACTGCAATTGCTTTCCAAAATCCTTAATTCAATTTATGCAACCAAACTCAAAACTCACTTCTGTCCATAATAAGCACCATCACCATGTTTACGCTCGTAATGTTTCTCTATTAACGAATCTTTCAGCTTCGGCGCCTGTGGATTGATCTGTTCGGTTAACAAAGCCATTTGTGCCACAGTTTCTAAAACCGCACTGTTATAAACCGCTTTCTCCGCCGTTTTTCCCCAGGTAAAAGGAGCGTGGTTACCCACCAAAATCATCTCAACTTCTTTATAACTCAGGCCTAAACTTTCAAAATGGTTCATGATCTGAAAACCCGTCTCGTACTCATAATTCCCTTTAATCATTTCATCAGCCATTGGTGGGGCACATGGAATATCGACCGTTAAATGGTCGGCATGGGTAGTTCCGAAAATTGGAATTGCCCTTTGTGCCTGTGCCCAGGCTGTGCCATAAGTAGAATGTGTATGTACAATCCCGCCAATTTCCGCCCAGTGTTTATATAAAACCGCATGGGTTTTAGTATCCGATGAGGGACGTAAACTTCCTTCAACAGTATTTCCGTCAAAGTCTACAATCACCATTTTCTCCGGCGACAAATCTTCGTAAGGTACACCGCTTGGTTTAATGGCAAAAACACCTTTCGATCTGTCTGCAGCACTCACATTGCCGAAGGTAAAGAGTACCAGTCCCAATTTGGGCAACTGCATGTTGGCCTGGTAAGCCTGCTCTTTTATATCTTGATAGTTGCTCATGATAAGTAAGGTTTTACATCTTTTTTATTGTATTTTTCCAGGTACCTACCTAATCCCAGATATTGTTGGTAATGCTGGCGGTAAAGTTTTTGTTTTTTTAGATTTGGCTTATATTCTTTCTCAAAGCCTGTTCCCATGGCCGCCATTGCGGCTTCGATATTTGGATAAATACCAGCTGCTACAGCAGCGAACATTGCTGCACCTAATGCACAGGTATGCTCAAAACGATGGATTCTAATGGGCATTTCCAATACATCCGCCATCATTTGCATAATATAAGCCGATTTTTTTGCTACACCACCAATCCCGATAATTCCTTTTACGGGAACACCCTGTTCTTTAAAACGGTCTACAATAGCTTTCGCACCAAAACAGGTGGCAGCAGCTAAGGCACGGAAAAACCGTGGGGCATCGGTTCCTAAACCTAAACCGGTTATGGCACCTTTAAGTTCCTGATTTGCATCAGGCGTTCTACGGCCGTTCAACCAATCAATAGCCAGTTCGGCATAGTCGCCCTCTGGTAAAGCTGCAGCTTCGTTACTTAACTTAGCAATAATTTTTCCTTCGAGCTCTGCCTTTAATGCAGTCGCTGTAGCTTCATCAATTACATCAGATTCAGTAAGTAAGTTGTTTAATGGCCAGCTGATTAAATTCTTGAACCAGGCATAAACATCACCAAAAGCAGATTGACCGGCCTCTAAACCTGCCATACCCGGAATTACCGAACCATTAACCTGTCCACAGATTCCGTTAATCAATTTTCCGTGTAAATCCTGATTGGGTGCAACCAAAATATCGCAGGTGCTTGTACCCATTACTTTGCTCAGGTAGTAAGGTTCAATCTGTCCGCCAACCGCACCCATGTGTGCATCAAATGCACCAACACCAACAACTACATCTGTACCTAAGCCCAGTTTGGTCGCCCATTCTTCGCTCAATGTTCCCGCAGAAATATCAGAAGTATAGGTATCGGTGAATAATTTATCTCTAAAGCCTGCTAAAAGGGGATCAAGACTACTAAAGAAATCTTCAGGAGGTAAGCCATTAAACTCTTCTGCCCAAAGTGCTTTATGCCCGGCGGCACAACGGCTACGTTTCATTGTTGTTATGTCGTTTCCACCACAAAGTAAAAACGGAACCCAGTCGCAATGTTCTACCCACGATGCTGCACCTTTTTTAATAGTCGGATCGACCCTTAATATGTGTAATAATTTAGACCAGAACCATTCTGATGAATAAATGCCACCTACATATTTAAGGTAATTGGTGCTAAATTTAGTAGCATGTTCATTAATTTCTGCGGCTTCTTTAACAGATGTATGGTCTTTCCAAAGCACAAACATGGCATTTGGATTTTCTTCAAAACCTTTGGTCAGGGCAAGGGGCGTACCTGTCGCATCAACAGCCACAGGACTTGATCCGGTTGTATCAACCGAAATTCCCTTAACCAGATGTGCAATATCGGCACCACCTGCTTTTGTTAAACAATCTTTTATAGTGTGTGTTAAACCTTCAATATAATCTAACGGATGCTGGCGGAACTGATTAACAGCCGGTTTACAATATAAACCTTTCTGCCATCTTGGGTAAAGAAAAACAGACGATGCTATTTCCTTTCCGTTTGCGGTATCGACTAGAACTGACCGGACAGAATCTGTCCCGTAATCCACTCCAATTACATAGTTTGCTGTGCTCATAACAATAAATAAATGTCTAATTAACGTTTATTTTTTTGAATTAAAAAATTTTATTGCTTTTTTAATCAAAAACCTTCATTTTAACGTTTTAGTAGCATGAATTTGTATATCATTATTTGTATCCACTAGTGTTGGATATTTTTTAAATCCTATTCTTTTTTCACTGCCGGGTATAGGAATTTAAAAGAATTGGACACCGCCTGGTGCATAATCGTTGCATGGTTCTCCTGTGGCAAAAAATCAAAATATACTTTTACATTTTTGTTTTTGAACCCTTTTATTTTTTCGGTCAATAAATTTGCATCCACTTCCATCACCCTGGGTATTTCGGTTGGCGTTAGGCCTTCTTTACCAACAGCAATGTAAACATCAGTTTGTTGCTTAAACGTATTTTGCTTTATTTCGGAATCCTGATTCAACAACGAGCCATTATCCCACCATAAACTCGGACTAATAATAATGTATTTATTAAAAAGTGCGGGTTTTTTAATCAGGATTTCAGTAGCCAGCAAACCACCTAACGATTGACCAATAAGGGTTTTGTTCGCATCCGTTTTATATTTTGCCTGAATATAGGGTTGAAGCTCTTTTTCAATGAACGAAATAAATTTATCTGAATGGCCTGTTGTAGGATATTTTTTCTTGTCGCCCTCGATAGCGGTGGGGAAAGTAAAATCCCGTTTCCGATCTACAGTGGCAATGCCCACCACAATTGATTTAGGTATCTGATTTACCCATTCGAAACTGTTAAACTGTACCAGCCCTACAATATGGATAAAATCTTCATCTGCAGAACCATCAAGCAGATAAATTACCGGATATTTTGTGGTATCGTTTTGGTTATAGCCGTCAGGAAGGTAAATGTTCAGGATTCTTTTCTCAGCCAGTTCTTTTGATTGGATTTCGTCTATTCGCCCTAAAACAAAGGGTTTACTTTTATCGCTTTCATTTGGCCTGTTTGTCTGTCCAAAAACTATTGCCGTAAAAAAAGTTAAGAGAAGAATTAGAAATGCTTTATTCATATGTTATTTATAGGGTGTTTGGTACATTAAGCTGATGCTTAATTTATCTGCCGTTTTTTTGGAAAAATACAATTTTCAATTGGCCTGATAAAATTGACGCTGCATTGCTATTAAAATAATATCGATAATGTGCATTATTTAAAAAGGATAATGACATTTATAAGTATTTTTGCTCGTAGTAAAAAAATATTTATGAGCAATACGCCGCAGAAGTTAAAGCACCAGCAGGTACAGTACCTTGAATTTCTTTCCCGCGACCTTGAAAAGGTCAAAACATTTTATACAGCGGCCTTTGGATGGGTTTTTACCGATTACGGGCCTGAATATACCGCTTTTGAAGGGGATTTTGTAGATGGAGGTTTTACCATCGGAGCGCCATTGAAAGGGAGCATTCTGGTTGTACTTTATTCGCAGGATTTAGAAGGGACAAGAACAAATGTGATTAATGCAGGTGGCGTGATTTCAAAAGAAATCTTCGCTTTCCCGGGCGGGCGTAGGTTCCAGTTCCTTGATCCGGATGGATATGAGCTTGCCGTATGGTCGCTGTAAGGATCGACCCGATGCGCTTTTCTTTTAAAGAGGCCATGGGTTATCAATTTCGTCATTTTTTGTGAAGCTCCTGCGCAAGCCCGATTAGAAGACCTTCTGATCCCCTGATGTAGCAGAGTTTGTAAACGTTTTCATATTCAACAACTTCACCAACAAGTGTGGCGCCGTGTTTTTCCAGCCTTGGCAACAACTCGTCGATATCCGAAACCGTAAACATGACACGCAGGTAGCCGAGGGAATTAACCGGTGCTTCGCGGTGGTCTGAAATGGTAACCGGAGTAAGAAACTGTGAAATTTCAAGCCGGCTATGGCCGTCGGGGGTAACCATCATGGCCACTTCCACGTGCTGGTTGCCCAGGCCGGTAACCTTACCTGCCCATTCTCCCTCGATTGTTGCACGGCCTTCAAGTTTCAGTCCGATTTCGGTGAAAAAAGAGATTGCATTGTCAAGCGAAGCCACAACAATGCCCATATTATCCATTCTGATCAATTGGTTCTGTTCCATAAGAATTTGCTTATAATTTAAAATTAAGGAATTTCACAAAGCTAACCGACCCTTTTTAGAATAAATTGTATAAATCGGAACAGAAAGTATGATATATGAATGTGTGATCAATAACCTAACGCATTCCTAATTAAGTTAAATTCATTAAGGTACAGGAAAAATAAAAAAAATACCAGCACTGACAAACTGTTGTCATGAGCACCTGATACCTTCGTTGCACAATTAAAATAATTAGCAATGAATTTAATATCCACCCGCATTATTACGGCCCAGGTAGAAACACTCATCAATTTTTACGAACAGTTAACAGGTTTAAAAGCCATCAGTTATACGCCTGATTTTGCCGAGTTAAAAACCCCAAGCGCAACCCTGGCCATTGGGAGCATACGCACTTTACAATTTTTTGGTGGCGACAGTGTTGCCCAACCTGCACAGAACCGTAGCATGATTATCGAATTCAGGGTTGATGATGTGCAGCAGCGTTTCGAACAATTAGCGGATTCCTTAAAAAGCGCAATCGTACAAGAACCTACCATCATGCCCTGGGGCAATCAGTCTTTATTATTAAGAGACCCTGATGGAAACCTGGTGAATCTTTTTACTCCGGTAACGCCTGAAGCTATACAAAAGTTTAAGGGCAATTAAACTTATAACTCCATCATTCAAGCAACTTAAATGTATAGCTTATTTTTTTTACCGGGAAATTACCTGTCAAGCCATTTTTTAAATTCCGACACCTTGTTTTTACTGATCAATATCACCTCATCGGGCGCTGGCGAGACCACAATTTTCAATTGGTTTTTGCCATAGATATAAATGGTTCTGATCGCCTTAAGGCTGATGATAAACTGCCTGTTTGCACGGTAAAAGAGCGCTCCATCAAGCTGTTTCATCAGCTCATCAAGGCTTAATGCGGTAGCGTACCTCTTGTCATTGTGCGTGATGATGTTGACAGCAGCACCATCGAAAAAGAAAAAGGCTATTTCAGTGATGTCAAGGTGGATCAGTTCGTCTTTTAAATATGTGATCATCCGTTTCCGGGCAGTCTCCTTATCTGGATTTAATGAAACTGCAGCATTTTCCTGTTGCAATCTGGCCAACTGTTCGTTTAAGCTGCCCAAAGTGTTCACTCTTTCATTTAAGGTACTGATCTCTAAGGAAACTGATTTTTCATAGCGGCCATAAATCTGCCTGATGAGCATTAAACAGCTCCCTATGATAATGAGAGCAGTGGTAAAAAAACAAATCACAAACTGTGTGTAAAGGCCCGATAGTTCAGCCTGTAGTACTTCGATATTGGCATGTGCCGCCACGATCCAGTCGCTGCCCTTAACCGGATAAATATTTACGATCTCTGAACGCCTGTTTTTCGCTTCGGGGAAACTTCGTGTACCGCCCAGGCTTTTCTGTTGCGCAATGGCTTCATTAAAAGGTATTGATCCATTTCGCGACTGAAGTATAGAATTGCCCTGCGCTATTTTCTGGCCGATGAGCGCCGGATTGGGGTGGCAAAGTTCGATACCGTTTTTATCATACATACAGATAAACTCGCCCTGGGTATCGGTATTTTCTATGCTTTGCTGCAGGTTGCGGATCACCTTTTGCGGCGCAAGTCCGCTTTGCAGCTGTTGTTCGAGCAAGCGGCCGATTTCCCTGCTCTCCCTTGCACCCGATTCCATTTTGCTGGCCCATAGCTTTTCGGCAGCACTGTTATAAAGGTAACGGAAAGAAAAGTAACTGATCAGCATTACCGTAATACTTACAGTAACAAAAAGTAGCAGGTGCAATCTTCCTTTTAACATAGGGCTTGGTTAAAAATCGCCAGACTAATTTAGCCGGACTTTAGGGGTCAAGGTCTTAAAAAGATCGGACTATTCAAAGCGGTTTATTCGCCTTCAAGGCTAAATTTATCCCTTTTATGGGATTGTAATGTTTATGTTAGATGCTTTGAAGGCTAATTTTGAGCAGATTAAAAAATAATCCATGAAACTCAAATTCAAAATCGTACTCGGCATGCTCAGCCTGGTGTTGCTGGCGCAACTGATCAGGCCCGAAGAACTAAGTTCAGTAAAAACACAGCCGGTTAAAGGGCTGGCAGGTGTACCTGAAGAAGTGGCAAAGGTATTGGAAACGTCCTGTTTCGATTGCCACTCATCCCAAACCAGTTGGCGCTGGTTCGACCGGCTTACGCCGGTTAATTTTTTGGTGGCCTCGCACATCCGTGATGGCAGGAAAGCGCTTGATTTTTCGCAGTGGGACTCGCTCGCTACCCCGCAACGTAATGCCATGTTGTATTTCGCTTTAAACGGGATGCTTTCAAAAGAAATGCCTTTAAGCAGTTATAGCGCCTTGCACCCTGCGGCAAAGTTGGATCAGAAAGATATAGACCTGCTTAGAAATTACTTGTTAAATAATGCTGTAAGTAAAACCGCCAGTATAGAAAGCAATTCGATTGGAACAGAGAAACCATCTACTATGGAAGTGAAAAAATCGCCAAACGGAATCGCTTACCTGCCCAATTACCGCAACTGGAAAGCAATAAGTACGACAGAGCGTTTCGACAATGGTACCATTCGAATCATTTTTGGCAACCCGATAGCGGTTGAAGCCATACACGAAGGAAAAACAAACCCATGGCCGGATGGAACCATTTTTGCCAAAACTGCATGGAAACAGCGGCAAGGCAAAGACGGAAGCGTTTATGCAGGCCAATTTGTTCAGGTGGAGTTTATGATCAAAGATGTTAAGCGTTATGCCGGCACAAAAGGCTGGGGCTGGGCACGCTGGAAAGGGGAAAACCTTTTGCCCTATGGTAAAACGGTGAAATTTGATTCGGAATGCATTAGCTGCCACAGGCCGGAACGTAATAACGATTATGTATTTACCAGACCGCTTGATATTAGGGGTTTAAACAAAAAATAAGATGAGATTACCATTCACCGCAGGGGTATTTCCCCTTATTATATTGTTGATGTTGGGCTGTAAGCCAAACGCAACTGATCGGATCAATAACACAGCTTCGATAACAAACATTTCCAGACTTCCTGAAAATCCCTTGGAAATGACGCCAATGGCTGTTAGCCTGCAGCCGGAAGTAAAAACAATGTCGACACTTTATGGCAACGGCATTGCCGCAAAACGTTTAAAGGATGGCGCAGATTATGCTCCCGGATCGGTACTTTACCTGGTCACCTGGAAAGGAAAGGCTGATCCGGATTGGTTTGGTGCCCGTATTCCAGATCGGGTAACGGCCATAGAGCGTATTTCATTCGGTCAGAACGGACAAAAAAGCTATACTTTTTTTAAAGGACCAGCCTGGGACTCTGCTTTAGACCTGAAAAAGGAGGAAAGGCTGGCCATCATTCTTTCCATACCAATTGCCATATCGCCTTAATCGTTAGTAATTCGGTATTTTTACGCTTCATTGTACGTTTAAATTGCCAAGTGTGAGTTTGAGCGATTTTTTAATGACGATTATGATGGGTATCAATTCAAGCTATTAGAAACTGCCTAAGATAATATTTTTGGAAAGTCGGAGAATTTTGTAAGTTGCACAGACATTCAATCTCAACTATTAATGCTCTCATTATGACTGAAGACACCTACGAACAAAGACCGAAACTTTATAATCAGGCAACAATCTTAATTTTTTCAATTTTACTTTCAACTATCTTTGGCGGCATCATTTATTCCCAAAATCTTTCGGAAATAGATAATCGAAAGCAGATAGCACCTGTGATAGGGTTCTGTGTAGTCTGGAATATTGTTCTTTTTAAATTAGCACATAGATATACTGACAATTTTGTTCTCACATTTCTTCTCCCGAACATAATGGGTGGTCTCGTACTCTCAATTTTTTTCTGGAAACATCATTTTGAAAATCTGAACTTTAAGGCTAGAAATGTATGGGTTCCGCTGACTATCGTGTTGCTCATATACGGGCTTTTTGCGGGACTTCGTTTTTTGGGTAACTGAAATTTTTAAGATGAGACATTACCAATACCTACTCATTTCAGTACTGTTCTTGTTTTTTCAGAGTTGTGTAGAAAAAGATAATTTTCAGGAATATAATTTGGAGACGCTAGGAGCAATCATCAAACTTCCTGGTACATACAGTCCAGTGAATAAAGAAAGAGTGGATAGAATATTAAATCATAAAGAAGATCAAGGGTTTAAAGATGAATTATTAGGTCTAATCCAGAGAAAGAAAAATGTTAAAATGCTAATTGATACCATAAATCCATATAAGTTTATTCTCATCACAGAAATGGTTCCGTATGTAAAGATCGATACTATTTCGATGTACATTCAAATTGATGATGAACGAAAAAAATCAAGCTCACGAGCTGACGTAAATGACTCCACTTATTTTGTCGGTTCGAAGTTGGACAGCATTGGAAGTTTTAGGTTTATAGAATGCAAACATACGAGGAAGTCTGGAAACAGGCGGCGCATCGGTTATACCTTTATGATTTCAGATGATGCCCATACAAGCGGGATTAGTTTTTTTAGTCCCGAAGAACAGGACGCCAGACAATTTGTTAAGACCATATTGAAAAAATAGATGGTCTATAACCATGTAAAAGAACTAAGTAGGTCGATTTCTAGATCCCCTGTGACCAATCCTTAGTGATAATGCGGTACCACCTACAAGGTAAAAGGAATTGAGCTGATGGTCTTTCATCAGCTGCAGGATCAGATCCAGTGTCCCTGGTGTAACTGTTTCTTTGTGTAACATCTAAGTTTTTCTTTGCCAAACTGAAAATATTCGCAAACAGCCTCCATGGTCGTATCAGAAAGATAAGTAATATCTTCTTTAAGGGCTCGGATTACGTTTTCCCTGCCATAAAATCTGATCATCTCTTCCCAATCCCTTTGACTCCCTTTATCAAGCACTCTTTCTATAATGGTCTTATAACTCCTGTTCCAATCCAGTTTATCAAAATCAAAGTCCCAGAACAGTACCTTTGGCAAGTCTGGTCTTCTGACTTTCTGTATGAGTGGCTGTCTTTCAATTTTAATTTCATCATTTTCGAACGGAATCTTCTTTTTGGAAAGATAGTTGTTCAATGTATGATAGTTATAGGTTGGGTAGCTGTCACAAAATCCTTTTAGACTCGAAAACACATCGACATCCGTACTGGCAAATCTTTTCCAGTGCACAACGATTACTCTTTTGTTCAGTTCCTTTAACATCATACAAATCTAATTAAAACTGGAATTAATGCCTAATATTTTTAAATATTTGTCAGTTGATTGCGGTTGCACGATTTCCAGCTACGGTGAACCCTCATTTAAATCACCGCTGGTCAAAATCCTGTGGTTGTAAACCTCGGCGTGGTAAAATTGTTAATGTGCTTATCAATATAAAGCCGTTGCAGAACAGTAAAGTGTTTTATCAATGCCAAAAATAAAATTTTAAACTTACCTTAGTTTTATTTCGATTGCACTGATGATAAATTACTCCTCCTTATTTACCTTGATTAAATCAGCGAAGTTGTTTTGCCTGATGGCTTTACAATTTATGGTAATTAATGGGTTTAGTCAGGTGGTGGGAACAGGCATTATTCCGAAACCACTTTCTGAAGTGAGGGGAAAGGGCGCTTTCGTAATTGCAGCACATTCTAAAATATTTATCGCTGATAAACAGAAAGTTATTTACGCCTTTCTAAATAAATACGTGAAAGAATCTGCTGGATTTTCAATCTTACAAAGCAATAAAATTGAGGCTAATGGAATCAATTTTCTAATCGATAGCACCTTAAAAATTAAACCAGAAGGATATATTCTAACGGTTTCGACTAAAAGAATCGATGTTAGAGCCTCGGATCAGCAAGGTTTGTTTTATGGTTTACAATCCTTAATTCAGCTGATTAAAAAGGATGGGAAATTGCTCACTGTTCCAGCATATCAGATTAAAGACGAGCCACGGTTTGCTTACAGGGGCATGCATTTGGATGTTGCCAGGAACATGTTTAGCGTGGCGACCATTAAAAAGTGGCTGGATCTATTGGCTTTTTATAAGATTAATACCTTTCACTGGCATTTAACGGATGACCAGGGGTGGAGAATCGAAATCAAAAAATATCCAAAACTGCAAACGCAGTCTGCTTACCGCAAGGAAACATTAATCGGGCATAAGCGAAAAAGTCCTCATCTTTTTGATGGGAAGCCTTATGGTGGATATTACACGCAGGAAGAGGTAAAGGATGTGGTTAAATACGCTGCTGAAAGGCAGATCACCACCATTCCTGAAATTGAGATGCCAGGCCATGCAAAAGCCGTTCTTGCCGCATATCCAAATCTTGGCTGTACCGGTGGGCCTTATGAAACGGCCACATTCTGGGGCGTTTTTGAAGATGTTTTTTGTGCGGGTAACGAAGACACGTTTTCTTTTTTACAAGAGGTAATGGACGAAGTAATTCCTTTGTTTCCATCAAAATTTATTCATATCGGTGGTGATGAATGCCCGAAAACAAGGTGGCACAATTGTCCGAAATGCCAGAAACGGATTGCACAGGAAGGACTTAAAGACGAACATGAGCTGCAGTCGTATTTTATCTCCAGAATGGAAAAATACCTCAACGCAAAGGGGAAAAAGATCATTGGCTGGGATGAGATTTTGGAAGGTGGTTTGGCACCCGATGCAACTGTGATGAGCTGGAGAGGCCTGGAAGGTGGGATTGCAGCGGCAAAACTGAAGCACAATGTGATCATGACGCCTGAAAAATTCGTTTACCTGGATTATTATCAGTCCTTAAATAAAAGCGAGCCAATAGCTGCCGGAGGTTATCTGCCACTTCGTAAAATTTATGCGTATGAGCCAATGCCTGCCGAATTAAATGCCAGCGAACAAGCTTATGTAAAGGGGGTACAGGCAAATGTCTGGACAGAATATATGCCTGATGTTAAAAAAGCAGAGTATATGATTTTTCCCCGCGTGATCGCTTTGGCCGAAATAGGCTGGTCTGCAAAAGCCAACAAAAACTATCCTGACTTTTTAGCCCGGTTAAATCGAAACCTTCCGTTTTTAAAAGGTATTCATTACAGTACTTCATTTTTTGAGATTACAGGTAGTCCAGACTCGTCCGGTTTTAGCTTAGAAACCGATATGCCAGCTGCTCAAATCCGTTATACTTTAGATGGAAATGAACCAACCAGGAGCAGTAAGCTTTATTCCGGACCAATTCAAGTTAAACAATCTGCAACGGTCAAAGCCCGGCTTTTTAAAGGCATCAATATGGTAGGGAAGGTGTATGAACAGCGACTGGTTAAGAACAAAGCTTACCATAAAACGATATCATTAAAAAATTTAGGAAGTGGCAATTATAATATTGATCAACAGGCATTAGTGAATGGAATTTTAGGTGCTGAACTATACAATAATGGCGAGTGGTTAGGCCTGAGTGGGAACAACTTTGAAGCGGTTGTAGATTTGGGCCGCGAAACCATGATTAGTGAAATCGGTTTAAATGTGCTTAACTATCAATGGCAAAAAATGCATCCGCCAAAAGAAATGATGATCGAGGTTTCGACAGATAATATTAATTTCAAGGAAGTGGCGAAACAAACAAAATTTCCGTTAGAAGGAATTAATAAAGTGCTGCATCAAATTAATCCGGTAAGCGGAAGGTACATCCGGATTAAGGCCGCCAATATTGGGATTATCCCTAACGGTTTTTATGGTGCAGGCACAAAAGCCTGGTTAATGGTTGATGAAATTATCGTAAATTAAATGACTATACTCATTGTTTTTATTTGCATTGCCTTATTAATTGTACTGATTTCTGTATTTAAGATCAATGCTTTTTTAGCCTTTTTAGCGGTATCTTTTATTGCGGGCCTGGCTTTAGGTTTACCACCTTCAAAAATCCCATCGAGTATCGAAAAAGGTATGGGCGATGTTTTAGGCTCCCTAGCCATTATCATTACGGCAGGGGCAATGCTCGGTAAACTGGTGGCCGAAAGTGGTGCGGCGCAAAAGATCGCCCAGGTGAGCATGACTATTTTCGGCGAAAAATATATTCAATGGGCGATGGTTTTAACCGGCTTTTTAATTGGCATTCCCTTGTATTACGGTATAGGCTTCGTGCTGATGGTTCCCTTAATATTCTCCGTAGTTTACCGTTATAAATTGCCTGCGTTATACATCGGTTTACCCATGTTGGCCGCCTTATCTGTAACACATGGATTCTTGCCACCACACCCTTCTCCAGCGGCATTAGTAATTCAATTTCAGGCCGATATGGGTTTGACATTATTTTATGGTTTAGCTGTAGCCATTCCTGCAATCATACTAGGTGGGCCCATTTTCGCCCGTACGCTCAAAGCAATCCCGGCAAACCCGTTGGCATCTTTCAGTCCAAAAGAGTTGACTGAAGAACAACTTCCCGGTGGATTTAAAAGCTTTTTTACAGCTTTACTTCCTGTATTGTTACTAGCAGTTGCTTCCTTCGTTCCCATGCTTTTAAGGCCCGATGCTGTTATCCTGCCTTATATTTTATTTGCCGGAAATCCTTCTGTTGTGATGCTTATTGTATTGATTGTTGCCACATGGTTACTGGGCATCACACAGAGAAAAAAAATCACAGAGATCATGCATATTTATGCTGATGCCATTAAAGATATCGCCTTAATTCTTTTGATCATTGCGGGTTCAGGTGCTTTAAAGCAGGTTTTAACAGAGAGTGGTGTAAGCAATCAAATTGCCGCTTATTTGCAGCACGTTAAAGCAGAGCCATTGTTTCTTGCCTGGATGATTGCCGCAATCATCCGGTTTTGTGTGGGTTCGGCAACAGTTGCCGGTTTAACCACAGCCGGCATTATTGTCCCTTTAATGCAGCATACGCATACCAATCCCAACCTGATGGTTTTAGCGGTTGGTGCCGGGAGTTTAATGTTTTCTCATGTTAACGATGCCGGATTCTGGATGTTTAAAGAATATTTCGGCTTAACTTTGAAAGATACCTTTAGATCCTGGGCATTAATGGAATCTATTGTTGGCATTGCAGGCCTTTTGGGTGTACTTTTGCTTAAAATAATCATCGCTTAAAAAATAATAATACATCATATGGAAAATTTAACTCCCGACGAACGCTTCGAACAACTGAATCTTAATTTACCGCCCGCACCCGCACCACTTGGCGTTTACAAACCTTGTTTAGTTGATGGAAAATACCTTTACCTAAGCGGCCATGGCCCGGTTCAGGATGATAAATCATTAATCATCGGACGGATCGGATCTGATTTATCTCAGGAAGAAGGTAAGACTGCTGCTTTGCAGGTGGGCTTAACCATGCTATCAACCATAAAAACAAATATCGGTAGTTTAAATAAAGTTAAACGGGTAATTAAGGTTTTAGGCATGGTGAATTGTACACCGGAGTTTGAAAAGCATCCCTATATTATTAACGGTTGCAGTGAGCTTTTTGCGAAAGTTTGGGGTGAGGAAAATGGTATTGGTGTAAGAAGCGCTGTTGGTTTTGGCTCTTTGCCCGATAATATTCCGGTAGAAATTGAAGCATTGTTCGAACTTTTCTAATGATGCAGCGGCAAGACTGGTACATAATCCCGAATGAGGAGGCGCTGGAAACACCTGCGCTTGTTTTTTACGAAACAAGAATCCGTGAAAACATTAACATACTGAAAGGCATGATTAATGATGTTGGCAGACTTCGGCCTCATGTTAAAACGCATAAATGTTTGGAAATTACCCATATGTTAATCGATGCCGGTATTCAAAAATTCAAATGCGCCACCATCGCCGAAGCTGAAATGCTTGGCTTAGCTAAAGCAAAGGATGTTTTATTGGCCTACCAGCCCGTTGGCGAAAACATTAACCGTTTCTTTAAACTCATAGATCAATATTCAGGCACCAGTTTCAGCTGTTTGCTTGATAATATGGAAACCGCCAGATCAATCTCTGATATGGCGATTGCAGAGAATAAAGTTGTCGAGGTGTATATCGATCTGAACGTTGGCATGAACAGGACAGGAGTTCTGCCTGAACTTGCTCACGATTTAGTTGCAGCATTACTTAGCCTTCCTCACATCAATATAAAAGGCTTACATGCTTACGATGGCCACATCCATGATTCGTCCATTGATGTTCGCTCCCAAAAAGCAGAACCTATTATTGCGCAGCTTCATCATTTGAAAGAGACTTTAGCAGCTTTAGGCATCGAGAATTTAGCGGTTATCGCCGGTGGAACGCCAACTTTTCCGGTATATGCCGAACATACCAATTTTGATTGTAGCCCCGGCACTTTTATTTTATGGGACAAAGGCTACCAGGATGCTTTTGCCGAACAGCAATTTAATACGGCTGCGCTCGTGATCAGCCGCATCGTATCTAAACCTACAGAAGATTTAATCTGTACCGATTTAGGGCATAAAGCTGTTGCTGCTGAAAAGGAGTTGAAAAACCGGGTATTCTTCCTGAATGCGCCGCAGCTCGAAGTTCAAAGTCAGAGCGAAGAACATTTGGTTTTAAAAGCAGAAAATCCCGGCAATTATAAGGTGGGCGACATGCTTTACGGCTTGCCCTATCACATTTGCCCAACAGTTGCCCTGCACGAAAAAGCAATTTGTTTGGGCGCTGATCAAACACTAAAATACTGGGATATCATCTCCAGGAAAAGAAAAATCACCATTTAATCATAGCCATGTTTATCATAGATGCCCATTTAGATTTAAGTATGAATGCCCTGGAGTGGAATCGAGATCTGACCAAAAATATCGCCGATATCAATGAAAGGGAAGCCGGATTAACAGATAAGCCCGATCGCAGTAATGGAACAGTTTCACTCCCTGAACTGCGTAAGGGTAATATTGGTTTGGTTGTGGCCACGCAGATTGCCCGTTATGTCGCTCCCGATAATCACTTACCGGGTTGGCATTCGCCTGAACAAGCCTGGGCCCAAACGCAGGGGCAGCTGGCCTGGTATAAAGCGATGGAAGATGCCGGTGAAATGTTCCAGGTGAACAACCTGGAAAGCCTTGAGCAACACCTCGAATTGTGGAACGATGGACGTGTTAACGATAAAAAACCTGTGGGCTATATTTTGAGTTTGGAAGGGGCTGATTCTCTTGTAACGGTTGGCCATTTAGAAAAAGCCTGGCAAAATGGCCTGAGGGCCGTTGGTCCGGCGCATTACGGACCCGGACGTTATGCACAAGGTACCAATGCAACAGGTAAAATGACTGCGATCGGTCGCGAATTATTGAAAGAAATGGAACGGCTAAATGTGATTCTCGATGCCACACACCTTTGCGATGACAGTTTTTGGGATGCATTGAGCCGCTTCGGTGGTCCTATCTGGGCATCGCATAACAACTGCCGGAGCCTGGTAAACCATAACCGCCAGTACAGTGATGAGCAGATAAAAGAACTGATTAAAAGAGACGCCGTAATTGGTGGCGCGCTGGATGCCTGGATGATGGTTCCGGGTTGGGAGAGGGGAATCTCCAAACCGGAAACAATGAACTGTAGCCTGGAGGTGATGATCGACCATATCGACCATATTTGCCAGTTGGCCGGAAATACCAATCATGTCGGAATCGGTTCTGATCTGGATGGCGCTTTTGGAAAAGAACAATGTCCTTACGACCTGGAAACCATTGCAGACTTGCAAAAAATACCGGCTTTATTTAAGAAGCGAGGCTATACCGATACCGATGTCGAAAACCTGATGCACGGCAACTGGTTGCGTTTTTTAAGAAAAGCCTGGGCATAAATACAAGCGCATAAAAAAATAAGTAAAATAAGGGATAAATTGCAAAAGATGTCACCCTGAGGGTTAATTTATTGTATAAAAATCAATATAAATGACGTTTAAATTTCAGGCGGTATATAATTCCCCTCTTTTAGAGGGGTGTCCGCAGGACGGGGTGTTTTATTTGTCCTAGCCGGACAGGCTTCTTTCTTTTTGGCATCAAAAAGAAACAAAAACTGCCGGCTGAAAATTTTTCTTTCGAAGCCAGCAGGTAGGCTTGGGCAGTGCAGCCCGAAAAATTTGTTAGGCCGGATTTAAGTAGAACGGGGATACCGTGCTAGGGCCTAGCTGGATGAAAATGCTAAAGTAGTTGAAATACTGATTAATAATAATTTGTAAAATAATGTCATTGATAGCGTAATCGAAGGGACCTTAATTTCGCATTTGTAAAAAACGAGTTCCTGTTTGCCTATTAACTTTGATCATTACATTCCAGACAATCATAATTTTAGTATATTAGGATAATCAAAGATGGATGATAGCCCCAATCAATCCATCTGATTAAAAATCCAAAAAAAAATATTCCAGAGTCCACCTTCATGCCACATTTACCCCACGTTTAGGCCACCTTCCGGCCAGGCTTGCGTGGTACTTATTTGCACACTGCTTCGCACTTGCTTCGGTTGAGTTGTAGGCCTGGTATAGATCAGCTAGGTTAAAGATTTACCTCGCTTTGGATTGGCAGGTTAACAATAGCTCAATAATAGGCGGAGAGGAGGTTATCTTAAGGTATCGTTGGTGTATAGCTGTGTCGGAGGGGCTGGGTAAAAGGAGTAATAAACGGCTGTTAGGGATTTTTAGCATAGTAAAATCCTTTTTAAATAAAAAGAGGTTGTATCATAAATATAGATTTGTCATCCTGAGGGATAATTAATTGTTTAAAATCAATATGAGTGACGCATAATTGTCTTCTCTTGTCCCAGGGCTCGGTCTTGCCTCGGCTCGCCGCCGCCGAAGGGCTCCTTCTTTTTGGCATCAAAAAGACCAGCGTAGCTAGCTTGAACACAATTAAAAATAGCGGAACAAGTGAAAAACCAAAAACTGCCGGCTGAAAATTTATTCATTTGTATTACAGTTTTCAGCTGCATTCATGAGGGCTTCGCCGTTTTCTTTTGAAGCTAGTAAGTTGGCTTGGACAGTACAGCCCGAAAAATTTGTTAGGCCGGATTTAAGTAGAACGGGGATATCGTGCTACGGCCTAGCTGGGCGGAAATGCTACAGCAATTAAATGTTGATTAATAATGATTTGCAAAATAACGTCAATGATAGCCTGTTGAAGGACTTGTTTAAATACACTTTAAGGTGTTTCGACGACCTGTCCCGATTCATCGGGAGGCTCAACATGACGGCATCTGGGCTGAAATCGCCTTTATAATACAGCCTCTTTCTGTGAACCCCTTAGTAAAACCTTTCCATCCCAATCGAGTATGGGATTTAATTGAATAAATACGATGGGTCCTTATCAGCCTTAAGGATAAGGCTGCACTTTACCTGAATATGCTTAATTGAAAGAACGTCTGAAATCCAAGGGCGACATACTGGTTTTGAGCTTAAATAGTTTACTAAAGGATGGGGGATGTTCAAATCCCAATTCATAGGCAATCTCGCTGATCGAAGCCTGACTTGTTGATAACTGTTCCTTTGCTTTTTCGATCAGGTGATTATGAATGTGCTGTTGTGCATTTTGCCCGGTAAGTGATCGCAGCATATCACTTAAATAACTGGCACTGACGTTTAATTGCTCAGAAAGAAACTGGACAGTTGGAAGCCCCTGCTTTTGTGCCTGTGGTGGCTGGAAATAGGCGAGTAAAGTGTCTTCTACCCTTTGAAGCAAATCGTTGCTTACCGCCTTGCGGGTGATAAATTGCCGGCTGTAGAACCGATTTGCATAATTCAGCAGCAATTCGATCTGGGAAATCACAACATCCTGGCTGAAATTATCAATTCTGCTTTTTAACTCTTCTTCGATACTTTCGAACACAGCAATAATCGTGGTTTTTTCCTTCTCCGATAGGTGCAACGCTTCATTGATCGAATAGGAAAAAAATCCATACGTTTTAATTTTTTTAGCGATTTCGTAACCCTGTAAAAAATCGGGGTGGAAAAGTAAAGTATAACCAGATTGATCGCTTAGCGGTGCATGGCCTCCTGTGATTTGATTCGGTGAAACAAAAAACATTCCTCCTTCGTCAAAATCGTAGTAATGCTGTCCATATCTGAACTTTCCCTGAAAGTTCATCTTGTAAGAGATCTTGTAAAAACTTAAGATGTGCGGACTGGGAAGTTTTTCCAGGGGAATGGTCCCATCGGCATTATTTATTAAACTTACCAATGGGTGCATAGGCGCCGGCATGTCCAGCGCCTTATGCAACCTCGATAAAGAATTGAATCTGTGGTTAGACATTTCTTCCTTCATATTGCCTGTTTACGATTTGCTTTCAATACTGCCTAACGCACCCTGTACGCCGTTAAGGCTTTTCTTTGCTTGTTCCCAACTTGGATCGGTTGGGTCGAATGCACTCCGAATGTACGCAAGAATACTTTCACATACAAAAGCAACACGCTCCGGATTTTCATCACTTGTTTCGCGGGCATCATATCCTGATATGCCACCAAAGATGTGTTCAGCGCCAAATACAGTCAGCAGGTCCTTCGGGCCGGGACTTTGATAATAAGCATCCGCACGCCAATTGTCCACATCAGAGAACATGAGGTTTTTGTCCTCGTCTCCGTTTACAATAAGTGCTGGCAAAGTCATTGTGCTGAAATTGCCGGCCGCCAATACAGGATAGTGCTGTCTGGCGGCTCCGTTAAATCCTTCGGGTCCACCAGAAGCACCAATTAGCACCCTGGCCTTTAATCTTGGTTCTGCGGCGTTTACTATTTTTCCTGTTGCCGGGTCAGTTACTTCCATGCCAGCCAGCATGGCTAAGGTCTGGCCGCCCATCGAATGGCCGATGGCAGCAACTTTTGCTTTATCAACTCTTCCGGTTAAGCCAGGTACTGTGGCGATAATTTCGTCCAGATGATCCATAATAAATGTCATATCCGCTGGCCGCGAGCTCCAAAACAAGGGTGCTTCCGGAAGGGATGGGGAAAGTCCGAGTGCTTTTGAATTTTGATGAGTAGGTTGAATGACAACAAAGCCTTCTGCGGCAAAAAAATCTGCCATGGGGCCATATCCTTTGTACGAAGAGAGAAAGTTGGAGGGGCCATGTCCATGCGAAAGAAGAATAACCGGTAGCTTGTTTCCGTTCGCCGGAGCAGAAACTTTCATTTCGAGGTCTACGTGACGGTCCGCAACTGGTAACACAACCGGACTAAAGCTGATAATAGGTGTTTTTGACTGTTTCATTTTATTTTGATTTTGATACAGGCAAAGTTCGTCAGCATTCAGCTCCCTGGCGTAGTCAAAACGGGGCATTGCATAGCCAAACTCAGGAAAAGGTATCCATTGCTTGATTAAGGATGTTAGGGGATGGTAAAGCGCGTACTGGCGACTTTCTACAATGGCCATATGAGCGACCCGGACTTTCGATTTAAACACGGGATTGACTGATATTCGTAACATATTATTAAGGTCAATAAGCACCCTAAAGTCAAAGATTTTGGCTTTAGGATGTATTTTACTCTCGGTCATTTTAAAAATCATCATACTCTCTCAAGATTTATATGATGAAATTTCAGACAGTATTACCTCGCTCGAACAATATTTTGGAGATTTTAAGGCTAGTTTATACAAAATATAACTTACTTTCATTATATTAGTTTATAATTTTTTTAACGTGCTCAACACAACTGTACTTCAGATATTCGCATTCTGCAATTGCTCAGTTTGCTTCCAGACAATTCCGAGTGTATCGGGCTTAGAGAATTTCCCCTTCCTAGTTTAAATCTTTTTCCACATTTCCCCTAAGAGATATGTTAGACCAATCGTATTCCTTTCCTAATTTTAGGACTATTTTCGAGATAGAGAACCGTAAAGGTGCCATAGAGAAAAGTTTTTTCTCCGATGAGTATTTAGCAAAGAGTCAGGAAGTTTCAGACAAAAGATTAGAAATCAAGACCTATGTTCTAGTTGAAGAAGAAGATCCCGCTCTGGCAGAGCTAGAACAAGAGATGGAAGAATTGCTTGCGCAGAAAGAAGCCATTTTGGAAAACGACCTATTGGCAATCAGCAAAGAGGTCAACCGGGCTGATTTCAGCTTTGTTCTAAATAACTTTAAGGATAGGGGCGGCAAGATTATATATACCATTGAGAAAAGCAATGCTTCAAACTTTGCCATGAAACAGCTGCAGCACAACATTAATAGGAGCTTCAAGGTAAAACAATCTGACAGATACCAAATCGTCAAACAAGTCAAAAAACTCCTACAAGACAATTTTGAGAAGTATATAGTAAGGACCGATATTGAGAGTTTCTATGAAAGCGTCCCACAGGTCGCGCTGATGAGAGTGATAAGTGGTAATCAGTTGCTCTCTCCTAAATCGAAAAAATTGATAGTTGGACTATTGCATCACTTTAATCAATTGAGCGGACAACTTGCACTACCTATGGTTGACCGAAAAGGGGTACCACGTGGCGTTGGTGTGAGCGCCTATTTGGCCGAACTCTACATGAGAGCGGTAGATGAGCAAATCAGGCAGCTTCCTGACCTGGTTTTTTATGGACGGTACGTTGATGACATGATTGCGATTTATTCGCCTTTAAAAAAGCTCCCGGCAAATACATTCCTCAGAAAGATTGAACGGATCGTGAATCAGGAGGGTCTAAATTTAAAAAAAACGGGGACGCCAATCAAAACTTATGAGATTGATGCATTTGACAGTGCAAGAGAAAGTTCCATCGAATTCCTTGGCTACCGTTTCAAACTCAAAGGGAAGAATTATAACGGTATCTATCTTTCTGCAAACAAGATCGAAAAGTACACCTTCAGATTGACCGCAAGCCTTGATGCATTCGTCAAAGATAGTGTGCACAATTACAAATGGGCTAAAAAACTGCTAGTCCATCGTCTGAACTTCTTGACCAAAAATACACACCTGCAACGTCCCAAAAAGGGAACCATAGGTATCTATTATTCCAACAGCCTGCTGGAGAACGACAGTAGTTGCTTGGATTTGCTAAATACGGTCATGTACGAGCTTATAGATAGCAAACTGCCGGCAGCTACCAATCCTGAACTCAACACAAGGTTGAAACGTTTCTGCTTCAGAAAAGGCTTCGTGGAAAAGCAATTCTTCCATATTGGCTCAAAACGCACAACGCCTAGAGGAACAAGGGGTAAGCATATACCTGACATGAGGCCTGCATCTATGAAACGTAAGAAACCGAATGTCAATAATTTTGAAAAGATTGTTTTAGCCTGGAAATAATGAAAAAGAGAAATACGAAAACCCACAGCTACAGCAGACATAGGGCGGTACTGTCCGATACGTTGGCGTATGAAACACCGCTTACTTTTTCCAACCGCTATTTCTATAGGTTCTTGCGAGACAACCAGGTCGATCTGATCAATTCATCTGATAAAAATTCCCAGCAAGCAATATTTTTCGACGGAAATGGAGACGCTATGCTTGAAACAGTTATCAAGACCCTTTTTCACACTGGAAATGTTCAGCAGATAAAAGAAATTAGGTTTGATAGTGAGAGTATCTGTCAACATGCAATTAACGATCTGTTGGCACATAATGCGCTTAACAGTTTTTCACTTACGCTGGGTACTGTTCCTGTACTTAAGATTTTGAATCGTAAATCTTTCCTGAATCTCTTGTCTAAAATTGACGCACTGAAAGGTGAAGCAAGACATATATCGGCTAGCCTAAAACGTACATACATTGGCGAGAGCTACAAGTTTTCCATAAAACGGCTCATATCGCTGATCTTCCAAGAGCGTTGCGACGTGACCATTGACTTAGAGAAGCACACTTTAAGGTGCGCACCAGGACATCCGCTATTTTCAACTTTCGGTTCTCACAAGGTCGTAAAGGAAAACTGCCTAAAATTGAACGAAAGAAAACTTAGGCGGACTTCGTTCAACTATAAGATTTCCCATAAGGAAAACGACCATAGGGAACTTTCGATACCGCATCCAAAGACACAGGCCGAACTCGTAGGCTTTTATGATGAATATAAAGAACTGATTATATACTATTGTGGGCTTAGTCCGTTCTCCATCCGAAAACCAGATTCGATAGCTAACTATATTTTTTTCAATGATAGACTTCATATTGAGAATAGGGGTGACAAATATGACGATGTTGAGGAAAGCGGAAAGGAATACGAATCTCTAAAAACATTCTTTACATATAGGAAATATCCAAATATCCACCGTTTTTATGAGGATTACCGCTACCACAGAGCAGAGAAGAAGTACAATTCTATGTATAAATTTGACATATCAAAATGCTTTGATAGTATCTATACCCATTCTGTAGCTTGGGCCATTTATGGAAAAACGGTGGTCAAGGAGCGCTTGAAGGGTGCTGATATTACTTTTCCGGGAAGATTTGACAGTTTCATGCAGAATGCGAATTTTGGTGAGACCAACGGTATATTGATCGGGCCTGAATTTTCTAGGATCTTCTCCGAAATTATCCTACAAAGCATTGATAAGGATATCGAAAGCTGCCTGCGAGACGAAAAATCTCTGGTCTTCAAGCGAGATTACGAGGTTTACCGCTACGTGGACGACTATTTTATTTTTTACAACGACAATGAGACTAGAGACGAGATTCTCTCACGGTACAAGGTTGCAATGAAGATATTCAAGATGTCGATATCCGAGGTAAAAAATAAAGAGTACAGTAAGCCGTTAATCACGGAGTTGACGATAGCTAAGAACAAGATCGTTGCCCTTTTCGACACTGAACTTTGTTTCAGTATCAAAAAGAGGGAGGATTCCGAATTTTCAGACCTTGACTTCCGATGCAATTCTAAAAACCTGATCACCAAGTTCAAGATTGTCATCAGCGAATCGGATGTGGCGTATAAAGACATCATGAACTTTACCTTGGCCGTTCTAAACAAACGCATAGACAAGGCCATTGAGAAATTTGATAAATACTATGGACATCTGATACGGTTTGAATATAAGAGCGGAAATGATCCCGAACTCTTTTCTGTAGACGATGTGACACGGAAATTCAAACATGAGAACAGGTTTACCAATTTTCTTCTCGAACTTCTCGACTTTACTTTCTTCATCTATGCCGTGGATCCAAGGGTCAATTTCACCATTAAACTTTGTCGAATACTGTCCCGTCTGATTGCGCTATATACCGAAAAGATCAAATTTTTTACAGGCTCGTTCACTAATCTTGGTGCGCGTACTGGCCCTAGATATACTTTACCTAGGCCAAAATATTCTCTCGAGAACAAAGACCGTATGTTCAAGAAAATCTCCGATGAGATCAGGTTAATTCTGGAGAAAAATAAAGTGAAAAAGTATGCACAAATTGAGTCGCTATACCTTTTGATCGCGGTACAACAGCTGGGCAGGGACTTTAGCCTTTCCCCAGAATTATTAATTAAGTATTTTGGTCTCAAGCGTTCGAACTCCAATGCGCTTGAGTTCGATTTCATGCCGAACTATTTTGTTATAACCGTTTTGTTGTTCTATATTAGGGATGCGAAAGCCTATTTGGAAATTACCGATTTGATAAAGTCATGCATCATAAAAAAGATTGAAGATATTGATGGTGAGAAGGGCATGGATACAGAAGCCACATTACTTTTATTTGATGTTTTGGTATGTCCATACCTCGATGCGAAATTTAAAAGAGAGGCACTGGTTGCCTTTGGGATAACAGTAGGAATGCAGCAAGATCATCTAATCAATTTTAAAAAGAGGCAAAAATATTGGTTCACCAAGTGGGACAAATTCAATTTCCTCGATGAGATCGAAGCGAAGATTGCCCACGAACCCTACTAAGACATTGGGAGAGCACCAGTAAATACAGGTCAGTCTATTGCTTATGTTTTAGGCCCCACACACCAGCTTTCCCACTTCACCCAAAAGGTGCCCCTTCGGGGATAAAATAGCCAAATCACTGGTAGGCTATTTTATTTTCTTTAACGTTAATTCAGCTTGACATCCCCCTCTGTCCGTAGAGTTGCGCAGCGTCTCTACGGATATCGGATATAAGAATAAAATTAAGTTTACAAAAAATGAGAACGATCTTAAAAGTTCCAAGAAATTAAGAATTTGGTATTTGAGGTGGATACTGCTCTATCGCAATGGGGTTGAAGAAATAAGGGTATTAAAAGACATGGCGATGATTGATCTGCTGTCCCTAAATGACACCAGTCTAAAAAGAGAATTTGAACAGCTCAAAAAAAATAAAGGAAAGCCCACAACAAGTTGAAGATGTCTACGGAAATGGTTTGGCGGTTTACCTGAGCTTTCCGTTAGACCCTTCGTTAACTGAGGATGGAAAATAAAGTTCTAATTCCCATCTTTTAAACGCTCACTGATCAGCCACGTAGCCTCGAACAGTTTAATCAATTGTTCGTAAACTGTGATTACTTCAGATTTAGACAGGCTTTCTTCTATGAAGGAGCTGCTCAGCGCATTGTGAAGCCATGTGTGCAGGATTTTTTTGTACCCGTCCGGTTTATAGATCCTGAACATTTTCTTTAGTACAGATGAAGGCTTTACGATCTCCCGAATGCTCAGATTTTCAGGATAGTCCTAATCAGTTATTTGCAATACTCCAAATAAAAATACTCTTTTTATGGAGTGTGTTAAAATGGAGTATTTGTATTACTTTATTTCATGGCAAAAGGCAATATCCTAACAAGCGAAAAAGAATTGAGGAAAATAGGCTTAAGACTAAAAGCCCTCCGCAAATCTAAAGGTTATACTAGCCCAGATAAGTTTTCCTATGAGCACAACCTAAACCGTTCGCAGTACGGTAAATATGAGGCAGGTAATACCAATATCACAATTGGCACGTTGATCAACATCTTGAATTGTTTAGGTGTGAGTTTGAGCGAATTTTTTAACGAAGACTATGATGGAATTGAACAATCAAAATAATGGAGATAAGTTATTTAAAAGGCGACGCTACTAATCCCACATCTAGTGGTAACAAGATAATTGTACACGTCTGCAATGATATCGGCGCGTGGGGAAAAGGTTTTGTGATGGCAATCTCAAAACGCTGGAAAGAACCAGAGCGGAGATATCGGGAGTGGTTCAAATCAAAGACTGGTTTCTCCCTTGGCGAGGTCCAGTTCGTGAAAGTTGAAAATGATCTATGGATTGCGAACCTGATTGGCCAGCATAAAATAAACAAAGACGAAATGGGAAATGCACCAATTCGGTATGAGGCAATATCAAAGGGTCTGGAAAAAGTTGCCCAATTTGCAGCTGAAAATGATGCAACGGTGCATATGCCTAGGATTGGATGTGGTCTGGCTGGTGGCACATGGGATAAAATCGAGCCATTGATCAAATCAGCTTTGGCTGAAAAAAATATTGAAGTGAGAGTTTACGACTTTTAGCATGTGGACACCAATTTCATTAACCGAATTAGAAGAATGGATCGCAAGGGGAGAATCAAAACTCGAGGGTGAGCTATTGAACCTTTGGAACCTGATTAAAATTGTGCCCCAGAAATGGCAGGAAAAAGAATATGGAAAGGAGGGCGGAGGATTTTGGGTGGTGGCGATCTTTGGTAATGCAGTAGTTTATTACAACGACATTGAGGAAGGCTTTAACGTCTCAACATACCAGACCTATGGACATATTAGTGAATATTGGTGTGAGCAGAGCGAACTTGATTGCATGGTTAAATTGCTTTACAAGAGGATTAAGGAGGAAAAGCAAAAGACCCCGTAACTAACAATAAAAACCTAATACGTTGAGTTTTTTAAACAATTTTTTTGGAAACAAACCTCCTGTGGTCGACTGGGAGATGGTAAAATATTCGGATCAGATATATCCGAAACATTCTTTTACCCTCTTAAAGCTAACCATGCAAAATGGCAAGCTAGGCACTGGCTGGGTTGATAAATCATATAGAAAGTACGAGTTCAAAGAATTTTGCCCTTATCATATCGGGATAAGCATTGATCTCACTGATAAAGTTGCCGAGAATAATCCCGACTTGGATATGGGCACAATTGAGGATTTCTTTTCAGATGAATTGAAGAAGATATGCATTTGCCACTTTGTTTCCAGGCTCGTATCAGATAAAGGAATGGAAATCCAATGTTATTCGGAAGAGAATGAACCTATCGAGCAATTTTTAAGAAAGGTTAGTTCGGCAGAAAACAGATTGGTATCTTTCACTTACGAAATTAATTACGATCCAAATTGGCAGCGAGTAAATCGGTTGTTAAGTTTATAATGGATTATACTATGTTTCGCCGAATTAAATATCCTTATTTTCACACTAATGCGAAACAAAGTAACATGCCTTTTATTTGTGAATTAATGAAGTTAATTATTCCGACCATAACCGTAAACAGAAAAAAATGAGAATAGAAATTTTGATAATACTTTTTACGTTTAACATTTTAGGACATAAGGACCAGATTAAATTTGAGAATCCAAATTTCGAAAGAATAGTATTAACTAAATATCCAGAAATTGACTTAAACAGTAACGGAAGGATTGAGGCAAATGAAGCTGATCAAATAAAAACGCTTGACCTAATGGGACAAAATCTTGTAAATGTTAATGACGTAAAATATTTCAAGAACTTAGAACGACTATTAATAACAAATAATAAAATTAGTAGATTGAAACTTGATAGTTTAAAGTTTTTGACAGACATCTATTGTGCTAAAAATGCTTTAAAAGTATTTGAAATTTCAAATATGCCAGCTCTAAAACAAATTAGTTGTGGCTTAAATCAACTAACTCACGTGAATATAAAAAATTGTCCAAATTTAGAGTCATTGAATATGATGGACAACCAACTTAATAAAATCGACCTAAGTCAATTTTATAGACTTAAGTACTTGGTATTAGACAACAATAAATTGAAGACTCTTGAATTATCGAATAACCCCGAATTAATTCAAATAACAGTGAATGGAAATGGTTTTAAAGTAATTGATATTACAAAAAACCAAAACCTTAAAATGAATATAATTTATGTTGACGAAGGTGTAAACATTGTTGGTACCGAAAGCCAAATGAAGAATTATAAGAAAGTTCCGACAATTATTCAAAGTCAGTAAATTACTTAACCCGCCTTAACTTTATCAGATTATTCAGGAAGAAATCTAGATGTAACTCCTGGCAATTCCCTAAAAGCAAAAACCCTGCTAATCGCGCGATTGCAGGGTTTTACACATTTTGATAGTCTTTGGTGTGATCCCGGGAAATGTATACCTCCTCATCTGTTTAAACTGTAGCGTTAAACTTTGGGTAAGCTATAACCGTTGTGATATTGGGCCAACAGGTATTTATCATTGACCTTCTGGTCTGTAAACTGATGTTTGGCATTGTCCCATGATAATTTTTGTCCGCTTCTGAAGGCAAGATTTCCCATTTGGGCAACGGTAGCTACATGCGCGGCATCCTGTATAGAACAATTCAGTTCTTCTTTTTTTCTGGATCTCACCACACTAAAGAAATTGACCATATGATTGTCCAGTCCATTATCTGAGGATTTAACAAAGGGCTTGCTCACTTTATTGCCGCTTACCTTTTCTTCAATAACTTCCCAGCCTTGCCTATTGAGGATCAGCGTGCCGTTGTTACCGATATAGGCAATGCCATGGTTGCGGTTATAAGAGCCATTATCGATGCCCATGGCAGAATCCCATACCATGTTAAACTTGTCAAACTCATATAAGGTAGTCAGCGTATCAGGCGTTTCTTCATACAGATCGGGATAGGCGAAGCGGCCACCCAATGCAGATATGGTTTTTGGTACAGGCGAATTCATACCCAGCAAGCCATAATCCAACAAATGCACGCCCCAGTCGGTCATTAAGCCACCGGCATAATCCCAGAACCAACGGAAATTGAAGTGATACCTGCTGGCATTGAATGCCCTTTTATTCGCCGGCCCAAGCCACATGGCATAATCAACGCCTGCAGGGGGTAAGGTATCTGGTACTACGGGAGCAGGTTTCATCCAGCCCTGGTAACACCATACTTTTACCGTTCTGATATTTCCCAACTGGCCGCTCTTTACAAAATCAACAGCATCTTTAAAATGCTGCTGACTGCGCTGCCATTGACCTGCCTGCACAACTTTATTGTATTTTTCCTGTGCTTTAACCATGGTACTGCATTCGACAATAGAGTTGCCGACCGGCTTTTCTACATATACATCTTTACCTGCCTGTACTGCATGGATCATCATCAGGGCATGCCAGTGATCGGGTGTGCCGATGATTACGGCGTCGACATCTTTATTATCGAGCAGCGCACGATAATCTTTATATCTTTTTACTTTTGCGGCGTCAACATTCATCGACTTTAATTCGGCCATCCTTTCATCAAGCACATTGGCATCACTGTCGCACAGGGCGATCAGGTTTACGCCCGGTACTTTGAGGGCCGCTTTGAGGTCGGACCATCCCATACCTTTGATTCCGATTACACCAATATTGATCTGGTCGTTTGCGCCAATAGTCTTACTGAAAAGGGCATAGGCAGGATTGTCTAAGGCAGAAAGCAGGGCAGTGGTTCCTACTGCGGTTGCAGCGTAGTTGAGGAAATTTCTACGGTTTAACATTTAATTTAGGTTAGATTTATACTGAAAGTAAATTACAAAATAATTAGTAGAGCATCCAGGATATGGGTAAAATTAATAAGAATGTTACCCATAACTGTGTCCTTCACTTTATATAAAAGTTCAGACAATAAAGAGTTATTACCCCATTCGAGATATCCTGTCTTAAAAGACTTGAAAATTTATTATTTAATGATTCGGAATTGTCGTTGACAAAATGTTCAACTAAAACCCTATATTTCCAATAAGCAAACCGCTAAAAATAAAAAGGGATATCATGAAGAATAAATTGCTCTTCCTGCTTTTGCTCATCCATGCAACGGCCTATGCGCAAACGGATAGTACGGATATAATCGTACAGCAGATCATCAAGGAACAGCGCATCACCGGCCTTACGCTGGCGGTGGTAAAAGATGGTCATACCCTGGTGAACAAGGGCTACGGCCTTGCCAATGTAGAGCATAAGGTGCCCATGAACCCGGAAACGGTCATCCGGTTGGGTTCTGTGAGCAAACAATTCTTTCCCGTCGCTATCCTTAAATTGGCGCAGGAAGGGAAACTCAGTATCGAAGATGCCGTCCATAAATTCTTTCCCGATGCGCCCGAAACATGGCGGCCGATAAAAATCAAACATTTGATGTCGCACAGCTCCGGCCTGCAACGGGAAGGCCCTGCCTATAACAACAACATTATACAGCCAGACCTTGCGATTATTAAATCTGCTTATTCCTTGCCGCTCAATTTTGCGCCCGGTGAAAAATACAAGTATTGCAATCTGGCTTATTACATGCTGGCAGAGATCATTACACAAGTTGGCAAGCAACCCTGGCAGGATTACATACGCGATAACATTTTTGTTCCTGCAGGCATGAAGCATAGCGGCATGACCGACTTCTACCCAATCATTCCGAACCGGGCAAGCGGTTACATGCATAGAGGAGATACCCTGCTGAATGCCGAAGCCATGTACGCGGTAAGACCAAGCGGTGGGTTTCTTTCCACAAGCAGCGATATGATCCGCTGGGACCAGGTTTTGCGGGAGAAAAAGATCATCCTTAAAAGCGCGCAATGGGATTTATTGTGGAAACCATTCATCAAAGTCGCAAATAAGGCTGAAAGCAAACTTTTTTATGGCTTCGGATGGTTTGTAGACGACTATAAAGGCCACCCGCTGGTGATGCATGGAGGGGCAAACACAGGGTTCCGGTCACAGTACGACCGCTTCATAAAAAATGGCTTATCCATCATCGTGCTGACAAATACAGATGAAGCAATTCCTGCGAAGCTTACGCGTGCGCTGGCGGACTACTATTTTAGGATTAAAAAGAATTGAGTATTTGCTGCCCGTTTGCTGGACAGCTCATAGCGGAGCAGTATCTTCTGCTTTTATTTTTTTAGCGGCTGTGTGCTGCTTATTTTCTATAGGCTGATGCAGGTAGAACCGAAAAGATAAAGCTCAGTTCTGGTGAATAAGCTAACCGGCTAAAACTTTTCGGCATTGAATTAAATTTGTTTTGCTTGCATACTTGTTTAAGGTTTGTTCTATTTATTTATCAACTTATACCTTAAATGTGTTGTCAAATCTGAATGTATAACTTCAGCAATTTGTAGGTCATATCGATCTTTGTCAATGCCATCAAAAAGTCTGATACCGCTTCCTAAAAAAACAGGAGCAATGTGAATAAAAAATTCATCAACTAGTCCTGCGTTTAGAAACTGTTGAATCGTGTTTGCACCACCCTGTATTCTTATGTCCTTTTCTTTTGCAGATTGTCGTGCCTTGTCCAAAGCACTTTCTATTCCATCATTTATAAAGTAAAAGGTTGTCGTACCCTCTTGAATCCATGGTTCCCGGATTTCATTTGTCAATACGTAAACGTCTGCTTTGTATAGGTCATTTGGCCAACTGGCTTCGCCTTCCTCAAACATTCGTTTACCCATAATGAATGCACCCGTCCTTGCGATTGTTTCTCTGATGTATTTCCCTTCAGGACCGTCTTCTTTTCCGCCTTCAAACCCCAGGTATTCCCAAAAAGCCTTTTGATTAAACATCCACGAATGAATTTGTCCTGAAACTCCTCCCATTGGATTTTGAGGACCTCTGTTGTCTCCTGCGAAGATCCCATCAATCGATATTCCGCTGTCAAAAAATATTTTACTCATTTTTTCTTATAGTTATACATTAGGTAAACGCTATCGGTGTATTAGGTGTTTATTTGCAATTTAAGCTTTCCCATCAGATTTCAACTACAAAGCTATTCAAAGTGTGACTAACATTGAGGGGCGTTTGAGACAAATCCTGGGGTAAGAATGACATTCCCCTATGAATTAGTTATCGCCTCTAATAAATTATCGTGATAACCCGCTAAAAAAAACCGGTACTGTAAAACATTTTTACAGTACCGGTTTCGAAAATTAGCTTATTAAAAAAGGCCACGCTTTAAGTGGGCTCGGCTTAGTCGCCGGCATTTTTTATCATATAACCGACAGCCATTGAGGATTTTCTATTTATCCCAAAAAATACGTGTGTCCATATTATCTGGCCCACCATTGTCTGCAACCGCTGCCTGGTAATTCGTTGCATTTGCAGAAAGCTCAAGTGTTGGATAAACAAAGCGGCGAACGAAACCACCGGTTATATTTTGTCCTGCGATGGTATTGGGCGATAAGGCTGGAAAACCGCTCCTCCTGAAGTTAGCAAATGCCTCGGTACCATTGCCCCAGGAAGCCACCCAATATTGCGTATTAATCAGGTTTAGTGCATTTGCCGTTGTATAAGCGTTAACGGGATGATTAATAAATGCATTTTGCGTAGCTAAAGGAATAATGGCTGCCGCGTTATAGGTTGTCCATTGGTCCATTGCCGCACGGATACCATTTGCATAATAAACATCAGGTGTACTGCCACCCGGTATCCAGCCTCTAAAAGCGGCCTCTGCCAACAGCAATTGCGTTTGGGCGTGAGTGATAAAAAATTGCGGAGCGGTTAAACTACCGAAAATACTATAATTAACCTGCGAATAATTAAAACCCGAGCCGTTAGCACCTCTAAATCCCGGAGCAGTTGATAAAGTAGCACTGCTATAGCCCACAGGAAGTCCGAACTGGTTTGCGGATATGGTATCTGGTACGCTTGTAGGTGCCGCTAAAGGGTTTGCGTATTTGCCTGATATAAACTTCAATCGCGGATCGCCACTATTTTTGAGTTGATTTACAAAGGGAGCCGCTAAATAATAAGTATTCGCTATCGCAGTAATTGTCTGGCTCACGGGATTTACGTAAGTGGTATTGTATTTCAGATAACAGTTGTCGGCATTTGATGTCATTACACCACCCGCTACTGCAGCCTGCACAATAGCCTGCGCTTTTCCCGGATCTAGTTTACTATACCTCATGCCCAATCGAAGTAATAAGGAATAACCCAATCTTTTCCATTGGGCGATATTGCCACCGTAAAACACATCAGCCTTTACGATATCCTTTGCCGGATCTAAGGCTGCCGTTGCCTCAGTAACTTCTTTAATCAGGTCGGTGTAAATCGCTGCCTGATTATCGTATTTAGGGGTAAGCACATTTGATAAATAGGCTTGTCCGGCTTCACTATAGGGTACGTTTCCGTAACTGTCTACCAGCATCATAAATTGGTAGGCTTTCCAGATTCTGGCTTCGTTATATAAATTTGTTCTTGCCGCATTTCCTTTGAGCTGGCTTAAGATCTGGACCAGTAGTTGAACAGGGCCTGAAGAGCTTGTTGCGCCAGTATTTGTTCCCGTATACTCAGCATTCCATTTTGACGAAGTATAGGTTTGATTCAGCTGATTAAAATTAAATGCCGAGGTGATTCCCGAAAACGGATTTACAAATTGCTGTACAATTGTTGGCTCAGTTTCCATCGTCGCTCCATGTGTTCCAAATTGCGCACTCGTAAACAAGAATGCCGCATCGAGTTCTGTTGGATTATTTGGATTAATATTCAATTTATCAAACCCTTTATTGCAACTGGAAATTACTGGAATCCAGATTGCGATGGCTATAATTCTGATTAAACTTTTCATATTGTATATAGAGTTAGAATTTTACATTTAAGTTAAATCCGTAAGTACGTGTTGTTGGCAGTGATGCCTGCTCATAACCGGTTAGGTTATCTCCGCTTGAGGCTATTGCTTCGGGATCAATGTTGGGTGTATATTTTTTGATGATCAATACATTTCGACATACCGCAGATAACACTAAGCCTTTCACATATTTTTTATTGATAAATTTAGACAGGTCGTATCCCAACGAAAGGCTTCTTAATTTAACAAAACTCGAGCTGTAAATAAATGGATCCAGGATATTGGTTGAACGATAATTTGCGTAAAAATCTTCTGCATTTACAGCGGTGGTGTTTGGTAATCCGTCAGTAGCGTTTACGCCTGGAAAAATTACGCCACCCACCCGGCCAGGTAAAGACTCTTTTGATAAACCTTCTCTTAATAAGTTTAAACTTGTGCTCGAGAGCACTTTACCACCTGCTTTATAATCAATATGGGCAATAAAAGTAAAGCCTTTGTAATTAAACGTATTTAGCCAACCCCCGGTTGCTTTAGGAAGACCACTACCGAAATTTACCGGTTTATCACTGGCTACGGGTTTGCCTCCCGATAATACGATATTTCCGGAAGCATCGCGCTTGTAAGTTGAACCTACAATTTGGTTAAGGGGTAAACCTACTACGTGTACAATAGACCCAAAAAACTCAGGACTGCCCACTACAAGTTGCGATTGGTTATTAGCCAACGACAATACTTTTGAAGAGTTGAAAGCAGAATTAAAAGTTGTTTTCCAGGTAAAGTTCTTGTTTTGGATAGGTATTAATTCCAGGTTAAATTCTAATCCTTTATTGTTTAAACCACCTAAGTTAACCAGCGTGGTACTGTATCCGCTTGCTGCAGACAGGCTTATTGGAACAGCTTGATTAGTCGTTTTTTTATCGTAAGCAGCTACGTCCAGGTTTACCCTGTTGTTGAACATGCGTAACTCGATTCCGATTTCTTTTTCATTTACACCAAAAGGCTTAATCTGGGTGTTTGGTGAGGCTGTCCCGTTTATACTTCCTAAGGGAAGCCCGTTGAATGAATTTTGAGCAAGCGCAAATGTTAATGCATTGTAAGGGGCAACCCCCTGGGCACTTCCCGTTTCTGCAATAGCAACCCTGATCTTTCCAAAATTTAACCATTTTGTTTTTGGAAGTAATTCCGAAAAAACGAAACTTCCGCTAATTGAAGGATAGAAATAATGATCTATATCTCTGGCCAGTACCGAATACCAGTCTGTACGGCCGGTAAGATTGAGGTACAATAAATTTTTGTAGGATAATTCTGCTGTACCATACAATGAATTTACGGTTTGTTTAGTCTGGTTGTAACTCGAATTTGCCGTAACACCGTTTCCAATCGTATATAAACCTCTGATGTAAAAGTTGGTTACCGCTTCACTAAATGTAGAAGTGATTAAGGGAAAGTTATTACCACCTACCGTTGCATTAAATGAAAAATCTTTCCACTTATGCCCGCCACCCAGCAGGAAGTCAAAATTATTTTGGCGTGTATTTGCTGTATTTATCCCAAAGCTACCGTTATACAGTCCTGCTGGTGCTGCAGATACTGCCAATGTACCCGTCGGTGTGTTCGATTCATAGGTAGATTGCAAAAGGTCCATATTTGCCCTTCCCTGAAAATATAGCCAATCGAAAAACTGATAACGTACCACGGCAGTACCTAACAAATGATCTTTTGTTTGTCTTTGAAACTGGTGCGCCAATATCCAGTAGGGGTTGGTAACGGTAGCAAACCTCGAAGTAGGTGTTTCATTTCCGTTGGCATCCGTTGCGGCTGCCTCAAGTACATCAAAAGAAATGGAGTTAGCCAACCTGTAAATTGATGTAGGAATTGCATTTCCCTGTACGCCTATAAGTGGCGGATTGTTATTAAATTGATGATCATAGTTAACGTAAAATTGTGCAGATAATTTATCGGTAAGTTTATAATTAATGCCAACGTTAAAAATCTTTTTATGATAATCGTTGTTTGGTATGATGCCCTGAGCGTCTTGATTGGAAAGCGACACCCGAAAACTTCCTTTATCATTACCGCCAGAAAGTGCAACGGTATTGCTCCAAGATGGTGCAAGTCTAAAGAACGTACTTATCCGGTCTCTAACAGGCGCATAAGGACGTTGAACACCGTCGAATTGAAACGTGGGTACATTATCAAATGGCACACCAAAACTCCAGGCACCAGAACTCTGCGCAGTTCCTTGTGATGAGGGACGGATATTATTTTCACCTTGGCCGTACTCATATTGAAAATCTGTATAATCCAGCGCTTGGTTTACAGTAAAATTAGAGTTGAACTCAATACCTAATCCACTATTTTTGGATCCCGACTTTGTCGTAATAATAATTGCTCCGTTAACGGCACGCGAACCATACAAGGCTGCAGCGGTAGATCCTTTTAGCACAGTCATCGATTCGATGTCATCCTGATTGATCCCTTGCAGATTATCTCCCTGGTCGACATTTTGTGTATAACCATTACTACTGCTTGCGCCCTGCGACATTGGCAAGCCATTTATGACGATCAGCGGCGAATTATCTGCGGTGAAAGAAGATTGTCCACGTAAACGGATCTTTGTACTCCCGCCTGGCCCTGCAGCGGGTGGAGAAACGTCCAATCCGGAGATTTGGCCCTCAAGCGCATTGGCAAGATTAGTGGTGCGGTTAGTTTGTAATGCCTCTACGTCGGCTTTTTGAGCCGAGTAGCCCAGGCTTTTGGCCTCCCTTTTTATACCGAGAGCAGTTACAATAACCTCATTCAAAGCATTTGTAACCGCCAGCATAGAAACATTAACAACGGTTTTTGTATTTACGGTTATCTCTACGGGCTTATAGCCAATGGATGTGAACACCAACACCGCATTGGTATTGGCAACATTTATCGTATAACTGCCGGATGAATTGGTTATAGTCGCATTCCGTGTTCCCTTTTCAGCAACGCTAACGCCGGGTAAACCAACACCCTGTTCATCGGTAACTTTACCTGTAATTCCTATCGGCGCTAATTTTAACTTTTTGGTTGTTAAAGATTTGCTAAATATTACGGTTGTTAGCCCACCAGCTGATGCGCTTGCAGACTCGAAAAGCATGAATACCGTTAACACAGTACAAATAAATACTGGTGGAAGTAATTTTTTTTTCATAATTGTTGTTTGGTTAGAATTGTTTTTTTGTAATAAACCGCAGAAGGGGCGGTGCTGTCAGTTCGGAGCATACGCAGCGTTTAGCGCTTAAGTATGGTGGTTGAATGTGAAGTAAATCTATCTCATAATGATTATATTGGTTTGCTGGTTAATCAATCCCTGTTCTATTTAGCTAAGGCAAATACGCTTAGGCTAAATAGTTTATTTGAAGAAAGTAGCTGTGAAGAATAGCAGCATCACTTTCCTTTTATATTTGGTTTCGAAACAGTTATGTTACACAAGCAAATAAAGACAACTTTAATGAAAAGCAATTTCAGTATTACAGCAAAAAATTGTAACATATTAACATAGCTATTTCTTTGTGGTAAGAGCTGTTGTATGATAAAGCATATAAAATATGTCTGTTTATCAATTACTTACATTTTTTTTTCGACATAAAACCAATCTGATCCGCAAATCATAAAACCTGGCGTTGTTAATATAACTACCATTAATAGGGAATAGATATGCATTATATCGTACATAATTTATAATTTCATGCTATAGTTAACCAATTATAAACATGAAGGCTACTTTAAAAAAGGCTACTCCGAACCCGGAGCACTCCTTTAATATCCATAAGGATATAGGGCATGCGATATTAAGTGCATGGCACTATCATCCCGAGTGCGAATTATTGGTAGTTAAAAGAACCTACGGTACCTGCCTGATAGGCGACCATGTTGGTCCTTTTAAAAATGGTGATGTATTTTTATTTGGATCAAACCTGCCACATACTTTCCGGTGTGAACAAAAATATCTGGAGAGTGATACCGAAAAAGTTGGAGAAACAATTGTGATTCTTTTTCAAAACAACATCTGGGGTGATGCATTTTTAAATCTTCCTGAAATTAGTCCGATTGTTAAACTGCTGAACACAAGTAAGCTTGGTTTGCGTTTAAAAGGAGCAACCAGACGAAAGGTTGGCAAAATAGCGGAGGAAATGCTCAACGAATCGCCTGCCCGTAAGTTGATCAATTTATTGTCTGCTTTAGAAATAATAGCTGCTTCGAAAGAATATGAAATTATATCATCCAACGGCTTTAACCCGGAAGTGAATAGCATCGATCAAAGCCGCATTAACACCATATTCGAATACACATTTAATAATTACCACAAAAAAGTAGGGCTGGAAGATGTGGCTGCATTAATTAACATGGGAAAGCACTCTTTTTGCAGGTACTTTAAATCCAAAACAAAGAAAACATATATCCAGTTTTTAATGGAAGTGAGAATTGGAAATGCATGCAGATTGTTATTAGAAGAAGAATTTAATATGACTGAGGTAGGCTATGCCTGTGGCTACAACAATATTTCTCACTTCTATCATCAATTTAAAACGCTTACGAAAAAAAATCCAATGGACTACAGATACAATTATCTTAAAACCGAAGAGAAAAAATTTGCCTAGTAACCTCAGTTCGATTATTAATATTCCTTTAAAGGTCTACTACCGACATTTCTGGTTCATAGCAGTCACCCTGAGGGGTAATTTATTGTATAAAACAATATGAATGACGCATCTCCTTTTTTTGCCCAGCGGCTCATTCTTGCCTCGGCTCACCGCCGCCGATGGGCTCTTCCTTTTTGGTGTCAAAAAGGAACAAAAAACACCGGCTGAAAATTTTTCTTTAAAGGTCAGTGGTGTGGCTGGGTCAGCGGAATCCGAAAAATTTGTTAGGCCGGATTTAAGTAGAACGGAGATACCATGCTATGGCTTAGCTGGGTGGAAATGCGAAAGCGGTTAAAATGCTGATAAATAATTATTTGTAAAATAACATTAATGGTAGAAGTTAGAATTTTTCAAATAGATCGGAGTGTTGATGACAGGTTCGTAAATTATTAAGCCTTATGCTTTTGTTGAGTATAACACAAGACGCTTATTATTAATAATTTACAAAACATTTTATTGATAACTGAAATGGAGGATTTTTGTTTACATGTTGGGTGGTATCGTCATCTCGACCGTAGTGGAGAGATCTTTTAACATAGTTCAAAGATCTCTCCATTTCGCTGCGCTACAGTCTAGGACGACTATTCTATTAGAGTCTATCAATGATAGGGTTAATTAATTGTTAAAATTAACATGAATGGACAGAAGAATTTTTAACGAGCTGTAGACTGTGAGGAATCGTCATTGCGAGAAGGCTTTTTCAGCCGACGAAGCAATCTTACAACGATCGCTACTAGCGTGCGCATTAAGATTGCTTCGTTCCTCGCAATGACGATTTTTCTATTTGGATTCTGTCATTGATAGGGTTAATTAATTGTTAAAATCAATATGAGTGATGTATAATTGTCTTTTCTTGTCCTCGGTATGAGGTTGAAGACAGATATACAAGGGGCGTCATCTCGACCGTAGTGTTCCAAAGGAATTTTCTTTGGAGGAGAGATCTTTTAACATAGTTCAAAGATTTCTCCATTCCACTGTGTTCCAGTCGAAATGACGGCGATTTTTTAAATCTGTTATTAGCCTGCTACCAAAAGATATCTTAGTTAATAATGATCAAATCCAGATCAAATTAGGCAACGCAAACCCGTAATTTTAGTATTGAAGCATTTTATTGTATTATATTAACATTATGCTATAAATGTGCTTTAAAAGGACTTATTTGGCTTTAGATTTTACCGCCTGGATACTTAAATAAAGTTCAAACTTAATTTTTGATCCAAAAACCTAAACCAAATAATTATGAGAATTTATAACACCTCTAGCGGGATTATTATACACCACGATAACCAATATTTTTTAACAGAAGAGAAAAGCTGGGATAGGTTTGTAAACAGAAGCAACCTTTTTAAAGTGGTGAGTAGTGAGTTGCAACAGCTCCAACCCAACGAAGATTTACAAGCGCTCACCCTTTCAGCGGTTTTAACGCCAATAGGCAGCCAGGAAGTATGGGCATCTGGCGTAACTTATTTTCGTAGCAGGGAAGCCAGAATAGAGGAATCAAAAGAAGCAAAAGGTGGGGATTTTTATGCCAGGGTATATGATGCTGATCGGCCAGAACTTTTTTTTAAGTCACCACCTTACCGTACAGTGGGTTCTGGAGGAAACATACGGATCAGGGCAGATTCTAAATGGAACGTACCTGAACCGGAATTGACCTTATTTATTTGCTCGGCAGGCACTATAGAAGGTTATACAATAGGTAATGATGTATCTTCTAGGGACATTGAGGGCGAAAATCCACTTTATCTGCCGCAGGCAAAATCATACGATGGGGCTACGGCTTTAGGTCCCTGCCTTTTAGTAACAGACGGCCCGATAGATCCGGATACCAATATCAGCATCGAAATAACCAGAGATTCTGACGTCCTTTTTAAGGAGAAAATATCCATTAATCAAATGAAACGTAAGCACAAGGATCTGGTGGCCTACTTGTTTCGGGAATTGGATTTCCCTCATGGAACCTATTTAATGACAGGCACAGGAATAATCCCCACTGATGATTTCACTTTACACAGCGGAGATATTGTAAAAATAACCATTTCAGAAATTGGTTCACTTATCAATATCGTAGCATGATAAATATTGGCGAACAAATTATAGGTTTCGAAACCTCTGCCGAAGCAAGTGAAACGATTAGTTCAATAAGCAGGTTAACCAGCGAAAAAATAGCGAGCTTTTCTGTAGCTACAGTAGCCGAAGTTGACAGGGCAGTTGAAAAGGCAACAGTTGCATTTCAGGTTTACCGCAAAATATCCGGTGTAAAAAAAGCCGCATTTTTAGAAGCCATTGCCGATGAGATTATTGGCCTTGGAGAGGAACTGATAACGGTTTGCTGCGCCGAATCCGGACTACCACAAGGCCGTATAGAAGGTGAAAGAGGGCGGACTGTGGGCCAGTTAAGGTTATTTGCCGATTTACTAAAAGAAGGATCCTGGCTGGATGCCCGGATTGAGACAGCGAACCCAGACCGCATACCGCTCCCTAAACCGGATATCCGCTCCATGCAAATACCACTGGGACCAGTAGTCGTTTTTGGAGCGAGTAATTTTCCCCTTGCATTTTCTGTGGCTGGGGGCGACACCGCATCTGCACTGGCAGCGGGTTGCTGTACAATAGTAAAGGCACATCCTGCACATCTTGTAACCAGCTCGCTAATCGGTAAGGCCATCAATAAAGCCGCTATTTCAACTGAAATGCCTGACGGTGTTTTTTCGCTTCTTTTTGGAGATGGTCCTGTTTTAGGCGCTCAGTTAGTTAAGCACCCAGGTATAAAAGCTGTAGCATTTACAGGCTCATTTGGTGCAGGTAAGGCCATATACGATATGGCTGTGCGCCGGGAAACACCTATTCCGGTTTATGCTGAAATGGGTAGCACTAACCCGGTGTTTATTCTTCCACAGGCTTTATTAGAAAAATCCCAGTCGTTAGCTAATGCGTTTTCCAGCTCAGTAACGATGGGTGTAGGCCAGTTCTGCACCAATCCAGGCATGCTTATTTATGAAAGTGCTGATGCTGCACCTGGTTTTATCCGGAAGCTTGAAGAAGAATTTGGACAAACTTTGGGAGGCGTAATGCTTACCGGCGATATCCATAAATCATACACGGCCGGCCTCGCAAAACGCAGCGAAATGTCTGGAGTCGAAACACTTGCAAAAGGCAATTACCCGGCAGATTTAAATATTGCATCCCCGGTTTTATTCAAAATAACAAGCGATTTATTAAAAATCAATCCTGACTTGTCTGAAGAACTTTTTGGGCCAACCAGCGTGGTTGTAGAAGCAAACACTAAAAAGGATATCATTGAAATCGCAAAGAATCTTAGCGGGCATTTAACCGCGACAGTACACGGAACCGATAGTGACTTGGTTGAGTATAAAGATTTACTTGATATTTTAGAGCAAAAAGTGGGCAGGTTACTCATTAATGGGTTCCCTACGGGTGTTGAAGTTTGTAGCGCTATGGTTCATGGAGGGCCATTCCCCGCAACAACAGACCAAAAAACCACATCTGTAGGCACAGCTGCAATTGACAGGTTTACGCGGCCGGTATGTTATCAGAATATGCCTGATCAACTACTGCCAAATGAATTAAAAAATGCAAACCCGTTAAATATCTGGCGACTGGTAAACGGCAATCTAAATAAGGATTAATAATTAACATAGCATATTCTAGATATGAAATCATATAGAAGTTCGACCTGGTTTGGAAAAAAAGATAAAATGGGCCTTATCTATCGCAGTTGGATGAAAAACCAGGGCATGCCCGAAGACATGTTTGACGGCAGACCGGTGATAGGCATTTGTAATACATGGTCTGAACTTACACCTTGTAATGCCCACTTGCGCGATATTGCCGAAAGTGTTCGTCGCGGGGTATTGGAGGCTGGCGGCTTTCCGCTTGAATTTCCCATTATGTCGTTGGGAGAAACGCTCATGAAACCCACCGCCATGTTGTTCCGTAATCTCGCCAGTATGGATGCAGAGGAATCAATAAGAGGCAACCCTATTGATGGTGTAGTACTCCTTACGGGCTGCGATAAAACGACGCCTTCTACGCTAATGGGTGCGGCAAGTGTAGATCTGCCAACCATTGTGGTTCCTGGTGGCCCCATGTTAAACGGAAAATATCACGGACATGACATCGGCTCAGGAACGAGTGTATGGAAGCTGACGGAGGAATTAAAGAAAGGTGAAATTACTTATGATGAATATGCAGAAGTAGAAAGCTGCATGTCCCGTAGTCCGGGCCACTGTATGACAATGGGAACGGCTTCTACTATGGCTTGCATGGTAGAAGCGTTGGGCATGAGCCTTTCCGGTGGTGCGGCTATACCTGCCGTAGATTCCCGGCGGAAAAGGCTTGCTCAGCTATCGGGAAGGAGAATAGTTGAAATGGTTAAAGAAGACCTGAAAATTTCTAAAATACTAACACGCGATGCTTTTGAAAATGCAATTAAGGTAAATGCCGCAGTAGGAGGTTCCTCAAACTTTATTATTCACCTTACCGCTATTGCAGGGCGTATGGGTGTAGCGCTAAACTTAGATGATTTTGATGATATTGGCAGTAAAATGCCGCTTCTGGTAAATCTTATGCCTTCAGGGAAATTTCTGATGGAGGATTTTTACTATGCCGGTGGTGTACCTGCTGTTTTAAAACAAATGCAATCTGTTTTAAAAATGGATACCCTAACGGTAAGCGGGAAAACGCATGCCGAGAACATTGCTGTTACAGGAATAAATTATAATAAGGAAGTTATTTATGAATTTGAGCAACCAATTATTCAGGAAGCCGGGATTACTGTACTAAAAGGTAATCTTGCAATTAACGGAGCGGTTATAAAGCCATCTGCAGCTACGCCCAGTTTAATGCAGCATCGGGGTAGGGCAGTAGTGTTTGAAGACATTGAGGATTACCATGCGAGAGTAGATGACCCTGATCTGGATATCGATGAAACTTGTGTAATGGTCTTGAAAACGGTTGGTCCCGTCGGCTATCCGGGTATGCCTGAGGTGGGTAACATGACATTACCCAAAAAGCTACTTGACAAGGGCGTAACAGATATGGTAAGGATATCGGATGGCAGGATGAGTGGTACGGCATATGGTACAGTTATACTGCACGTATCGCCAGAGTCTGCTATTGGTGGAAATTTAGCGCTGGTAGAAAACGGAGACATCATTGAGCTGGATGTAGCCAATAAACGTATCCACCTTGAAGTGAGTGATGAAGTGTTAGCCCTGAGGCGAAGCAATTGGGTACCGTCAATTCCTGCTGCAACACGTGGTTATGTAAACTTATATATCAACCATGTTCAGCAGGCAGATAAAGGTGCTGATCTGGACTTTTTAGTAGGCGGTTCAGGTTCTACAGTAACCAGAGACTCTCATTAAAGTAGAAACATGGATGTACTGATTCTTTTTGGCTGTATAGTTATACTTGTATTATTAATTGCCTGGGCGAAGGTTAATACCTTTCTTGCATTTATAATCGTATCTGTAGGGGCAGCTTTATTGTTAGGTATGCCCGTCGCTAGTATTCCGCAAACTATTAATAAAGGATTAGGAGATACATTGGGCTCTCTGGCAATTATCATCGTTTTGGGCGCCATGCTTGGAAAACTCGTCGCTTCCAGTGGTGCAGCTCAAAAAATAGCCACGGTATTAAAAAAGACATTCGGCGCTAAATACATCACCTGGGCCATGTCTTTAACAGGTTTTATAGTCGGCATTCCATTATTTTATAATGTTGGGTTTGTATTGCTTATTCCAATTATTTTTTCGGTAGCCTACAACTATAAGCTACCTCTGGTATATGTAGGATTGCCTATGCTTGCATCGCTGTCCGTAATGCATGGTTTTTTGCCACCTCATCCATCGCCTATGGCTTTGGTTACTCAATTTCATGCAGATTTGGTTAAGACCTTTATTTATGGTTTAATCGTGGCCATACCTGCTATCATTATTGCAGGCCCTCTTTTTGCAAGAATATTAATAAATATGCAATCTGGCCCAACAGTTACCTTGCAGGCCGATGAACTGCCTGATAATGAATTGCCGGGGATAACAAATAGTGTGGTTTCTGCCTTGTTGCCTGTACTTATAATTTTGGCTACCACGCTGATAACCAGGATATGTAGCGACAATATGGCTGTCGTAAATCTTGCCAGATTTATCGGTGATCCAACTATTGCCATGATATTAACCATTTGTATTGCAACATTTACACTTGGGATCAGGTCAGGTAAAAAGCTGATCGACATTATGGTAATTTTTGTTGATGCAACAAAAGATATAGCGATGATCCTTTTAATAATCGGTAGCGCAGGTATTTTGAAACAGGTATTTGTAGAAACAGGGGTGAGCAACAGCCTTGCCGCAATTTTGCAAGGGTTAACCCTGCCACCTTTATTATTGGCCTGGTTAATAACGGCTGTGCTACGGCTTTGCCTGGGTTCGGCTACCATAGCTGGCCTCACCGCCGCTGGTATCGTTTATCCGCTTGTTGGGCCTCATGGTGCCGATCCAAATTTAATGGTGCTCGCAGTTGGATCAGGGAGCCTATTTTGTTCTCACGTAAATGACTCGTCTTTCTGGCTATTTAAAGAGTATTTAGGATTATCTATAAAACAAACATTTTTGTCCTGGTCGCTGATGGAAACGTTGGTGTCGGTTATCGGACTTATTGGAATACTGATCATGAACCAGGTACTGTTTTAATAAATAATATACAGACGGAGCACACAAAGATTAAATATTGACTTTTAGTAAAATTAATACATGTTATATAGTTTATATTCGAAAACAAATTTTAGTCTTCCATCAAGATAATAACGTAACCGGGCATGAAAAAAATAGTTGGTTTATTTATCACGCTGGCAAGTTTTACAGTGTCAGCGCAGCAATCTGATTTTGCAAACGTTTATCCTTTCATCGAAAATATAAAGGTATTTGAAATCAACCAGACAGAAGGTCACACAGTTTGTATCCCCTTAAAATCGGTCGGTGAATCATTAAATCTTCAGAAATGGAAGTCAGAAAATGTGCTTTCGTTGAATGGAAGGTGGAAATTCCATTTTGCCAATACTCCGGAAGGTACACCCAAGAACTTTTTTATATCAAATTATAATGATCAGAAATGGTCTGAAATTACAGTTCCGTCCAACTGGGAAATGCAGGGTTTTGGTGATCCTTTTTTCCGAAACGTTGCACATCCCTTCCGCTCCAATCCGCCTTTTGTCCCTCGCGAATACAACCCGACTGGCTCGTATCGAAAAACATTTACCCTGCCAGCAAATTGGAAGAGCAAACGCATTTTATTACGCATGGAGAAAACCGCTTCGGCATCGTTTGTCTGGATCAACGGACAGGAAGTTGGCTACAACGAAGGTGCGCAAGAGCCTGCTGAATATGATGTTACCAGGTTTTTGAAACCTGGAAAAAATACCATTGCCGTAAACGTAATTAAATATTCAGATGGTGTGTATCTCGAAAGCCAGGACTATTGGCGCCTGGCTGGTATTTTCGATGATGTTTGGCTGTATGCAAAATCGGATGTACATATCTTCGACTGGCATGCCACTACCGACCTGGACAAAAACTATGAGGACGCAAAACTGAATTTGCAGATTACGGTAAATAACCAGGCGAAAACTGATAAACAGCACTACAAGGTTCGGGCCTCGCTGTTTAATTCAGACAATGTGTTGGTTAAGAATTTTACTTCTGATGTAGTTCAGATAACTGCTGACAATAAGCAAATTGTTAATATTTCATCAGATGTAATAAACCCTAAAAAGTGGACTGCTGAAACACCCAATCTTTACCGGTTAACGCTGGAATTAATCAACAGGGAAGGTAAAACCGAAGAGATAATTGCTGGTCGCATTGGCTTTAAAGAGACTGAAATCCGTCGTCAGGTTTTCTATCTGAATGGAAAAGCCATCAAACTTAACGGCATCAATACGCACATGCAACACCCCGATTTGGGGCATACGATGGACGAAGCGACCATCAGGAAAGACTTTGAAATACTGAAGCAATTCAATATAAATTGTATACGCATATCACACTATCCACCTGTAACACGATATTTAGAATTGGCAGACGAATATGGATTTTACATTATCGATGAAACCGGAGATGAAGCACATGCCACTGAATATTTGAGCGACAAAACCGAATGGGAACCCATGTACCGCGAGCGGGTGCGCAAAATGGTTTTGCACGACCGAAATCATCCCTCCATTCTGTTTTGGAGCGCGGGGAACGAAAGTGGCGAAGGGAAAAATATTTGTGCTGTGATTGATGAAGGTCGGAAATACGATACTACCCGATATTGGATGTATGGTGGAAATGCTTTTTCGCATTCTTGCGAAGAGATTATCGGCCCACGTTACCCATCACCTTTTGATCTCAAAAACCAGGTGGGGATGGTTCCAGAAAGTGTTGATCCGCGACCATCGTTTATGGACGAATACCTTTCGGTGGCTGGAAATGCCGGTGGCGGCCTGGACGAATACTGGGATGTGATTTACCAGTATCCACGCATCATGGGCGGAGCAATCTGGGATTTCGTGAGTCCGGGATTGCGCGAGCCAGTTCGCAAATTGACAGATTCTTCACCAAACAAGGTCGCAACTCACATCATGGGACGCGCCAAACTGGTCGCCGGACACAATGGAAAAGGTATTGATCTGAATGGTCACGATCAGTGGGTGGAAGTTTTTCAGGATAAAAAAATTGAAATCTCTGGTAATGAACTAACGGTTTCGTTTTGGATTTTTCCGCGCGATTTAATGAAAATGGGTGGAACAATGCTCACCAAAGGAAACAATCAATTTGGTTTGCAGCAAATTGGTGCCAACTCGCTCGATTTCTATATCTACACTTCGAAAAAAACAGTTGTACGTGGTGAATTACCCAAAGACTGGACACAAAAATGGCATCATGTGGCAGGTATTTATAACGGGAAATCGATATCACTATTTATCGATAACAAAAAGCTGGCTGAAACTCCTGCCACAGGGAACATTACCAATTTCCCTTTTCCGCTTAATGTGGGCAAGAATGCCGAAACACATGGCCAGCATACCTCCGGTTATTTGTGCGATGCCATTATCGATCAGGTGGGTATTTTCCCCAAAGCGATTGAAATCGATGATTTATTTGCAGCAAACCCAAACTTGAGAAATCGTGCAGCTTTGTGGCTCGATTTTGACCAAGAGCAAAAAAAAGGCGAGTTTTTCAGCTATGGAATTGGCGCACGTACCTATGGAAGTATTTGGCCCGATCGGGTTCCGGAGCCAGAAATGTGGCAAATGAAAAAGTCTGCTCAACCCATTTCTGTAAAGTGGAGCAATGCCGAAAAAATGGAAATTGAAGTGCAGAACCGAAACTTTTTTACTAATACCAATGGCTTTGAAGCACGTTGGAATCTGGAGGAAAACGGAATATCAATAGCTTCCGGAAAATTGGAGGTGGATGTTGAACCGGAAGCAAAAAAAATCTACGTTCTTCCTATCCAAAAGCCTCAGCTAAAAGCCGGTGCAACCTATTTGGCAACAGTTAGCTTTCATTCGAAAGAAGCGACACAATGGGCGCCAAAGGGTTTTGAACAGTGTTGGAATCAATTGGAAATGCCATGGATTGTTCCAGCCGATAGAAAATTGGTACAGCGTCCGGTCAATCCTTTAAAAGTGACAGATAATGAGCAACATTTGATTGTATCCGGAGTAAATTTCGATTATGCCTTTAATAAAGCCGATGGACAATTGTACTCCATGAAATACATGGGTAAAGAATTGCTGAAACAGGGAGCGCAACTCAATGTTTGGCGTGCCCCTCTGGCGAACGAACAGGACGACTGGACCTATCCTTCGGTAAATGTATTTCCCAGAACCGAGGGCTACGGAAGGATGGTTGCCACTTCATGGTATTCCATCGGTCTGGATAAAATGAAGTCAGAACTTGAATCATTTCGGGTTGAAAATAAGGCTGGAAACGCAATTGTCAGTATACGTCAAATTGCTCTTTTTGGAAATGCAAGCGGGGCAGGCTTCGAAAATGAGATGATTTATACAATTTCGCCCGACGGTGAAATTAGTTTGCAGCATAAAATCAATCCGAATGGAAAAATGCCCAGTTCATTGCCACGCATCGGAACAAAATGGGTATTCAACGATCAAATGCAAAATGTACAATGGTTTGGGCGTGGGCCACAGGAGAATTATCCAGACCGCAAAACCGGCTATCGGATCGGGCATTATCAGTCGACAGTTGATGCGATGTTTGTACCGTATTTGCTACCTCAGGATTGTGGCTTGCGCACCGACAACCATAATGTGCGACTGACAAATGCTGAAGGGATCGGAATTGAGTTTTCGGCAAACGAACCGTTTAATTTCAATTGCTACAATTACAGTACCGAAAATTTGTCGAAGGCAAAATACACCTATCAGCTGATCAAATCGGATGGTGTAACATTTAATTTCGACTATCAAACTACGGGAGTAGGGTGCACGGCAATTGGGGTGCTTAATAAATATCAAACCATTCCCCAAACCATCCAGTTCACAAGTTCGATCAAACCATTTAAAATCAATAAGTAAGCCACTGAGCCTTTTACAAATCGAACCCATGCCGGCGCTTCTGCTCGAATCTCTTTTAAACAAAAAAACCTCACATTTCTGTGAGGTTTTTTGTGATCCCGCTGGGATTCGAACCCAGGACCACTACATTAAAAGTGTAATGCTCTACCAGCTGAGCTACGGAATCTACTTTACTAAAACGTTATCCGTTTCCTTTAAAGTGGTGCAAATATAGGGTTATGAAGCATTTCCTGCAAATAAAAAATCGCCAAATGCGTTAGTGTATTGATTTATAGGCGAATTAATTATTTAGCTTCTCTTTTTTAAACTTAATTGATATTTTTATCGCTCCTAATTTAATATCAATCATGCATAGATTTCTTTCTGCTTTGTTTTTTTTGCCGCTGCTCTTTATACTTTCTTGTCAATCTAAACACGCAAAGGAAGAAGAACAGGCTAAACACAAGCAAGATTCTTTGGCCTCATGCGAAAAAAATATGCCAAGCCGTTTTGGTGCCGTAAAAGATGCTTCAAGTTTCGCTTCCAATAATAAAGCAAGTCATGAAGGCATGGTTTTAATTCCGGCAGGCGAGTTTGCCATGGGTGCTTCTGATGAAGAGGGAAGGGATGATGAATACCCGCAACATCAGGTTAAAGTCTCTTCTTTCTGGATTGATGTTACCGAAGTAACCAATGCCAGTTTTAAAAAATTTGTAGATGCTACGGGGTATCTTACTACTGCCGAGCGTAAGCCTGATTGGGAAGAAATGAAAAAACAGCTTCCGGCAGGTACGCCAAAACCGCCTGACAGTGTTTTTGCTGCAGCATCTTTGGTTTTCTATCAGCCTAAAAGTGTTACCTCTTTAAATGATGCCTCGCAATGGTGGCGTTGGGTTAAAGGCGCCAATTGGAAACATCCCCATGGCCCTGACAGCGATATTAAAGGAAAAGAAAACTTTCCGGTGGTACATGTATCCTGGGATGATGCCATGGCCTATTGTAAATGGTCGGGTAAACGTTTACCAACAGAAGCAGAGTGGGAGCATGCCGCAAGAGGTACTTTGAAAAATGAAAAATATCCATGGGGGAATGAAGATATAGAAAAAGGTAAAGTAAAAGCCAATACCTGGCAGGGGAGCTTCCCGGTTAAAAACACGGATTGGGATGGCTTTAATGGTTTAGCTGCAGTCAAAAAATTTAAGCCGAACGGTTATGGACTTTATGATATGGCGGGCAACGTATGGGAGTGGTGCAGCGATTGGTACCGGCCTGATTATTATAGCAAGCTTTCAGGGTTGAGCACCAATCCTAAAGGTCCATTGGATAGCTACGATCCTATGGAGCCGACTATACCTAAAAGAGTGGTAAGGGGTGGTTCTTTTATGTGTAATGCCTCTTATTGTAAAGGTTACCGGGTAACTTCGAGGATGAAAACTTCTGTTGATACAGGCTTGGAGCATACCGGTTTTAGGTGCGTGAGCACTGACTAAAGCCCTTTTCTGTTAAAGTTAAAATCACGCAAACGTTTGATCCTTATTTTATTAAATATTATTGTTTAGTTTGGTCCGAACAAATTAAACCGAACCAAAAACTTTATGCAACAAACGACAAAATCAGGCCAAACGCAAGGGCCAAAACCACTTATTATCATTTGTGCCCTATTCTTTATTTTTGGCTTTGTAACCTGGGCAAACGGAACATTAATTCCTTTCTTTAAATTATCTTTCGGCTTATCAAACCTACAGGCATTCTTCGTAACCTTTGCATCGTACATGGCTTACTTCTTTTTAGCGCTGCCATCATCGTGGATACTTAAAAAAGTTGGCTTTAAAAATGGAATTGTTTTAGGCTTGGTTATTTTAGGTCTGGGTTCTTTGATATTTATACCTGCGGCTCAAACCAGAACGTTTGGTTTGTTTTTAACCGGAATTTTTGTTCAGGGTGCCGCATTAGCTTTGTTACAAACTGCATCAAACCCGTACTTAACCATTATAGGTCCTATCGAAAGTGCTGCAAAACGGATTAGTATTGCAGGTATCTGTAATAAGTTTGCCGGAATGATTGTGCCTTTGATTATGGGCAGTCTGTTTTTGAAAAATGCTTCAGAAGTGGAGAAACAGATCAAAGCTGCTACCGGCGCTGTGCACGAGCAGTTATTGAACGATGTTTTAGGCCGTGTAAATATGCCCTACATTGTTTTGGCAATTGTTTTCTGCCTTTTTGCGGTTTTTATTAAATTCACCAACCTTCCAGAAGTTGAAGTAGAAGAAGATGTGATAGACGAAAGCAAAGGGGAGGTGGTAAAACATAAAAGCATTTTTCAGTTCCCACACTTATTCCTTGGTGCCCTTTGTATTTTTGTATATGTTGGCGCAGAGGTTATGGCTGGCGATATTATTGGTATTTATGGTCGCGAGTTAGGCATTAGTGCAGAAATTAGCGGAAAGTTAACCTCTATTACGCTTTTCAGTATGTTAATCGGTTATATTATTGGTATTGTTACCATTCCAAAATACATCTCTCAGCAAAAAGCCCTTAGAATCTGTGCTATTTTAGGCATCATATTTACCGTTTTATCTTTTATTATTTCCAGCTGGTTCGCTGTAATTTTTGTAGCCTTATTGGGTTTGGCCAATTCATTAATGTGGCCGGCAATTTTCCCGCTTGGTATTAGCCACCTGGGTAAATTTACCAAAATCGGTTCGGCGATTATGATTATGGGTATTGCTGGTGGTGCTTTAATGCCATTATTATATGCTTTCTTAAATGAAAAATTACATATTAACTTTCAACTGGCTTATCTTTTAACCGTATTACCATGTTACTTATACATTCTGTATTTTGCTATAAAAGGCCATAAAGTAGGATTAAATTTAAAATAACCAAAGCCAAATAAATTTTATGATTAAGCCCGGTCTTTAATTAGATTGGGCTTTCTTTTGTCCTTAATTTTCAGTTATTTTGGCGAAATTATAAACGAGGTCTGAATCTCATATCTCAATACTCATATCTCAATAATGAATAAAGCTATTTTTTTAGACCGTGATGGTGTACTTAATCACGAAATATATGATTACATCTGCCGTGTTGAAGATTTTAAAATCCTCGATTACCAGATTCCAGTATTAAAAAAACTATTTGATGAAGGTTATCTTTTAATTGTAATTACCAATCAGGGCGGTATTGCCTTAAACCGTTATACCGAGCAAGAGCTGGCCATTATGCACCAAATGCTCCGCAACGCTTTTGTGGCTAAAGGCGCCGATATTGCTGGTTTTTATTATTGTCCGCATCACCCCACGGTTGGTGGCGAATGCAAGTGCAGAAAACCTGCCTCGGGAATGATTTTAGATGCAATTGATATGTACGATATCGACCCGGCACAATCTATTATGATCGGCGATAAGCCAAGAGATGTTGAAGCTGCAAATGGGGCAGGCGTAAAGGGCATTCTAATCGAACCTGATGAGCAGATCAGTTATGAGAAAATAAAGGAAGTCCTTAGTCGTGAGTCTAAAGTCTAGTTTAGGGCGCATAAAAAATATAAGTTCAGGTTTATATTGATTTATGGCTTAGAGCTACTAACCAGGGTATGATCATTTGGGCGTTTTAACACGCTGTACACTGTATCTTTTTGGCTGTCCTTCGGTTACGCCAGAGGCAATGTCATTAAGTTAAGCAACGCGGTTGTCAGTCTGAGCGTAGTCGAAGACTTCTTGAGATAGATAAAACGCAAATAAATGCCCTTCGACTACGCTCAGGGTGACATCTTTTTATGATTTATCCTTAACTTAATAACATTATCCCTCAGGATGACAGCTAAAAAGGATGCCGTTTCCATCGTTAACGCAGCATAGCGCAATGACTTACGAAGTTTAGAAAGGGAAGGAGTGGATGAATAACTTCGTCAGTCAGAAGCTCTGGAATTCTATATGCTTGTCCCTACCTTAATACTTACGAAATCCTTCCACGCACTTGCCCATTGAGATTTCGCAAGTTCCCTGGCCACCTAGCCCTGATTGAAATGGCATTCCGGTATTCGATTAATTTATCATTATTGAAAAATTACCGGAATATAATGGAAAGCAGGACTGCAGAAACCGACCAGCACTGTTTCTGCGCTCCAAAAAAGAAAATCGCAATAACTTACGAAGTTTAGAAAGGGAAGGAGCGGATGAATAACTTCGTCAGTCAGAAGCTTCTGAAATTCTATTACGTTTTTCCCCGCCTAATACTTACGAAATCCCTCCACGCGCTTGCCCATTGAGATTTCGTAAGATGCCATAAAACAAAAAATCCTAAGTCTTAAACCGGAAATCCGACTCAAGACTTAGGACTAAAAGACTTTCGACTTTATAATTCTTATTTCCCAGCAGCTTTAGCGTGGTCAGCTAAAAATGTAGCTAAACCGCTATCTGTTAGTGGGTGTTTTAATAAACCTGCAATAGCAGCCAAAGGTGCAGTAATTACATCAGCACCTAATTTAGCACAGTTAACGATGTGTAATGGTCCGCGGATTGATGCAGCTAAAATCTGGGTTTCGTAACCGTAGTTATCAAAAATAGTTCTGATATCTTCGATTAAAACCAAACCATCGCTAGAAATATCATCTAAACGGCCTAAAAACGGAGAAACATAAGTAGCTCCAGCTTTAGCAGCTAATAACGCCTGTCCGGCAGAAAAAATTAAAGTACAGTTGGTTTTAATTCCTTTTGATGAGAAATATTTAATGGCTTTAACACCATCTTTAATCATTGGTACTTTTACTACAATTTTCGGGTTTAAAGCGGCTAAAGCTTCACCTTCTTTAACAATCTCATCGAAGGTAGTAGCAATAACTTCTGCACTTACGTTATCATCAACAATATCGCAGATAGCTTTGTAGTGGTTAATTACATTTTGTTCGCCAGTAATACCTTCTTTCGCCATTAAGCTAGGGTTGGTGGTTACGCCATCTAAAATGCCAAGATCTTGCGCTTCTTTGATTTGATCAAGATTTGCTGTGTCAATAAAAAATTTCATGTTTATAAATTCTTAAAATGATTATTAGGTTCTGCTGTTAGAACCCCTGAAGAATTTAATATCCCCCCTTCAGGGGGTTAGGGGGTAAAAAAAAGGGCAAGCACCTTCTATCGCACCGCTACAACCTTCTACCCTTGCTGTGTTCCCACCCTGGGGGAGTTCAAAGGGAGCTGGTCGTAAAAGACTTGCCCGGCCACAAAGGTAGAAAAAGAAGTTGTTTTGCAAAACGCATTTTTGTATTTTTTTTCTCTTTTAGGCTATGTAGCTGATTAGTAAATTAATAAAATCAAAATGTGTATTTTTAGATTATAGAAGGAAATACAAGATAAACAATATTTTAAGCATACTATTTGCATATGAATTAAATATTCACAAATAAATTATATAATTAAAACGATTTATGATGGAATTTAATAGAAAAAGTGCATTTATTGTATAATATTATCATTATAAATTTGATAAATATTTACTAATATCATTATCATTTTTTCAATCTAAAAGCTTTAAATTACTTAAGGACTAAAATTTTTCTAAAAATCATGTCAACTCTGTAATTTAAGATTTGTTTTTCGTATCTTAGTGTTTCCTATACACTAACAACTAACGAGCAAAGAATGGAACCAAACAGTGGATTGTACGATGCGCAATTTGAACACGATGCCTGCGGTATTGGGTTCGTTGCACATGTGAAAGGGCGAAAATCGCATCAAATCATCTCTGATGCACTTACTATTTTAGAGAATCTAGATCATAGAGGGGCATGTGGAGCAGAACCAAATACAGGCGATGGTGCAGGTATTATGATTCAGATTCCTCACGAATTTTTTTACGACGAATGTTTAAAAGCTGGCTTTAGCCTACCAGAAACCAATAATTATGGTGTAGGTATGTTATTTATGCCAAAAGATATCAGATCGAGAGAAGAGTGCAGAGAATTGATTTACCGTGCCGCCGAAAAATTAGGCCTGGAAATTTTAGGCTTTAGAAAAGTTGATGTTGACACCACAGATATTGGCAATATGGCCCTTTCTGTTGAACCAGAAATTGAGCAGGTATTTATTGCCCGTCCTTATGCAGTTGCACCAGGGGCAGATTTCGAACGTAAACTTTATATTTTTAAAAATTACCTGATTAAACTGATCGTAAACACCGTTCATGGTGGTAAAGATTTTTATATTGTTTCGCTTTCTGCGCAAACCATTATATATAAAGGTCAGCTTACGTCTTTACAGGTACGTACATATTTTACCGATCTAACCGATAAGCGCATGGTTTCTGCTTTAGGTTTAGTTCACTCACGTTTTGCAACCAATACTTTCCCTTCCTGGAGGTTGGCGCAGCCATTCCGCTTTATTGCCCATAATGGTGAGATCAACACTTTACAAGGAAATTTAAACTGGTTTAGAGCAGGCGTTAAGTCTTTTGCTTCTGCTTACTTTACACCGGAAGAATTAGATATGTTATTGCCTGTAATTGATGAAACCAATTCAGATTCAGGCTGTTTAGATAATGTTATTGAACTGTTACTTCATTCAGGAAGAACCCTGCCTCATGTATTAATGATGTTGGTGCCTGAAGCCTGGGATGGTAACGAAGATATGGATCCCGTTAAAAGGGCATTCTACGAATTCCATGCTACTTTGATGGAGCCATGGGATGGACCTGCAGCCATTGCTTTTACCGACGGTAAGTTAATAGGTGCTACTTTAGACCGTAATGGTCTTCGCCCATCCCGTTATGCCATTACTTCTGATGACCGCGTAATTATGGGCTCCGAGGCTGGTGCATTAGCCATCGACCAAAGTACTGTAATCGAAAAAGGTCGTTTAACACCTGGTAAAATGTTCGTGGTGGATATGGAGCAGGGCAGAATTATCAGCGATAACGAAATTAAAGAAGAAGTTTGTGGCAAAAGCCCTTATGCCGATTGGATTAATCAATACCAGATCCGTTTGGAGGAATTACCTGAGCCACGTGTAATGTTTACCGGCTTATCTACAGAGTCTATTTTTAAGTATCAACAGGTTTTTGGTTACAGCAGAGAAGATGTAGATCTTTTGCTTAAACCTATGGCCATAAAAGGTAAAGA